>Ga0316622_100001157_pt1 | contig 16810 bp, 14 predicted proteins | sample OWC_Aug_OW2_C1_D_FD_207646 | JGI IMG/M metagenome (GOLD analysis project Ga0316622, IMG submission 207646) | Wetland soil microbial communities from Old Woman Creek delta, Ohio, United States - OWC_Aug_OW2_C1_D5_C | ecosystem: Environmental > Terrestrial > Soil > Wetlands | place: USA: Ohio... | reverse complement strand
GTTTCTTGCTCCGGGTCGGGTGGCGGAGCTTGCGCAGCGCCTTGGCCTCGATCTGGCGGATACGCTCGCGGGTGACGTCGAACTGCTGGCCGACCTCTTCCAGGGTGTGGTCGCAGCCGTCCCCGATGCCAAAGCGCAGGCGCAGGACCTTTTCCTCGCGCGGGGTGAGGCTCTTCAGCACTTCCTCGGTCTGGCCCTCCAGGTTCTTGCCGATCACCGCCTCCAGGGGCGAGACGGCGGCCTTGTCCTCGATGAAGTCGCCGAGGTGCGAGTCCTCTTCCTCGCCGATGGGCGTCTCGAGCGAGATCGGCTCCTGCGCGATCTTGAGGACCTTGCGCACCTTGTCCACGGGCAGGTCGATCTTCTGGGCGATCTCCTCGGGGGTGGGCTCGCGCCCGTACTCCTGCACCAGGTGCCGCGAGGCCCGGATCAGCTTGTTGATGGTCTCGATCATGTGCACCGGGATCCGGATGGTGCGGGCCTGATCGGCGATGGCCCGGGTGATGGCCTGCCGGATCCACCACGTGGCATAGGTGCTGAACTTGTAGCCCCGCTGGTACTCGAACTTGTCCACGGCCCGCATCAGGCCGATGTTGCCCTCCTGGATCAGGTCCAGGAACTGCAGCCCGCGGTTAGTGTACTTCTTGGCGATGCTGATGACCAGGCGCAGGTTCGCCTCGACCATCTCCTTCTTGGCCTGCAGGGCCTTGCGCTCGCCCTCGGTGATGGCGGTGAGCAGCGTCCGCAGCTCCGCCGCCGTGGCCTCGGCCTCCTGCTCGACCTTGCGGATCTTTTCGAGCTGGGTCAGCATCTGCTGCTTGAGGATGTCCCCTTCCGCCTTGGGCAGCCGGGTCCGCCGCAGCATGGCGCGCAGCACGTTGGGGCTGAGCCCATCGCCCTCGGCCAGGCGCCGCAGGTCCGCCTGGACCACCCGGGCGTTGCGGGCCATCTCCAGCAGCTCCCGCTCTCCCCCCTCGATCCGCTCGAGGAAGCTCCGCATCCGGGCCACGACGCGATCCACGACCCGCTGGTTCAGGCTGAGCTTGCGCAGCAGATCCGCCTGCTTGGCCCGCCGCTGCTCGACCTCGTGCTCCATCTTGGAGACGGTCTTGCCGCTCAGGCGTCCGCGGTCCTTGACCAGGCGCTGCCGCACGTCCTCCAGCTTGGCCTGCTCGTTGCGCAGCCCCCGGATCACGGGGCGGACCTCGGCGACCAGCTCGCGCTCCTTCTGCTCGGACAGCTCCTCGAACTCGCTCAGCGCCAGCAGGTCCCCGATCCGCAGCCGCTCCTGCTCGAGCCGCTCGCCCAGGTACAGGATCTCGCGAACGGCCACCGGCGCCCGGCAGACGGCGTCCGCGACCTCCTTGCGACCCTCCTCGATGCGCTTGGCGATCCGGATCTCCCCCTCCCGCGTGAGCAGGGGCGTCCGGCCCATCTCGCGCAGGTACATCCGCACCGGGTCATCGGTCCGCCCCACGGGGGCCGGGGTGAGATCCAGCTCCGCCTCGCCCGCGGCCTCCTCGGCCCCGCCGTCACCGCCCTCGGCGCTCTTGGCCCGGTCCGGCGCGTCGGTCACCTCGATGTCCAGCTCGCCCAGGGCCCGGAAGATCTCGTCGAAGCGCTCGGCCGAGGTCTCGTCCTCGGGCAGGTGGCTCATGATCTCGTCGTAGGTCAGGAAGCCCTTCTTCTTGCCCAGGGCGATGAGCCCCTTGATCTCTTCCATGCGGGCGGCGAGGTCGCCCTCGGGCTTCGCACCCGGGACACCCTTCGCCGGCGGCACCTTCTTCGCCGCCCCGACAGCGGCCTTGGCGGCCTTGGCGATCTCGGGCGGCGACGGGCGACGCCTCACCTCGACCGGGACCTTCCCCTTCACCGGCGGCTTGTGTATTGGCTGGGGCCGCCGGGCGGGCTGAGGGGCCGCGCTCGGGCGCCCTTTCGCCGAGGCCCGCGGGGCCTGTGCCGACTTCCGGGCCGGCGCCTTGTCGCGAGCCTTTCGGGCCGCCTCAGCTCGGCGTGTCGCCCGTGATGGTCGTGCCGATGGCTTGGCCATGCCGATCTCTCCTCCTAGCCCGGAGAATTCACGAGGGCCTCGTGAATTCTCCGGGCTAAATGACCAATGACCAATTCTGCAAATCCCAATGGCGGAACAGCGTCTCCCGCGCTGTCACGGCCGGTCAGGCAGATGCTCCCCCTTCTTGGTCATTGATCAATTGGGATTTGGTCACTCCCGCGGTATTCGCGAACGAGTTCGCGAATACCGCGGGGTAGTATCCCGCTACCCCGCATTCCGCCCGCGCTTGACCGAGGGGTGCTCGCCCAGCAGGCGGAGGACCTCGTCGGGGTCACCACGCCGGCCCGCGTTCTCCAGCGCCTGGCGAAGCGCATGGCGCTCCGTCACGGCTCGGGCGCGGCCGACGCGGGCCAGGCAGTCCTCCACGGTCCGGGTGAGCAGCTCTTCCACCTCCTGCGGGGTCAGTCCCTGCCCTTCCGCCGCCGCAGCCGCCCGGCTCCACGGATCCCAGGCCCAGAGCCAGGACAACCGCCGCTGGACCTCGGGCGGGTATCCGCTCAGGGCCGGAGGATGGTCCGCGCTCGCGGGCGCACCGCCCGATTGCACGAAGTCGGCATAGATCCGGCGCAGGACCGGATCCCGGATCTCCTCCATCCCGAGGGCCGAGGCAATCCGCTCGCGCCACTCGGGGTAGGTCAGCGCGATGTAGATCAGGTGCTCCTCGGCCGTGGGCGGGCTCGCGGCCGGCGCGGCGGTCTCCGGGGCCGCATCCTGGCGCCCCGCCTTGGCCCGCTGCCGGGCCACGGCCTCCAGCAGCGCCCGGCCTGTGATGGGGGTCCGCTGGGCGACCTTGTGGACGTAGCCCTCGCGCCGGATCGGGTTGTCGATCCCGGCCAGGACCTCGACGAGGGCGTCCGCGGCCCGCGCCTGCTGCACCGGATCGGCCATGTCCAGGCCGGATACCCGCTGGTCCAGGAAGAAGGTGACGAGATCCTGGGCCGCCTCCAGCGCCGCCGCGAACGCGGCCGCTCCGTTCGCCCGCACGAAGGCGTCCGGGTCCAGCCCGCCCGGCAGCACCACCACCCGCCAGTCCAGGTCCACGTTGATCAGGTGCTCGAGGTTGCGCCGCGCCGCCCCGATGCCGGCGGGGTCGGGATCGAAGAGCAACGTGACCCGCGACGTGTAGCGGCCCAGGAGGCGCGCCTGCTCCGCCGTCAGCGCGGTGCCCAGCGTGGCGACGGCGTGCTCGAACCCGTGCGCGTGCAGCATGATGGCGTCGAAGTAGCCCTCGACCACGATGGCCATGTTCCGCTCGCGCACCGCCCGCGCGGCCAGGTTCAGCCCGTACAGGTGCGTGCCCTTGCGGTAGAGCGGCGTCTCGGGTGAATTGAGGTACTTGACCTCCTGCGCCTCCAGCGCCCGGCCGCCGAACCCGATCACGTGGCTGGCCACGTCCCAGATGGGGATCATGAGCCGGTGGCGGAACCGGTCGTAGTGCCCCGTGCCGGTCTGGCGAGGGACGATCAGGCCGGCCGTCTCGATCAGCTTGTCGGGCTGGCCCCGCTTCTTCAGGGCGCGCAGCAGCCCGTCCCAGCGCGCCAGCGCGTACCCGAGCTGGAACCGATCCACGAGCTCGGCCGTGAGCCCCCGGCCCGCCAGGTACTCCCGGGCCGGGGCGCCCTCGCTCCCCCGCAGATTCTCGCGGAAGTGGGCCAGCGCCTCGCGGTGGATCTCCAGCAGGGCGAGCCGTCCCTGCCCCTGGTCGGGGTCGGACCGCCCGGTCGCCGGCAAGGCCACACCGGCCTGCTGCGCCAGGAATCGCACCGCCTCCGGGAAAGTCAGCCGCTCGTGCTTGACCAGGAAGGCGATGGCATCGCCCCCCTCCCCGCAGCCGAAGCAGTGAAAGATCTGCCGCTCGGGGTTGACCACGAACGAGGGCGTCTTCTCGGTGTGGAAGGGGCACAGCCCCTTGAAGGTGCGCCCCGCCGCCTTGAGCGGCACGTAGGCCCCGATCAGCTGTACGATGTCCGTTCGCCGCAGGACGTCGGCGACGGCCTCTTCCGGGATCATCCCGCCTTCAGCTCCGGCGTCGTGGGCGAGGAGGGCGCCCCGGGGCGCGCCTGCCGCGGGCCCAGCTCCACGATGGTGGCGCCGGCACCCCCCTCGTCGAAGGTGGCCAGGTGGAAGCCCGACACCAGCGGGTGCTGTTTCAGCAGCTCCGCCAGGCCCTTGCGCAGCCGCCCCGTCCCCTTGCCGTGAATGATGCGCACGCGCTCCAGCCCGCCCAGCATGGCGTCCTCGAGGTAGCGCTCGACCTGCGCCCAGGCCTCTTCGACCGTGAGCCCGATGACCTTCAGCTCGACCGCCAGGCTGTCGCCGGCCCCGGCGGTCCAGGTGACGCCGCCCCCCGGCGACGGCGCCTCGCCCGGACCCTCGGCGAGGTCCGCGAGGGCCACGCGCACCTTGCCGACCGGCAGCTGCACCTCCACCAGGCCGTGCGGTGTCGGCTCGGACAGGACGGTGCCGCTCTGGCGCAGGTGCCGGACACGGACCCGCTGCCCCCGCCGCACGCCGTCGAGCCCGGCCTGACCGGTCGCCTCGGGCGCCGCCGCCGGCAGGTCGGTGAGCTGCGCGTCCGGCAGGTCGGTGAGCTGCCGGATCTCCTCACGAGCCTCGCGGATGGACTTGCCCCGCGACAGCTCGGCGACCGCCGCCTCGGCCCGCCGCCGCGCCTCCGCCGCGATCTCGGCCACCAGGGCGTTCGCCCGGCGGCGAACCTTGTCCGTCTGCTCATGCAACTCGGCGGCCAACTGCTCGGCGGCCCGCCGGCTCGTATCTGCCGCCTCCCGCTGGCGCGCGGCCTCCTCGGCATCCGCGGCGCGTTGCTGCTCCTGGGCGTGCAGGCGACTCAGCAGGGCAGTGACCTCGGCACCGGACTCGCCCAGTAGTTCCCGGGAGCGCTCGATGATTGTCGGCGGGATGCCCAAGCGGGAGGCAATGTCTATGGCAAAGCTGCGACCAGGGAGCCCAATATGTAATTTATACAGGGGACGCAAACTGTCAAGGTCGAATTCGACCGCCGCATTGACCATACGGGCATCCTGTGCCACAAACGCTTTGACGGCATCGAGATGCGTGGTGGCCAGCACATGACAGTCCCGATCGGCCAGATGCTCCAAAACGGCGTTTGCCAGGGCAGAACCCTCGTTCGGATTGGTGGCAGCCCCGATTTCATCCAGCAGCACGAGGCGTCGCGGACCCGCATGCTCCAGGATGCGGCGCAGGCGCAACACATGCGCCGAGAACGTGCTCAGGTCCTGGGCGATGCTCTGCTCGTCCCCGATGTCCGCGTAGACCGCCTCGTACACCGGCAGCTCGCTGTCCGGCGAGGCGGGAATGTGGAGCCCCGCTTGCGCGAGGAGTGCCGCCAGCCCTACCGTCTTGAGGGCCACGGTCTTCCCGCCGGTGTTCGGCCCGGTGATCACCACGATACGGGCCTGCGGCCCGACGGTGACATCGATCGGCACTACCTCTCCGGCCGAGGCCCGGACGCGGCGCGCCTCGACCAGCAGCGGATGGCGCACGGCGGCCAGGCGCAGGGCCCCGCCCGGGACGAGGCGCGGCGCCGAGGCCCGCCACCGATCGGCCAGCCGCGCCTTGGCCAGCAGCAGGTCCAGGTCGGCCAGGGCCTCCACCGTCGAGGCGATGTCGGCGCCCGCCACCCGCACGGCGGTGGTCAGCGCCTCCAGGATCCGCTGGATCTCGATCTCGGCCTCGCGCTCGAGCCGGCGGATGGCATTGTTCAGCTCGACAACGGCCAGGGGCTCGACGAACAGCGTCTGGCCGCTGGCCGACTGGTCCTGGACGATCCCCTCGAGCGCACTGCGGTACCCCGGGGTGACCGGGATCACGTAGCGGTCGTTGCGCAGCGTGACCACCGGCTCGGCCAGGACCTGGGCCAGGCGCGAGGAGTGCACCAGTTGCTGCAGGGTCTCGCGGATGATCTCGCGCGACCGGCGCGCCTCGGCCCGTAGGCGGGCGAGGGCGGGGCTGGCCTGATCGTGGACCGCCCCTTCCGGGTCCAGGCAGCGGCGGATCTCGTCCAGCACCTCCTGGGGCGGCACCAGCCCCGCCGCGATCCGGCCGAGATGGGGCAGCGCCATCCCGGCCCGGGTCAGGTGGCGGCGCATCAGCACCGCGGCCTCCAGGGTCTCGGCCACGGCAAGCAGGTCCTGCACCAGCAGTCGCGAACCCGGTATCGCGGCGTGTGCCAGGGCCCCGCGGATGTCCGCGGCGCGTGCCAGCGAGGGCACGGGGCCCTGTGCGAGTAGCCCGCGGGCCTCCCCGGTCTCGGCCAGGCGCCGGGCCACCAGGTCTGGATCGGTCGAGGGGCGCAGAGCTGCCGCCCGCTGGGCCCCCAGGGGAGAGGCCGCCTCGGCCGCGAGGAGGTTCAGCACCGCCTCGTACTCCAGCACCCGCAGCGTCTGTTCATCCATGGACGTTCGCCGTCAGGCGCGCCCCGCGAGCCGCGCCGTCCCCCGCTCCCCAGAGAAAAAAGCAAGGGACTCGTTGCCGAGTCCCTTGCGTCGTCGCATCGTTCCCGGTGGCCAGCGAATCACCAGGTCACCATCCGGGCACACCGCCATGCCAGGGCTCAGCCCTTCGACAGGGCCTCGCGCACCATCGTGTTGACCACCTTGCCGTCCGCCCGGCCCGTCACGCGCGGCATGAGCAGGGCCATGACCTTGCCCATCTCCTTGATCGAGGTCGCCTGCGCCTCGCGGACAGCCTCGCCAACCAGGCCGCGGAGCTCGTCCGCCGTGAGCGGCGCCGGCAGGTAGGAGTGCAGGATGGCGAGCTCGGCGGATTCCTTGTCCACCAGGTCCTCCCGCCCGCCTTGCCGGTACTGCTCGATGGCCTCCTGGCGTTGCTTGCACGAGGTCGAGATGGCCTGCAGGATCTCCGGGTCGGTCAACGGGCCACGCTTGTCCACCTCGCGATTCTTGATCATCGTGCTCAGCAGGCGAATGACGGACACCCGGAGTTTGTCCCCGGAGCGGAGTCCTGCCTTCAGATCGTCGGTGAGCCGGGTCTTGAGATCCACTAGGACTCCTGAATGAGACGCATGCGCTTCATGGCCTTCTTGCGGGCCGCCAGCATCTTCTTCTTGCGTCGGACACTGGGCTTCTCGTAGTGCTCTCGCTTGCGGAGTTCGGAGAGGACGCCCGCCTTCTCGCACTGCTTCTTGAAGCGGCGGAGCGCACTCTCGAAGGACTCGTCCTCCTTCACCACTACGCTCGGCATTCCCTATCCACCCCCTTCACGCCGTGGGATGAAACAGCGGTTGCGGAATAAAGTGGGAAAATACCAAGAAAACCAATGGGTTAATTTACTCCAATCGGTATACTTTGTCAAACCTGGTTTTTGCGCGCTGGGCGCACAAAAACCAAAAGTATCCTCCCGCTGCAGGCCGGAATTGGTCCTGGTCAGGGAAGCCCGGATTATTCACGGATCTTTCGTGAATAATCCGGGCTCGGCCCACCCGCGCTGTACTCCGACTTCTGCTTCCCCATCCGCCGGGCGAGCTCCCCGGCGATCTCTTCGGGTCGAACGCCGTGGTGGGCCAGCAGGACCAGGGTATGGAACCAGAGGTCCGCCATCTCGTAGACGAGCTGGCTGCGATCGGCATCCCTGGACGCCAGCAGCACCTCCGCCGACTCTTCCAGGATCTTCTTGAGGATCTGCCCCTCACCCTTCGTGAACAGCGAGGCGACATAGGATCCCTCGGGAGCCTGGGCCTTCCGCTGCAAGATCACCCGGTACACCTCGTCCAGGAGCCGAAGGTCGGCCGTCGCAGCTCCGCTGTGTCCGGCAGTGGCGGGCGCCGCTGCCTGCGGGGTCTCATGGGTCAGCGGGCGGTAGAAACAGGACCGGTTCCCCGTGTGACAGGCGGCCCCGGTCTGCTCCACGGCCAGCAGCAGGGTATCCCCGTCGCAGTCGTAGCGGATGTCGCGGACCCGCTGCACATGACCCGACGCCTCGCCCTTTTTCCACAGGCACTCCCGGGACCGGCTGTAGTAGTGGGCAAACCCGCTCGCGCGCGTCTGCGCCAGGGCCTCGCGGTTCATGTAGGCGAGCATCAGGACCTGCCCGGTCTCCGCGTCCTGCGCGATGGCGGGGATCAATCCGTTGGCATCGAAGCGCAGCCCGCCCGACTCACCGTCCACCATCCACCCCCAGTGCCTTTCCCGCAGTATTCGCGACCGAGTTCGCGAATACTGCGGGAACAGGCAAATCCCAACCAATCCTTCTTGCCTTTGGGATTATGCTCTTGCCCGCTGCCACCTGCCTGCTGCCAGCTGCTGGCTTTCCGTGATTCTTCCCTGTCCCCTGACCCCCGCCCCCTAACCCCTGCCCTTCAGAGCTTGTACCCGATCTTCCGCAGGAAGCCCTTGCGCACTGCCACGTCCTCGGGTCCCTCGACCCCCTTGGGCGGCAGCCCGTCCACCACGCCCATCACGCCGCGCCCCTGCGCCGTCACCGCCAGGATGACCTCGACCGGATTGGCCGTGGCGCAATGGATGGTGCAGACTTCCTGGCACTGCTTCACGGCGTTCAGGATGTTGATGGGGTAGGCGTTGGCGAGGATGATGACGAAGCTGTGGCCGGCCCCCACCGCCTGGGCGTTGCGGACCGCCACCGCGCGCAGGGCCTCGTCGTTGCCCGCCGTCCGGATCAAGCAGGGGCCCGAGGCCTCGCAGAACGCGATGCCGAATTTCGCCCCCGGCACGGTCGTTACCAGGATCTCGTACAGATCCTCGATGGTCTTGATGAAGTGGGTGTGGCCCAGGATGACGTTGGCCCCCTCGGGGGTCTCGAGCTTGACCGCCAGGAATTCCATCCCGCACCTCCTTCCGCGCTACCAGTCTGCTTTGAGCAGCCTGGGAAAGTTGGCCCCTACGGCAATCTGCTACGGGCGGACTGCAACACCTCGCTCGCGCAGGTAGCGTTTGGCCTCCGGGATCGTGTATTCCCGGTAGTGGAAGATGGACGCGGCTAGGGCGGCGTCCGCCTTCCCGGCCGTGAGGCCGTCGAACAGGTGCTCGAGGCTCCCCACGCCGCCCGAGGCGATGACGGGGATGCCCACCGCTTCGGCCACCGCCCGGGTCAACTCCAGGTCGTAGCCGTCCTTCGTCCCGTCCCGATCCATGCTGGTGAGCAGGATCTCTCCCGCGCCGAGCCGCTCCCCCTCCACCGCCCAGGCCAGCGCATCCCGGCCCACGGGCGTCCGCCCCCCGTGCACGTAGACCTCCCAGGAGTGCCGAGAGCCGGGTGCCGAGAGCCGAGAGGGGCAGGCAGAACTCGTGGCGGGTTCGGTCCCGACACTCGGCACTCGGCTCTCGGCACTCGGCTCTCCGCTCTCGGCTCTTCGCTTGGCGTCGATGGCGAGCACGATGCACTGGCTGCCGAAGCGCTCCGCGGCGCGACGCAGCAGGTCCGGCTCCCGGACGGCGGCGGTGTTCAGCGAGACCTTGTCGGCCCCAGCCTTGAGCAGGTCCCGGATGTCGTCGAGGGTCCGGATGCCGCCCCCGACGGTGAGGGGCATGAACGCCTGCTCGGCCGTCCGGGCCACCACGTCGATCATGATCCGGCGCCGCTCGTGGGAGGCCGTGATGTCGAGGAAGACCAGCTCGTCCGCCCCTTCCGCATCGTACCGGGCGGCCACCTCCACCGGGTCACCGGCGTCGCGCAGGTCGACGAACCGGGTGCCCTTGACGACCCGGCCCTCCTTGACGTCGAGGCAGGGGATGATGCGCTTGGTCAGCATGGGGTGTCAGCCTCGGCCAGCGCCGCCTCCAGCGTCAGACGCCCGTCGTAGAGGGCCTTGCCGATGATGGCGCCAGTCACCCGGCCCGGCCGGAGCCGCGCCACCGCCCGGACGTCCGCTGCCGAGCCGATCCCGCCGGACGCGATCACCGGCAGCGCGGTGGCATCGGCCATGGCGGCCAGGCCCTCCAGGTCGGGCCCCTGCAGCATGCCGTCCCGGCGGATGTCGGTGTAGATGACCGCCGCCAGCGGCAGCGCTGCCGCCCGCGCGGCCAGCTCGGTGGCCCGCACGGCGCTTCCCTCGGCCCAGCCCGCGGTGGCCACCAGGCCGTCCCGCGCGTCCAGGGCCAGGGCGATGCGCCGGGGAAAGGCCCGGCAGGCCGCCTCCAGGAACGCCGGGTCGCGAATGGCCGCCGTGCCGACGACGGCCACGGCAGCGCCCAGGTCGAGCGCGGCCTCCACCGCCTGGAGCGTCCGCAACCCGCCCCCGACCTGGGCTGGGATCCGGACGGCGCGCAGCACGGCAGCCAGGGCCTCGCGGTTCTCCGGGCGGCCTGCGAAGGCCCCGTCCAGATCCACGAGGTGCAGGCGGCGCGCGCCGCGGCGCTCCCACCCGGCGGCGACCGCCGCCGGATCCAGGCTGTACTGGGTCTCCCGCAAAGGGTCGCCCTGGATCAGGCGTACGACGCGCCCGCCCCGCAGATCGATGGCCGGGATGATCTCCACAGGCGTCTCTCTCCGAGATCCGCCTTAGCACGCAACATTCGCGAGATCGCTCGCGAATGCTGCGGGAATGTCCGGATCCCGGGATTCAACGGCCAGAGAAATGGAATTGGTCATTATGTTCCGGAGAATTCACGGGCACTATCGTGAATTCTCCGGGGAACTCACCGCGCCAGTGCGGCGAAGTTGCGCAGGAGCTGGAGCCCGTTGGTCTGGCTCTTCTCCGGATGGAACTGGGTTGCGAACAGGGCGTCCCGCCAGATGACGGAGGTGAACCGGACGCCGTACTCGGTCGTGCCCGCGATGAGGGCCGGATCGGTCGGCTCGACGTAGTACGAGTGCACGAAGTAGAAGAACGGCTCCTCGGGCAGCCCCGCCAGGATCGGCGCTGGACGCTCGACCCGGACCTGGTTCCAGCCCATGTGGGGCACCTTCAGGCGGGCCGCTGGAGTCGGCTCGTTGAGCGCGGACTCGTCGAATCGCCGGACCCGCCCGGGCAGCAGGTCGAGGCCCCTGTGCACCCCGAACTCCTCGCTCTCCGAGAACAGGAAGTGCAGCCCCAGGCAGATCCCCAGGACCGGCGTGCCCCGCTCGATCGCGCGGCGCAGGGGCTCGACGAATCCGTGGGACCGGAGCTTGGCGATGCCGTCGGCAAAGGCCCCCACCCCGGGCAGGACGATCCCGGCGGCCTCGCCGAGCGCGCCCGGCGCCTCGACGATGCGGGCGTCGGCCCCGACCCGCTCGAAGCCCTTCTGCACGCTGCGCAGGTTCGCAATCCCGGAATCGATGATGGCAATCATCCGCTCTGCCACTGTTGGTTGCGGGATTGGTCTTTGCCCATTTAGCCCGGAGCATTCACACGCATTTTGTGAATGCTCCGGGCTAAATGGTGCCCTTGGTCGAGGGCACCCCGCCCTGCAACCGCGCATCAGGCCGCGTGGCCTGGTCCAGCGCCCGCCCGGCCGCCTTGAAGAGCGCCTCCGCCATGTGGTGCAGGTTCTGGCCGTACTCGACGCAGAGGTGCACGTTGGCCCGCAGGTGACTCGTCAGGCCCTGGAAGAACTCGCGCACCAGGTCCGCGTCGAAGTCCCCGATCCGCCCGCAGAGCTGCGGGGCCTGGAACACGAGGAAGGGCCGGCCGCTCAGGTCGATCACCGCCGAGGCCAGCGCGTCGTCCATGGGGACGCGGGCGGCGCCGTAGCGGACGATGCCGGCCTTTTCGCCCAGGGCCCGGCTGACCGCATCGCCCAGGACGATGCCCACGTCCTCCACCGTGTGGTGCAGGTCCACGTGCAGATCCCCGCGCGCCTCGAGGCTGAGGTCGAGACGGCCGTGCCGCGCCACTTGCGCCAGCATGTGGTCCAGGAACGGGATCCCGGTGGCGATCTGGTGCCGGCCGCTCCCATCCAGGTCGAGCGTCATCCGGATGTCTGTCTCTGCCGTCTGCCGGTGCAGGGTGGCCTGTCGTCCCATGTCATCCCCCGGCCGCGAGCACGGCGCCCAGCGCCTGCAGGAACAGGTCGTTCTCTTCGGGCGTGCCGATGGTGACGCGCAGACACTCCGCCAGGTGCGGCGCCCGCGAGAAGTTCCGCACCAGGACTCCCTGGGCCAGCAGCGCCCGCCACACCGCCTCCCCGGAGCCCCCGGAACCCCCGGGACCCCCGGAACCCCCGGGACCATTGACGCGCATCAGGATGAAGTTCGCCCCGCTGGGAAAGACCGTGAGGCCCGCCATCCGCTGCAGGGCGGCCAGGACGCGATCCCGCTCGCGCACGATGGTGGCCGCGTGCTGCCGCACCACCCCGGGATGGCGCAGGACGACGCGCGCCGCGGCCTGGCTCAGGGCGTTCACGTTGTAGGGCAGCCGCACCTTGTTCAACTCCGCCAGGACGGCCGGCTGGGCGATGATCATGCCCAGGCGGATCCCCGCCAGGCCGACCTTGGATAGCGTGCGCAGCACGACGAGGTGCGGATACTCCGCCAGCCGATCCAGCACGCTCTGCCCCGAGTAGTGGACGTAGGCCTCGTCCACCACGACCAGCGCCCCGCAGTCCCCGCCCCCGCAGGCCCGGACGATCGTCTCCACGGCCTCGCGGCCGTAGAGGCGCGCCGTGGGGTTGTTGGGCCAGGCCAGGAAGACGAGACGCGGCCGCTCCGCGCGAAGCGCGGCGCGAAACGCGGCCAGGTCGAGGTCGAAGGCCGCATCCAGCGGCACGGCCACCACGCGCAGCCCGTGCACCCGCGCCCCCAGCTCGTACATGGCAAAGGTGGGGACGGGGATGGCCACGGCCGTGTCGGGGCCCGCCACCGCCTGGAGCAGGATCTGGATGCCCTCGTCGGAGCCGTTGGTGGCCAGCACCTGCTCTGCGGACACGCCCAGGTCCGCGGCCAGGAGGCGGCGCAGCTCCTGCGCCTGGGGGTCGGGATAGCGGTGCAGCTCGACGTCCGCCAGCGCCGTGGCCAGCTCCGCTGCCAGCTCGGTGCGCACGTGGTCGCCGAGGGCGAAGGGGCTCTCGTTGGCGTCCAGCTTGGCCCGGATGCGGGCGGGATCGGGCGCCTCGACGTGATAGGCCCGGAGCCGGCGCACCTCCGGGCGGATCAGGCTCGTCGGATCGCAGGTCGGGGGAGGCGTGGAGGTCATGGCGTGTCCGTTCGCACGGTGAGGGAGCGCGCGTGCCCCTCGAGTCCCTCCAGCCCCGCCAGCCGCAGGATCGGCTCGCGCCAGCGGGCCAGGGCCTCGGGCCGCAGGGCCAGGAGCGAGGAGCGCTTTTGGAAATCCTCCACGGACAGCGGCGAGCTGAACCGGGCCGTGCCCGCGGTGGGCAGGACGTGGTTGGGGCCGGCCAGGTAGTCCCCCGCCACCTCGGGCGTGTACGCCCCCAGGAAGATGGCCCCGGCGTGCCGCACCTGGGGAAGCCAGCGCCAGGGATCCGCGACCTGCAGCTCCAGGTGCTCGGGCGCAACGGCGTTGGCAACGGCCAGGGCGGCCGGGAGGTCCTCCGCCAGGATCACGGCGCCGTAGGTGGCCACCGATGCCCCGGCGAGGTCGCGGCGCGGGAGCCCGGCGAGCTGCCGCTCGACCTCGCGCGCCACCGCCTCGCCCAGCGCCCGATCCGGCGTGACGCAGAGCGCGGAGGCCAGCGGGTCGTGCTCCGCCTGGGCCAGCAGGTCCGCCGCCACCCAGCGCGGGTCGGCCGTCGCGTCCGCGATGACCAGGACCTCGCTCGGGCCGGCCACCATGTCGATGCCGACCACACCGAACACCAGCCGCTTGGCCGTCGCCACGTAGAGGTTCCCGGGCCCGACGATCTTGTCCACGGGCCGGATGGTCTCGGTGCCGAAGGCCAGCGCCGCCACCGCCTGGGCGCCCCCCACCCGGTAGATCTCGGCGACCCCGGCCAGCCGCGCCGCCGCCAGCACCGCCGCCGGGACGCTCCCGCCCGGCCCGGGCGGCGTGCAGATCGCCAGCTCGCGGACGCCGGCCACCCGGGCCGGGATGGCGTTCATCAGGACGCTGGAGGGATAGGCGGCCGAGCCCCCGGGCACGTAGAGCCCCACGCGGTCGAGCGGCCGGACCAGCTGCCCCAGCAGGCCCGCGTCCTCATCCTCGACCAGCCAGGACTCGCGACACTGCCGCCGGTGGAAGGCCTCGATGCGCGCCGCGGCCAGCGCCAGGGCCTCTCGCAGCTCGGGGGCCAGCCCGGCCGCGGCGGCCTCGACCTCGGCCGGCGCGACGCGGAGCCTCGTCGCCTCGAGCCGGACGCCGTCGAAGCGCTCGGTGTATTCCACGAGGGCGGCGTCCCGGCGGCTGCGCACCTCCGCCAGGATGGCGGACACGGCCGCCTCGACCTCCGGGCCCGCCGTCGGGCGGCGGCGGCGGAGGGACGCCAGGAAGGCCTCGCACTCGGGCGAGCCGGCGCGCAGCAGCCTCACCGGGGACCTCCCGCGGCCGCGAGCGACCGCCCCCGCAGTCCGTCGATGACCCGCTGGACGGCCTGGTAGCGGGTCTTCAGGCTGGCGCGGTTCACGATCAGGCGGGCGGAGGAGCGCAGGATCTCCTCGACCTCGATGAGGCCGTTCTCGCGCATCGTCCGCCCCGTGTCCACCAGGTCCACGATGCACTCGGCCAGGCCCATGGCCGGCGCCAGCTCCACCGACCCGGCGAGGGGCACGATCTCGACCTGAATGCCCTGCTGACTGAAATGCCGCTCGGCCAGGTGCGGGTACTTCGTCGCCACCCGCAGGCAGGACCAGGCGCGCGCCTCGCTCCGGGCCCGCCGGGCCGCAGGCTCGGCCACCACCAGCCGGCAGGCGCCGATGCCGAGGTCCAGCGGCTCGTAGACGTCGCGGCCCTGCTCCAGGATCAGGTCCTTGCCCACCACCCCCATGTCGGCCGCCCCGTGCTCGACGTAGATGGGGATGTCCACCGGCTTGACCGCCAGGAACCGCAGGCCGTGGGTCCGGTCCACGCAGGTGAGGCGCCGCGACTCGCGGAGCGTCATCACCTCTGCGGCGCCCAAGGCCGCGAACAGCGCCGTGGCGTCCCGGAAGAGCCGGCCCGTGGGCAGCGCCACCGCCAGCAGCGCGGCCGCGGCGGCCGCCTCCTCACCCGTGCCGCGCCTGACCATCATGCCTTCACCCGCTGGATGTCGGCGCCGAGGTCCGTGAGCTTGCGCTCGATGGCCTCGTAGCCGCGGTCCAGATGATACACGCGGGAGACCGTGGTCGTCCCCCCGGCCACCAGCCCCGCCACCACCAGGCAGGCGCTGGCCCGCAGGTCCGTGGCCATCACCGGGGCCCCCAGCAGCCCCCCGACGCCCTGGACGAAGGCGGTGTTGCCGGCGGTGGTGATGTCCGCCCCCAGCCGGAGCAGCTCGTTGACGTGCATGAAGCGGTTCTCGAAGACCGTCTCGACGATCACGCTCCGCCCCTCGGCCACCGCCATGAGGGCCATCATCTGCGCCTGCATATCGGTGGCGAAGCCGGGGAACGGTTGGGTCCGGATGTTGACGGCCCGGGGGCGGGCCGGCCCCGTGACCCGCAGGAGCTCCGGGCCCTGCTCGATCCGGCAGCCGGCCTCCTCCAGCTTGGCCAGCACCGGCTCCAGATGGGCGGGCCGGCAGTCCGCCAGGCGCACATCGCCGCCGGTGATCGCCGCCGCCACGGCGAAGGTGCCGGCCTCGATCCGGTCCGCCACGATCCGGTGCGTGGCCCCCCGCAGGGCCGGCACACCGTGGATCGTGAGGGTGGGGGTCCCGGTCCCCTCGATCCTGGCCCCCATGGCGGTCAGGAGGCGCGCCAAATCCTCCACCTCGGGCTCGCAGGCCGCGTTCTCGAGGACGGTGGTGCCCTCCGCCAGGGCGGCGGCCATCAGGAGATTCTCGGTGCCCGTGACCGTGGGCAGGTCGAAGGCGATCCGCTCGCCCCTCAGCCGTCCCGCCTCGGCCTCGACGTAGCCCTGGTTGAGGCGGACGGTCGCGCCCAGCTTCTCCAGCCCCATCAGGTGCAAGTTGATGGGCCGCGGCCCGATGGCGCAGCCGCCGGGCAGCGACACCCGGGCCCGGCCCAGCCGCGCCACCAGCGGCCCCAGGACCAGGACCGAGGCCCGCATGGTCCGGACCAAGTCGTAGGGCGCCTCGGGGGTGCTCAGCCGGTCCGCCCGCAGCGTCACCGTGGGCGTCCCGATCCCCGCCACCTCCGCCCCCATGTGGCGCAGGAGCCGGGCGGTCGTCCGCACGTCCATCAGGCTCGGGACGTTCTCCAGCGAGACCGGCTCCTCGGTGAGCAGGGCGGCCGCCATGGCCGGCAGCGCCGCGTTCTTCGCCCCGCTGATCCGCACCGTCCCGCCGAGCCGCTTTCCGCCACGGATGACCAGCTGGTCCACGGATGGGCCCTTTTCAGCAGGCTGCGCGCCGGGCCATCGCCACGCGGTCTCGGCCGGCCAGGTCCGCCGCGATGCGGGGCGCCTCGAAGGCGCCGGATTCCTCGAACAGCGCCGCCACCTGCGGCCCCTGCCCCGCCCCGATCTCCAGCAACACCCAGCCGCCCGCCCGCGTGAACCTGGGGGCCCCCTGGATGATCTGCCGGTGGAAGGCGAGCCCGTCCGGCCCCCCGTCCAGGGCGCGTCGCGGTTCCCACTGGACCTCGGCCATCAGCTGGCCGACCTCCCCCGACGGGATGTAGGGGGGATTGGCCACCACCGCCTCCAGCGTCCCGGCCGGCACGGCCCCGTCCAGCGCCCGCCACAGG
>Ga0316622_100001156_pt1 | contig 16819 bp, 11 predicted proteins | sample OWC_Aug_OW2_C1_D_FD_207646 | JGI IMG/M metagenome (GOLD analysis project Ga0316622, IMG submission 207646) | Wetland soil microbial communities from Old Woman Creek delta, Ohio, United States - OWC_Aug_OW2_C1_D5_C | ecosystem: Environmental > Terrestrial > Soil > Wetlands | place: USA: Ohio... | reverse complement strand
CTCCCTCGAGAGCCAGCCCCTTCTCTCCATGACGCCCGGTATGCTCATCGGAGCCCTGCGGGCACGTCGGGAACAGCGCCCGAGGAGACGTGACCGCACACGTGCCGGGCGCCTTACGGCGTGTCGTCGAAGTACTGCGCCGGCTCTCCTGGACCAGACGGGATCCAGTCGATCTCGATCTCGTAGGGAGTCCCGCCGTCCTTCTGAACGTACACGCTCCCGGAGTACGTCCCGAACCGCGTGTCGACGGCGACCATCGAGAGCGGGGCGCAGTTCACACAGATGTAGTACGTCTTCGCGAACGCGTGCGCCGAGCCGAGCTCCACGTTCTCGATCGTGAAGCAGCCCGCGTCGTTCGTCGCGACTCTGTACTGCTGCGCCGCCATATCGGCGGACGCATCGCACCAGATGTACACGTCGACGCCGTCCGCAGGCTGGTCGATCTCCGAGCGGACCACGCCCTCGAGCGTCCCCGTGGATCCTGTCCACGAGTCGTCAGACGTCACCGTGCTGCATCCGGACGCGAGCAATCCGGCCAGCAGAATCGCTGCGGCTGCGGGCGCACCGCGTCTCACCAAGATCCCTACGCTCAACATCTGCTCCCTCCTCCTCGCGGTGGCCCGACGGACCGGCCGCGAACTGCCAGGTGCCCGCAATCGTCTCTCAGGTTCTAGGCTCAGGGTGCTCGTGACAGATGGGCCCTGGTACCCCTCGTGTAACACCGATCGCGCCTTCCGGTCCTGCTCAATTGCAAAGAATGTGCCAACCCGTCTCTGAAACACACGTTGGGGCCCCCGCGCGCACACGCCCGGCTGCAGGCCTTCGGGCGGCGTTCGCTGGCGATCGCGGGCCGGCCGGGGCCGCTTGGAGATCTGCCACCGAGCGGCTTTGTGCTTGCCGGCCTTGGGACCGCCGGATATAGTCTCGCCCCAAGCCTGCAGTTCGGTTCCAGCGGTGGTGTCTGCCGTCTCCGCCGCGACCACCTGTCCGGCGGAACGGCCGGAGGAGGTGCCTCGTGAAGTTCGGCGACTACATCAGGAAGGGGTTCGAGGTTGCCCAGCTCAAGCGCGACGTGGTCCAGCTGCTTGCCGAGGACAAGGAGGCGTTCGGGCCCGCGCTGGCCATCCTGGCGATAGGCGGCGTCTGCGCGGCCATCGGCGCGCTCTCGCTTCGCGGCATCATCCTGATGCCGATTCTCAGAGTGGTCGGCTTCTTCATCGTCATCGCGATCATGCACTTCGTCGCCACGTCGGTCATGGGAGGGCGCGCCGCGTCCGTGTCCAGCCTCTTCGGTCCTCTCGGCTGCGCGTCGGTGATCACGTGGATCGGCATCATCCCCGTGCTGGGGCCGGTGCTCGCGTTCCTCGCCGGGCTGTGGATGCTCGTCATCGCGGTCATCGTGGTCGAGCACGCGTACCAGATCGACCGCACGAAGGCAATCATCGTCGTCGCCGTCCCCGTGGTCCTCGGCCTGATCATCGGGCTGATCATGTCCCTGATGGTCGGACTGTCCGCCTGGGCTCTCTTGGGTCGGTAGACAGGCGTTCGTGGGTCCTGATGCGGGCGGGCGCGGCGTCCGGGGCGGTTTGCCCCGGGCGATGCCGCCCGCCCGTCTCGTTGGGGGCCCAGAGCGGCAGGCGGGCATCGTGCCGGAGTTCAACGACCTCACAGCGGGCGTTGTCAAAGGGGCTGTACAAGTTCGGAACGCCCGGCGCGGTCGCCGGCCCCGGTGTGCCAGGGGCCGCCCGGAGTGAAGCCAAGCAGCAGGCCTTCTGCACCAGGAGGTGTCAGATGACAAAAGGAAAGGGAGCGGCCCTCTTGTGCGCGGCCCTCTGCCTCACGGCGCTGGCCGCGCCCACGGTCGCGCGGGCGGCCACACACAGCGCGCAGGCGATTGCACTTCCCCACGTCCTCGTGGTCGGAGCCGAGGACGAGGGGACGAAGCGCGCCTGGCTCGGCGTCAGCATCGCCGACATCAGCGACGAGATCCGCGAGAAGCAGGGCCTCCCGAAGGGCGTCGTGGGAGCGCTCGTCCTCGAGGTTTACGACGGCAGCCCGGCCGAGAAGGCAGGCATCAAGGATGACGACGTCATCACGGCGCTAGCCGGGGCGAAGGTCGGCAGCATCAGCGACCTCGTCGGACTCGTGAGCGCAAACGCGCCCGGAGCCACCGTTGACGTCACCGTCCTGCGGGACGGGAAGGAGACGTCGTTTGGGGTCACGCTCGCGGAGCGCGCCAAGAGCGAGAAGGCGGTCTGGGTCGGCGAGCTCGAGGATCTCGAGGATCTGGAAGACCTTGAGGGCCTCGAGGCGCTCGAGGCGCTCAAGCAGATCCAGGTCGATGTGAACATCCCTTCGTTCGAGCTGGGGTTGAGCGGAATGTACGGTCGAGGCAGGCTCGGGGTCTACATCGACGACCTCAGCGAGGGGCTTGCGGACTACTTCGGAGTCCCCGGAGGCAAGGGCGCGCTCGTGGAGGACGTCGTCGAGGACAGCCCGGCCTCGAAGGGCGGCGTGCTGGCAGGCGACATCATCGTCAAGCTTGGCGACGAGAAGGTCGAAGACGCGAGTTCGCTCCGCGAGGCCATCTCCGAGATGGAGCCCGGCAAGGAGACGCCGGTCGTCATCTGGAGGAAGGGCAAGGAGCTGACGCTGCGCGTCGCGATTGAGGAATCCGAGGAGATCCAGGCCAGGAAGGCCTTCATCAAGCAGCTCGGCGACGACGCTGGCAACCAGGGGCGCATCATCATCAGGGGCGCCGAGAAGTCGGAGCAGGCGCTCAGAGAGCAGGTCAAGGCGCTCGAGGAGGTCGTGAAGCAGCTCGAGAAGGAAGTCCAGCAGCTCAAGGAGGAGTCCGGAAACGAGTAGAAGCCGGCCTCTCGCCGCGCATGAGTTCGAGCGAAGCCCCCGCCTCACAGGGCGGGGGCTTCCTCATGCCCGCGTCCCGCCGCGCTCCGCACGCCCTTCGGCGTGGACTCCGCGGATGAGCGACTCGGCGGCCGCGGAGAGCCTGTGATCGCGCCGGGCCATCACGCGCCGGGCCGTATCCAGAGCCTTGTCGACGTCGTACGGCTCGTACCCGTTCGGCGTGCCCCAGGAGAACGCGGGGATGGCCCTCGGTGCGAATCCCGCCGACAGCACATTGCAGAAGACTCCGACGACCGTGCCGGTGGTGAGCTTCGTCCCGATCGCGGTCTTGGTGTGGTCTCCGATCGTCGCGCCGACGAACGTGAGCCCGGTGTCCACGCTCTCTCCGTCGATCTCCACTCGCACACTGCCGTAGTTGTTCTTCAGATCACTGTTGTCCGTCGCCGCTCCGATGTTGACCCAGCTGCCGACGTACGAATGCCCGAGGAACCCCTCGTGCTGCTTGTTCGAGTAGGACTCGAGGACCGAGCCCTCGACCTCGCCTCCCACCTTGCACATCTCCCCCACCGACGTCCCCGGGTAGATCTTCGCCCCCACCTTCACGACCGAGCGGTTGCCCACGGCCGCGGGACCCATCACGACGGCGTTGGCCATGACGGTGACACCCTCGCCCACGAGAACGGGGCCGGAGGTGGCATCGATGACGGCGCCGGGGCCGATCGAGCTCCGCTCGCCGACGGCGATGCGGTCGGGCTCAACGAGATGCGCTCCCGGATGCACCGAGCCGTGCGCCTGGCCGAGCCTCCCCGAGGCGAGCGCATCGGCGCGGATCTCCGCCGGTGTGAGGCTCACGAGGTCCCACGGGCGGAGGACAGTCCGCGCCGGCACGTCCGCCGTCGCGTCGAGGGCCGTCGCAGACGCGTCGCCGCCCGACAGCCTCAGGACCTCGACCCGCTTCCCGATGTCCCGCTCGATGCGCGCCCCCACGACCTCCCCGCCTGAGACCAGGAGCGTCTCGCCTGTGAGCCCATCCAGGACGTCCAGGAGGCCGGTGTCCGGCACGACCCTCGCCGAAAGCAGGAGCGTCGGTCCCCCCGACAGACCCTCCACGCCGCGCCCAGGGCACTCCTCCGAGAAGACCTCCCGGAGCTCCTCGCGCGGGAGGAGCCGGACCGTCCAGCCCGGACGCCTTGCCTCGAGCTTCTCGTGAAGCCTGAGGGCGCCACAGCGGAGCGCGAAGACAGGGCGGAAGCTCGTGAGAGGCCCGAACGAGCGGTGTCGGCCGTCCTCGTAGAGCACAACCTGCATCGCCACCGCCTCCTTTCGGCGCGAGGGCGCGGCCACCAACGGCCGCGCTCCCGGCCCTTCCTACTCCTGGCCCCCGATCTCGGCGAGGAGCTTGAGATAGCTGTCGTAACGCTCAGAGTCCACGGTGCCGCCAGCGACAGCGTCCTTCACCGCGCAGCCCGGCTCCGGGCCGTGGCTGCAGCCGCGGAACCTGCACTGCGGGATGAGCGGGCGGAACTCGGGGAACAGGTAGTCGAGCTCGTCCCGCCTCACGCGCCAGAGCCCGAGTTCGCGGAACCCCGGCGTGTCGGCGACGATCCCGCCGCCCGGGAGGCTGAACACCCTCACGCTCGACGTCGTGTGCTTCCCCTTGCCTGTCTTCTGGCTGATCTCCCGCACCCTGATGTCGAGCGCCGGATCCACCCGGTTCAGAAGCGAGCTCTTCCCCGCGCCGCTTGGCCCGGTGAGCACCGAGAACCTGCCAGCGAGCGTCGCGGCAAGTTCAGAGACTCCCCTGCCGTCGACGGCGCACGTGGGAAGAACCGCGTAGCCTGCTGCCTCGTACGCCCGCGCGACCGCCCGGCAGTCGTCCTCGGGCGCGAGGTCGATCTTGTTGAGCACTACGACGGACGAGAGCCCGGCTTCTTCAGCAATGACCAAGAACCGGTCGAGCAGCCGCCGGTTCAGCCGCGGTCCCGCGAGCGATGCGACCGCGACGAGCTGCTCTGCGTTGGCGACGACCACCTGCTCCCTGACCTGCCTGGACCCCGGGAGCCGGCGTGAGAGGGTCGTCTCGCGCGGAAGGACGCCCTCGATGACTCCCGAGCCGTCGTCGAGCACCTCGATGCTCACGCGGTCGCCCGGCACGATCGGCTTGTCGCCGCCGGTGATCTCGAGGAACTGGCGACCTCGCGCGCTCGAGCGGAGGACGCCGCGCCCCTCCACGGCCACCTCCCACTCGTCGCGATGGCACGCGACGACGACACCCGATGCGTGTTCGGTCATAGGCTCAGGAGATAGGAGATCTTGAGGACGGCCGTCGGATCGAGATGCCTGTCCTCGTCCCCCTCCCGCTCGTACGAGTCGTTGTACGCAAGGTAGAGTGTGCTCCCCGGCCTGAACTCCCAGCCGCAGAGCAGGTTCAGATCGAGGCTCTCGCTCTCTGCGTCCGATCCGTCGACCAGCTCGCGCACGTGCTCGCCCAGCGCCAGGGCGCGAACGAAGAGCGTTGGCGAGAAGTAGTAGTCCGTGCGAAGCTCGCCGACCCACCAGTCCAGATCCTCGTACTCGCGAAGCGCGACGCCGGAGACATCGCCCACGAGCGTCAGGCGGTCGACGGGCTGCACGCGCGCGCCGAGATGCGCCTGCAGGTAGTCGGAGTTGTGGTATTCGCCGAACTCGCACGAGGCGACGATGCCTGACCAGGACTGAACCCCCGTGTAGAGGTAGACGTTGAGAAGGCTGGCCCGCGGAAACTCCTTGTAGTCGACGACGTCGTACGACGCGTTGTACTCGACACCGAGAGCGAGTCCGATCGGGAGCTGAACGGCGGCCTCGCCCCCCGCCCAGTACGTCTGCACAGGCCCGTCCTCGGCGTCATACCCGCCCGCCCAGCCGCAGAGCTCGTACTCCTCGATCCAGCCGGCGTCCGTCGAGAAACGCTTCCAGAGATGTCCCTCGCCCCCGTACGTGCCGCGCTGGTCGGCCTCGATGAATCCAGTCTCCGGGGCGAAATCCTCTCCCACGTAGGAAAGCGAACCCTCGCTGTCCGTGTTGGGGCTGCTGTAGGCCCACTCGAGCGCGAAGGCATTGTCCTCGTCGTCGCCCGAGCCGTAGGCCCTCGCCGCGATGGCGTTCAGACGCACGCTGGCCAGCGGCGAGAATCCCGCCGTGAGCGCACCCACGCTGCTCGAGCCGTCGCCGCGCTCGCGCGTGGCCCAGAACGCGCCGGCCGTGACGCTCCCGAAGAGGTCCTGCCTGTAGACGAGCGCGCCGTAGTCGCTCGTCTCGGGCGGGAGCTCCTCGCCGGAGCTGTCGACAAGCGCCTCCCCGTACTCGTCGCGCGGAAGGTCGTCGGACCGCACGTAGAGCGCGGCCAGGCTGGCGGGCCCAACCTTGCCCGTCACCTTGCCGCCGACCTCGATGTCCTCCATGCGACGCGTGTAGAGGAGGTTGAGCGGCATGTCGTAGATGCTCGCGTTCTCCGAGAAGAACGGGCGGCGCTCCTCGAGCCAGATCTCGTCCCCCTCGATGTTGATCTCGTTGGGGTCCGCCTCGATCTGCGCGAAGTCCGGGTTGAGTGTGAGGTTCACGGTTGCGAAAGGCGCGGGCGCGTACTCGACGTCCAGACCGGCATCCGGGTGAACGTCCCACTCCGCATCGTCGGGCTCGAGTGGATAGTCGTACAGGCCGGAGGTGTCGTACTTCGCCACGAGGAACGGAAGGAGCTCGAGGCCGAGGGAGCGCTCGATGCCCGAGAGCCCCCGGAGCAGGCCGAAGCTCCTGGGATCCAGGAACGACCCCTCGGTGCCGCTCCAGCGCGAGTACTCCTGATGGGGCATCTCGACCCGGGCGAAGTTGACGCCCCAGAGAGGCTCGTCCTCGCCCGAGAAGCGGATCGCGGAGAACGGGATGGCGAGCTCGGCGGTCCACCGGTCGGCCAGGACAGCCGTCTCCACGTCCCACACCGCGTCCCAGCCGATGTCCACCGACAGGCCGCACTCGCTCGTGTGCAGGTCGCGCTTGGTCGCGATCGGCGAGACCAGAAACGAGTAGCACGTTCTCTTGTCACGGAACGTGTCGATGGCTATCGACACGCAGTCGTCCTCCTCGGCGATGTCCTCCGCGTCGCGCTGGGCGATCGCCGCCGAGATGTCCGCGACCCTGGCCTCGAGACAGTCGAACGCGACGTAGAGCGTGCTGGCGTCGTAGCAGATCCGGACGACCGTCGCCTGCGTGGCGGGCCCTACGTTGCCTCGCAGGTTCGTGAAGTCGCCCGACGGGAAGGCCTCCTCCCAGCACGGGTCGTCCAGCCGGCCGTCGATCACGGGCGGGGTGGTCACCCGCGCTGCAGTGATCTCACGGACGTCGGCGGAAGCCGCGGCCGCGAGCGCTGCCAGGGCGAGCGCCGCTGAGGCGGCGAGGCTGCTACCGTATGAAGGCCTGCATCTCATCGTGAATGCGTCCGTTGCTCGCGACGACGTCTCCGCGCCGGTGGTCCCACCCAGCGGTCCCGAAGTTCGTGACGACCCCGCTGGCCTCGCGGACGATGAGCCCCCCGGCCGAGACGTCCCAGGTCTTCAAGCCCAGTTCCCAGAATCCGTCAAGCCTGCCGCACGCGACATAACAGAGGTCGAGCTCGGCCGAGCCCGCGCGTCTGATGCCGCGGACCGCGAGGATGAACCGGTTCAGGTTCGCGAGGTTGTTCTCCGTGCTCTCCCCCCTGTCGTACGGGAAGCCCGTGGCGACGAGAGAGTCGGAGAGCCGGTCCGCCTGAGACACACGGATCGCGGCGCCGTTCAGGGTCGCTCCGGCGCCCGCCTCGCCGACGAACAGCTCGTCCCTCAGCGGGTCGTAGACGACGCCGGTCGTGAGCCGGCCACCTTCCTCGACGGCGATCGCCACGGAGAAGAAGGGAAAGCCGTGCGCGTAGTTGTTGGTGCCGTCGAGAGGATCGATGATCCACACCATGGCGCCCCGCGCCGGAGCGGGCGAGCCCTCCTCAGCGACGATGGCCGCGTCGGGATACGCCCCGCGGACGGCGCCCACGATCACGTCCTCGGACGCGCGGTCCATGGCCGTGACGACCTCACGGGGGCCCTTCATGGAGGCATCGAGGGGGCCTCCGAAGCCCTCCACGAGCACGCGGCCAGCCCGCCGGGCCGCGTCCACTGCCGTCCGCGTCGTCTCTTTCATGCGGCTCCGCCTGCTGGGGCTCGACGAAGGCCCGCGGCTGTGGCCGCGGGGCCTGGACATCGCAAGGAATGGTAGCCGGGCGCGTGCGCGGAATCAACGCCCAAGAGGCTGCCGGGGTCTCACGTGGAGCCAGGCGGGCACGCTTGACCAGCCCGCGCTTCGGGCCTATAGTGTTCAAGTGCGACTCCGCGAGCAGGCCGTCGGTCGGCGGCGTGGCTGCATGCCGCTCCGGCGGCCGCTTCACACCCGGCGACTTCGCCGGGCCCCCATCGAAGGAGAGACGATGAGACCCCTCATGGGCACGTTGTGCCTCCTGGCCCTTGTCGCCGGGATGCTGCTGGCCGGGCCGGCTACGGCGGGCGAGACGATCAAGCGCGTGCTGCCGGAGAACGGACTCACTGTCATCGTGCAGGAGAACCACTCCTCGCCCGTCGTGAACCTGCGCTGCTACGTCCGGGCGGGATCGATCCTCGAGGGCAAGTACCTTGGCTCGGGGATCTCGCACTACATCGAACACCTGATGGGCGACGGGACAACGACACGCACGATGGACGAGATCGAGAAGGAGGTCGAGGCCATCGGGGGCGGCTACAACGCGTACACGACCAAGGACCACGCCTGCTACTACGTCGAGACGTCCGCCGAGCACTTCGACCAGGCCCTCAACATCCTCGCCGACGAGGTGATGAACTCGACGATGCCCCAGGAGGCCGTTGACACCCAGAAGGGCATCATCACGCGCGAGATCAACATGGGGTACGACGAGCCCGGCCGCCGGCTCTACAACCTGTTCGGCGAGACGATGTTCCGCGTGCACCCGACGAAGTACCCGGTCATCGGGCACGTGGAGAACTTCGTGCAGCTCACCCGGGACGACGTCCTGGACTACTACTCGCGCATGTACGTTCCGAACAACATGGTCTTTGTCGCTGTCGGCGACTTCGACGGCGAAGAGACGTATGCCAAGATCCACGAGATCTTCAAGGGCTACGAGAGAAGGCCGATCGAGCTGCCGACGCTCCCCTCGGAGCCTCCGCAGCTGGGCAAGCGCGTCCGTCGCGAGGAGCGCGACCTGGACATGGCGTATGTCCAGATGGGTTACCACACGGTGCCGCTCCAGCACCCGGACCTCTATCCCCTCGACATCCTCTCGTTCGTCTTGTCCGAGGGCCAGAGCTCAAGGCTCTACCGGAAGCTCGTTGACGAGCTGGGGCTCGTGTACTCCGTGTCCACGTCGTCCCACACGCCGTCCTACGACGCGGGCGTCTTCTCGATCAGCATGGCGATGGACCCTGCCAACATCGACGAGGCCGTTCGCGTGGTGACGGAGGAGATAGGCAAGCTCAAGAAGGAGAAGGTGACCGGGCAGGAGCTCGCGAAGGCCAAGAAGCTCAAGACCGCCGAGTTCCACTTCGGCCGGCAGGACATGGAGAGCATCGCTTCGAGCCTCGGCAGCTCCGAGCTCACCGCCGGGAACCACGACTTCGACAGGCAGTACGCGGAGCGCATCCAGGACGTGACCACGGACGAGATCAGGAACGCGGTCCGGCGCTACTTCTACGACGACAACCTCGGCGTCACGATCCTCGAGCCGGCGCGCGAGGCCGCACCGGACGTGGAGCGCGCGGCCGAGATGCCGGAGGTCGGCGAGGTCAGAAAGCACGTCCTCGCGAACGGTCTCACGGTTCTCGTGAAGGAGAACCACACGAGCCCGGTCGTGTCGGTCGGCAGCTACTCGCTGGCTGGCGCCCGGCTGGACGCCGCCAACAAAGGCGGCTGCGCCAACTTCGTGGCGCGGATGCTGCCGCGCGGCACCGAGAAGCGGTCTGGGGAGACGATCAGCCGCGAGCTCGACTCGATGGGCGCCGCGTTCTCCTGCTCCGCGAACCACACGCGCATCGAGACGGACATGACCGTGCTGACAGAGGACTTCCCGGACGGCCTCGAGATCCTCGCGGACCTGCTCATGAACCCGAGGTTCGATCCCGCGGAGATGGAGAAGGAGCGGCCGCTCGTCCAGGCGCAGATCCTCGCCCGAGGCGACGACTGGACGACGGACGCCATGGACCGCATGGTCGCCGAGCTCTTCAGGTCCCATCCGTACGGCCGCTGCCCCGTCGGAACAAGCGAGTCCGTGGCCGCAATGACGCGAGATGACCTCGTGGCGCACCATGCCGCCTACGTGACCCCGGGCAACACGGTACTCACGGTGTTCGGCGACGTGGACCCCGACGCCGCGCTTCTCGAGATCGAGGACGCGTTCGCGGAGTGGACGCCCTCGACCCGCGTCGCGCCGCCCGCGCTCGACGAGCCCGCCAGGACGGAGCCCGAGCGCCTGACGAGCTACCACGACCGCGCTCAGACCGTGGTCTTCATGGGCTACCAGGGCATGCCGTTCGCCTCCAAGGACCGCTACGCGATGGAGGTGCTGGACGGCATCGTCTCTGGCATCAACTACCCCGGCGGCTGGCTCCACACGGACCTGCGAGGCAACTCGCTCGTGTACGTCGTGCACGCGTACAACTGGACTGGACTGGACGAGGGCTACTTCGGCATCTACGCGGCCACCTACGACGAGGCACTCGAACAGGCGCTCAACATCATCGACCGCCACATGTCCCGCATCGCGTCGGAGCCCGTCACGGACGAGGAGCTCGAGCACGCGAAGCAGCTCTGCATCATCATGTACGAGACGATGAGACAGACGAACTCGCTCCAGGCGCGCGATGCCGCGGTGAGCGAGATCTACGGGCTCGGGTACGACTACAACGAACGGTACGAGGAGAACATCGCGAGCGTGACCAAGGAGGACGTCCTGAGGGTTGCGAAGGAGTACCTCAGGAACCCGGTCACGATCCTGAGGAGGCCGAATCCTCCGGAGGAGAGGGTCGGGGATCAGCAGTAGGACCCCGGCCGGCCCGGGAGGCACGGGCGCGCTCGAAGGACCGCACGGACGCGGCGACCATCCAGATGGCGCCGCGTCCGCACATGAGCCCCAGGACGGCGCCCCCGACGACGTCTCCGGGGAAGTGGGCGCCGACGTAGATCCGTGAGTAGGCAACGAGCGCCGCGACCGAGAACGCCATGACCGTGAAGCGCGGCCACCTCCACGCGACGACGGACGCGGCCGCGAAGTTGTTCGCCGCGTGGGCGGACGGGAACGAGAAGGCGCCCGACCTCCCGACGAGCAGCCGCACGGTCCCCTCGGGGAGCGCGTTGGCGGGCCTCACGCGCGCCACGAGCGGCTTGATCACGCTGCACGAGATCTGGTCCGAGAGCGCGACGGCCACGACGAGCATCGCCGCGGCCATCCTCCCCCTCCGACCGCCCCAGATGACCAGGGCAAGCCACAGGCCCGCGAGGACCGGGACCCAGTTGTCCTGCGTGGTCAGGGCCACCATCAGGGAGTCGAGCGGCGGCGCGTGCAGCTTCCCGTTCAGGAGCAGGAAGGCGGCGCGGTCGAGCTCGGCGAGCCTCTCGATCACGGTGCCCCCTCCGGGCGCCTCGACGCGCCCGCGGGCGGTGCAACCTTCTCGTTCCGGTCGGGCCATCCCTCCCACCGCAGCCGGTACGCCACGAGCTCCGGGCCCCCGCAGATGAGGTTCTCCTCGAGCACCACGCTGTGCGCCCGCTCGAAGAGCCTCGCGCGGCTTACGAGGTCGGGATACCAGTTCGGGAAGAGGACCGCATAGTCCGGCCGCTCCTCCTCCAGGAAGGCCATGACGGCGTCGTCGCGGGAGACGCCGGGCCTCATGTGGCCCAGAACGCCGGGCGAGATCAGACCGACCGTGTCGACCACGCGCCGCTGCGAGAAGTACGCGATCGCCCCGACGTCGTTGGCCGCGACGACGGCGTCCTCAGGAACGTTCTGATCGATCCACTTCGCCATCGACACCTGCATGTCCTGGATGTTGTCCACCTGCATGCCGAAGCAGCGTGCCTGATACCAGACCCCGCGCGCCTGCGCGATCAGCGCGAAGGCCATGAGGACCCAGAGAAGGGCCCTTTCGAGGACGATCGTGGCCGGTCTGCCCAGGTACTTGGCCTCGCTCAGAAGCCCCGCGGCATGGTGCGCCGCGGCGTACATCCCGATCGTCCCGATGACGAGCATGAGGGGCGCCATGGGAGCCGCGTACCGGCCCATCTGATACGAGGCCCCGCCGAACGGAACGACCACGCCGACCACGAGAGGGAAGAGCACGATCGAGAGAGGGACGATGAACGACCGGCACCGGGAGCCCTCCCGATACGGGATCGAGAAGAGAAGCTGCGCAAGCCCGAACGCGCCAAGCACGAAGAGCACAGGGTTGGCGTCGAGGCTCTCGCGCAGGAACGAGAGGGCGTAGTCGTACGGCCTCACGGTGAACGAACGGACGATCTCCCCCGCGTTGTCCGTGGCGACCCCGGCGATGAGCCCGGTGTTCCACAGGAGCGCCTTCGCGTACGCCGTGTTGGGGAGAACCCCGATGCCGAAGCGCCTGCTGAAGACCATGAACGGCAGGAGGATGCAGCCGAAGACGAGGAGGTGGATGGCCACGGGCGCCAGCCAGTCGCGCGCCGCGACCTCACGCCAACGGACGAACACGGCCGCGAGGACGCGATCGGCCATCGCGGCCACGAAGAAGACGCCGCACTCGGGGCGCGCCAGGGCCGCCAGCCCGAAGAGGACCGTGGACAGGTACTGGCGCGGGTCGCGAGGCGCCGTGTAGAGCAGGTGCGCGACGATCCCGGCGAGCGAGAGGGTCACGGCGAGCGTGATCTCCATGCCCGACACGCTCGCCCAGACGAGCCGTGGAAGCGCCGCGGTCGCGACCGCGGCGAACAGGGCCTGGCGTTCGTCCCCGGTCATCGCCCGCACCAGGGCATAGACGAAGAACACGGAGAGCCACAGAAAGAGGATACCGAGTATCTTGGGCGTGAGGACGGGATCGCCCGCGATCAGGAAGCCCGTCGCGTTCACGAGCGTCCAGAGCGGCGCCGTGGACCCGGAAACGGGCTCGCCGGGGTTGTAGGAGAACCCCTGCCCGAGCGCGAGGTTCCGCGCGAACTGGGCGTGGATCCACGCGTCGTCGAGGGGGAAACCGAAGGTCCCGGTCGCCTGATGCTCACGCCACAGGAAGAGGCCGACGCAGAGTATCAGGACGACCAGCGTCAGGATGAAATGAACGCGCTTCTTCACGGCCTTCGCCCCCATCGGAGACGCGGGCGCCGCCGGACCGCGGTCCGGGCCCAGGCTCCGCGCCTCAGGGTCGCGGCTCCGCCCCGCCACCCCCCAGCCCGCGCTCGAGCTCCTCGATCCGCGCCTTCACTTCCGCCACGTTGCTCGCGGTCGGCGCGCTCTCCAGGTAGCTCCTGAGCGCGGCGATCTCCTCGCGTACCATCCCGAGCGAGTCGAACACGAGCGCCATGTTGAGGTGCGCGTCCGCGTAGCGGGGATCGATCTCGAGCGCCTTCAGGAGCTCGGCGCGCGCCTCTTCGATTCTGCCGAGGCGGAAGAGCGTGGATCCGAGCAGGGAGTGCGGCTGGGGAAACTCCGGACCCGCGGCCACGGCGTCCTGGAAGTACGCGACCGCGCCCGCGAGGTCGTTGTTGTTCGACAGCGCTGACCCCGCCTGGCACAGGATCCGGCTCAGAGCCTCGGCGATCGTGCGGTCGCCTGGGGCCGCGGCGGCTGCCGCCCGGTATGCCGCCACCGCCTCGCTCCCCTTGCCCGCGTCCTCCGCGACGAGTCCAGTGGCTAGGAGCTTCCGCGCGGATGCCCTCTCCGCCACCGCGGCTCTCACCGAGTCCTCGTCGGCCTCCGGGATCCCCGTCAGCAGGCTCCCCGGGTCCGAACGGAAGGCGTCAAGTGCGGCGAGCTGCTCGGCCTTCGACTTCCGGTACATGTTCCTCGGAGCCGAGAACTCGAGCTCGAGCCCGTCGTCTGTGTGGAGCGGCCCGGGGCCGGCGTACTCGCGGAGCCCGTCGCCCCCGGCCACGAAGAGCCCGATCCAGTCGAGGGCGGAGCGGACGCCGATCGAGGAGAGGTCGGCCCCGACGTCGGGATCCGCGAGCCTCTCGACCGCCAGGCCCCAGTCGACGACTCCCGGACCCTTCGTCCCGACGAGCATGTAGTCAACGCCCGGATCGAGTTCCCAGAGGCTCGCGTGCTCGAACACGCTCGCGAAGGTACGCGCGATCATCCGGAACTCAGCGGGCGACATGTTGTACGCCTGGAACCAGAGGCCGACGACGCCGTCCTCGGCGAGGCGCGCCCTGGCGAGATCGAAGAACTCCCGCGTGAAGAGGTTGGATATGCCCGAGATCCACGGATTCGAGGGCTGGGATACGATGACGTCGTACGTCGCGTCCGTGAAGGCGACGTGGTTCCTGCCGTCCTCGATGATGACGGAGAGGCGAGGGTCGTCCAGGCAGTGGCCGTTCGCCTCGGCGAAGAACGTGGCCGCCACCTCCTTCATAGCCGGAGCGATCTCGACGCACTCGATCCGCTCCACTCCGCGGTACTTCTCCGCGGATCCGACGGTCACGCCGCTCGCGAGTCCGATGACGAGCACGCTCTTCGGATCGCTGTGCAGAAGCATCGGCACGTGCGCCAGGAGCTTCTGCGTCCTCATGTCGGGGCCGGTGGACGCCTCGGTCTTGCCGTTGGCCTGGAGGTAGAGGTCGCTCCTCGCCTGCCGCACGGTGACGGTCGTGGCCAGTCCTTCCTTGTGGTACAGGATCTTGCCGAAGAGCCTGACGGCGTCTTCGCGCGTCATGTCCCACGCCTGCGCCTGCTCGGCGTACATGTCCGCATAGAGGTACGCGCCGCTGGACATGATGACCGGATCCCAGCGCAGGCCGGGAGCCATCGAGAGCCCGAGCACGATGAGCCCCACGGCGGCCGCAGCGACCTTGCGCACCCTCGGCGCAGCGGGGCTCAGAATAGCGAGCGCGGCGCCCAGGGCCACGCTCACCACAACGCCGATCGCGATGGACCGCTGAATCCCGATCCACGGAATGAGCACGAACCCCGCGGCGAACGACCCAACGATCGCCCCCACCGTGTTCGAGGCGTAGGCGTCGCCCACGGATCGGCCGACCGACTCGAGGCGCTTCGTGAAGAGCTTGACGACGACGGGGAAGACGCCTCCGAGCAGCATCGTCGGCACGAGGATGATGAGGAACACGATGAGGAACTCGATGGCCATGAGGAGCGGAAAGGAGTGCGAGAAGTTCTCGATCACCCCGATCACCGCCAGGGGAAGCCTTCCGATGACTGGAGCGACCGCGAGGGCCGAAGCGCCGACACCGATCTCGAGCCACGCAAGGGTCGTCACGAGGTCCCTGTTCCGGTCGACGAGGCGCGAGAAGACCGCTGCGCCCAGCGCGAGGCCAAGGATGTACGCGGTGAGGGTGAGGCTGACCGCGTAGACCGACGAGCCGATCACGAGCGAGAGGGCGCGCATCCACGCGACCTGGTACACCATCGCCGCGAACCCCGAAACGCCGAACACGACCAGCACGAACGCGAGAAGCCCGGGCGAGGGGAGCACGCGCGCGTGCTCGGCCTGAGCGCGGTGCTTCTCCGGCGCGGCCCCGGAGTCGCGGTGCTTCGCGCCGTCCTTCTCCCGCTCCGCGGCGACCCGATGGCCTCGAGCGTCCGGGACCGGCTTCCTGTGTGCTGCCCCATCGCGTCCGCGGTCCCTGTAGTACACGAGAAGCACGACGAGGGCGATGCCGACGTTCAGCGCGGCCGCGACGGCGATCGCACCGCGGAGCCCCAGAAGGGGCAGGAGCGCAAACCCGGCCGCGAAGGAGCCGACGACCGCGCCCAGCGTGTTGAGCGCGTAGAGCTCCCCGACCGTGTGTCCGAGGCTGTCGTAGCGCGTCGTGAAGTACTTCGAGAGGACGGGCAGTGTTGCACCCATGAGGGTCGTGGGAACGATGAGAACGATCGCGGAGATGGCGAACCGTACGAAGCTCCACGTGTGCGCGCCGCCGGCGAGGCTCTGATAGGCCGCGCGATAGATCGGGACGGTCGCAGCCACGATCGCGGGGACAAGGACGCAGTAGACGCCGATCGCTCCCTCGAGGATGCCGTAGACGCGGAGCGGGTCGGACCGGCGGTCGATCACTTTGCCGGCCAGGAAGCTGCCCAGTGCGAGCCCGGCCATGTAGACGGTGAGCACGGTCGTGATCGAGTAGACCGAGGCCCCCATCACCCTCTCGAGCAGCCTCGTCCACACCACCTCGTAGATGAGCCCCGCGACGCCTGACGCAAAGAAGAGGGCAAGAACCAGTCGCTTGGGCCTGGGCGTGCGCTGCATGCGGCCTCTCCGGGTTCGTGTCTCGAGGGATGCCCCGATGAGCAGGTTTTATGTTACCCCGGCGCCGCAGCCATCGTCAACTCCGGCGACCGCCGGGGCACCGCGGGGCGCGTCCGCCTGCGACAAAGCGAGGGCCCGGGCGCCTTCGCCCGGGCCCTCCGCCCATGTACGGCAACCTGCAGGTGTTTGGTTTACCGATACATGGCCTTGATGTTGCCCCACGTGCTGCTCTCGACGGCGTTCCAGCCCACGCCCTCGAACCACGTGTCGTCAAGGTTGACGCCGGCGCCGCCCGCAGTGCCCGGGCCGCAGCCGTTAGTCGTCGTGTGGAAGGTGAGCCTGTAGGCAACCTGGCTCTGCGGCAGGAAGTCCGTGATCACTTCGCCAGCGATACCGGCCGTGCCCCAGCCTGCGCACTGACCGAAGTCGCCCCACCAGCT
>Ga0316622_100001155_pt1 | contig 16826 bp, 12 predicted proteins | sample OWC_Aug_OW2_C1_D_FD_207646 | JGI IMG/M metagenome (GOLD analysis project Ga0316622, IMG submission 207646) | Wetland soil microbial communities from Old Woman Creek delta, Ohio, United States - OWC_Aug_OW2_C1_D5_C | ecosystem: Environmental > Terrestrial > Soil > Wetlands | place: USA: Ohio... | reverse complement strand
AGCCGCCGAGTACAGGACGTTGACCTGGCTCGGCCCCAGGACGCTCGGCTGCGGTCCTCTCTGGATGACCTGGGCGAGCAGGACCTGGAATGGCGGCAGGATGCTGGAGACGCGCGTATCGAGGTCTCCGCAGTGCATGCCGAGGTCGTTGATCGCGACCAGCGTGTAACCCACGTTGTTGGCTCGGGTGCGCTCCGGCACGGAGCCGAGCGCCTCCGGCGTCGTACCGGGGATGACCTCCTGAGAGTTGCGGCTCGTGGAGTTGACCGAGGGCCGCCGCGAGCCAACGACCGAGTCCGCTGCACCCGTGACGTGCTCGACCTGCCAGTCCGCGGAGGCGTTCCACCTGAAGTGCAGGACCTCTCCAGCGGCCGAAACGCCCATCACGTGGATCGACCCGTCTGCCAGCGCCAGTGCGGTCAGCCGGCCGGTCGGCAGCGGCGAGCCGGGGAGCCGCGCGCTCAGGTTGTCCACCAGCCACTCCCGTCCAAACTGCTGCCTCTGGTCGGGAGACCACCAGTAGGCAACCAGGTCGCCCCCCTCCGTGATCCCGTAGATGCAGTTGCTCGGCCAGTTCGGGGTGGTGACCCCGACCACGGACTCGGGTCTGAGCCGTGGGCCACCCGTCTCGGCGGTCAAGTTCGTGAACGCCCAGAAGTTGGTCTGGCCACGGGCCTTCTGCTCGTCTTCGTACTGGCGGCTCCACCACGTGACACCGAGGTCGCCGTTGGCGAGGACGCCGGTCAGGTTGATGCCCCAGTTCACGTAGGCCGAGAGGCCGCCCGCCAAGGTCGGCGTGCCATACGCCTGGGACAGATTGGTCGTGTACCAGGCGCCGGCCAGGGCGGGCGCCGTCCAGACTGCGGATATCTGCCCGGCTGCGTCGAGGCCTGCGTCGTTGATCCCATCCCAGGGGGTCGAGTAGGCGACCGTCGGCGTCACCCACGCCGGGGTCGGCTGTCCGGCCGGGGCGAGCCTCTCCGCGGTGAGATCGGCGAACCGCCAACGACTGCCGGCAGATCGCGTCGGGTCAGGCTCCTGGTAGTACAGGACCAGGTGGCCCTGGGGGTCGCGGCCGAAGACATACAGGTACCGCCCAGACACAATGGTGTGCGCCAGGCCCAGCACGACCGGTGTGGCGCCCCCGCCCACTAACGCCGTCAGATTGGCAATCTGCCAGGACCGCGTGCCCCCGGCCGTGCCGGGGGAGAAGTAGATGATCAGCCCCTCGGTAGAGGGGTAGGCGACGTAGGTGATCCCGTCCTTCGGGTCGACCCAGGTGTCCGGCATGTCGGTAGGAGTCGGTCCTCCGGCCTGATTCGCCGGGAGGTCGCCCTGCCAGCCCCCTGCCCCTTGGCTCTCGAGCACGACAACGTTGCCGCTGACGTTGAGCGTGACCGCGACGATCCGTCCCTGGTCGGTGCCAGCGGCGTTGACGTATCCACCCGGGGTAGAGGCGATCTCACTGGCCGCAACCGCCCCGTAAGGCAGTCCCAGGGGCGCCGCAAGGCCGAGGCTGAGGAACCCGAGCACACGCCCCGACCACCCCGCCAGGCCTCGTGGCGGCACGCTCGGTCCAGGGCTACCGGCATCCTGCCTCGTCTGTCCGCAGGACTGCCAGCCACACTCCCCGTGTGCCAGCCCCCGAAAGAATCGAACCGCGCCGGTCAACATACTGCCACCCCTCGCCTCGATACCACTACCCAGCCCAGTGTAGCCGCCGACAAGATGCGGCCGCTCACGTTATGTGAAAAAGTTTCCGCGGCAACTGCCGATCACCCCTCGGCGGATTGCCCCGGATTGCCTTGCGCGCGTGCCCTCCTCCGGGTCCGGGTGGCAAGCCCCGGACCTCATCCGGCCCTGACCGGAACAGCTTAAGGTGTATCAATCGCCCAGTAGCGCCGTCGCGCCCTGGTAGAAGGCGAAGCTCGCGAGCCACGCCAGGGCCAGTGGCCACGCGACCGCCAGCGCCGTGAACCGCCAGCTGCGGGACTCCTGACGCAGTACCGCCACGGTCGAGAGGCAGGGCGTGTAGAGGAGGACGAACAGCATGAAGCTGTACGCCTGGACGGCCGTGAGCCGGTCGGCCATGACCCCGCCTAGGCTCCCCTCCCCCGCGCCGTAGATGACGGCCATGGCCCCCAGCACGATCTCCTTCGCCACGAATCCGAACAGGAGGCTCACGCTGAGCAGGCTGTCAAAGCCGAGCGGGGCAAAGAGCGGGTGGGTCCAGGCGGCGAGCCGCCCGGCCAGGGTCTCGGGACCCGCGGCGGGCACATCGAACGGGTAATGGGTGAGGAGCCAGACGAGCACCACGCCGAGCACGATGAACCCGGTCGCCTCGCGCAGGAAGTGACTCACCTCGGACCACGCGCGCACCCACATCTGGCGCAGGCTCGGGGCGCGATAGGGCGGCAGCTCGAGAAGCAGCGGCTCGTCGCTCACCAGCCTCCGCCGGTAGAGAAGCGCGGTGAGGAAGGCCGCCGCAAAGCTCAGCAGGTACAGGCTGAACAGCACGACGGGTGCCATTTTCGAGGAGAAGATCGCAGTGGTCAGAAACACGAACACCTGCAGCCGCGCCGAGCAGAGGGAGAACGGTATCGTCAGCATCGTGAGCAGGCGGAGCCCGCGCGATCGCATGACCCGGGTGCCCATCAGCGCCGGCACGTTGCAGCCGAAACCCATCAGCTGCATGACGAACGAGCGCCCGTCGAGCCCCAGCCGGGCCATGAAGGCGTCCATCAGGAAGGCCGCGCGCGCCAGATAGCCGCTGTCCTCGACCAGGCCGAGCATCAGAAAGAAGAGCACCAGGATGGGGAGGAACGAGGCGACCGTGCCGAGCCCGTCGTAGACCCCCTCTTCGAGGAAGCTCCTGAGCGCCGGCGCAACGCCTGCAGTCAGCGGTAGGAGCGCGACACCCTTGAGCCACTCCAGGGCCGCCGCCACGCCGTCCTGAAGGGGCGCGCCCAGGGTGTAGACGGCCTCGAAGACCAGCCACATCGCCCCGAGAAACAGTGGAAGCCCGAGCCAGGGGTGGAGCAGGACCCGATCGAGGCGCACCGTCAGGCCCGGGGGGGCGTGGACGGGCAGACGCACCGCCCTGTCGACCAGCGCATCGAGCCGCGCCTCGAGCGAGTCGTCGGCGGCGAGGGCCGCCGGGCTGGCACGCCGTGGGACGCTGCCGCGCAGCGCGCCCTCCATGGCCCGGGTGGCGTTCGCGCAGCCGAGCCCGTGCTTGGCGCTCATCAACACGACCGGCATCGCAAGCTCTCGGGAGAGGGTCGCCGCGTCGACCTCGATGCCGAGCTTGCGCGCCTCATCCTCCATGTTGAGGAGCAGGACCAGGGGCAACCCGAGATCCTTGAGCTGCAGGGGCAGCGCGAGCTGGCGGTCGAGCTGGGTCGCGTTGGCGATGACGACCAGAAGGCTGACGGGGTTCTGCTCGAGGAAATGGCGCACGACCCGCTCGTCGTCAGAGTAGCCGTGCAGGTCGTACACCCCCGGGAGGTCCACCACCTCCACGGCCTGGGCGCCGAGGATGACGGGTGACGAGAGGAGGTCGACGGTCACCCCAGGCCAGTTGCCGATGCGCGCGCGGGCACCGGTCAACCGGTTAAAGAAGGTGGACTTGCCCGTGTTGGGCATGCCGACGATCGCGACCCGGGCCCTCCCGTGGGCACCCCTAGCGGAGGCCGCTGCGGGGTCCGCCGGCCCCGGCGCGGTCGCGCCATCGCTCATCGGCCGTCCGCGGGCCGGGCGCGCAGGCGGACCAGGCGGGCCTCCCGAGGGCGGATGATCAGGTCGGTGCTCCCGACCCGGACCTGTAGCGGGCCGCCGCGGCGTGAGCGGCGCACGACCATGACCTCGCGTCCCACCCGCAGACCCATCGCCCGCATCCGCGAGGTGAGTGCGGTCTCGCCCTCCACCGCGGCGATGGTCGCGGTCTGGTCGGGTGGCAAGACGTCGAGGGTCATGAGGGGTTCGCGCGTCAGCTGCGAAGGCCTCTTATCATCCGCCAACGCCCAGGGCGAGTAAATGGTTGTTGAGAAGTATTTGCAACGGGGAGCTCACTCCGGCGTTCGCATGGTGGCGCCCTCCCCGCGTAGTCTGTGAGCGGGCCGGCACTTCACCGTCGAGACCACATGTCACAGACGCCCGTTGGCAACGAAGAGGACCTCTCCCTGGTTCTTTCCCGGGAGCGCAAGGCCTCCGCCCGACGCCGCTGGCTCTTCTGGCTCAGTGCCCTCGCGCCCCCCGCCCTGATCGCCGCGGCCGCCGTCGTGCTCGTCCCGGGGCAGGAGAACGGGGTACGGTTCGAGACCGAAAAGGTCCGGCGCGGGGACTTGGTGGTGCGGGTCACCGCCACCGGCACGCTGGAGCCGGTAAACCAGGTGCAGGTGGGGACCGAGGTGTCAGGGACGATCGAGTCCGTCGCGGTCGACTACAACGACCGGGTCAGCGCTGGCGGCGTGCTCGCCAGGCTGGACACGGACCAGCTGGAGGCCCGGCTGCGCCAGTCCCAGGCCGCCTTGGCCCTGGCCAAGGCGCGCGTCCTGGAGGCCCAGGCGACCGTCACCGAGACGAGCCACCGGCTGCGGCGGACGACCGACCTGATCACCAGGAAGCTGGCCTCGCCGGAGGAGCTCGACACCGCTTCCGCCTCCTCCGCCCGCGCCGAGGCCGCGGTCGCCGTCGCCCAGGCGCAGGTGGACCAGGCCCAGGCCCAGGTCGACTCGGACCGCCGCGCCGTGGAGAAGGCCGTCATCCGCTCCCCCATCGACGGGATCGTGCTCGAGCGCAAGGTCGAGCCGGGACAGACCGTGGCGGCCTCCCTGCAGACGCCGGTCCTCTTCACCCTGGCCGAGAACCTGGCGCAGATGCAGCTGCACGTGGACGTAGACGAGGCGGACGTGGGGCGGGTCGAGGAGGGACAGGGGGCCCAGTTCACGGTCGACGGCTACCCCGATCAGTCTTTTCCGGCCCGGATCGAGCAGGTGCGCTTTGCGCCGAGCACGGTCGAGGGCGTCGTCACCTACGAGACCCTGCTCTCCGTGGACAACTCCGCCCTGCTGCTGCGCCCGGGCATGACCGCCACCGCGGAGATCCTGGTCGAGCGCCTCGAGGACGTGGTGCTGGTGCTCAACGCCGCCCTGCGATTTACGCCGCCGGCGAAGGCGGGGACCGCTCGGCCGAGCGGCGGGCTGGTCAGCATGCTCCTCCCCCGCCCGCCGCGGGACGAAAAGCGCGTGCCCGATGCCGACCATGGGGCTCGGGTGTGGGTGACGCGCGACGGGACGCCGACGGCCGTCAGCATCAGGACGGGGGCAAGCGACGGCGTCTGGACCCGGGTCCTCGAGGGGCCCCTGGAGCCAGGCATGGAGGTGCTGGTTGACACCGTCAGCACGGGACGCTGAGCGTGGCCACGGCGCAGTCCGCCCCCGAGCCCCCCTCATCGAGCTGCGGGGTGTGACCAAGGTCTACGGCCAGGGGCCGGCGGCGGTCCACGCCCTGCGCGGGGTGGACCTGCGCATCGAGGCGGGGGAGCTGGTCGCGGTCATGGGACCCAGCGGCTCCGGCAAGTCCACCGCCATGAACGTCTTGGGGTGCCTGGATACCCCCACCTCGGGGAGCTACCGGTTCCGCGGGCTCGACGTCGGGACCCTCTCGCGCGACGACCGGGCCCTGCTGCGGCGCCACGTCCTCGGGTTCGTGTTCCAGGGGTTCAACCTGCTGAACCGGACCTCGGCCCTGGAGAACGTGGAGCTGCCCCTGATCTACCGCCGCGTGCGGGCTGCGGAGCGTCGCCGGCGAGCGCGCGAGGCCCTGGCGGCGGTGGGCCTGGACGGCTGGGAGCACCACACCCCCGGGGAGCTCTCGGGTGGGCAGCAGCAGCGGGTCGCCATCGCCCGGGCCCTGGTGACCGACCCCGCGGTCGTGCTCGCGGACGAGCCTACAGGCAACCTGGACACCGCCCGCAGCCGGGAGATCATGGGCCTCCTCTGCGCGCTCAACCGGGAGCGCGGCATCACGGTCGTCATGATCACCCACGAGCACGACATGGCGGCCTACGCCGGACGCGTGATCCGTTTCCTGGACGGGCTCGTGGAGCGCAGCCGCAACGGTGGCACGGCGTCCGATGCTGGGTAACAGCCTGCTCCTGGCATTGCGCGAGATCCGGCGCAACGTCCTGCGGTCCTTCCTCACCATCCTCGGCATCGTCATCGGGGTGGCCGCGGTCATCGTCATGGTGACCCTCGGCGAAGGCGCGACCCTGCAGGTGCGCAAGCAGATCGAGGGACTGGGCAGCAACCTGCTCATCGTCTCGCCGGGCCAGCACATGGGTCCCGGGATGAGCCAGGACGCACCGGCCTTCGATGGGAGCGACGTCGGCGCCCTGCGCCGCGAGGTCCCCACCCTCGCCGCGGTCGCCCCGGCGGCGACGCAGGCCGTCACCGCCGTGGTGGGCAACCAGAACTGGTCGACGTCGGCGACCGGCACCGACAACCAGTACCTCGCGGCACGCACCTGGAGCCTGGCCGCGGGCCGTTCGTTCACGGAGGGCGAGCTGCGCTCCGGCAAGGCCGTCTGCATCCTGGGGGAGACGCCGCGCCGAGAGCTCTTCGGGACCCAGGAGGCGCTGGGCGAGCGGGTGCGCCTGAAGAGGCTCTCCTGCGAGGTCATCGGCCTGCTACAGGCCAAGGGCCAGAGCGGCATGGGGAGGGACCAGGACGACGTCGTGCTCATGCCCCTGCGCACCCTGCAGCGCCGCCTCAGCGGTAAGCAGGATGTGCCGGTGATCTACCTCTCGGTGCAGGACGGTCGCCCCATCGAGCAGGCGAAGGCTGACGTCGAGCGCCTGCTGCGCGAGCGCCGCCACATCGCGCCGTCGGAACAGGACAACTTCTCCGTACGGGACATGCGCGAGATCGCGAGCATGCTCACCGGGACGACTCAGGTGCTCACGGCCCTTCTCGGGGCGGTGGCCTCCGTGAGCCTGCTGGTGGGCGGCATCGGGATCATGAACATCATGCTGGTGTCGGTCACCGAGCGCACCCGCGAGATCGGCATCCGGCTGGCGATCGGCGCGCGGGAAGGGGAGGTCCTGCTCCAGTTTCTCGTGGAGGCGGTAGTGCTGTCCTCCTTCGGCGGCCTGCTCGGCGTCCTCCTCGCCCTCGGCGCCTCGGTCGGCCTGGCCCGCCTGCTCCAGGTCCCCTTTGTCTTCAATGGCGCCGTCGCCTCCCTGGCCTTCCTCTTCTCCGCGGCCGTCGGTGTGGTCTTCGGCTACTTCCCGGCCAGGCGGGCCGCGCGCCTCGACCCGATCGAGGCCCTGCGGCACGAGTGAGCGCCGCGGCCAGCGCCTCGCGAGCTGCACCGCGCTCGACCTCCACGCTCGTCCTCGCGGCCATCGCCTGGCAAGATTCCCGCCTGCATGCCCGTCTGCACGGGCCCATCCGGCACGAGACGCGCCCCGAGAGACGGCGCGAGGTGAGGGCATCATGCGCAAGGCGATGCGACGCGGCGACGCCGACCGGACGAGGGCGGCGCAAGAACAGCCGGCGGTCCGCTGGCACAGCCTCGCCGTCGACGAGGCCTACCAGGGCGTCGGGAGCGGGCCGGAAGGGCTGACCTCGGAGGAGGCGCGGCGGCGGCTCGAGCTCCACGGCCCGAATGTCCTCGAGCGGACCTCGGCGGACGGGCCTCTGCAGATCTTCCTGCGGCAGTTCGAGAGTCCGCTGATCTGGGTCCTGCTGGCGGCCTCGGTGCTGGCGGTTGCCCTCGGCAAGGTCACCGACGGCCTGGTCGTGCTCGCGGTCGTCGTGCTCAACAGCGTGATCGGCTTCGTCCAGGAGTACCGGGCGAGCCGGGCGATCGAGGCCCTGCGCGGGATGGTTCCGGAGAACGTCGCGGCGCTGCGCGACGGGCGCAGGGCAACCGTGCCTGCGTCGGCGCTCGTGCCGGGTGACGTCGTGCTCCTCGCCTCGGGCGACCGGGTTCCGGCGGACCTGCGGCTCGTCGCGGTGAAGAGCCTGCGGGTGGAAGAGGCGGCCCTGACCGGCGAGTCGGTGCCGGTGGAGAAGTCACCCATGCCGGTTGCCGAAGACGCGCCGATCGGCGACCGCAGCCCGCTGGCCTTCGCCGGCACCCTGGTGACCTACGGCACGGCGACGGGGCTGGTGGTGGCCACCGGTGCGCGCACCGAGTTGGGGCGTATCTCGACCCTGCTGCAGCAGGCGGTCGCCCTCGACACCCCGCTCACCCGGGCGCTGGCCTCGATCGGCAAGTACATCACCCTGGCCATCCTGGCGTTGACGGCGGTGATGCTGGCCATCGGCCTGGTCCGCGCCACGGCCGCGGGCCTGCCGCTCGGCGAGGCCCTGCGCGAGACGCTCATCTTCGCGGTCGCGCTCGCCGTGGGCGCGATCCCGGAGGGGCTCCCGGCGATCGTGACCATCGCCCTGGCCATCGGGGTGCAGCGCATGGCGGCCCGGCGGGCGATCATCCGCAAGCTCCCGGCGGTCGAGACCCTGGGGTCGACCACGGTCATCTGCTCGGACAAGACCGGCACCCTGACCCGCAACGAGATGACCGTGCTCGAGGTGTGGACACCGTCCTCCGGCCCTTGCCAGGTCGAGGGCGTCGGCTACGCCCCGGTCGGCGGCTTTCGACCCCCGGGCAACGACGCCTTCGGGCCGCCACCGGCCGAGGTGCGACGGCTGCTCGAGGACGCCGCCCTCTGCAACGATGCCGCCCTGCACCAGCACAACGGACACTGGACCATCACCGGCGACCCCACGGAAGGGGCACTCGTGGTTGCTGCGGAGAAGGCGGGGGTGGGCGTAGAGGAGGCCCGCCGGCGGAATCCACGCCTGGACGCGATTCCCTTCGAGTCCGAGAACCAGTTCATGGCGACCCTCCACGCGGGGCCCGGGGGCGGCGCCCGCATCGTCTTGAAGGGTGCCCCCGAGGTCGTCCTGCGCCGGTGCCTCCAGGGCCCCGGAGGCGCGGACCCAGACGCGCTACACGCCGAGGTGGAGCGTCTCGCGAGCGAGGGGATGCGGGTCCTGGCGCTTGCGGAAAAACCCTGGGGGGGCGGCGAGGCGATCGGCCTCGAGGACGTCGCAGGCGGTCTGCGGTTCGCCGGGCTGGTGGGGATGATCGACCCCCCGCGCCCGGAGGCGATCGCGGCGGTGCGCGCCTGTCAGGCGGCGGGGATCACGGTCAAGATGATCACCGGGGACCACCTGGCGACGGCCCGGGCCATCGGTGCCCAGCTCGGGCTCGGCAACCCGGACGCGGCCCTCGCCGGCTCCGCCCTCGCCCACCTGGACGCCAAGGCCTTGCGTCAGGCGGCGGGCTCGACCAGCGTCTTCGCGCGCGTCGCCCCCGAGCACAAGCTTAGGCTCGTCCAGGCCCTGCAGGCCTCGGGGCACGTCGTCTCCATGACCGGCGACGGCGTCAACGATGCCCCGGCGCTCAAGCAGGCCGACATCGGCGTGGCCATGGGGATCACCGGCACCTCGGTCTCCAAGGAGGCCGCGGACGTGGTCCTCGCCGACGACAACTTCGCGAGCATCGTCGCCGCGGTCGAGGAGGGCCGGCGGGTCTACGACAACCTGCTCAAGAGCCTCGCCTTCGTGCTGCCGACCAACCTCGGCCTCGCCCTGATCCTCACCTACGCCGTGCTCTTCTTCCCCTTCGACGCCGAGACTCGACTGCTGCTGCTCCCGATCGAGCCGACCCAGATCCTCTGGATCAACCTGGTGGCGACGGTCGCCCTCGCCCTCCCCCTCGCCTTCGAGGCGCCGGAGCCCGACGTGATGCGCCGCCCGCCGCGCGCCCCCGACGCGCCCGTTATGTCACGGCTCGTCATCGTGCGCACCCTCATCGCATCTGTGGTCATGACGGCGGGGGCCGTGGGGCTCTTCCAGTGGGAGTACGGTGCCTACCTGGCGCAGGGGGTGTCGGAGACCCGCGCACTCGCCGAGGCCCAGACCATGGCGGTCACGGCCGTCATCCTGTTCCAGGTGTTCTACCTGCTGAATTGCCGCTCCCTGCGCGACTCGATCCTGCGCATCGGGCTCGCCAGCAACCCCTGGGTATTCGTCGGGATCGGCGCCGTCGTCGCGCTGCAGGCCGCCTTCATCTACGCGCCGCCGCTGCAGGCCGTCTTCGGCTCGGCCCCGCTCGAGGCTCGCGACATTGCCTTCGCTGCCCTGGTCGGTGCCGTGATCCTGCCCATCGTGAGTCTGGAAAAACGCCTGCAGCGCGCGCGCAGACCGGGAGGTCGCTAGTCACACCCCCGCCGCCATTCGGCAGGCCCGCGATCGCGGAGTCCTGCCAAGCGAACGGCGCGTCCGGCCAAAGCCAACGGTCGCCGGGATCGGAGCGGCAGGGCTGGGCTGCATTGACAATCCTGAGCGTTCAGATCAATCTGTGCGATGCGCGGATTGAGTGGGACTTCTTCCCTCGCCCTGTACGCCTGGTCGCCCTGGGGGGACGACCCAGGCGGCTTTCGTAGGACGCAGCACCTGCATCACGGGCCTCGGCCCGCCCATCACACGTCTGGCAACAATCTGAAAAGACAGGAGTTGGCTATGTACAAGCTCATGTTCAAGCGAATGATCGCCGCCTGGATGATCCTGAACCTGCTGGGCCTCGGGCTCGTTCCCGCGGCACAGGCGGCACTGATCGGCACTCAGGCCTCTCTGAGCATGGAACAGCGCGAAGGGCGGCTCGATCGCATCCAGAGCCTGGTTTTGCGGCAGGAGGTGCAGCGCGAGATGGTGACCCTCGGGGTGGACCCGGGGGCGGTGCAGGGGCGGCTCGCGGCCCTCACCGATGAGGAGTTGCAGACGCTGGAGGGCCAGCTAGCCAGCCTCCCCGCCGGCGGGGATTCCGTGCTGGCGGTGATCGGTGTCGTGTTCCTGGTGCTGCTCATCCTGGAGCTGGTGGGCGTCACCAACATCTTCAAGAAGCCCTGAGCCTTGGCCAGATCGGGCGCCGCGGCGAGTCTCTTCGGGATTCTGCCGCTCGCCCTGCTGGCGCTCTCGGGCTGCGCCGGCCGCGTCCCGGTCGTCGACACGCCGGTTCCACCCGGCACGCCGGCTGTAGAGCTTGTCGACACCCCCTTCTTTCCTCAGGAGGCCTACCAGTGCGGCCCGGCGGCGCTCGCCACGGTTCTCGGTGCCGCCGGTCAGGGGGTCACGCCAACGGAGCTGGCAGACAAGGTCTTCCTCCCGGGGAGAGCCGGGAGCCTGCAATTGGAGCTGGTGGCGGCTACCCGCGGCTATGGGCGAGTCCCCTACCCGATCGAGCCGCGTCTCGACGCCTTGCTGGCGGAGCTGCAGGGAGGCAGGCCGGTGCTGGTGTTGCAGAACCTGGGCCTCGACACCTACCCGGTCTGGCACTACGCGGTCGTGGTCGGCTTCGACCCCGGGGAAGAAACCGTCATCCTGCGCTCCGGGACCCAGCGACGCGAGGTGCTGCCCGTCGGTCGGTTTGTCGCGACCTGGCAGGGCGCGGAATTCTGGGGACTGGTCACCCTGACGCCTGGGGAGCTCCCGGCCCGGCCGGATAGGAGCCGGTACCTCGAGGCGGTAGCCGCCATGGAAGAGGTCGGTCAGACGGCGGCGGCGCTGGCCGGATACCGCGTCGCCCTGGAACGCTGGCCCGACGATGCCATCGCCCTGCTGGGGTACGGCAACGCGTCCTATCGCCTGGGTCGCCTGGACGCGGCTCGGGAGGTCTACGCCCGGCTGGTGCAGCGCTATCCGAGGCATGCGGTGGGGCACAACAACCTGGCCCAAGCGCTCGCCGACCAGGCGGACTACGATGGCGCCCTGGCCGCGGTGGCTACGGCCCTGTCCCTGAGTGACGGGGACCCCGAGCTGCGCCAGGCCGTGCGCCAGACCGAGCAGGAGATCCTGCAGCGGCGGGCACGGGCCCACCCCCGACACCACTCAAGCTCTCGCCGCAGACGTGCCCGTCGCTCGAACAGCGCCTTGAGCTGTGCGTCCCGGGCGTCGGAGTAGAAGATGATCGTCACGCGGGTCGCGATGTCGTCCCCCAGGTCGAACAGTTGCTTCCGAAACGTGACCGGCCGCCCGGCCGTCGAGCCTAGAGCCATTTGGCCGGGGGCCCCGCCCTCCCCCCCCCCCACACACACGGGGGGGAGGGTGTGGGCGCGACTGCCGTCCCTACGCGGTCTCGAGCCTCGGGTACCGGACGTTCTCGACCAGCGCCTGCACCTCCTCGCTCGGCCTGGGCGTCACCAGGCTGACCAGCACGGTGGTGAGGAAGCCCGCGGGGATGCCGAAGACGCCGGCGGAGATGTCCTTGATGCCGTACCAGGGGGTGATCCCGTAGAACTTGACGTTGACCAGGTAGTAGAGGGTCACGCCGAGGCCGACCAGCATCCCCACGACGGCGCCGGCGGTCGTCGCCCGCTTCCAGAAGATGTCGAGCACAAGCGCCGGGAAGAAGGCCGATCCCGCGATCGAGAAGGCCCAGGCGACCATCGAGAGGATCGTATCGGGCTTCAGCGAGGCCACGTAGGCCGCGATCATCGCCACCACCAGGAGCAGTATCTTGGACACCCAGAGCCGACGCGAGGTGGGCGCGTTCGGGTCCAACATCTTGTAGTAGAGGTCGTGAGAGAGGGCGTTGGCGATGGTGAGCAGCAGTCCGTCCGCGGTGGAGAGCGCGGCGGCGAGGCCGCCCGCGGCGACCAGGCCGGCGATGACGTAGGGCAGACCGGCGATCTCGGGGGTCGCGAGCACGATGACGTCGGGATTCAGGGTGAGCTCGGCGAGTTGCAGGATCCCGTCGCCGTTGATGTCGTCGATCTTGACCAGTCCGACCTTGGCCCACGAGGCCACCCATCCAGGGAGATCGGCGATGGCGCTGCCGACGACGTGGGTAAAGACCTCGTACTTGGCGAACACCGCGTAGGCGGGCGCCGAGAAATACAGCAGGAAGATGAAGAAGAGCGACCAGCCGACGGAGTTCCGCGCCTCGCGCACCGAGGGCGTCGTGTAGTAGCGCATCAGGATGTGCGGCAGGGCCGCGGTCCCGATCATCAGGCAGAACACCAGCGCGAGGAAGTTACGGCGGGCGGTGTCGCGGGCCTGATCGTCCTTGCCGGGAAAGGGCTGGGCGTGGGGGCTCGGCCGGGCGGCCTTGCCCGTGGCCGCCGCCAGGTCCTTCTTCCACTGCTCGGCAGCGGCCTCCGCGGTCTTGGGCAGGGCGGCGAGGGCCGCCTCTGCCTTCTGCACCTCGGCCTCCGGCGCCCCCTTGGCCCTGAGCTCGGCGATCGCCAGGGCGACGATGAACACCGCGAAGCCGACGGTATAGGTGCCGTAGATCTTGGGGAGGTTTCGAACGAAGGTGTCGGTGGCCATGGCGCCTATTCCTCGTGGACCCCGTAGGTACGGTCCAGCCTATTCATGCGCCAGGCATAGAACGCGATGATGAGCACGTAGATGACCAGGCTCCCCTGGGCGCTCATGTAAAAGCCGAAGGGGAAGCCCAGGAACTGGACGTGATTCAGCTCGGGCGCGAAGTACGCCATGACGTACGTGACCAGGAACCAGAGGGCCAGCAGCCCGGCCGTGAGCCTCAGGTTTCTGCGCTAGTATTCGCGCTTCTTGTCGGAGACCTGCATCGCGCCATTCCTCCCGGGCAAAGCGTCGTTATCGTGTGGTGGAGGCTGACGTGGGGGCCGCTCAGACCCCGGTAACGCCAGCGGAGGCCCGGCTCACCCGCTCCTGCGCATGGGCGAGCCGGCGGAGTCCGGCGAGATCGCGGATCCCCGAGGCACGCGCGCGGTGCAACAGGATGAGAAAGAGCTCCCCCGTGATCAGCGCGTCGCCCAGGGCCCGATGCCGAACGTGCGGCCTCAGTCCAAACCGATCGAGCCACGCGTCCAACCCCCCTCGCTCCGGGCCGACCTCAGGATAAAGAGCAGGCGCGAGCCAGGCCAGATCCAGCCATCGGTTGCGCATCCGCACGCCGAGCTCGCGCGAGGCAGCGACCTCGAGCACGCGGCGATCGAACGGGGCGTGAAAGGCGACGAGCATGGCGCTGCCGGCGAGCTCGAGGAATCGCAACACCGCCTCGGGTGCCTCCTCCCCCTGCTCTCGCTCAGCGGGGGCGATGCCGTGGATCAAGACCGCGTCATCCGCCGGGCCGATGTCCCGGATCACCACCTCGAAGCCCTGCCCGACCTCCAGGCGCATCCCGCAGACCGAGACTGCGCCGATGGCGATCAGCCGGTCCCGCCCCGGGTCGAGGCCGGTGGTCTCCACGTCCACGACGACCACACGCGCATCTTCCAGCAGCGCCTTATTGTCCGACCGCGCGAGCTGACGCCACCTGGCGACGCGCTCATCGAGTGCCGGGTCGAGCCGGGCGGCACGACCCAGGAGGCGGGCCAGCCACCTCACAGCCCGTAATCCAGGGCCGCACGCGCCTGCAGCTTGCGCGCCTGGCGGAATGCCTCGCGCAGGATGCGCCGGTCGAGCTCGTTCAGGGTGTCGGGGTCCACGTGGTTGTCGAGCGGGACACCCTCACGATCCTGGGCCTGGTGGTGGCGCATGCGCAGCACCTGGATGAAGGCGTACGCCTCGCACCAGGCGTCCACCTCCTCGGCGGGGACCAACCCCTCGGCCGCCACCCCGCGCAGCCGCGCTACCGTGTTCGTCTCCGCGACGCCACCGGCAAGCGCCAGCAGTCGTGCGCCGTCGACGAAGACGGTCGCACCGTTCAGCTTGAGGTCGATGGTGTGGGGGTGCTCACCCCCGCTCGAGAGCACGAAGTCGCGCACCAGCCCGAGCGGCGGTCGATTGCGCAGGGCGTTCTCGGCCATCTGCTGGCGGAACCGGGGGTTGCCCTGCACCGCCTCGCCGAGCCAGGCGAGGAGCCCCTGGGCGGGGGCGGGGTCGCCGTGGATCGGGCGCAGGTCGAAGTAGATCGCGGCCTTCAGGAGGTGCTCGGGGGTGCCCTGCTCGACCCAGCCGGTGAAGCGCCGCCGCCACTCCTCGAGGGTGAGGCAGCACTCCGGGTTGCTCGCCATCACCCCACCGGGACAGAGGGGGTAGCCGAGCCGCGCCAGGGTCTCGTTGACCTCGCGGGCGAAGGCGAGGAGGCGCGGGCGCGCGGCCTCCGCCCCAGCCCCGTCCGGCGGCAGGAACAGGATGCCGTTGTCCTGATCGGTCTTGAGGGTCTGCTCGCGGCGACCCTCACTGCCGAAGGCGAGCCAGGTGAAGGGGGGCAAGTCCTCGCCCGCCCGGGCGGCGACCAGGTCGATCGCCCGCCGCGTCGTCTGGTCGTTCAGGAGGGTGATGATCTGGGCGAGCTGCTCGACCGACACGCCCTGGGCCAGCATCCGGTCGATGAGCGCCGGCATCTGCCGGCCCACGGCCGCGAGCGCCTCGACGTCCGGGGCCGAGGCGATCGCCCGGGAGAGGTTGGCGATCCCGACCCGCTGCAGGGAGAAGAGGTCCCGCTCCGAGAGCACACCGACGAGCCGCTCATCGTCCACCACGCACACGTGCCGAAAGCCGTGGCTTGCCATCAGAAGGGCCGCCTCCAGCGCCAGGCTCTGGGAGCCGAGCGCCGCCGGTGAGGGGGTCATGACCGCGTCGATCGGGGTGTCCAGCTCCACCTCCCGCAGGGCCACCCGCGAGAGCAGGTCGTGCAGCGTGAACAGGCCGAGGGGACGATCCTCGCCGTCGGTGATCACGATGCTCCCGACCCGCTCCTCCTCGAGCGTCCGGAGCACCGTGCGGACCGAAGTCCCCGGGCGGCAGGTAACGGGCGCGCGTCCCACCAGGGCGCTCAGCGGGGTGTTGAGCGAGCCCTCGCCCGCCACCCGGGTCGCGAGGTTGGCCTGCATCCCGCGCAGCGCCTGGTCCAGGAGGCTGGTCAGCCGACGGGAGCAGAAGTCCTGGAACTCGTGGCTGCGCGCACGCAGGGCCTCGAAGTCCGCGAGGCCGAGCTCGAAACAGAAGGTGTCCTCGACCGCCCGCTGCAGGAAGCGCACCGGGCGGTGCCCGAGCAAGGCACCGAGCGGGAAGCACTCGCCCGGGAGGAGCTCCCAGGTCCCCTCCCCGCCCCCGGACTCTCCGCTGCCGCCGCGCACCCGCCCCTGCTTGATGACGTAGAGGCGCGCCGCGGGGCCGTCCTCGGGCCTCAGGATGGCCGAGCCCTTGGGGTAGAAGGCCAGGGTGAGGCGGGCGGCCAGGAACTCGAGGTCCGTCGGGGCCATCTGCGAGAACGGGGCGTGCTGGGCGAGGAACCCGAGCAGGGGGGCCAGGGTCGCCGGCGTGCTCGCCAGGCGGGCGCGCCCGGGGCCAGGGGTTGGGGTCGACATGATGGCCTCGCTGCGGCTGGCGTCGGGGGTCCGTTAGCGCGATAGTGTGGCTCAGGACTTCACGGAGGACGAGGCGATGTTTGACGCGCGTGAGCTGCTCGGTTCCCTCGTCGACAGCGGTGTCAGCCGGTCGACCGGCACCCGCGTCGGTCACGCGATGGGCCCCCAGGGGCTGGGCCAGGGCGGCGGGCTGCTCGGCCAGCTCGGCGGAGCCGCCCAGGGCGGCGGGCTCGCCGGCATGGCCGGCGGCATCCTGCGCGACGTCACCGGGGCGGTGAAGAGTGGCAATCCCGCCGCGGTCGGGAGCCTCGGTGCCCTTGCCGGCGCCCTCCTGGGCGGTGGCGGCGACGCGGCCAAGGGGGCGATCGGCGGCGGGGCGATGGCGCTCCTGGGACTCGTCGCCATGTCGGCGCTCAAGGGCTGGAGCGCAAGCCAGGCGGCCGCCGGCGCCGCG
>Ga0316622_100001154_pt1 | contig 16836 bp, 10 predicted proteins | sample OWC_Aug_OW2_C1_D_FD_207646 | JGI IMG/M metagenome (GOLD analysis project Ga0316622, IMG submission 207646) | Wetland soil microbial communities from Old Woman Creek delta, Ohio, United States - OWC_Aug_OW2_C1_D5_C | ecosystem: Environmental > Terrestrial > Soil > Wetlands | place: USA: Ohio... | reverse complement strand
CGCGTCATTTAATCGATTGACCATGTCCGCCATTTCTTGGTGCTGGCGGTCGAGTTCCGGTACCCCCAGCAAATAGGCGACGTCAAGAATTATCCAAGGTTGTAGCTCCGTTTGCTCGCTTGGTAACTGTTTGAAAAAGGTATGGCAACTCTTGCCGGAGGCCTTGCTTTTGTACATGGCACTGTCAGCGGCATTCATCAGTTTATCAAGCTCGTAAGCGTCTTCGGGATAGCTTGCGATTCCGATGCTGACGCCGACTTGGCATTGGCATGTCTCATTCAGCAAAACGGGTTCGGTCAGTTTCCTTATGATCTTCTCCGCAACGCTAGCGGCGTCCTCCGGCTTCTCCAATTCGCTCAAGATGATGGTGAATTCATCGCCGCCCAGGCGCGCAACCGTATCGACACCGCGCACGCAAGCCTGCAAGCGTCTTGCCACGGCCTTCAACACTAAATCCCCGGCCTCATGACCATAACTGTCGTTGACGGACTTGAATCCATCGAGATCCAGAAACAACAGAGCCAAGCTGTCGTGCTTTCGTCTGGCTTGGGATATGGCCTGGGACAGGCGGTCATAAAACAGTTCGCGATTGGGCAACTCGGTCAGTTGATCGTGGTAAGCCAAAAAACTGATTTTCGATTCGGCTTGTTTACGCTCGGTGATGTCGCGTACGAAGGCGTTGAAAAAGGTATTCTTTCCCTGCCTGATTGCCGTGACCGAAAGTTCGGCGGGAAACTCGGTTCTATCGCTACGCATCGCGGTCACTTCGACACGTTCCCCGACGAAGGGGCCGCAGCCCGTTTCGCTAAATTGCTCAAGCCCTCGCAGGTGCGCGTCTCGATAGGCCGGTGGAATGATCAGGCCGGACAGAGTTCTACCGATCACGTCGGCGCGAGAGTAACCAAACAGCCTTTCGGCTTCGGCATTCCATCCCGTCACCAGGCCGGCACTGTCCATGCCGATGAAGGCATCGAGCGCCGTGTTCAAAATAGCCCTTATACGGACTTCACTTTCCTGAAGCGCGGCGGTGCGTTCCTGTACTTTTTGATCCAGGCTTTCATTCAACAAATTGAGTTGAATCCGCGTGTTCAGCAACTCGCGGTTCTGGGCGAGTGTGTTACGGTATACCGACAATAGCAGATTCAATATTTGTTGGCTGTCGGCCTTGATGGCGTGATGTTTGCCATTGTATTCGATTTGTTCGGTTCGCGGTTCTTCCGTAAGGGTGCGGTTAATCGGGTTATTTAGCAGCGACTGGATATGTTCCAGCATGATGTCTTCGACGAAGGGCTTGGTCAGATAACTGTCGGCGCCGACTTTTACGGCTTCGATAATATCTTCAGGCTCCGACAACACCGTCAGTAAAATCACCGGGATATTCCGCAACGTGTCGTCCTGCTTGATTTTCCGGCATAACTCGAAGCCGTTCATCAGCGGCATCTGGATGTCGCTCATCACCAGCGCGCAAGGATGTTCCCGCAAGGTTTGCAATCCGTCATCGCCGTTACGCGCCAGCGTGACCAGGTAGCCCGCCCTGACCAGAATGCGGCGCAGCAATTCGGCCTCCACTTGGCTGTCTTCAACGACCAGGATTTCCGCCCGCGCGCCGCCGGGATTAGCGTCCAGGTCGTAGACTTCGTTCATGGTTTTCATTGTCGTGGTTATTGGCCAGCACTTCCCATTGGGCTAGCCATTGCATCAGCTCGCCGGCGGTTCTTTCATATTGCTCGATGGGCTCGTCGTTTGACATGCCGCGAAGGATCGCCAGAGCCGCATGCCGTAGGGCCCGCGCTCGCGGCATGTCCGAGGCGCGCTCGTGCAACGCCGCCAGTTCCAGGTACGCCGCCACGTAGCGGTGATCAATATAGATGGCCTTGTTCAAGCACTCCTTGGCTTGCTCTGCATCGCCTCTGAGTTGGGCCAACTGCGCCAATAGAAAATAAGGAGTGGCCAGCAGGGGATCGGCCATCAAAGCCTTTCGGCACAATTGCTCCGCCCGTTCATACTCTCCCCGATCGGCATGTTCCCGAGCCGAAGCGCAGAGTGCGAAGGCCGGATGGGGGTCTATCCGAGGCTGGTTATGCGCCTCCTCGGCTCGAGTTTGGGGGATAGCATCTACCGGCCGCGGCAAAGGAGGGGCGATCCATACGGCAGCGTGTGTCACAACAGGTGGCTCGGGTAGTGGAACGGAGGCCGGCGGGAAGGCGCGTCGTTGATACACCATGCCTTCGGTAAATAGTCGTGACTCCAGCCCTGGCACAGGGTGGCCGATAAGCTCTGTGTGCGCGGTCAACAAGTAGCCGCCTTCGGACAGTGTGGTGGCCAGTTTCGCCGCGACGGATGATACGGCGGCGGTGTCAAAATAAATGAACACATTGCGGCATAGGATTAGATCCATGTCATGTAGGTCCGAACCAAAATCAGGAAACGAATCGCCGACCAGATTGGAAACACGGAACCTTAACATGCGACGGATACGCTCATCTATCACCCATTCGCTATCTTCCAGGTGGAAATACCGGTGTTTTATGGCCTCGGGAACCATGCGGAACGACCACCGGCCATAACGCCCCGATTGCGCCTTGGAAATTGCTCTCGAATCAATATCGGTACCGAGTATCTGTATGTTCCAGTCCTGGCGATCAGGCAACAGCATGTCCACCAGCATGGCCAGCGAATAGGCCTCTTCTCCGCTGGCGCAACCCGCGCTCCACAAACGTAGGGTCTTGTCATCGCGATGCCGCGCTATCAGTTCGGGCAGCAGGCTCAAGCGTAGCAGGTCGAACTGTCCATGATCGCGGAAAAAGAATGTTTCGCTACTGCTGAAAGCACGAGCGAACTCCTCCCATTCCTCGGGTGCCTGCTTACTACTCAGAAAGGATCGATATTCTTCCAGAGTGGCGCAACTCCGGCGAGCGGAATGTTCGTATAGCATGCCGACAAAGCGCTCCCGCGTGGCGGCGGGCAGGCGCAGGCCGATTTTCTGGGCTAGCAATCGCTTTAAATCGTCAAGTAGAGCCGTCTGGTTGATGGTCATACTTTTAAAGCGAATTTCTGTTCATTGAATAGCGTCAAGCAGGCGTCCACCGCGTCAGGGTCGAACCAGATGCCGCGTTGTTTAGAGATTTCCTCCAATGCCGGTTCGATTCCCAGCGCAACGCGATAGGGGCGATGCGAGGACATGGCCTCGACTACGTCCGCCACGCTGAGGATACGCGCCTCGAGCATAACCTCGTCGCCTTTGAGTCCTTGCGGATAGCCGGAGCCGTTGAGGCGCTCATGGTGCTGCAACACCGTCTGGGCGATGGGCCAGGGAAAGCTGATGTCTTTTAAAATATCGTAACCCGCTTGGGGATGGGTCTTGATCAGCAGATATTCGATATTACTCAACAGGCCGGGCTTGCTCAGTATCTCCGCCGGAATCTTGATTTTTCCCAGGTCGTGCACGATGCTGGCTAGATGGATGGTCTGTACCTGTTCATCGGGCAAATTCATTTGCCTGGCGATGGCGGTAGCCAAGTTGGCCACCCTGGTCTGATGCCCGGCGGTATAGGGGTCGCGCAGTTCAACGATACCGGCAATCGCCCGCACGGTATCTTCCAGACTGGTCTGTAGTTGCGCGAGATAACGCTGGCTTTGCTCCAGGGCCAGATCGCGTTCGCGGCGGGTATGCAGGGTGCGTACGCCAAACGCTAAATCGCCGGCCATTTCCTCCAATAGATCGATTTCAGCGAGGCGGAAGGCATTCACTTCTTCGGCGTATACCGCGAGGATGCCGAATACCTTTTCGTTATCGTCAGCCAGGGGCAGCGCAATGCTGGCGGCATAACCGCGTTGCAGCGCGGCATCGCGCCACGGCATATAGAGTGGATCGTTGGCAATATCCTGACACAATTGCGTGACGCCGCTGCGGATGGCTCGGCCACTGGGTCCCATGCCGCGTTCGTTCTCCGCCCAACTTATCTTGGCGGCTTCCAGATAGTCGGCATTGTGGCCGGCATACGCCATGACCTTGATGGTCTTATCTTCATCCTGTTGCGCGTAACCCACCGAGGCCATCCGATAACCGCGCTGTTCGACTATCGCCCGGCAGATGGCTTGCAGTAGCTCGTGTTCGGCGGTGGCATAGACCAATTGCCGGTTTACCGCGCTGACGGTGGCCAGCGCGCGGTTGGTATGCTCGATCTCGGCTTCCGCCTTTTTGCGATCGCTGATGTCGCGGACGATGCCGATGGCATGCCACTCGCCGTGCAACTGGGTCGAGGAAACCGACAACTCGACTGGAAAAGCCTCTCCGCCTTTGCGTAGCGCGGTCAGTTCGAGCAATTTGCCGATAACCGCTCCCTTGCCGCTGGCCTGGAAATCTGGGAACGCTTCGATGAATTTGGCTTGAGCCTCGGTTGGCACAATCAAGGTATGTAGTTGCCTGCCCATCGTTTCGCCAGCGGAATAGCCGAAAATGCGCTCGGCGGCCGTATTCCAGAAGGAGATACATTGATCGGCTCCCATCATGATGATGGCATCCTGCGCGGATTCGGCGATCTTGCGGAGTTGTGCCTCGCTTTCCCGCAAAGCCGTGGTGCGCTCTTTCACCTGATCCTCGAGACTGTCGTTGAGGCGGTTGAGCTGGGTTTGAATCTCGACCAGTTCCCTGTTTTGAGATAGCGCGTTTTCGTACACCGATAGCAGCAGGTTCAATAGCTGCCGGCTGTCGGCGTTGATGGTATAGAGTTTGCCGTTGTATTCCACCTGCTCCGTGCGCCGTTCTTCCGACCGACTCCTGGCTATCGTGCTGGCCAGCAAGGAATGGATGCGGTTCAGCAGGCTGGCCTCCACATAAGGCTTGGTCAGATAACTGTCGGCGCCGACGTTCAGTGCCTTGATGATGTCTTCGGGCTCGGATAGCACCGACATCAGTATCACCGGCGTATTCCACAGTGTTTCGTTTTGTTTGATTTCCAGGCAGAGTTGATAGCCGTCCATCAGCGGCATCTGGATATCGCTGATCACCAATGCGCAGACATGCGCGTTCAAGGCTTGCAGACCTTCCTGTCCATTCCTCGCCAGTTTTACCCGATAGCCTGCCTTGACCAGAACACGGCGCAGCAGTTCGGCCTCAACCAGGCTGTCTTCCACGAGCAGTATTTCCGTTGGCGTGCTGGAAAGGTTATTTGTCATAAGATGACCTTCCTTTGCGATCTGGGCCGGCGATGTTGCCGTTATTCACCAATTCTTCCAGCGTCGGCGCGATTTGTTCGAGGGATAACGAATATTGGACCGCGCCCAGCGCCATGGCTTCCCTGGGCATCCCGTATACCACGCTGCTGGCTTCATCCTGGGCCAGCGTGATGCCGCCGGCCGCGGCGATACTCGCCATGCCGTCCGCGCCGTCTCGGCCCATGCCGGACAGCAGAACCCCCGCGGTTGTGCCGCCGAAACTACGCGCCGCCGCCCGCATCGTCACGGTGACCGAGGGACGATGACCATCGGCGGGCGGTGCCATGGTAAGCTGGAAGCGTCCGTTAGCATCAAATTCCAGATGAGCATCCTCGGGGGCAAAATACACCGTACCGGCCTGAGGTGTTTCGCCCTGGGTGGCTTTTCGTACCGTCAGTTGGCAGGCGTCGGCCAGCCACGCCACCATTCCCGACAGGAAACTGCTGCCGATATGCTGGACGCATACTATTGGCAAAGGGAAGCTGGCGGGCAGGCGAGACAGAATATCGCGTAGTGCCTGTGGTCCACCCGTGGAGGCGCCGATGATCACGATGCGTAACGAGGACCGTGAGCGGTGCGGGATGATGGGTGAGGGTGGCGGTTGGTAATTCGCGGCATTGCTGCGGCGAAACACCCGTACGCCGGACAAAATGCGTATCCTGCGAGCCAGTGCATCGGCCAGTTTGTCAGAGTTTGCGTCCTGTATGGCGCGAGGTTTGGTAAAAACATCGACCGCTCCCGCTTCCAGCAGTTTGAAGACGTTGGGTGAGTCGGCTTCCACCGATACACTGATCACCAGAATGGGGCGCGGATATTTGGCCATCACTTCGCGGGTGAATTCCAGACCGTTCATGACCGGCATATGTAGATCGGTGCAAATGACATCCGGATTCAAGGCGGGAATTAAATCCAGCCCCTCCTTGCCGTTGGCGGCCGTACCCACCACTTGAATTTCGGGCGAGCGTGACAGCAGGCGCTGTAGCATGTGCAGTACGATGGGGGAATCGTCTATTAGCAGCACGCGGATCATGGCACGATTAACCTTTGTAGAGTGTCGAGCAGTATGTTTTGGTCGAAGGACGGCTTGGGAATATAGGCATTGGCGCCCACTTCCAGCCCGCGCCGCTTGTCTTCGGAGGAGGCGAGGGATGTCACCAGGATCACCGGCAAGTCGTGATAACGAGGATCCTGGCGGATGCGGCCGGTCAGCGTCAGGCCGTCCATATTAGGCATCATGATGTCGGATACGACGGCAGCAAAGGTATGGCTGCTCAGGGCGTTGAGGGCATCCACGCCGTCAACCGCGGCAAGCACTTCGTAACCGGCATCTTCCAGGATGCGTTTTTCCATCACGCGCACCAGCACGGAATCCTCAACCAGCAGGATGCTGGTTTTGACGGACTGTGCGGTTCGCGCGGGTTGGCGTTTGGCGGGTGCCGTACTCAGCTTGTGGGTCGAGCGTAATAGATCGGCGGGATTTAGCACGACGCAAATTTCCCCGTTACTTAATATAGTCAGACCGGATACGTTGCGTACCCGCCGCAATGGCGTGCCCAGCGGTTTGGTCAACACTTCTTCTTCATCCAATAACTCATCGACCCGCAAGCCCAGGTGTTCGTCACCCACCTGAATCACGATGCACACCGTTTCGTTGTCCTGATTTTCGGATGGTAAGTTCAGTAGGTCGGCCAGACGTGGAGCGATCACGGCCTGCCCGTCGAACTCGAAGGCAGGATGGCCTTCGAGAGTGAATATGTCTTCCTCGCTTACCTGCCTCGAGGTATTCACGAATTCGATCGGTAAGCCGTAGCGGCGGCCCCCCACCCTCACCAGCAACAAACGCGTGGTGGATAGGCTCAGAGGCAGGCGCAGCTGCACGACGGTGCCGCGATGCGGCGCCGACTCCATGCGGATGTCGCCCTTCAGACGCTCAACGTTCGCCCGCACGACGTCCAACCCTACGCCGCGCCCGGACAATTCGGTGACGAAATCGCTGGTGGAGAAGCCGGGCGAAAATATCAATTGCTGCAATTGTGCCGTGGTCATCGCGGCGAGGGCGTCTTCGTCCAGCAGGCCACGCTGCAATGCCACGTGCCGGATCGCGGTAACATCCAGGCCCCGGCCGTCGTCGCTTACTTCCATGAATATATTATTGTTTTCCCGCGTCGCGCGTAACTTGAGTGCGCCGTTGCGCGGCTTGCCCAGCCGTTCACGCTCCATGGGTGGTTCGATGCCGTGATCGATGGCGTTTCTGAGTAAGTGCATTAGAGGGTCTTTCATTTCCTCGAGCACGTGCTTATCCACGTCAAGCTCTCCACCCTCTATTATCAGTTCCACTTCTTTTTCCTGTTCTCTGGCCAGATCGCGGACCATGCGTGGAAACAGCGAAAATACCGAGGATAGAGGGAGCAGGCGGGCGGCATGGACGCGCTCTTCAAGCGCGTTGGATGTGGTGTCCAGCCTTGCTCCATCCTCGTAGAAGGCATCGCGCGTTTGTTTGATCCTGTTTCCGAGTTGCGCCAGTGTCTCGTTATCCGAGTGCAACATCTGCCGCAAGGCTTCGCCTGATTTGTCCATGAGATCGGACTTTCGTAGCAGGAAGTGGAGTTTTTTGCGGCTGCGTTCCAGGTTTGTCCAGTGCTCCACCATTTCGTCAATCAACGACAATCGATGTTGCCATCGTCCCTGAATGACGCTGAGCTCGCCAGCCAGAATCAGAAGGTCGTCTAGTTGGCGGGTATTCACCCGCACCGTCTCGATACGAAAGGGTTCGCACGCCGCGCCCTTGTCGAGCCGCTCGGGAGGGGGTGGAGGGGCTTTGGGCGAATCTTCGGGAGGTTTACCCGTATTCCGGTCGTCTCCCTGGAATGGTGGTGGTACAGGTTTATGATCGGCTGAAGGGCTTGGCTTGACAGCAAGCTGAACTTGACTTGCCTGTTCGGCGACATGCGGTTCGGCGGACGTGCCGGTGAGTGCCTCCCGCACCATGTTACGTAATTCGCCCAACGTGACGGTCATGCGTTCTATCACGGCCGGCGTAAGAGCCGACTCTCCCTTGTAAGCGCTGTTCAGCATGCTTTCCAGACCGTGCGAGGTGGTTTCGATCTTGGATAGCCCCAGCATGCGCGCGGCACCTTTCATGCTGTGCGCCTCGCGGAATACTTCTTCCAGCAACGCATGATCCGAGCAATTCTTCTCCAGACGCAGCAATCCATCGTCGAGACGGGCAAGGTGTTCCGCACTTTCAGCCTTGAATAACTGGCGCAGTTCCGGGTCTTCGATCATGGCGGTATCGGGAGGGTTAGAAAACAGCGCTTACACCATCGCCTTGAGGTTTTCCGCTGCGGCGTTCAGGTTCTGCACCCCGATCTTGGTCTGTCCGATGCCGGCGACGGTTTCCTTGGCGCCCGAGGCAATGCTGTTGGTAGCCTCAACCACTTGCGCAAAGGCGGCGGACTGTTGCTTGGTGTTCAGCATCATTTGCTGGGCATTTTCGTTGACGCTGCCAGCCAGGCTGGCCAGGTTGTTGAACAGTTCGGCGACTTTCTGTACCAGTTTGGTGACCTCGGTAACGGTACGCGTGCCATCCTCGGTGACCATGATCGACGTATTGGTGGCTTTCTGGATGTCGGCCACCAGCACGGCGGTCTGTTCCGCCGACTTCTTGCTCTGATCGGCCAGCTTGCGTATTTCGCTCGCCACCACGGCGAAACCCTTGCCGTGCTCGCCGGCTCGGGCCGCTTCAACCGCCGCATTGAGCGCCAACATGTTGATTTGCCCCGCCAGATCCTTGAGTAGCGTGGCAATGTTGCCAATTTGTCCTGTCTGTTCGCCCAGATGCAGTATCTGGTCGGCCATGGCGCCTATCTTGTCCTTGAGGCTGTTCATCGCCACGACGGCTTGTTGGGTCGCTTCGCTGCCTTGCGTGGTGGCGGTGCTGGAGCGTTCCGCCAGCGCCGCCGAATTCGCCGCCTGTTCGGCGGACTGGCGCGAGGAAGCCGACAGTTCATCGATGGTGGCGGAGGTTTCGTTGACGGCGGCCGATTGCTGGGTGGCGGTGCGTTCGTGTTCGGCGATGGTGGCGGCGATTTGGCTGCTGGCGGCGGAAAGCTGGGTGGCGCTGGCCGTGATATTCCGGCTTATGGTTGATGTGAGCCAGTAGGCGGTGGCTATGGAAAACAGGGTCGACAACAGTACCAGTAGGCCGGTCAGGTTTTCGGCATATTCGAGCATGGTGTTAAAGCGATGACTGGTGTCATCGGTATCGCGGGCGACCAATTCTTGCAGCTTGATGAACGCGGCATAGATGGGTTGGTCCGCACCCTTGACGCCTTGATCCATGGCTTCGATACTCGCCCCGCCCATGCGCATTTTGACCACTGTTCCCATGTCCGAAATATAGTTATCCGCGCCATTATCGATCTCATCGAGCAGGGCACGCTCTTCCTTCGACACCTCGGGTACGGCTCGATAAGCACTAGCAGCGCGTTTAAGCGTGACGATATCGGCGGCAAAGGTCTTGTCATAGTCTCCGCCGCGAATGATGTAATTTTTGAAGTGATGAGTGGCGTCGCCCAGGGCGCGGTTGCCGCCGATAATCAGGTCTTGCTTAGCGATTTCATTGCTGTCGAAATTTTCCCACTGCGCATTCGCCTTCAGGAAGGTAGTATATGAATACACGCCAACCACTACCAATACCAGGACGACGACACCATATCCTAGACCTATCTTTACGCTGAGTTTTAGATTGCTGAACATTGATTTTGACCTCATGGCAAACAGCACATACTTTGAAATAATACCTAAAAGTGTAGTCGCTAACTGGCATTGCCGCTGCTTTGTGTCGTTAGTCTTTGGTGCCTAAGACCACACTACATATCCGCGAGCATGATTCTCCTCGCTGAGTTGGCTATACGCTTTCGTTGACTATCCATTCCTCCCTTGTCAATAGGGCAGTCAGATCCAATACCACCAACATTTTGCCGGCGTAGGGCGCGGCGCCCTTGATTTCCACCCCGCGCTGTTCGCATAACGTGGCGGGGGCTGCCTGCAGTTCCTGCATGCGCAAGTAGACGACATCATGTACTTCGTCCACCGCCAAGCCTAGCAATTCCTCGCCGAAGCGGGTGACCACAACCTTGCCATTGGTCGGCGTGGTATTCCGCAAGTTAAGGGCCGCATGAAGATCGATTAGCGTGAGTAAATTGCCCCTTAGACTCATGGAACCGAGGACGTGTGGCGGGCAACAAGGGATAGGGCAAGGGTGGCTAATTTCACAGAACTCCTGCACAGCCTCAAGCTCGATGCCGAAATATTCGCCTCCCATTTCTATTACCGCCAAAGCCAGGTGAGCGCCTTCTTCTTCCGCTATCCTTTCCCGCAGTGCCTTGGCGCGGGCGCGAAATACCGCATGTTGTTCGGCGGTTGCCTCGGGACAAAAGCGTCGAACAGGATGTTCTTGATACGTTAGATCTTCCTGCAATGTCGCCAGTTGTACAGTGTCCAACAGCGTCACAATGCCGTCGCCCACCCGAGTCTCTCCCGTTATCAGGTGGGCAGGGCGATGTGTTTCTCCATCGAATGACGGTGCCGCTTGAATGGCTTCGGCGGATAACTCGACTACTTCGACTACCTCACTAACGACCAGTCCCATTAATCCCTGGCTATATTCCAGTACGACTACCTGATCGTTGAGACTGTAAGGGCGGGCGGGGTGGCCGAAACGCAGGTTTAGGTCGGTGACGGGAATGAGTTGGTCGCGTAGACTGAACATGCCGGCGATATAAAGCGGGGCTTCCTCCACCGGAGTCAGCTCGGGCAACCAGAGCGATTCACGCACCAGCATGGCATCCAGGCCAAAGCGCATGTCATCCAGATCAATAATTAGCCAGGGATGAGAAAGGGACATGTCAATTTTTTAGGGTGTAGTTCAAGATCATGCGGGAAGCACGCGAGCACAACTTGGACGGACCTGATGTGCCTGAATCCAGGTGTTCAAGCATAGTGCGAGAGAGGCATAATCGGAAATTCATTGCTTGTATACCCTGTTATCCGTGTGTTCCTTGGTTAATTGCCGTTTGTGGATCAAGGGGATGATGATGCGCAAAGCATGCCCTTATGCAACCCAGACTAGGCTATCGACTGCTTTCTTGATCTGTTTTTGGGTGGTTTAGCATTTGGCCATTATTCCTGAAAACGCGGCGTCCAGAAAAATGTTGGCAAGAGTTGCCGGAATTATGCCTTGCGCTTCCATAAATATAGATCATAGTTTCACCATATACTGCGGAACAGTGAATGAGTCAAGAATCAAGCGTGTTCGCTACGATTTGCAACCGTACTCTCCGCCGAGATGGTTTTTAACCCTGAAAGTTCGCGATCCGTTTTGACGTATTGGGGGGGGGGGGAGCTTTAGGGCACCTCTAAAAATTCAGCGATTGCCACCCACTATTTGGCGAGAAGCAAAACCGCTGAAATGAGATAATAAAAAACAAGCCCTCTGCTAGTGAGTCAGCTGATGAAACACCGCCAACCTGGATTATTTGACGTTGGAGATAGAGCCGCGCAACTGACCAAAATGGGAGTCCGTTGGTCGGATTGTAAGCCCGGATAGACTGCGAAGCGTTTCGTTCTGATCTCAAACGAGTCATGAAAAAGAAAGAAAAAGTCAGACGGGTGCAATCGATTTTGGAAATTCTTCAAGAAATCCGTGCTGTATGGGCGCTACTAGAAACCCTTGGACATTTCAAAACGGCTTGCGATAGCTTCTTTGCCAGCCTGGACCAACACCACACCCCGTTGCGCTCGCTATTGACCGATCGCTTCCAGATCATCGGTCAGGGGTGAGTGCTGAAATTTGGAGTGCGGTGGGTATAACGCCAATAAAACGAAAAACCCGCAAACATGCGGGTTATAACGGTATTCTTAACAGTTTGTTCCTCAAAACGGAATATCGTCATCAAAATCGTCATACGAAGCCGGCGCGGATTGCGACGAGGCGGGAGCCGATGGACGATTGTCGTAACTGCTGGCCGGCGGCGCATTGTCCGCATAACTGGTGGTGCCGCCGCTACGGCTACCAAGCATATTCATAGCTTCCGCAACGATTTCAGTCGTATAGCGCTCCTGCCCATCCTGTCCTTGCCATTTCTGGGTGCGAATGCGGCCCTCGACATAGACTTGGCTGCCCTTTTTCAAATATTCGCCGGCGATTTTCGCCAGACCGCTAAAAAACACCACCCGGTGCCACTCGGTTTCTTCCTTGCGCTCGTTGGTATTTCGGTCTTTCCAGCGGCGGGTGGTCGCCAGACGAATGGTTGCGATAGGGTCGCCGCTGGGCATATAGCGCACTTCCGGATCGGCGCCAAGATTTCCGATCAGCATGACTTTATTAAGCATGGTTTATCTCCGTGTAAATGTGATGGTCAATGGCTTATTGCCATTGTTGTAGTAGGTAACTGAGTTGGTCTTTGTCGAGCTGCTGGTTGTCCACTTTCAGATAGGCCGCGTTTTCTTCAAAATGCAGCCGCACTTCTTCTATGCCCGTTATCGCCAGCAAAGCCTTGGAAAATTCTTCGCCCTGTTCCGGCTTAACATTTTGCAAGGACAACAACAGGTTGGCCCAATAGCGCGGCGGCGACATGAACAGGGCAATCAAGGCCCAACTGCCGGCAACGCCGGCCGAAAACAGGAACACCGAGGCCGGCCCGAATTCGCCGTACAACCAACCGCCAGCCGCGCCGCCTAAAAAGGCGCCGAGAAACTGTGAACTGGAATAAATCCCCATCGCCGTGCCTTTCAAATCACCCGGCGCGGTCTTGGAAATCAAGGACGGTAAGGTGGCTTCCAGCAGGTTGAAACCGCAGAAGAATATCCCCAAACAGGCGATCAGGCCAATCAACTCGCCGTGCAGCAGCACAAACCCGACATTGGCGACCACCAAGGTGGCAATCGCGCCGATGAAGACTTTTTTCATCTGCCGTTTTTTCTCGGCGATGATCACGAAGGGGATAATCATCGCCATCGAGATCACCAAAACCGGCAAATACACCATCCAGTGACTGCCGCCCTGCAAACCGGCGTCGCGCATCAACAAAGGCACCACCACGAAGCTGGCCATCAGGATTAGATGCAACGCGAAGATGCCGTAATTGAGCCGCAGCAACTCGGGGTTCTTGATCACCGTACCGAGTTCCGACGGCACGTACTCGGCGTCTCGATGCAAGGTGATTTTCTCGGGATTGGGCACCACGAACAGGATTACTAATATCGCCAGCGCCGCCAGTAGCGCAATCACCCAGAAAATGCCGGCGATGCCAAACTGATGGGCGATGATTGGCCCCAGGGTAATCGCCACGCCAAACGACACGCCGATGCTGGCACCTATCGTTGCCATGGCCTTGGTGCGATGTACTTCCTGAGTCAAGTCGGCCAGCAAGGCCATCACCGCAGCGGAAATCGCTCCGCAGCCCTGCAAGGCGCGGCCTATTAATACGCCGTAAATATCGGTAGCCAGCGCGGCCCAAATGCTGCCGAATACAAACAAAATCAGACCGATGACAATGATGGTCTTGCGGCTGAACCTATCCGACAATAAACCGAACGGGATTTGCAAAATGGCCTGGGTCAGGCCGTAAATTCCCATGGTCAAGCCGACCAATTTCGGTGTCGAGCCCGGCATCTGCTCTGTGAACAGCGACAACACCGGCAGCAACATGAACAAACCCAGCATCCTGAGCGCATAGATACTGGCCAGCGATACGGTCGCCCGCTTTTCCATGGCCGTCATCGGACTGGTAATATCCTGAACCTGTGTCAAAACCCAACTCCTCTTTGCCCTGAACCGTTAAAGGTGCTTATGGTAACAGTTTATCGATACCCGGCTCCAGCTTAGCGACGTTACAAATTCAAGGCCGCGACTGTGAAATAGAAATTGGATCGTCGGCAGCCGTATCGATCTCGAGGGCATCACAAAATGTTGTAGGTTAATTTGACGCCGTTAGCGGATATACTTGATTCCCACAAACGATGGAGTCCGCGCCCAACTTCACTTAGTCGGGCTGCCGCATCGACAAGCTTGTTTCCCATTCCACGATCAAGACCGGAGATAATCATGAATCACCTAAAACCCTTAGCTTTATCCTGCATCGCAGTCCTGGCTGTCAGCTTGCTGAGCGCTTGCTCGTTTTCCAAAAGCTCCGAAAGCTCGTCCGACAGTTCCAAGGGCATCTTCGACATCGCCTCCAGCCCGTTGAGTTCAGGCTCGGACTCGTCGCGTAGCGATCAGGAAAAATTCGAGGGCGACGTCGCCGATTACACGGCCGAGTTTGTTGTCTCTTCGACCGGTACGCTCGACACATTCCGCTCCCACGTCGGCGAACTGGCGGAAAAATACGGCATCACTGACTGGGAGAATGACCGCCAGACTTATTTGGGCATAGGTCGGGGCTTGAGCAAAGCCAATCTGGGCAAGCCACAAGTTTCAGCGTTTACCGAAAGCCTCAGCAACAACGACCCAATGAAAAAACAGACCATAGAAGAAGGCATGAAAAAATAAGTTCAACGGTGTCGGACAAGCAGCCGTGGTGTCCTGGCGGTCGAAAAATCGCATCGGGCTGCCCGTCCTCGGTTTGGTGTTAAGCCTGTGCGTACCAACGGTGGCTGCTCGCAGTTTCGACTTTCTATACATCGACGCCAACGAAGGCAGCGCCAGCGGCGGCCATGCCGCGATCAGATTCGACAAGGAAGTCTTCCACTTTCAACACATCGAATCAGGCTTGTTGCGTCTCTACCGCGACGACTTCGCCGCGTTTCGCTTTGCTTACGGCTACCAGGAAAATCGCACCATCCACGGCCATCGCATCGAAGTCTCCGAGGATTTTTTCCGGACGCTGCGCGGCGCCTTCAACCGCCGCCTGCTGATTCAAAATCAGCAACTGGGTGCGCTGCAAGCCATGCAAGACGATCTCATCGTCACCACCGGCTTGCAAACCCCGGAAAGCCGGCCCACTATCGAACTCAAGGCGCTCGGTTACTTCCAGGACCGATACCAGCCAACCCTCTCCGGAAACATCGCGAACGCCGATACCCGCGACACCAGCCCGCTGCTCAAGCAATTGCGAGAACGAATCGAAGCGGCCCATGGCGAGGATTTTTTACCGAATAAGCGTCAACAAATTCGGGAACGCCTGCAAACGTTGATGCCGGCCTTGCCGGCGAAACTCGCAAACCCAATCGCCGCTGACCACTTCGATCCAGGCGCGCTCGGTTTTGCGCGGCATTATCGAAACCAGTTACTCAATCTGGCCGCGCTCGATGTGCTGCAAGCGGCCATCGCGCCGCGCTCGGACACCTTGCTGCGATCCAGGCTACCGGAATTCAAACTGAATGCTGCTCAAATTGCCACGCTGGCCGGGTTTAGGGATAAATTGTTCACAGATCTGGTCCGATTGCCGCACAGCGAAAGGCCGGACTGGGGTTATCCGCTGCTGGTCGGCATGGCCCGGCTGCATGCGCTGGACGCGTCCATTACCTCAGGTTATCTGGTTGTGCTGGATCGCGGCCGCAAAACCGACGCCGACAAATCAAGCGCCAATATAGACGCCGACGCCTTGCCCGCCGCGTTGCAATACACTCAGCGAATCTTCGCCGCCGCCCACTCACGCCTGACCGAGCCAGGCCCGCTCGACGAGCGCGCTTACGCCGAAATCGAGCAAAGCGTGACTGCCCTGTTGCAAGTCATTGGACTTTCGGACCACGAATCATCCAAACTCTCGGCGTTGACGAGTACCCCTTCGCTAGCCGCCAGCGCCGAACTCATCGCCTTGCCCTTAGCGCCGGACGCATTGGACGGTTACATAAGCGCAGTCGAGGAACGGTTGGATACATATCGCGAACAGCTAGAGTCGATTTACGGCTACGATTTGATCGGCCGCAATTGCGTGACTGAAATCTTTCGGCTTATCAACGACACGGTGAGTCGACAAATCGCATCGGTTAGCCAAGATTCGAATCGACTCGCGGAGGCATCGCGCCGGCTGCTGGGCGGCTACATCGATGGCCAGGGATTGAACATGATCCCCTTCGTCGCCTTCGACCGGGTTGGCAGCGAATACCGGCTACACTCCAGCTACCGGCTAACTCCCTATCGGGAAACACAACTGCATAAGCTGTATATTGACGCCCCGGAATGGACGGTAGATATACAGGAATCCAATGTACTCAGTTCCACGGTTTACGACTGGAACGGCAGCGACGCGGCATTTTTGTTTTTCACTCAGGATGCGGTTTGGCCCCGACCGCTGCAGGGCAGTATCAATCTAGCGGTTGCGGCCGGCCAAGCGATATACGGTTTGCTTAGCTGGCCCTGGGATGCCGGCCACCAACTGCAAAAAAGCCTGAAAGGCATCGCGGTCAGCGTACCCGAATTGCTGTTTTTCAATATCCGTAAGGGCTCATTTCCGAATTTGATACCGGATGCCATTCAAGAAGTAGAATAGGTTGATGACATGGACTCCTCCCCACCCCTAACGGTGTCACAATGCACCTGAGAATATATAACGGGACAAAGAGGAGTCCGAAATGAATCGTAGCGTAGTGGGTTTGGATATTGCAAAACAAGTA
>Ga0316622_100001153_pt1 | contig 16844 bp, 14 predicted proteins | sample OWC_Aug_OW2_C1_D_FD_207646 | JGI IMG/M metagenome (GOLD analysis project Ga0316622, IMG submission 207646) | Wetland soil microbial communities from Old Woman Creek delta, Ohio, United States - OWC_Aug_OW2_C1_D5_C | ecosystem: Environmental > Terrestrial > Soil > Wetlands | place: USA: Ohio... | reverse complement strand
CTTCTCCATTCTTTCGAAATTGATATTTTCGTCGTGTTCACCCAACTCCGCCTTGGTGGCCGGGGTGAAGATGGGTTCCTCCAGTTTTGATGATTCAACCAATCCCTTCGAGAGCGGAATTCCGCAAACCGCTCCTGTCTTTTCGTATTCTGCCCACCCTGACCCGGACAGATAGCCTCTCACCACACACTCGATTGGAACAACCTCTGTCTTCACAACCAACATGGAACGATCCCTGAGCATGTTTTCATAAGGTCGGCACACAGGAGGGAAATCTTGAACCTCCATCGAAATGATGTGGTTTGGAACAACATCCTTGGTGAGATCGAACCAGAACTTTGACAGTTGTGTGAGAACTTTCCCTTTGTCGGGGATGGGATTGGGCATCACCACATCGAAGGCGGATATTCGATCTGTAGCCACGATTAAAAGACGATCACCCAGATCATAGATGTCCCTTACCTTTCCCCTTCCCTTCAGAGATAGTGCCTTGAACTCAGTTGTGGAAATCACAGTACCCATGAGAACCTCCCTTTCTTTTAAGAAGTTCGGAGTTCGGTGTTCAGAGTTCGGGGCGTAGTAGTGATCGTTTGCTGGGCTCTCCGAACGCCGAACTCATCACTCCGAACTGATTCATTTGTTGAGCATTTCATTGACATTTTTGACGAACGTGTTATGTTGATAGGGCACTCTTTTCCAGGTTCTGATTGCTCATCGCCTATGATTGGTAATAAAATTGGACACCGACTCGACCCTGCCCTAAACGCTATCTACCGCAGAATCGCAGGGAATCGCGGAGATCCTAACCTTTTGACGCTGCTCGGTTTTCTTACAACGATTGGAGCCTCGGCTCTGATCGTTGCAGACCTCTGGGTGACTGCCGGCTTCGCTATCATTCTCTCGGGATTCTTGGATTTGCTTGATGGTGCAGTGGCAAGAAATCTTGACAAGGTTACTCCCTTTGGAGGATTTTTCGACTCTGTCTTGGACCGTTATTCCGACTCCTTCATTCTTCTCGCGCTCATTATTTTCTACCTCAAAAGGGGAAATGAACAACTTGTCATCCTGACCTCTTTCGCCAGCATTGGGACAACGCTCATTTCTTATGCCAGAGCAAGAGCAGAGGCCGCCCAAATTGAGTGCAGCGTTGGATTAATGGAGAGAGCGGAACGCATCATCCTTCTCTCCGCGGGCTTCCTGTTTAACATCATGGAGCCCATCCTCTGGATCCTGGCCATTTTCACCCACGTCACTGTGGTTCAGCGCATCTACTATGTCTGGAAGAAATCCAGACGGACGTAAATCCGGCTTTCACAATCGTCTCACTCTATGGAGCACATGTGAGGTTGAAACACCGGGGGTTGGCTTCGAACTTAGGATTTCATGACGGTCCACAATCATTTTTTTAATTTCGTCTAACAATACGTTTGAGAAATCTTTTTCCCTAATCTTCTTTACAATTTCTCCTTTTCTAAAAAGAACCCCAACCCTTTTCCCTCCTGCGATTCCCAGATCGGCTTCTCTCGCCTCCCCAGGGCCGTTCACTACACACCCCATGATTGCGACCGTTAGAGGGTAAGTCACGGACTGCACCTTTTTTTCGAGCTGCCGAACGATTCCTGCCACATCGATCTCACAGCGTCCACAGGTTGGGCAAGAGATGATCTCCACGCCGTGCTGGCGCAATTTGAGTGCTCTCAGGATCTCATGGCCCACGACCACCTCTTCAACAGGGTCTCCTGTCAGTGAGACGCGGATCGTGTCCCCAACTCCATCGTTGAGAAGTAACCCGATTCCTATGGAGGATTTCACCAGGGCTCCTGTCCCCCGACCCGCCTCGGTGACTCCAACGTGGAGAGGATAATCCGACTGTTTCGAGAATAATCGATACGCCTCCAAAGTTCGCGGAACGTCGGAGGCCTTTAAAGACACCTTGAGTTGGCGAAAACCAAATTTCTCCATCCATTCAATATACCGAAAGGCACTCATCACCATGGCCTCGGGGGTCGCCCCCTTGAACCGTTTGTGAAGATCCTTTTCAACCGAGCCTGAGTTGACCCCGATGCGAATGGGGATGGACCGTGCCCGTGCTTCTGTCACTATGGCTTTCAGACGATCTCGTCCTCCAATATTTCCCGGATTGATGCGGAGCCCATCCGATCCGGATTGCATTGCGAGTATGGCCAAGTGATGATGAAAGTGAATGTCTGCAATGAGCGGAATGGTGATTTTCTTCTTGATTTCTGAAATGGCCTGTGCTGCCGCTTCGTCGACCACGGCGACTCGGACAATCTCACAACCTGCCTTTTCAAGCCGGCGAATCTGGGCAACGGTTGTACGGACATCGCGTGTATCCGTCTTGGTCATCGACTGGACTGAGATGGGTGCATTTCCACCCACTCTGACAGAGCCCACTGAGATCTGACGTGTCTTTCGGCGGGAAATCATAAGACTATGGATGTTCTAAAGCTCGACGGTTCGCCACTGAAGAGCGACTTGATATGCTTTTGAATTCTCCGTCTATCCCCTTGAACCTTAAGCCTCTCGAACCCTAGGCCCTTTCCTCGCCTCCCTCCAGCTCTCGACAATCATATAGAGCGTGGGGACAAAAACCAGGGTGAGGAACGTTGAAACGACCAATCCTCCAATGACCGAAATGGCCAGGGATGCGTTGGCTTCAGCGCCTTCGCCTAGACCGAAGGCCATTGGAACCAGCCCGAAAATGGTCGTCAGAGTTGTCATGAGAATCGGTCGGAGCCGGATTCGGCCTGCTCTGACAATGGCTTCTTTGAGCTCGACACCGTGCTCCTCACGAAGCCGGTTGATGTAGTCGACGAGAATAATGGCGTTGCTCACAACGACTCCTACCATCATGATGATCCCGATGAATGAGATGACGCTCAAGGTATTGTGCGTCAGAAAAAGAGCCCAGACAACGCCGATGAAGCCCAGGGGCACCGAAAACATGATCAAGAAGGGATGAAGGAGCGAGCCGAACTGGGATGCAAGCACCATGTAGATCAGAACGACGGCAAGGACCAGGGCAAACATGAGCATCCGGAAGGCCTCTTTCTGTTCGAGACGTGCCCCTTTCAGGTTCACCGTGAATCCTTCGGGAATCTTCATCTGGGAGATCTTCTTTTCGATCTCCTGCGCAATAGACCCGAGGTCCCGGTCAACCGTGTTGCCCGTGATATGAACAATCCGCTGTTGGTACTTGCGCTCAATCTGGGTCGGAGAAAAGACCTGAACCAATTCTGCGGCATTTTCGAGGGGAACAACCTTCCCCCCCTGGACAGGAATGGGGAGCCGCCGCAGGTCCTCGATCGTTCTTCGATCTCCTTCAGCAAGACGGACCCTGACATTGTTCTCCCTTCCCGTGATTGGGTCCACATAAATAGCGGATTCATTCCCTTCGATGGCGGTATTGACAACTTCCGCCACCCGGGAGGTGGTGAGCCCCAGCGTCGCAGCGCGGTCCTGCCGGATTCTGACCTGGTATTCCGGAAGTCCCTCTTCGCGGCCCACCTGTATGTCGGTGACCCCTCGGACGGTCTTGAGAATCCCTTCCACTTCCCTGGCGAGAAGCGTTCCTGTGTCCAGATCGAATCCCAGGACCTCCACATCGATCGGATCATCCGAACCAAAGGACATCACCCTGGAGATCAGCCCACCCGTGCTCAGATTGATGATAGCCCCGGGAATGCTTCTAAACCTTTCCCTCAGCGTTCGGGCGATCTCATCGGAGGACCGAGTCCTCTCCGACTGGTCCACCAGCATCGCCTGGAGATTTCCCACGTGGGAACCTGTAAACCTTCCGCCATAACCACCCAGGCCTGCCCTTGTCATGAGGGCCTTAATCTCAGGCACCTCCTCAAAAACGCCGGCCTCGAGCTGCTGCACAACGACCTGGGTTCTTTCGACCGGGGAAGCTACAGGAAGCCTCACCGAAACCCTGAACTGACCCTCATCTGTCACAGGGAAGAACTCGGTGCCAATGAAGGGGATCACGTTGGCCAGACCGAGAAAGAGAAAGGACATGGTGACCAGAAAAACGACGGTCACCGATGAGACAACTGCTCTCCTATGGGAGAGTGAAACCTGGAGGATACTCTGGTAACTCTCTTCAATCTTGGCAAAGATCGGCTGTGTTTTTTTATAGATCTTCCCAGCAAAGGAGAGTTTCTTCTTCTGCCGCTCTTCTTTCGGCTTGAGGAATTTCGACGTGAGAGCAGGCACCACGGTGAGCGAACCAAAAAGAGAGGCCATCAGCGAGAAGCCGACGGTGTAGGCCATCTGCACAAAGAGCAGGGCCGCGACGCCTTTGACGAAGGCCAGCGGGATGAAGACCACCACGCTGGTGATGGTGGCCGCAATAACAGGCCGGCTCACCTCCTTTGCACCTTTATACGAGGCTCCTTCAGGCGATTCCCCCTGGTCGATATGTCGATTGATGTTTTCAAGAACGACAATGGCATCGTCCACCAATCGGCCTACGCCCAGGGCCAGTCCCCCCAGCGTCATAATGTTCAGTGTGAACTTTCCAAAATAGAGGAGCACGAAGGTAGAGATGATGGAAATGGGGATTGCGTGGGCAATGATGAGTGTGCTCGTCCCGCTTCCGAGAAAGATGAGAATGATAGCAACCGCCATCAAGGCGCCTATGATCGCCTCGTGCTGAAGGTTCTTGATCGACTTGCGGATGAACGTGGACTGATCTGAAACGACTTGAAGCGTGATTCCCTTCGGGACCTCTTTCTGAATCTGGGGAAGGGCCTTTAGCACGGCATCCACCACGGAAACGGTGTTGCCTCCGATCTGCTTCAGGACATTCAGCATGACCCCATTTACTCCGTTGATGCTGGCGATGCTGTCCCTATCCTCAAACCCGTCCTTCACCTCGGCAACATCCCTGACACGAACGGGGACTCCGTTGTGGCTGGTGACCACGATCTCTTCGATGTCTTTGATATTCGCAGTACGACCCAGGGTCCGCACCCCGTACTTTTTCTGTGCCGTCTTCAGGCTCCCTCCGGGAAGGTCCATATGTCCGGCACGGACGGCCTCCGATATTTTGTTCAGAGAAAGATTGTTCCCTTCCAGTTTGGCGCGATTCACGTCGACCTGGACTTCCCGCACTCTGCCGCCCCAGGCAGTCGCCGAGGCCACCCCCTTGAGACTTTCGAGTCTCGGGGCGACGAAGTCCTCTGCTAGCTCCCGGAGGCGGAACTCATCCATCGGGCCGCTCACGGAGATCGTAATCACAGGTATTTGAGAAGGATCGAATTTCCGGATGACCGGCAGGTTGGAACCGTCTGGAAGGCGGTCTACAATTTGGTTAATAGACTGCTGAATGTCGTTCGAGGCCACATTGAGATCCGACCCCCAGTAGAACTCGACGGTCACATTGGAAACGCCTTCTCTCGACCGAGACGAGACATAACGAACATTCTGAATCCGAGTGACCCGCTTCTCGATGGGCCGGGTGATGGTCATTTCTATGTCTTGGGGACTTGCGCCCTCGTAGTCGGTCTGGACGGTGATGACGGGCAGGGAAATATCCGGAAAGAGGTCGATGGCGAGGTCTGCAAAGGCGATCATGCCGAGGAGAATGATCCCGATGCAAAACATGAACAGGGCCACGGGGTTCTTTAGGGACGCTCGAATGATATCCATAACGTCTTACCCTCCTTCCACGATGCGAATCGTGGAAAGATCTCGGAGGGATTCCTGTCCTCTTACGACAACCTTGTCTCCATCCTTCACTCCTTCGACAATCTCAATCAGTCGGTCCTGTTCAATTCCGGTCACAACGGGCTTTCGAATGGCCTGGTTTCCTTCGACCGTAAAGACGAACGGTTTTCCTTCCTCCTTCAGCACAGCTTCTCTCGGAACAGCGAGGGCGTCCGGTTTCTCCTTCAAAACCACTTCGATCCGTGCAAACATCCCCGGTTTGATCAGACGGCCGGGGTTAGGAACATTGATCTCCGCCTGAAGCGTGCGGGTAGCCAGGTCGAGAGCTTCATTGATTCGGACAATCGTGCCCTCAAACGGTTTGTCCGGATAGGCTTCGGTCAGAACCTTCACCTTCATCCCGACCTTTACGAGGGAGATGTCTTTCTCGAGCACATTCGCCAATACCTTCAGCGTTTCGACGTGGACGAGCGTCACCAGTGGGGTTGACGGGGAAACAAGAGCTCCGCTATCTACATTCCTTCGAACGATCTCGCCGGAAAAAGGAGCGACGATCTGTGTGTTCTGGAGACGAATCTGTTCCTGGGCCAGGATGGCCTCCATCTCTTTCAACTTCGCCTGGCTGCCTTCCCGGACCTCCCGACGGGCCCCTTCTTTGAGCTGCTTCAGCCGCTCCTGGCTCGAGGAGAGTTGGGCCTCACAAACCGTGCACTCTGTATCCGCGTTATCGAAGTCCTTTTTAGAAATGATTTTCTTTTCATACAGGGCCTCCATCCGCTCCCGATGCATCTTCGCGTTCTCGAAACGCGATTGGGCCTGTTTGACGGCCTCCTCGGCCTGGCGGACATCCTCGGACCGGGTCCCTGCTTCGATCTCGTCAGCAGCAGCCTTGGCCTGGGCCACCTTGGCCTCGGCCTCTCTGACCTTCTGGACAAACTCTCCACGGTCGATTTGGGCGATCACCTGTCCTTGCCGCACGGAGTCTCCAATCTGCACGGAGATCTTTTCGAGATACCCGGACACCTTCGGGTAGAGGTCGACTTGCATCAACGGAGCGATGTCACCGTTCGCAACAAGCGAATAACTCAGGTTCTGGTGCACCACCGGCGAAACCTGAACCGGGATCTCCCCACGACCAAGACGCTGAGAAGCGGACCGCTTCTGGTTAGAAGCCCACCCTCGATAGAGAATCAGGCCCCCTACGGCGATCAGGGCAATCAAAATAACCCAGCGCAATTTTTTCTTTGTCTGCCTTGAGGGACCCGTGGAAATACTTTCGTCCGTCATGTTCCCTTCTCCCAAGAAGCCAGGTACGTCTTCTGCTCCTCGGTCAGCTCATCGATCTGGATCCCCATGGATCTGAGCTTCATCCGAGCGATCTCCTGATCGATCTGTTCAGGAACTTTGTGAACCTTCTTTTGGAGGGTCTGATGGTTTTTTACCAAGTACTCGGTTGCCAGGGCTTGATTGGCAAAACTCATATCCATGACGCTCGAGGGATGGCCCTCCGCAGCAGCGAGATTCACTAGCCTTCCATCACCCAGAAGATAGATCTTTCGGTCGTTCTGAAGTTGGTACTCTTCCACGAAATCACGGATCTGTCTTCGACTCTTCGTGATCTCGACCAGTCCCTCCAGATCAAGCTCTACGTTAAAGTGTCCCGAGTTAGCCACAATGGCGCCGTCTTTCATTTTCAGGAAATGTTCTTTCCGAATGACATGAACGTCCCCTGAAACAGTGCAGAAAATATCTCCCACCTGAGCGGCCTCACCTATGGGCATGACCTGGTACCCGTCCATGACAGCTTCCAGCGCCCTCAACGGGTCCACTTCCGTAACGATCACGCTCGCTCCCATCCCGTCCGCTCTCATCGCCAGCCCCTTGCCGCACCAGCCGTACCCTGAGACGACAAACGAGGCCCCCGCCATGAGTCGGTTGGTGGCCCGGATGATTCCATCAATGGTGGATTGTCCAGTTCCGTACCGGTTGTCAAAGAAGTGCTTTGTTTCAGCGTCATTAACAGCAATGATGGGAAACTGTAGGACTCCTGTCTTCTCCATCGAGCGGAGCCTGATGACGCCCGTCGTCGTCTCTTCGGTTCCCCCAATCACCCCCCGCATCATTTCATCCCGCTTCGACTGAGGGAGCCCTTCAGCCCAGCTTCGAACGGGAGGAGGAAGTTCCTCCCATTTCCTTAAGGCAATGAAATGCAGCGAAGAGACCAGATCAGCCCCATCATCCATCGTTATATTGGGGAGAAAAGACAACGTCTTTTGAATGTGGCGATAGTACGTCTCGTTGTCTTCCCCCTTGATCGCAAAGACGGGAAGTCTCAGTTCTTTCACCAAATAGGCTGCAACGTCGTCCTGGGTACTCAAAGGATTCGAAGCGCACAGGTGAAGATCAGCCCCGCCTGCCATCAGGGTTTTCATCAGCGCGGCGGTCTCGGTGGTCACATGGAGGCACGCTGAAAGTCGAATTCCCTTCAGGGGCTTCTCCTTTTCAAAACGGGTTCGGATCACCTTTAGCACTGGCATGGCCATTTCAGCCCATTCCATGCGGAGACGACCCTTTTCAGCTAGCGAGATGTCTTTGATGTCGTAATCCATGCGTTCTCCCATGCCCGTTCAGAGTCATTCGTTCGGCGTTCGGAGTAACTTCTTTTCATTCTCCGAACTCTGAACTCCGAACTCAGAACAGGTATTACAGTCTGGCTGCTTTCCTCAGCTCTTCCGCACGATGCGTCTTCTCCCATGTGAATCCGGGTTCGTTCCGACCGAAGTGCCCATAGCAGGCCGTCTGTTTGAAGACCGGTTTCTGAAGGTCCAGGTACTTAATGAGGGCCTTCGGTCTCAAGTCGAAATGTTGCCGCACGAGTTTGGCGATCTCGTCGGGTGGGATCACAGAGGTCCTCGACGTATCGATCATCACCGAAACAGGCTCAGCCACACCGATCGTGTAGGCGACCTGAACTTCACACTTCTTGGCAAGACCTGCGGCCACAATGTTCTTCGCGATATGCCTGGCCATGTAAGACGCGCTCCGGTCCATTTTCGAAGGATCCTTTCCGGAAAAACAACCGCCCCCATGACTACCGACTCCCCCGTAAGTATCCACAATGATTTTTCTTCCTGTCAGGCCACAATCGGCCTTTGGACCTCCAACGACAAAACGTCCTGTGGTGTTGACATAATACTTTGTCTTCTTGTCTCGAAGCTCTTCTGGAATCACCCTGAAAATGACCTCTTCAATGATCCCTTCCCTCAAGGTGTCATAGGCCACCTTCTCCGAATGCTGGGCGGCAATCACCACCGAATCCACTCTTACCGGCTTCCCCTTGATATACTGAATCGTCACCTGAGATTTCCCATCGGGTCTCAAGAAATCGAGTATCTTCTTCTTTCTCACCTCGGCCAACCTTCGGGTCAGTCGATGAGCGAAGACAATAGGCATGGGCATCAGTTCAGGCGTCTCGTCGCATGCATAACCGAACATCAATCCTTGATCACCCGCTCCCTGCTCATGATCGTTTCTCTCTTCCAGCCCGATCTGGATGTCAGCTGATTGTTCGTCAATGGAAGTGATGACGGCGCACGTCTCCCAATCGAATCCCATGGCCGAGTCATTGTACCCAATCCCCTTGATGGTTTCCCGGACAATGGCGGGCATGTGAACATAACACGACGTGGTGATCTCTCCTGCAATGATCGCCATCCCCGTCGTCACGAGGGTTTCACAGGCCACCCGGGCATTGGGATCTTCCGCGATGATCGCGTCGAGGATGGCATCCGAAATCTGGTCCGCAACCTTATCAGGATGCCCCTCAGCCACGGACTCCGAGGTAAAAAGAAAATCAGTCATTGCCATAGAATGGCTCCTCCTTTCCCACGAAAAAGTTTATTTTCAATACACCGATAGCTCTTTAGAGAGAAGGCACTTGGGTGCTCTATGCCTGCATCCCCTCCGTTTGAAGAGGGACCTCTTCTGGAAATCTCTCCACCATCCATTGCCGAACATGCGCTTCAATCTCCGAGGCAGTGGAGCATTGGGAAACCTCTTCCGCCAGTGCCTGGGTTTCTTCAAACCGTGACATGCGCAGCAACCTCTTCACCTTGGGAATGGAGATCGGATTCATACTGAATTCCTGCAGCCCAAGCCCCATGAGGATCATGACGTAAGCCGGCTCTGCCGCCATTTCGCCACAGATAGCTACGGGGATTCCCTTCTGCTCTCCTGCACGGACCACGGCTTGGATCATCCGCAAGATCGCGGGATGGAGCGGTTCATAAAGATAAGAGACGTGCTCATTGACGCGGTCGATGGCCAACGCATATTGGATGAGGTCGTTCGTTCCGATACTAAAGAAATTGACCTCCCTCGCGAGAAGATCTGCGATGATGGAAGCCGAAGGAATCTCAATCATGGCGCCGATCTCGATGGCCTTGTCATAAGGAATCTTTGCTTTGGTTAATCCCCGTTTCACCTCTTCGAGAATCACCCTCGCCTGGACAATTTCTCTGATCCCGGAAATGAGTGGGAAAAGAATTCTAAGCTTGCCGTGAACACTCGCACGGAGGATCCCTCTCAACTGGATCTTGAAGATCTCTACCTCTTTAAGGCTGAACCGGATAGCCCGGAGCCCCATGGCAGGATTCGGCTCGGATCCCTGCTGGTAACTGGAAAGAAATTTGTCTCCGCCAATGTCTAGGGTCCGAATCGTCACAGACCCCGGATGGACACTCTCGGCCAGTTGCCGGTACGTCCGGTAATGCTCTTCCTCATCAGGGAGGTCCTGTCGATTCAAATACAGAATCTCCGTTCTGTAAAGCCCCACCCCCTCGGCTCCGTACTGTTTGAGAGAGGGAACCTCCTCGAGTCTCTCGATGTTTCCTTGCAACCGGATGCGAACTCCGTCCCGGGTTTCCGCTGGAAGAGAAGCGTACTTGAGGGCTTCTCGCTCCAGAAAACGAATCCTACGCCCGCGCTCAAGGAACGTTCGAGAGACTTCTTCTGTCGGGTTGACGACCACGTCCCCATGTTCACCATCAAGGATGACGACATCTCCGCCGTTAATGAGGGAGGTTGCCACCTCGAGTCCCACCACGGCAGGGATCCCAAGAGACCGGGCCAGAATCGCCGTATGGGAAACCTTCCCTCCGATGTCCGTGACGAAACCCGCGACATGCTTCATATTCATCTGAAGGGTATCTGCGGGGGAAAGGTCGTGAGCCACAACAATGACACTGCCTTTGATTCGATGGATGTCGTCGTGACTCTTTCCCAGTAAGTTTCGAAAGACACGGGCAGAGACGTGTTGGAGATCGTTACGCCGCTCCTTCAGGTACTCGTCTTCCACGGCATGAAAACTCGCATCCAATTTCTCAAGGGTCAGATCCAGGGCCCACTCCGCGTTCACCTTCCTCTTTCGGATCGCTTCGATCGTCCCGTCGACGAGCATCTGATCATCGAGAATCATGAGGTGCACGTCAAGGATGAAGGCGTGACGCCGAACGTCGGGGTCCAGAATCTTCTCCCTGACCTCTTTGAGTTGATCGCGAGAAGCCTGAATCGCTTTGAGAAATCGATCCACTTCCTTCTCAACATCGGCAGGATCGATTCTCTTCTCAGGGGCACGGACCTTTGACCGATCTACCAGGAAGGCCCTTCCCGAGACCACTCCCGACGATGCCCCGATGCCGTGAAGAAATTTATTCGTGAGCTGTCGAAGTGCCATCCTTACTCCTCACCAAATTTGTTCTCTATCAGTTTTCCAAGCGTCTGAAGGGCTTCGCCCGCGTCGATCCCTTCCACTCTCACGGTGATTTTTGTCCCGCGAGACGCTGCGAGCATCAGGATTCCCATGATGGATTTCCCGTTGACCTCCACGCCGTCTTTCTCGATCATGACATTCGCGTTGAAGCCGTTCGCTGTTTTTACGAGCAAAGCAGCGGCTCGGGCATGCAGCCCGAGCCGGTTTCGAATCGTGAACGTCTGGCTCTCCATCCCGCCCATCAGTCCTTCTTCTTTTCCACCCTCTTTTTCAGGACCTCGCTGGCCAAATTGATGTTCCTTTGCCCATACTCCGTGATAAAGACGGCCAGTTTCTCAAGATCCATCTCATTGGGATGGGTAGCCAGCTTGAGCAACATGGGCAGATTCACCCCGGTAATCACCTCAATCTTCTTATCTTCCAGAAAAGAGAGACTGATATTCGACGGCGTTCCTCCGTACATATCGGTCAGGATGAGGACTCCCTGTCCTTCGTCAACCTTGCGAATAGCCCCGATGATTTTTCCACGGATATCTTCTGTCCCCTCACTGGGACCGATCGAGACTGGCTGAAATTGCTTCAACTCTTCGCCCACCACGAGTCTGGCAGCGGCGATGAGTTCCTCCGCTAAACGACAATGGGTAACAATTACGACCCCGATCATTCTACACTCATCCCTTCTCCATATCGCGGTGGCGTACGAAGAGCATCGCTCCTTGCGGGGGTAACTCCTGCCTCAATCCCTTGGCCAGTTCATTGACGATCACGACAGAGCGGTGTTTTCCACCCGTACAGCCGATCCCGATGGTAAGTTGGCTCTTTCCCTCTCGCTCATAAAGGGGAAGAAGAAAACGAATAAACTCTTGGATCCTTTGCAGAAATTCCTTGGCCTCTTCCCACTGGAGCACATAATTCGCAACCCGAGGATCGTCTCCCTTCAGGCGCTTCAGTTCTTCCACAAAATAGGGATTGGGTAAGAACCGGACATCCAGGAGGAGATCCGCCTCGTAGGGAATTCCAAAACTGTACCCGAAGGATAGGAACGTGACAGACATTCTGCGAAGGGCTGTTTCCTCCTGGGCGTATTGCTGAATCTCATCCTTGAGCTGGTGCACGTTGAAGTGCGTCGTGTCAATCACCCGGGTGGCCATCTCCCGGATCCCTTGGAGCCGCTCCCTTTCCAGTCGAATCCCGTCTCGAATCGATCCTCCGATCGCCAAAGGATGTTGCCGCCGGGTCTCGCTGTAACGTCTCATCAGCACCGTATCAGAAGCATCAAGAAAAAGGATTTCAATCTGGTAACTGTCCCTTTGGAGGTCTTGAAGGATTTTTCTCGAATCCTCGATAAAGTCCTTGCTTCCCGAAGAATTCCCAACCCCTTGGTCCGACGGATAGGAAGCGTATCCACGGATGTCTTCCACCACGGCTACCTTCGAAACCCGTCCAGCAGACTGAGCGCATAGTTCGATGAACTTGGAGAGGAGGGGAACGGGGAGGTTGTCCACACAGTAGAAGCCAATATCCTCCAGGGCCTTGATGGCCGTCGTCTTTCCCGAACCAGAGAGACCGCTAATCAAGATGACCCGAAGGTTCTTCACTCCACCTCATCCTTGGAATCCGGACGGCCTGTCTCTTGGGCCTCCATCTTGCTTAAGAGCTTCTTCTCCAATTCGAGAGCCGAGTGATGGCCCATCATCTTTAAAAGATGGTTCCTCGCTGCCACCTCAATGATCGTCGACAAGTTACGACCCGGCGTCACAGGAATGCGCAACATCGGGAGGTCAATGTTCAGGATGGGGACCCTCTCCGCTTCAAAGCCCAATCGGTCATAGTCGTCGTATGTTCCCCATTCCGTCAACTCGAGGACCAATTCGACTTTCTTCTGTTCACGAATGGCCTCCACTCCAAAGAGGCTCCGAATATTGATGATTCCCAGTCCTCGAATCTCCATGTGGTGTCGAATCACATCGAACCCGCTTCCATAGAGTTCCGTTGGGGATCGCTTCTGGATAGAGACCATGTCGTCTGCCACCAGACGATGCCCCCTCAGAATGAGGTCGAGGGCGCATTCGCTTTTCCCGATCCCGCTCTTTCCCAGGATCAGGATGCCCACTCCGAACACGTCAATCAATACACCATGGATGCTCGTCGTCGGAGCAAGCTTCTCTTCTAGGATTTTCTCCACGCGATCGATGAATTCCGTCGTGAGGAGGCTAGTTCGAAACAAGGGAATGCCCTTCTGCTCGGCTTTCTCTAGAAGGAGCTCCGGAATGTCCAGATGGCGGGTCACCACGACACAGGCGAGATCGATACTGCAGATCTGCTCGATGACCTTTTTCTGATCCTCCCCTTTCAGGGTGTGGAAATAGGTCATCTCGGTATTGCCGATAACCTGGAGACGCTCGGCGTGCACAAACTGGGTAAACCCCGTGAGGGCCAGTCCCATTTTTTGAATCTGCGGATGGGTAATCTTCTTCTTTAGCCCCTGGCTCCCTGCCATCAGGGTCAGACCCAACTGGGGTTCTCGGCTTTCTTCTAAGTCCTGAACGACGACGCTGTTCATCGATCAATATTTCTCATCCTCTTCGGAAATAGAGCTAAACAGTTCTTGGTGAGAATGAGCCTCCATGAGCCGTTTCCTGAATGAGGAATCTTTCAGCAGAGTCACGATGCGCCCCAGGAGTTTGAGGTTGTTGACGGCCGAATTCTCCGGGGCCATGACGAGAAAAAACAGGTGACTGGGTTTCCCATCGATCGAATCAAAATCAATGCCTTTTGTCGAACGCCCAAACGAAATATAAAAGTCTTTCAATTTCTTCAGGCGGCCGTGAGGGATGGCGATCCCGTCTCCGATCCCTGTGGATTCTAGTTTTTCTCGCTCGAGAAGAACCTGCAGAAGATCCTCCAGAGAACCGGCTTGAACCGGTTCGACGAGAACGCTCACCAACTCACGGAGGACGGATGATTTATCGGTCCCTTGGAGATCGGTGATGATCCATTCCTCTTTTAAGTAATCAAGGATCTTCATTGGACGTCTTCTTTTGCCTTTCAGTCGGGCTGGGGCTCAACCCACTGAACGCCCCCTCCCTTGCCCCGGCAGAGGGCGTTCATCTGACCTGAATTCGAGTTAATGAAAAAGAGAATCTCTCCCTGGCTCAGATCGAGCTGAGCCACGGCTTCCTCCGGAGACATGGGTTTGGCAAAGACTTGTCTTCGCTCAACCTTCGCAGGCATCTCGGACTCCGTGGTCTCCTGGATCGTCGGCCTGCTCTTCCAAAAAGGAATCTTCAAAGAGAAGGGGTTTGACCTCCTTCGTTTGGACTTCTTCTGTCGTTCACGGATCTGCCGTTCCATCTTCTCCACCATCTGGTCGATGGCGGTGTAAAGATCCGTATCCCGCCCCTGACTATTGAGCGTCATCCCATCGGCCACGACGGTGATCTCTGCCGTTTGACGAAACTTCTCCGCTGACAGGACGACATGCACCTCTTGCGGGTTTCCAAGGTACTTCTCGAGTTTTCCAACCTTGTCCTTTGTATACTCTTTGATTCCTTCCTCTGCTTCGCGGTGGCGAAAGGTGACTCCAATTTGCATCGAACGGCTCCTTACCCTAGGACTCCAAAAATCAAAGATCCGGGACCCAGCCAAACCTCATCCCCCGGGACAACACCGGTGGGCCTTCCTGGGCTTTGTTAGGCTCTTGATTCTTGGGTGCTAGATGTTTGATGTTGGTTCTCTTTATTGGGTGGATCAGTAGACCTTTCTCCTCTCATTGGAGGAGAGAATTTTCATCATTTCCCGATACTTCGAAATCGTCCTTCTGGCAATGTGGATATTCATCCCCTTGAGGATATCCACCAGTTTCTCGTCACTATAGGGTTTCCGTGGGTCTTCCTTCGCAATGATCTCTCGCAAAAGATTCTTCACCGACTCGGAGGCCAGGCTGTCCCCTTCCGTCGAGGTGATGCCGGTGTTAAAGAAAAACTTCAGCTCATAAATCCCCTGAGGGGTGTGGGCGTATTTGTTGTGGGTCACCCGGCTGATCGTCGATTCATGCATCTGAATGTCTTCTGCCACATCGCGCAGCACCAGAGGCTTCAGGTGCTGAATCCCTTTATCCAAGAAGTCTCGTTGGAACTTGACGATACTCTTGGCGACCTTGTAGATGGTTCGTTGACGCTGATGGATGCTCCGAATCAGCCAAACCGCTGATCGGAGTTTTTCCTGGACATACTTCCGATCTCCCTCAACGCCTGAGCGACTCTCAGTGAGGATGTTCCTGTAAAACGTGTTGACCCGTAGCCTGGGAATGCCCTCGTCATTCAAATGGACGATATAATCGCCCTCGAGTTTGTAAATATATACATCGGGAATGATCTCCTGGGCGACCTCCCCACCGAAAGCCCTCCCCGGTTTGGGCTCGAGCTTAGAGATCAGGAAGGCTGCACGGCTCACCCGCTCCGTCGAGACACCTAGCCGTTTGGCGATGACCGCGTAGTTCCGATTCTTCAACAGCTGGAGGTGATCAGAAACAATCTTTTCTGCGATCGAGTCTCGAGGCGTCATTTGTTCCAGTTGGATGAGGAGGCACTCTTTCAACTCTCTCGCAGCCACACCCAGCGGATCGAACTGCTGAATCCTCCGAAGAACTTCTTCCACCAACTCCAACGGAGCCTGCATCTCCGCACTGATATCCTCCACGGACACCTTGAGATAGCCGTCTTCATCCAAATTTCCAACGATCCAGGCCCCGACCCTCTCTTCGGTTTCGGTAAACCGAGAGAGTTGGAGCTGCCAGTGGAGATGGTCGGTGAGCGTCGTTTTCTTGCTCAGAAAATTCTCAAAGGAGGGCCTTTCCTCTCCGTCGCCGTCGGTTTGCCTCTGATAGGAAACCATGTTGTAGTTTTCAAGATAGTTCTCCCAATCAAACTCCTTGACACCCTCTCCTTCTCCTTTGACCTCCGAGACGTGATCATCGCTTGGAGTGGGCGTCTCCTCGGTTCCCTCGGTGACGGGTTCGTCCTCGAACTCTTTTGCCTCATCCACTTCTTCCAGGAGTGGATTTTCCTTCAGTTCCTGGCTGAGCATGTCGACCAGCTCCAGCCGGGTGAGCTGAAGAAGCCGGATTGCCTGCTGAAGTTGAGGCGTAATGACGAGTTGCTGGCTCAGTTTGACTGTTTGTTTTAGCTCAATGACCATTTCAATCCTGGGCTGTTCGTTGCTCGGTCGCCTCTGCGTCCTTTTCGGCTGTGCTTCTCTGTGTTCGCATCTGGCGGTTTCCAGACAGCTGAAAACCGTCCCCCAGATAGATCTCACGTGCCTTCTGGCTTCCAGCAATCTTTTCTGGAGTCCCCTCTTCCAAGATAATCCCCTCGTTCAA
>Ga0316622_100001152_pt1 | contig 16845 bp, 20 predicted proteins | sample OWC_Aug_OW2_C1_D_FD_207646 | JGI IMG/M metagenome (GOLD analysis project Ga0316622, IMG submission 207646) | Wetland soil microbial communities from Old Woman Creek delta, Ohio, United States - OWC_Aug_OW2_C1_D5_C | ecosystem: Environmental > Terrestrial > Soil > Wetlands | place: USA: Ohio... | reverse complement strand
CCTAGGGCCTCGTCGAGTACCGGCCAGCCTTGTTCCGGCGCCGCCGCCCCGGTGGGGCGCGTCGCGCCGTGAACGGTGCATCCGCGCACGGTTCGGGTCCGAAGAGGTCACGGCGTCCCGAAACCGGCTGGCCCGCGGGCCCAGCGGGCTCGGGGCGACCCCGAGGGCCTCAATTTGTCGGCGAATTTGTAACTCACAACAAGAGCAGGTTGTACTTCCCAGGCCGCTCAAAAAGGTCCAGATGCCAGGCGGCACGCTGAAGGCCGAGCGAGGCGTACTGGAGGTACGCCGCAGCGAGCGGCGAGGCGGGCCAACGCCGCAGATGGGCCTTTTTCAGCGGCCTGCCAAGGCGGCGGCGAGGCCCGGCACATCGTCGGCGCCGCTCGGGACCGTGATCGTAGAACCGCGGAAGTCATCGCCCACCGGCTCGAACCGCCCGCCGAGGTGCCGGCTCAGGAAGGCCTCCACGACGGCATTGAACGACAGGCGATTCTCGGGGCGAACGAATCCGTGGCCTTCGTCGGGGTACAGGACATAGGTGACGGGGATGCCCCTCTTTCGCATGGCGGCCACGATCTGGTCCGACTCGCTCTGTTTGACGCGGGGATCGTTAGCCCCCTGACCGATGAGCAGAGGCCGCTGGATGCGGTCCACGAGGGTGAGGGGCGAGCGGCTCTCCAGGAACCGCCGCCCATCGTCGGTGCGGTGATCGCCCACGCGCGCGGTGAACTGGGCGATGCCGGGCTCCCAATACGGCGGGATGGTATTGAGCAGCGTGATTAGGTTGGACGGACCGACGATGTCCACGCCGCACGTGAAGGCGGTCGGGGTAAACGTCAGACCCACGAGCGTAGCGTAGCCGCCGTAGGAGCCGCCCATGATGCACACCCGATCTCGCCGGGCGACTCCCTCGCGGACGGCCCAATCCCCGGCGTCCAAGAGGTCGTCGTGCATCTTGCCCGCCCACTCCCGGTTGCCGGCGTTGCCGAAACGCTTGCCGAAGCCGGTGGAGCCGCGGAAATTGACGCTCAACACGCCGTAGCCCCGGTTGGCGAGCCACTGGTGCTCCGGATCCAGTCCCCAACTGTCGCGCGCCCACGGCCCGCCGTGGACGGAGAGGACCAGCGGGACCGGCTGACGCGGCCGCCCCTGACCGTCAGGGTCGGCCTCGCGCGGCAGCGTGAGGTACGAGACCAGGTTCAGTCCGTCTCGGCTCCGAATGACCACCGGATGCATCCGGGCAAGCGGCAGGCCCTCCATCGCCTTGCGGTTGGTGAAGAGGAACGTGGCTCGCTTGGCCGAACGATCGTAGAGGTAGGAGCGAGCCGGGCCGTTGTCCAGGAGAAACGCCACCGTCCAGAACCGGTCGTCGAGCGTCCGGCTGGTGACGGCCACATCCCCCGGGGCCACGGTCTTTAAGTAGTCGAGGTCGGCTTGGACGGCAGGATCCAGCACGGTCCACTCGGTGCGCGTGTAGTTGAACGCCACGGCCTGGACCGTCCCCTCGGTCGGGTGGGCCATCACGCCCGAGGCGTCGGCGCGCGGGTCGGCGGCCAGAACTTGGGTGACCCCCGTGTCAAGATTCACGGCCGTGACCGCCGACGTGTCGCGGCCGCGGCTATCCTTCATGTAGAGCACCCGGCCAGACCGGTCGAACCCCAGCGGATAGGTCGTAAAGGCATCCTCCATGCTCACTACCTCGTAGGGCAGCCACTCGCGGATCCCTGCGGGGCCGCCGGGCGGGCCGGCGGCCTTGAGGATCTCGGTTCCCCCGTCCTTGGTCACGCGGGTGGCGAAGCGCACCTGGTAGTCGTCGTCCGTGACGAAGCCGGCGAAGTCCGGATTCTGCTGGACGAGCGTGAGGGCGCCGGTCCGGATGTCCAGCCGGTACAGGTCGTGGTACCGCGGGTCGCGGGTATTCAAGCCGACGAGGATGGTGTCGGGGAAATGATGGCTCACGTTCTCGATCTGGGCGGCGGGGCGCAGAGGCTTGCCGTCGGGGAGGCGGATGGGCTGGCCGTCTGGTCCCGGGATGGTGTCGAAGGGCGTCAGGTCCCGGTCCGTGTCCGTGCTCAGGTCCACGACGTGGACCTTCCAATTCTCATCTCCGCCATCGTCCTGCAGGTAGAGCAGGTGCTGGCTGGTGTAGGCCCAGAAGTAGATCTGGATTCCCCGTCCCGGATCGCGCGTCACCGGTCGGGCGGCGTCCGGTTTGTCCGCCTGGGCCACCCAGACATTCAACACATTATTCACGGGGGCCAAGAACGCGATGCGCTTGCCATCCGGGCTCACCCGCAGGGTCGCCTTGTCCGGATTGCCGAAGAGGGTCTCGCGGGGAATGAGCGGGAGCGAAGAGGGCATAGTCGGTTTCTCCTTGTCAAGCGCATCCGAGCCGGCCAACGGGCCGCAACCGGCGCCGAGGAGACACGCCACAGTCAATGGCAGCGCGCGCATAAACGTTCTGTCGTGCATGGCGGACTCTCCGTATTGTCTCCTATTGTCGGACGACTGCCCGAGAGCCTAGCAGACCAAGGGATGTGTCCCAAGGGAAAGTGTTCGCCCCCTGCCAACCTAACATTGCCTACCTTCCGCAACAAAGGGCCGGAGGCACTTCCGAAATTTCAGGCGTCTGGCGTAGACTGCGGAAGCAATTCCTGCGTCTTCGCCGACCATGGGAACACGGCGACATGCGCGCTGCAGGAACGCGATGAGGCGATTCATTCGATGACGCAAGAACTGTTTGATCTCGCGGGGAGGACGGCGCTGGTGACGGGGGCGGCCCAGGGGTTGGGATTCGCGATGGCAACCGGCCTGGCAGAGGCCGGGGCGCAGGTTGTCCTGAATGACATCCAGGAGGACAAGCTCCGTTCCGAGGTTGCCCGGCTGGCCGCGGCGGGCCTTCGCGTTCGTGCCCGTCCGTTCGACGTCAGCGCATCCGCCCAGGTGCGGGAGTGCGTCCCGTCCATCGAGCGCGAGATGGGGCCGATCGACATCCTCGTGAACAACGCGGGAATCCATCGCCGTGGCCCGTTCGAGGAACTCCATGAGGGCTCGTGGCGCGACGTCCTCGACACGAACCTGACCGCCGCGTTTCTCGTGGCCAAACAGGTGGTGCCGGGCATGATCGCGCGGCGATCGGGCAAGATCATCAACATCTGTTCGGTCATGAGCGAGGTCGGCCGCCCGACGGTCGCGACCTACATGGCGTCGAAGGGCGGCCTGAAGATGCTCACCAGGGCCATGGCGGTGGAGTGGGCGAAGCACAACATCCAGGTCAACGGCATCGGACCGGGGTGGATGGCGACAGAGATGAATCGGCCGCTGATGGACAATCCGGCGCTGGATGCGTGGGTGCGATCCCGAGTGCCCGCCGGACGGTACGGGGATCCGGTGGAGATGGTGGGCACGCTGATCTATCTCGCGTCGAGCGCCTCCGACTTCGTGACCGGGCAGATGGTTTACCTGGACGGCGGGACGCTCGCCGCCATGTGAGCCCGCAGCGCACACGGAATCGCGCGGCTATTGGGACGGGCTTTGCTGGAGCAGAGTCTCGACGTGTCTGGCGATGAGGCTGGCCGCCTCTTTCTTGAGACCGACGAACTCCATTCCGGTGCGATAGACCACGTGCCGCTCGCCTCCGGCCACGGTGATGCGGTGGCTGGCGAACGCCCGCATGGCCCGCGCGAGGACCTGCACGCTATGCCCGTCGAGGGTCAGGGCCAAGCGGTAAATCTCGCCCGGCCGAATGGGCTCGATGTGCTCCACCAGCGCTCCCGACTGGCTGAGGTCGATGAGATTCACATCCCGGAGCTGCAACTGAGCGGGAGTGCGGGTACGGAGGCGCGCCCGAGGCGCCCGCCGCCGCTCGTTGGTCGAGTCGCGGGGCGGGGGCAGAGGCAGTCTGGCGATTCGCCCTTTGTTGAGGGCGCGATTGACGCACAGCGCCAGCTCGTCGAGGTCCACCGGCTTCCTGACGAAGTCGTCTGCGCCTTCGCGCAGGGCGGCGATGACGTGGTCGATCGTCGAGGTCGCGGTCACCATGATGACCGGGAGCGCCGGGTGCCGGTCCTTGATCTGCCGGAGGACCTCCAGGCCGTCCATGCCGGGCATCAGGATGTCCAGGAGCACGAGGTCGATCGTTTCGGTGTCGAGGAGTCCGAGGGCGGTCGTACCGTCCTGGACGAGCACGGGGCGCATGCCGAGATGCTGCGTGATGAAATCGCCCAGGATGGTGAGGAAGAAGCGCTCGTCGTCCACCACCAGCGCGGTGCCCGTCGCTTCGGAGCCTTCGAAACGGGCGCGGGCTGGCGGCTTGGCTTCCAGATCGGCTGGGGGCTTCGGCACGACCGACACGACTGTCCCTCCGGGAAAAGATGTCGGAGATCCGTTCGTTGCAGGCCGCCGTCGGGGCGAAGCTAGCGCATAGGTCAAGCGCCTGTCAAGTGGCGGATCCCGCCGAGGTTGGCGGCACCACGCGGCAAAGCGCGGCGTGTAGCGGAAAAAAATGCACGACGGCCGGGACCTTGTGGCGGGGAGGGGGAGGGTTTCCACAAATTCCCGACCGTCGCGACGCGGGCAAGAATTAACAAGAGGATCAGGGCTCGCCCGCGATGAACGAACTATAGCGCCACTCGCCGAACCTGCCAAGTCGTCACGCGCAAATGTATCGCCGATGAAACAAATAGCGGCCGCGGCCGCAGATCGTCGCGCGGGGAGAAAACGCTGGACGTGCCCAGCCTTTCTTGGTATGTGCAAGACCTCAGACGCATCTCTTCGGCTCACCAGACGGAGGACGGTAGATGGTCGCGAATCCATTCGATCTGAGCGGGAAGGTGGCGGTGATCACGGGCGGCGGCACCGGCCTGGGGAAAGGCATGGCGGCGGGGTTGGCGCAGGCCGGGGCCGTGGTCCTCTTGGCGGGCCGCCGGCAGGAAGTCGTCGACCGAGCCGCCGCCGAGATCCGAGCGGTCGGCGGGAGGGCGGAAGGCGTGTCCCTGGACGTCACGCGCACCAAGGAACTCCCGGCATTCTTCGATGCCATCGCCGCACGCCACGGGGCGCTGGACATCCTCGTCAACAACGCCGGCACCAACCGCCGGAACCCGTGTCTGGAGTACACGGAACAGGACTGGGACACCGTGCTGAATCTGAACCTCAAGTCGGTGTTTTTCTGCTGCCAGGCGGCGGCCCGCATCATGAAGGAGCGCGGCGGGGGCAAGATCATCAACACGGCCTCGCTGGCGAGCACCGTCACGTCCATGAACCAGGCGGCCTATGCGCCCAGCAAGGGCGGCGTGCGGCTGCTGACCATGGCGCTCGCTTTGGAGCTGGCGCCGTATCGGATCAACGTCAACGCCATCGGGCCGGGCTGGTTCCGGACGCCGCTCAACGACGACCTGTTCCGCAACGAGGCGTGGGCTCGCGGCGCGACCGCCCTGGTCCCTTGGGGCCGCACGGGGACGCCCGAGGACCTGGCCGGCGCGGCGGTGTTCCTGGCCTCGCGTGCCTCGGACTACGTGACCGGCCAGGTCATCTACGTGGACGGGGGAATGCTGGCGGGATACAAGGTCCAGCTGATCCCCAAGGATGAGGCGTAGTCTGGCGACTCGGCAACCGGGCAATTGGGCGACCGGGCAATTGGGGAGAACTCCCCGAATTGCCCAATCGCCAATTCGCCGAATTGCCAAATTGCTTGATCGCCGAATTGCCATCACGCAATGAAGCTCTTCGACGTCACGCGGCCGATTCGAGACGGCATGGTCGTCTTCCAGGGCGATCCCCCGGTCGCCATCCGAAGGGTTGCATCCATCGCAGCCGGGGCGCTCGCCAACGTTTCCGAAGTCCACCTCGGCTCGCATACCGGGACGCACGTGGATCCTCCACTGCACTTCTGTGATGGGACTCCCGGCGTGGACGATCTTCCCCTGGGCATCCTGATCGGTCCGGCCCGCGTGTACGAGCTCGAGGTCCGCGAACACATCGATGTCGTCGATCTGCGCCGGGTGGATCTCGCCGCCTGCCCCCGGGTCCTCTTCAAGACGTGCGCCGCCGGCAGCCGAGACGCGCATGGTCCTCTGCCGGTGTGCGCCGGACTGACGGCCGAGGCGGCACGTGCGCTGGTCGAAGCCGGCGTCCGATTGGTCGGGCTGGACAGCGCATCGGCCGATCCGCCCGCGGCCGTGGATTTTCCCGCACATCGAACGCTGTTGACAGCCGGCGTCATCATCCTGGAAGGTCTCGACCTCTCGGCGGTGCCGCCCGGCGCCTACGAGTTGCTTTGCCTTCCCTTAAAGATCCTGGGCGGGGACGGGGCGCCGGCACGGGTCGTGCTGCGATCCCTGGACTGAGAACCCGGCCGAAAATCGGGAGACGAACATGCGACGGACGAAGGGGGGACGGCGAACCTGATGCATCTCCGACGGGTGAAGGCGCGGGGGTAGATTCGCCGGGCGTGACCACCGATCATGTTTTCCGGTTGCGGGTCCGGCTGGTGCCGCTATACTACCCCGACAGAAACGGGGTGGCGCAGGGAGTATGTCGAGCACGATGGGCGATACCAACCAGCAGCCGGCGAGCAAGCGGTCGGGGAGTCGGGTCGCCCTCTGGGCCTGCCTTGGCGTGGTCGGGTCTCTCGGCATCGCCGCCGCTTTGTACGTCTATTTCTCTGCCAACCCTGTCGTCGCCAAGTATCGTGACCTCCTTAGGTTTTACTCCAACCGCAAAGAGGTCAAGGCCTTTCTCACCAGCTTCGGCCCGTACGCCCCGATCCCGTTCATCGTGCTCCAAGCCCTGCAGGTCGTGTTCGCCCCGATTCCCGGCGAGGCCACAGGGTTCTTGGGCGGGTATGTGTTCGGAACCTGGCTGGGATTCCTGTACTCTTCGATCGGTCTGACGCTCGGCTCTGCTGCCGCCTTCGGGCTGGGCCGATGGCTGGGGTCCCACGTGGTGCGCCGCCTGGTCTCGGATACCGTCTATCACAAATTCGACTTCGTGGCCCGCACCGGCGGGGAACTCGTGGCGTTGCTGTTCTTTCTCATCCCGGGTTTTCCCAAGGATTATCTCTGCTTCCTCTTGGGAGTGAGCCCCATACCGTTTGGGACGTTTCTGATCATCACGACCTTCGGGCGGATGCCGGGCACGTGGCTCCTCTCGATCCAGGGGGCCAAGGTGCGGGGCGCCCACTATTGGGAATTCGTGATCTTCCTCGCCGTTGCGGCCGCAGCCGCCCTTCTGGCGTATAACTACCGGGAGGCAATCCTCCACTGGCTGCACCGGCGTCACGGCACGGGGGCCAGCCAGGATGCGCCGGGGGCGACGAAGCCCCCGGCGTGAGACGCGACTCCGCCACCATGCCGCGCGTGCCTTTTTGGAGGGGTTGCCTGCGGCTACGGAAGGTGGGACGAGGGACATCGTACCCCCGCGGGAATCACCCCGAGACCAGGGACACATACGGAACCCCTCCGTCGGTCACTCCGCACCATGACGCAGTGAAAGCTCTGCCCGAGTGCCCTCGGCATGGGTGGCCCGCCGGCCGTGGGGCCGCAGGGGTTCCTTGATGCGCTCCAGACCGAAACAGGATGCCGGATGACGACGCCACGGACCACCTTCACGTCTCATGGCGGAACGCACCGAATCGAGCAGGACGGGACGTTCATCGACTTGGCTCGCCTGGTGGGGCTCTATCTGCCGTCATTGTGCGGCGGTCGGGGCAAGTGCGCCAAGTGCCGCTGTCACCCTCGAGGTCCGGTCACGGAGCCGACCCCACTCGAGGTGGAATTGCTGTCGGGGGACGAGCTCGGCAGCGGGGTCAGGCTGGCCTGCCAGGCCCGCCCACTAGGAGAGGTCGAGGTTGCCATCGAGGAGGAAGTTCTGGAGAAGGGGGGGTACACCGAGGTGGCGGTGGCCCCGGAGCCGCTGGTGCGGAAGGCCTTCCTCGACTTGCCGGTGCCGGCCCCGCACGACGACCTCTCGGACGTGGAGCGAATCCGGAAGACGCTCGGGGCCGCGGTGTGGGCCGCGCCACCGGTCTTGCGCACCCTTCCCGCCGTCCTGCGCAACGCGGGGTTCCGCGCCACGGCGGCCGTCTGGGATCACGGGACGGCAGGCGAGGAGCTTCTCGCGGTAGAGGCCGGCGATACGCGGGGGCGGGCCTACGGCGTCGCTTTCGACATCGGGACGACCAGCGTAGTGGGCTATCTCGCTGACCTCTTTACGGGACGGGAGGTCGCGCGGTCCTCGCGCCTGAACGGGCAGCAGCCCTGGGGCGCCGACGTCATCTCGCGGGCTACCCATGCGCTGGAGGCGCCGCGCGGAGTGGAGGAGTTGCAGGCCGCGGTGATCGGGACCCTGAATCAGATCCTGGCCGACTGCTGTGCCAGCGTGGATCCCGCCGAGGTTTATTACGCAACCGTGGTGGGCAACTCGCTCATGCACCACCTGGCGCTCGGGATCACGCCCGCCACCATTGCGGTGAGTCCCTATGTTGCGGTCAGTCGTGACCCCTTGCAGGTGAAGGCGACGGACTTGGGGATCGCGCTTCCCAACGCGTGGGTCTACTTTCTACCCCTGATCGGCGCCTATGTGGGGGCGGACACCTTGGCAGTGATCATGGCGACCGGGCTCGACGAATCCGAGGACATCTGCCTGGCGGTGGATATCGGGACCAACGGGGAGATGGCCCTCGGCTCGCGCGAGCGGATCTTAGCCTGCTCCGCTCCGGCTGGCCCCGCTTTTGAGGGGGCGGAGATCCGGCAGGGCATGCGGGCGGCCGCGGGGGCGATCGACCGGGTTCGGATCCAGGAGGACGTCCGGGTCTGGACCATCGGCGACATCCCACCGCGTGGGATCTGCGGGTCCGGTCTCATCGATGCCCTGGATCAGATGGTGCGGCAAGGCATCGTGGATCCGGGCGGGCGGCTCTTGCCCCGCCCGAGGCTGGCGGGGAAGGTTCCCGCCAAGGTCTTGGAACGGGTGGTCGGGCAGGACCACACGTGGGAGTTCATCCTGTCGTGGGAGCCCCGCATCGTGATCACGCAGGACGACGTCCGCCAGCTACAGCTGGCCAAGGGGACGATCCTGTGCGGGGTACGCATCCTTATGGACGAGCTGGGGATCGACCCCTCACAGATTTCCGCGGTAGCGTTGGCGGGCGCCTTCGGGAATTACGTCGACAAGCGGAGCGCCCTCGGGATCGGCATGCTACCCTCCACCATCCCGATGGAGCGCATCCAGGGCGTCGGAAACGCCGCGGGGCAGGGGTCCCGCATGACGCTCCTGTCGCGATCGATCCGTCGGCGCGCCGAGGCCTTGGCCCGAAGGGTCGATTACTTCGAACTGTCCAAGCACCCCAGCTTCGAGGATATGTTCGTGGAGTCGCTGGCGTTTCCACACCCTCGGCCCTGACGGGCTGGCGAAGGGGCGGCGGACACGACGCAGGGTGGAAGCGCCCCGGCCAGTCGTCCGGACAGGAGGCAGGCAAAGCGGGCCACCGCTTCCCGGCCTCGGCGGTCTGTGGCGCGCCGAGGCCGACCTTCCGGCGGCGTTTGGGGCGGGCCGATCAGATCGAGAAGAACAGGAAGAGACCGAGCGCGATGACAGTCACACCCGAACCAACGAGGATAAGCGGCACCGGATCTCCGCCCACGCCGAATAGGAACGGCATCGAGGTGATCACGCATCCAATGAGCGCGACGAATAAGGACAGGGTCCGCGGAAGACCGCCCTTCACTTTTGCGTCTGCCATTCCTACCTCCTTTGTTCCGCCCGCAGAGAACGGGCGCGCCAATCCGCCGGCGTCACGCGCCTCGGGTCAGTAGCGTCGTTTTCTTCCCCGTAGCCTACACGCGCGCTTTCTGTTGTCAAGCATATCCTGACGGATTTCCCCCCCGCCGGAAAAACGATCACGCCACCGCCGGGCTAGCCTGCGTCGGCCTGCGGGAGGTTGTCCTCCAGGCGCGCGATCGTCGAGAGCAATCCGTCGAAAGCGCCCATGACCGGGTCCCAGTCCCCCGAGGTCATGCCGGCCGTGATGGCGCGGACCAGTTCGTCCCGCTGCCCCAGAAGGTCCCGCAGGAGTTCTGCGTCCACGCTTACCGTAGGCATGCCTTCTCCGTACGCCCGGTCAACTGACCGTGACGGCCGGTGGGGCCGGCGTAGCCTCCCCGACCACGGCGCGCCAGAGCCCGCGCCGCCATAAGTCCACTAGGGCTGCGTACTCCCACACCGTCTGTCTGAAGTCCGGGCGATTTTTCCACCAGCGTCCGGGGTCAAACGGGTCCGCGGATACCGAGTGCATCACGAGACCGACCTTCGGCCCCAGGGTCGCCGCAAGAATCTTGCGGGCCCGAGTGGTCTGGGCCTTGGATGTGACGATGATGAGCGCCCGAGCGGATCGGCCCGAGAGAAAGCGGGACACCATGTCCGCCTCGGCCTGGAGGCTATCGGCGCGCTCCGGAATGGTCAGCACCGCCTCGCGGGGGACCCGCAGCGCTTCCAAGAGCGGCAAGGAAATCTCCAGACCGTCCGGATAGCGAGTGCCCAGGCGGAGGAGATCCTCCTGGCCGGGCGGTCGCGGCTCATTGACCAGGGGGATCTTCGGGATCAGTCGCTCGTGGTAGAGCCGCGCCGCCTCGGGGACGCGAAGATACGGCTGGCCGGACAGGACCAGCGCCATGTCGGCTTTGACCAGGGGGTCCTGGGTGATCAGATATCGTCCGGCGTGCGTCCGGAGATAGGGCCCGCCCAGGTACAAAGCGCCTCCGAGCACGAGTACCGTCACCAGAGCGCGAACCAGGCGCCACATTAGTCGAATCATTCGTTAGGATCGCCTCAGCCGTCCGACCACGAATGCCGCCAAGGGCCTATGTCCCCTCGGCCTCCCCAGGCAAGAGCGGGAGAGCGCGCAGATGGCGCTCCAGGTCCAACGCCCAGGCGGATGTCGCGGCGACGCGGTCGAGGAGGACCTCCAAGCGTCTGGCCGTGCTCCCCAGAAGGGTACGAAGCAATTTGACGGCCAGGGACGCCTCTTCGGCGCCAAGGGCCTGCATTTCCCGGCGTCCGATCTCGAAGACGCTCGTCCGTCCCGCGCTTCGGACCGAGACCGGCGACGGATCGTCATTCAAGAACGTGAGGAACCCGCCCACGTCGCCGGGCCGTAATGTCATCACAACGCCGGCACACCCGGCGCGGATACGCTTCACGTAGTGAAGTTCACCCTGGAGCACGACATAGAGCACCCGCCGTTGTTTCCGCGTCCCCTCGGTAGCCAGCAGTTCTCCATCGTCGTACGCCTGAACCGCGCCGGCCGCGAGGAGGCGCCGGATCTCCTGCGGCGTGAACTCGCGGAAGAACGCCAATTGCCGGAGACGATCCGGCTGAAGGCGGGGAAGAGCGCGGCGGGGACTCATTGCGACTCCCTCTCGGTAGTCATCACGACTCGCACAGCGCAGCCGACACTCGTCCCACGGGGACTACGGTGGGACCGATCGACTTTGGTGCGCTCAATGGCCACCGCTTCGCGAAATCCGCACATGGTCTCTCTCGGGAGAGCCTCTCCGCCCGGTCGCCGCAAGCGTGCCGGGTGCTCCGCAATCGAAAGCCGTCGCTTGCCTGATGCGATACGCGCGACGGCCTGTCATGCGGATCACTCTCTGGCCTGCCTTTTCGTCAGGCCATCAACAAAAAAAACCATTTAGAAATAAATAGTTATGGCTGGTCTAATTTGTGCACCGTGCGGTGCCAGTTCGTCGGTATGTCCAGAACCCGTCGTGCCCTCGTCTCGGTGTTGATTGGAGGGACCCCATGAAGACCCGTGAGTATCTGGCCATCAAACGACGCATCGACGATTTCGAGCTTGCCGAGTCGCTGACCCGGACGAAACTCATCCAGAGCGCCCGGGCCGGCAACGTGACGGCGCTCAACATGCTGTACGAGCGGTACAACCTGAGGCTTCCATTGGTCGAGGATGCCCTCGAGGTGCAGGTTCCCAAGAGGCAAGCGATCCGAAGCTGATGCGCGCCGTTTGGTCTGCGGTAGGCTGCAGGCTCGAAACGGCGTGCCGCGGCGTTCGAGTGTGTTCGCGGGGCGCCCTTGCCCTGTTCGCGGTGGCAAGGCGCCAGCCGTCCCTGGGTGTCCACATCGGCCGCCCGCCCGCCTCACCTGATCGCCAATTGCCGTCCGCGGGGTTCATTCCTTGACGGCTACCACCAGTCGGGTTGAAGCCAACCGGTAAAACCACGGCAGCCTCGCCACCGCCGCGTCCACTCCCTGCAGGAAACTCGAGATCGCCCGCCATCCGGCCCCCAGGTCGCGCGGAAGTCCCATCAGCACCGATTCCGGGAGCAGGCAGTGCAGGATATTCACGCCCCGCACGCTGACGGTGCGCAGCCCGGCCGCCGCCAGTTCGCCTCGAAGTTCGTCATCCGTAAACGTCTTGCATGGGATGTCGCGCCATACGCGGAGATGGCCCACCCCGCGGGCCGCCCGCGCCCGCGCCCGCTCCTCTGGGTTGTGCACGAGCATATCCAGTTCCCACTTGCCATCGACCTCGCAGGCCAGGAACCCGCCGGGCCGAAGGACGCGGGCGCTCTCATGAAACACCTGCCGGTAGGCGTCGTGGACGTGGGAGATCACGTCGCCGTACGAGAAGATTCCGTCCACGGAATCCGACTCGAGCGGAAGAGCGACGATGCTTTCCTGGAGGAATCGGACGTTCCGAACGCCGGCTCGGGCGCAACGCGCCTTGGCCTGCTGGAGCGAGGAGGCGGAAATGTCGACGGCTACCACCTCGTCGGCCAGCGCCGCCAGCATGACCGTCTGTTTCCCGGTGCCGCAGCCCAGATCTACGAGTCGCCGAAACCGCCTTCCGGCCGAGAGTCGCTCCATCTCCGTTCGGTAGGGAGACTCGCACGCGAGGAAGTAGAGAGACTGGTCGTACGTGTTTCCGACCACATCGTAAAACTCGGCGACCTTCCGCTCGTCCATCAATTGCTCCACCGTCCAAGGGCGCTGGCCACCAGGAGATTCTCTCGTGCGTCTCGCCTCGTCCGCCTGCGACGATGGGACCGAGACGTAAACGCATCCGACGATCGGCGGGCTTCCGAAAGAGGCAAGGCAACCGGATCGGGTCGCGCCGGCGCGGCAGAGACCTGGAGCGGCATCATCCGTTGGCCGGGGGGGCCTGGCACGCACGACGAAAGGCTTCCGCCGCCGCCTCGATCCGGCGCAGCAACCCTTTGAGCACCGGCAGCGAGTCGGGCTCGTCGAGCAGTTCGCCGTGCCTGACCTTGTGGGCCGTCAACAGGGTCTCCTGCCGCAGGGCCGCGAGAACATCCAGATAGGGCAGATCCCGCAGCCGTCGGTCCTCGTCGAAGCGGTACTCGATGTTGCGCCCCCGAGTCAGGACGGCGATCCCCTCGTTGCAGAACGGCTGCAGGGGGCGGCGTCCCCCAGCGGCGGACAGTTCCGTCAGACATTCGATCCGACCGTCCGCAGCCACCCTGGCCTCGAATCGGGCGCCTCCCTCGTCGACGTCCCGGTCGCCGGCGCCGTCAGTGCTTGTCGGCAAGAAGTTGTCCACCGCTCCCGATGTTGGTGGCCGGCTCATCGTGCACCACGATGTGAACGGCCTCCGGCTTGGCGTTGGTTGTGCGCGCGATGGCCTCCGTCACGGCCTTGACCATCTCGCGCTTCTGGTCCACGCTTCGACCTTCTCGAAGGATAATGGTGACGTACGGCATCAGGTCCTCCTGTTCGCGCGGGCCCACGGCCGCGCTCAGTCCGAGCAATCACCCAGAGGATACAGAAAGCCGCAGTTGGGGCAGGGCCATTTGCACCCCCGAGGACGATCCGGAACCGGGTAACCGCAGCGGACGCAGCGCGGGTCCTCCTCCGGCCGCGCCGGACGATCCTGGGAACGCCGTTCCCATGTTCTCACTGCGCACCCACCGTCAAACGCTCCTTCCCGGCGCGCCTTATATAACGCGCGGGGGCTGTTTGCGCAAGGCCGACGTGATGGCGTCGGTTCAGGGCCGCCTCAGCGCTACGGGCGCAACGGCTTCTCCGCCTTGTCCAGCGCCGCGTCCACCTTGGCGGCAAGCTGCGGGTATTGTCGCAGGAACTCCTCGGTCGCCTTCAGGCTGAGGAGGATCCGACGCACCTTCTGCAGATCCGCCATGTCCCGCCCCTCCCCGAAAGACATCCCGCGCGTCAGCGTACGCGCGAGATCGCTATATCCACGTTGCGCGCCCCGACGCGCACCGGTCCGGCATGCTCGCCCTCCAGGTCGCCCGGCTGCGCAGGACCGGCGTTTCCCGTGCGACTCAGCCGGGCGCTCACGCGGACCTCGCCTTCGAACGCCGAGCCAGCCATCATGAGGTCCTCTGGCCCGAGGCGATAGGCAAGGGGAAAACGAGGCGAGGCAATCCGCCGCACGGCGAAAGGGGGGCCGGCGGCCTTGTGGGCGATGACAAACAGCACCGAGCCGTCTTGGACACGCCCCGTCAGGTCCCGCGCCACGGTGATGGTGCCGGTGATCTCTGGCCTGTCCGAGGCGGGAGCGGGTTGGGATGTTTCAGGCGAGGATTGGGCACCTGGAAGGGACGCCTGCTCGGGCGGGCCCAGGCTTTTGGCCAGGACGATAACGACGACCGCCGCCAGGGCCACGAGTGCCATGACGGAGAGGACGGACGTGCGGACGCCGCCTGGGCAGCCGCGCTTCCCGCCGTCCGCCTGGATGGAGTCCCGCGGCGCGGGTACGCTCAGGGAGCAGGTTCCGGGCTTGCGGCCTGCGCTCTTGACCAGCTTGCGGGAGGCCGCCGGAGAGCACACGAAAAAATGACCCCTGGTTTCAGCGTGAGCGCAGGAAACGCTCCAAGGCCTGCTCAACGACCTCGGACGCCGTCACGCCGTCGCGTTTCGCCTGCTCGCGCAGGCGGGCGAGGAGCACGACAGGTAAGCGAACCGTGGTCCGCCGTGGGGCGGTGGCGGCGGGACGTGCCGCGCTGTGGATGGCCTCGGTCCGACGCAGGTGGGCCTGCAAACGCGCTAAGGCGATGTCCTCGGCGTCCAAGGAGGCCACCGCGTCACGGAGACGGGGATTGGTGGCCGACGGTAGGGTTCCCGCCAACGCACGCCGCGCCGTCGTCTCCTTCCGCTCGCCGTGCCGACCCCGGCTATTCTTCTGGCCCCGTCTCATACTGATCCGCTCGATCTCCCACCAGGCGGCCGACCAGTCCATCGCTGCCACACGCGCGCCCGGCCGCCGCCGCCGGCTCTCACCGAGGCGAACTCAGCCGCGAACAACAACCCCTTCGGTCCTGGCCGATCTCGGGACTACTTTGGCAGTCTGTTAACGTTCTAGTTGCCAAACTGCTTGTTATACAAGCCCGTCCACGCGTCCTGGCGCTCCCGAAGGTACTGCTGCTCCTCCAGGCTGAGGCCTACGAAGTCCGGCGTCATGTTCATGAGGAAATAAAACGGCTCCACCAAACCGTAGCGGAGGATGTTCCCGGTTGCGTGGAGCGGCAGCGCGACCAACCGGAACGGGTGCGCCAGAAACTCCGGATTCTCCGCCGTCGGGAGGCCCATGTTTTCCTGCCGAACGACGGTCGTCGCGCAGCCGCTCAAAAGCCCGGCCAGCAGCAAGCCAACCATCAGAACACGTCCGCACCGCGTCCGCATGTCTGTCTCCTTTCAGTTATCTCGCAACTCGTCGTGAAAGGCGTGCAGCCAGCGTTCCGTTCTGCATTCCGTTCTCAGCGCCTGATCCACAGCCGAAGCAAGGTCAGGATGTGGGAAACCAAAGACAGCGAGCCGCTCACCAGGGCCACGATCAGAAAGCCGCGCCGAACCGGCGTTCCAGCGAGAGCCGCCAAGCTCAGGACCACCACCCATCCCAAAAGGACGACGGACAGCCCGCCGAGCACCAAGAGAAGGACCCACTGGCCATCCGTGGCGCCAGGCCGTCGAACCGGCCAGATGCTCTCCGGCGCGACAGGCACATCAGCGGCCACAGCACGTGTTGGGCTGGGCCGCGGGCCCGGACTCGACTCCGGCCCGTCGTACAAGGGGCACTCGCGCTGACGGCCCCAGTAGGCACAGGCGATGCTCCGCGGGTCGGCCGCGCGCTCTCCCTCTTTGACCAGCAGGCGACACGCGGCGAAGATGGGTCGGGCATCCTCCCCGGCGGCCACATAACGATGCCAGTCCGGCACCGTGTGCCGACAGCGCATCCGATTGCCTCGTCGTCATGCGTCCGGTGCCTATCGCTTAGGCAATTGGGACTTTACCCTAATGCCCATTTTCCCCTTCGTCAACGGAAATATCGCGCGGGTGGCGTCCAAACGCGCATGGCACGAGGGTATGGACCCCGCGCAAGCCTTATCTTCATCTCTCGCCGAGTCGCGGAGCGGGAGTGACTCCCGGCGCGGGAGGTCGCGTTGGATAGCGGACAGCCCGAACGGCGCTGTACACGGAATCCCCCACAGGGCCTACGCGTCTCTCTCGGACTGGAATCCACGCAAACAGCGCCACGATCAGGGGTGGAATACCGGAGAACGCGAGTCGGGCTTGGCAGGGGAAGCCTTCTGTGCTATAAGCATGCGACATACCCTTCCGTGGATTCCGATCCCACTGCGCCAAATTTTTCGGGTCCCCATCGTCTAGCCCGGCCTAGGACGTCGGCCCTTCAAGCCGAGAACGCGGGTTCGAATCCCGCTGGGGACACCCCACCTTGTACAACCTGGAAATCCGAGGACTCGTGCGCCTGGATAGGTAAGCGGTCATGGTCGCGAGAAGCCAGACGAGAGGACCGAGGCGCTCGATGCCTCGGTCTTCGTCTTTGGGGCG
>Ga0316622_100001151_pt1 | contig 16848 bp, 4 predicted proteins | sample OWC_Aug_OW2_C1_D_FD_207646 | JGI IMG/M metagenome (GOLD analysis project Ga0316622, IMG submission 207646) | Wetland soil microbial communities from Old Woman Creek delta, Ohio, United States - OWC_Aug_OW2_C1_D5_C | ecosystem: Environmental > Terrestrial > Soil > Wetlands | place: USA: Ohio... | reverse complement strand
GTCGCAAAAGAGCTATAAGCCGCGAGACCCATGAGGGTCTTATTAGCTTCCCCGAAGTATCGAAGGGCTTGGTCGTACTCGGTCCGATCATAACAGAGTAAACCCTGCCCCATCGACGCCAAAGCCTGCATTGGCTCGGTTCCGGTCGAGGCTATAAATCCCCTGACCCTTTCCATCTCCTTCTTGGCCTGATCGCGTCTGCCGGAGAGATGGTTGAAAACGGCCTTCCACCAGTATCCCAGAGCCTTCGAGCTCTGTTTCGAGGCCATAAGGATGAATTGATCGATCGAGCTTTGAGCCTCGCTATAATTCCCCTCGACGGCCTGAATGTAAGCGATCCATTCATCGGAGCCAAAATCCGGTTTGATCTTGACCGCCTTTTCATAGGCATCGATCGCTTCGTCGAGCCGACCGGTGCGATAATAGAGCTCCCCCAGAGAATCTAGGGGATTGGCGTCTCCGGGCGCGACGGCAACGGCCCGCTTCAGGACGTCTTCCGCCTGGCCGACATCGCCCGACGCAAGATAGACGTAACCGAGTTCGCTCAGCATGAGGCTCCAATTGGGATCAAGCGCGAGACCTTTCTCAGCCTCGGAGATGGCCTCGGGGAACATCCTTTTGCCGCTATAGGAGTGGGTCAGGTCGAGGTAGATTTCCTTTTCCTTGGAATATTTGGCCGCAATTTCCTGGAGGATGCGGAAGCGCTTTTCGGAATCCTTTTCGATGCGCTGGGCATAATCGGCCTCGATATACAGCCGGTCCTTCTCTGGGGCTTGGGCGGAGATCTCCTTCGCTTTCTTGAGCGCCTCTTCGGATCCCCGATAATCGCCCGATGCGGGCAGGATCTTGGAGAGCCAGAGATACGGGATAGCGTATGCAGGGTCAAGCTCGAGGGCTTTCTCGTAATTTTTTTGCGCTTCTTCATAATATTGCTTTTCGTTCTGCGCCCGCCCCTCAAGGTAGTATTTATAGGCTTCCATCGACACGGTCGGCGCCCGGGCCATTTGAGGAGCGGTCTCGTCCACCACCTTCTTCGAGAGCCCGACGCCGCGGGATATGTCCCGGCTCAGTTGGGCGATTTGTTTTTCCAGGATGCTCTGCGCGCCTACTCCCTGGCGCGTGAAGCTCTTCATCATCTTCCGCGTCTTGACGTCGAAGATCTTGACGTCCGTCGCGAACGTCTCGCCCGCCTTGACATAACTTCCGAGGACGAGGGCCTCGACGTTGTCCTGACGGCAGAGCTCGAACCCGAGGTCGCCGTCGATGAGCTCGACCTCCGCCTTCCCCATCTGCCGGAGAAGATCCCGCAGGCGCTCGAATGTCGTGACCTGGAGATACCTGGATTGTTCGAGGCTCGTGATGAGGAGGTTAGGGATGGCGCTCCGCAGATAATCATAGCTGGCGTCACCCGTCTGGTTCTGAAAGTTGATGACCGCGATCGAGCGTTCGACGACTTTGGGCTTGAGCAGGGTGCGCGAAATAAAAAACCCAATCACCGCAAGGACGACGACGCCAAGCGCGGGTATCAAGAACCTTCGGAGCTTTAAAGTTACAGTAATTTCTTTGGAAGTAAGGGGCTTCCGCCCCGGCTTCATCCGCTCGGCCGCGGGCAATCCCCCGAGCGCCTTGAGCTCTGCGCTGAGCTCTGAGGCCGTCTGGAAGCGTTTGGCCTTTTCTTTCTCCAGGCATCTGAGGATCAGTTGGCTGAGCGCAACCGAGAGCTGAGGATTGAGCTCGCGGGGGTCGCGAGGTTTCTCCGACTTGTGCTTCATGGCCACGGCCAGCGCTGTCTCTTCTACGAAGGGCGCCTGCCCGGTCGTCATCTCGTAGAGAATCACGCCCAGCGAGTAGATGTCCGAACGGCCGTCGACCTCTTTGGCCTCGGCCTGCTCGGGCGACATGTAGTCCGGCGTGCCGATGATCATCCCTGTGGCCGTCACCACCTTCGCTTTGGTCGATCGCGCGATCCCAAAGTCCATAATCTTGGCGTTACCCTCGCGGTCCACCATGATATTGCCTGGCTTGAGGTCGCGGTGGATGATTCCCAGGTGGTGGGCTTCGGCCAGCCCGTCCGCCACTTGCCCGGCGATGGAGAGCGCCTTGTCCTCGGGGAGCCGGCCGATCCTCTTGAGCAGGCTCCTCAAGTCCTCGCCCTGGACATATTCCATGGTGATGAAGTGGGAGCCTTCTGCTTCCCCTAGGTCGTACATCCGGCAGACGTTCCGGTGGGAGATCTGGCGGGCGACCTTGAGCTCGTGGCTGAACCGGTCGATGATCTTCCGGTCCTGGGCGATCTCGGGGTTGATCAGCTTGAGGGCGATCTCCTCGTTGACCTTCTTGTCTTCGACCCGGTAGACGCTCCCCATGCCGCCCCGCCCGAGCTCCTCGATAACCTCGTAGCGGCCCGCGAACAGCTTCCCTCGCTGGAGCTCCAGCGAGGGAGTCATCATGGTCATCGTCTTGGAATACTGCGGGGTTTCCTCGAGCCTGAGCTTCGTCCCGCACTTGCCGCAGAAAAAAGTGTCCGCCTGGTTGTCAAAATGGCAGAGCGGGCAGCTGACCGTGTCCTTTTTCATGGATCCCTTTACGTCCCCAGCCGCTTTTTGGCGTCTACGAATTCGGGGACCTCGGGGTCGGCGTCCTTCCAGAGGTCGATGAATCTTTTGTATTGGACCTTGGCCTTTGCGACCTCTCCCGCTCTCTCATACAAAATGGCCAGGCGGTAATGGTAGAGGGGATGGATAATAAAAATCAAACCGACCGCAACAATTGGCTGGACCCGACGTTCGTATCCCGAGACTGTCACCTCGGTCGAAACAAGTGGCTTGAGCAGACGTTCGTATTCCGAGATCGCCTTGCTGGCCTCTCCTCTCTTAGCGTAGACCCTAGCCAACAAGTCCATGTAAAACATTGAATCATCATAAGATGGAGATCCCGGCTGACACGTTTTTTGGCTGATAGGGAGAGCCGCGTCCAAAAACCCCTCTGCCAAGAAGACCTCGCCCTGCAACAGATCATGCCAAAAATCTAAGACATCCTGAGTGTCTTTGTCGACCTTTGGCAGGAACGATTCGAGCTCAGAAAGCCTGGCCTTTGCTTGGTCAATTCTGCCTTGTTTTATGGCAAGATTACCCATCCAAAAGGCCGCAAAGGCTTTATTGATGGGAACTTCCTTGGGAAAGTGCTCCTCGGCGATCCTAACGGTGTTATCAAAGCACTTCCGGCTGAGCTCGACCTCACCGAGCGCAACACAGGTAATTCCTTCCCACTCCGCCGCAGTTAATTTCCCCCGCCAATTTTCGACCTCTTCAGCCATCTTCTCCGCCTGAGTGAAATCGTTCAGCGCTTTTTTAAAACCCCCCGACCAGTAAAGGTAAAAACCTCTAGACAGATAGGCATCGGATTTCTGGGCAGTCGAGGGGGCTCTGGACACAAATTCGTTCGCCCACCTTACGGATTCTCCGTATTCTTCCTTGAGAGCATAGAGTCGACTGAGGAGATTGGCGGATAGTACAAAACCGGGGTCGATCGCGAGAGCCTCCTTATGTTTGGCGATCGCTTTGTCAAGTTGTCCCATCCTCTGATACAGGTCCGCCTGCCAATGCAGACTACTGGTATCGGGAGGAGCGATGGCCTCGCGCATCTTGACGTATTCCAGAGCCTTCTTAAAATCACGCTGAGGATTTGTCGCCATGAGGAGGTGGTTGATGGCAAAAGTATCCTGGGGATCAAGCTCTAGCCATTTTTTAAACTGATCGCAGGCTCCGACATAATCTCCGCTCATATAGTAAGAATCCCCCAAGTTGTGTAAGGCCCATTTTTCCTTAGGATATTTCCGGATGATCTCCTTCATGAGCATCTGAAATTTCTCGCGATCTCCCTTGATAAATAGGGCGTAGGCGCCTTCAAGATAGAGCCTGTCTTTTTCAGATGTCCTATCCGAAAAAGCCATGGCTTTCTCAAGAGTCTCCTTGTTGGCTTTCATATCAAACAAAAAGTAGTTAGCGTAGGCCAGATATACGTAGGCCATGGCGAAGGTGGGATCGATTTCCAGCGCTTTTTCCGTGTATTTTTTCAATTCCGCCCAGGACTCATGAGTATAGGCCTCTTTTCCCTTGAGAAAATAATCATAGGCCTGGAGAGATTGAGTGGTGATATCCTTAATGTTCAATCGGGCCTCTTCGACCTTCGTCCTCTCGACTCCCAGGCCGAGAGACATTTCTCTGCTGAGGGCGTCGATCTGGGTTTCAAGTATGCTGTTGACTCCCGTCCCCTTGATATTGGCGCTTTTTAAGAGCCGTTTGGTCTCGGCGTCGAGGATTTTGACGTCCGTGACGAAGACATCGCCCGCCTTGGCAAAACTGCCGATGGCAATCGCCTTGATTCCTTCCCGGCGGCAGACTTCAAACCCGAGGTCGCTGTCGATCAACTGCGTTGGCTTGACACCCATCTGCTTGAGGATGTCGCGCATCCGTTCCCACGTAGCGACGTAAAATAAACCGGTGTTTTCCAGATTCGTGATCAGCAGGTTGGGGATGGCCTCCTGCAAATTGTCGTAGGCAGGATCGCCGGTCTGATTTTTAAAACTGATCACGGCGATCGAGTTTTCGATCTTGGCGGCGGGAGCGGCGACCTTCCGAAAAAAGAACCTCCAGACGACTCCTCCCGCCGTGACCAGCCCGAGCAAAACGAGGGTCGGGACGAGCCAGCGCCTGAAGCCGGCGCGCTTTTCGCGGGAAATCCGGATGGTCGGACGCGCTTTGAGGATGACGCGCTCGGAGATCGGGAGACCGTCTTCGATCCGGACGAGGTCGGCCAGAACTTCGTCGGCGTTTTGATAGCGATTTTCTTTCTCTTTCTCGAGGCAACGGAGGATCAGGCCGGAGAGGGGCTCGGGGACCTCGGCGTTCAATTTGCGCGGAGCGATGGGAATTTCGTTTTTGTGCTTGTAGGCCACTGAAAGGGGAGAGTCGCCCTCGAAGGGCACCCGTCCTGTAACCATCTCGAAGAGAATGGCCCCGAGCGCGTAGATGTCCGTGCGTTGGTCCGCCTCCAGGCCCTCCACCTGCTCGGGAGCCATGTACTCCGGCGTCCCGATGATCATCCCTTCGGCTGTCATGCCCGCCGCGCGGAGGGAACGGGCAATCCCGAAATCCATTATCTTAGCGTTACCTTCTTTATCCACCATGATGTTCTGCGGCTTGAGATCCCGGTGAATGACGCCGAGATCGTGGGCTTCGGCCAGGCCCTCGGCCACCTGCTTGGCGATGGAGATGGCTTTTCCCGTGGGCAAAGCGCCGGTCTGCTTAATCAGTCCCTTCAAATCCTGCCCAGCTACATACTCCATGGTGATGAACAGAGTCTTGCCTTCTTCGTGGAGTTCGTGCATCCGGCAAACGTTCTTGTGAGTGATCCTGCGGGCCAGCTTGATCTCATTCCGGAAGCGGTCAACGGTCCGCTCTTCCAAAGCAATTTCCGGATGGAGAATCTTAAGGGCGATCTCTTCGCCCACCTTCTTGTCATACGCCCGATAGACGATCCCCATGCCCCCGGCGCCGAGCTCCTCGATGAGCTCGAACCGCCCGGCGAAAATCTCCCCCTTGCCCAGTCCTTCGGGAGTCGTTTCGAGTGTTTTAGTAAAGGAGAGTGGACCCGCTGACTCGAGCTTCGTGCCGCACTTGCCGCAGAAAAAAGTGTCCGCCTGGTTGTCAAACTGACACTTCGGACACTTCATTGTTTGTTCCTATCTAAGGGCGGCGAAGCGCGCTTTAGCGTCCTCCACTTCGGGCTGTCCCGGGTCGGCGTCCTTCCAGAGGTCGAGGAAGATGCGGTATTGTGCGGCCGCCTTGTCCTTCTCGCCCTTCTCCTCGTAGAGCCGAGCCAGCCGACAGTGATAGACGGGGATACGCATGCGCCGGTCCTGGCCGGCGGGGTCGAAGGTGAGGAGTTTCAAGTAGGCCTCGATCGCTTTATCGATATTCCCGGTTTTCTGATAGGCACGGGCCAGGACATCCTGTTCAATCGGTATGTTTTGCCATGTGTACTCTAGCCTAATATTAATCCTGGGGATCGTCAGGACGAATTCTTTCTCCATGGCCGTGATCGCTTCCCCGGCCTTCCCTTCGGCCAGCAGGATCTCGGCCCCAACGATCGTGCCTATCCGCTGCAACAGAGCCCAACTCGGACTGTCTGCCCTGGCCTGGGCCTCGAGTCGGGAAGCCTTTTCATGTCTCTTCCTGGCCGACTCGAGCCGCCCTTGTTTCGCATCACACAAGGCCAGATAATATTCGAGAAAGGACTCGTTCCACCCGGCCGACGAGGGATCCCCGGCTTTATTGAGATCGAAATATTCCTGCGCGAGCCGGCGCCCCTTGTCGTATTCGCCCCAGTCATAGTAGAACACGGCCTTGAATAACTTGGCTGCACTGACGAAGTAAGGGTTGACCGACCCCAAGTTTTTTATGGCCTCGTCCTCTTCCTTTATCGCCGCGCTGCGCCGGCCGACCACATGGTACAAGGCCGCTCTCCACATCAGCCCATACATCCGAGCCCCTTGCGACGGGGCGTTCTTGATGAAATCGTCCATCGATCGCAAAGCTTCCTGGTATTCCCCCTTCACGGCCTGGACGTAAACGATCCTGTCGCCCGCCGCATAGTCGGGCTTGACCTTCAGCATGTCCCGGTAACTGGCGATGGCTTCGTCAAGCCTTCCCGCTCGAAAAAGCAAGTCTCCCATGGCGGCATACGGCTCCGCGTCCCCGGGATTGATCGCCGAAAACTTCTTCAGGTACTCGGCCGCCTTGTCCAGCTCCTTCATGTCCATGTAGACATAGGCGAAGGTCTCGAGAGCCAAGGCATAAACGGGGTCGAGCTCCAGGGCCTTGTCGAGCTCGCCGATCGCCTCGGGAAAGGCCTTTTTTTCCCTGTAATAGCCGGCCAGCGACAAGTGGGGGCGTTTTTCCCTGGGATATTTCGCCGCGAGTTCTTGGAGGATCCGGTAGTATTTTTCGGGGTCCTCCGCTATTTCGGCCGCGATGTAGAGACGCTCCTTTTCGTTGGCCTTGGCGGAGAGGGCTTCGGCTTTTTTGTAGGTCTCGTCTCCCAGCTTGAAGAGTCGCAGGCCTTGGTAGACATTGGCCAGGTAGAGATGGGCCGAGGCGAATTCGGGGTCCCGGTCGATGGCCCGCTGGAGCGCCTGGCGCGCCTCCTTGAAATATTTTTTTTCGTACAACTCGCGGCCTTTGAGAAAGTCGATATAGGCTTCCATCGAGGTCGTGGTGAATTCCGTGACCGGCGCCGCGGCCTCGCCGCCGGGGAGGGCCCAGCCGAGCTTCAGGTGGACGCGGCCGGTCAGGTCGTCGATCTGGGAGAGGAGGATGCTCTCCTCGCCCTGGCCTTGAGCCGAGGCGCTGGCCAGGGAGCCTCTGGTCCCGGCGTCGAGGGCCTTGAGGTTTGTGACAAAGAGGCTGCCCGCCCTGGTGACCTCGCCGGTGATCAGAACGGCGATCCCTTCACGGCGGCAAATATCGAATCCTGTCTCCTTGTCGATGGGCGCGTCCGGGTCCTTGCCCATCTGATTAAGCAAGTCCTGGAGGCGCTCCCAGGAGGCCACATAAGGGATACCCATCGACTCGAACTTCGTGATCATCAGGTTGGGGACGGCCTTGACCAGGTCATCGTAACGAGAGTCCCCGGTCAGGTTCTGGAACGAGATCACGGCGATCGAGTTTTCGATCTTGGCGACGGGAGGGGCGACCTTCCGAAAAAGGAACCTCCAGGCGACCCCTCCGGCCGTGACCAGCCCGAGCATAACGAGGGCGGGGACGAGGAAACGCCTGAAGCCGGCGGGCTGTTCGCGGGCAATCCGGATGGTCGGACGCGCTTTCAGGATGACGCGCTCCGAAATCGGCAGGCCGTCTTCTATACGGACAAGGTCGGCCAGGACTTCGTCGGCATTTTGATAGCGATTTTCTTTCTCTTTCTCGAGGCAGCGCAGGATCAGACCGGATAGGGGCTCGGGAACCTCGGTGTTCAATTTGCGCGGAGCGATGGGAATTTCGTTTTTGTGCTTATAGGCTACTGAAAGGGGAGAGTCGCCCTCGAAGGGCACCCGACCTGTGACCATCTCGAAGAGCATGGCCCCGAGCGCGTAGATGTCCGTGCGCTGGTCCGCTTCCAGGCCCTCCACCTGTTCGGGAGCCATGTATTCTGGCGTGCCGATAATCATTCCATCGGCTGTCATGCCCGCCGCGCGGAGGGAACGGGCAATCCCGAAGTCCATGATCTTGGCGTTACCCTCCTTGTCCACCATAATGTTCTGCGGCTTGAGGTCCCGGTGGATGACGCCGAGATCGTGGGCCTCGGCCAGCCCCTCGGCCACCTGCTTGGCGATAGAGATGGCTTTTCCGGTGGGCAAAGCTCCGGTCTGCTTAATCAGCCCCTTCAAATGCTGCCCCGCCACGTACTCCATTGTGATGAACAGGGTCTTGCCCTCTTCGTGGAGTTCGTGCATCCGGCAGACGTTTTTGTGGGTAATCCTGCGGGCCAGCTTGATCTCATTCCGGAATCGGTCAACCGTTCGCTCTTCCAGGGCGATCTCCGGATGGAGAATCTTAAGGGCGATCTCTTCGCCCACCTTCTTGTCATACGCCCGATAGACGATCCCCATGCCTCCGGCGCCAAGTTCCTCGATGAGCTCGAACCGCCCGGCGAAAAGCTTCCCCTTGCCCAGTCCTTCGGGAATCGTTTCGAGTGTCCTGGTGAAGGGCGGCTGCGCGCCAGTTCCCAGTTTGGTCGCGCACTTTGCGCAGAATACCGCCCCGGCTGGATTCTCAAACCGGCAGAGCGGGCAGCTGACGGTATCCTTCTTCATAGGTCCCGATTATGGGGAAAAGATATCAAGACATCGAAGCTTAGTCAATCGCCCAAGCTAGGGGATGTTCCCCGAAGTGCCACCCTGTTCGAAATCAGGGATTGGGGTGGTACCTTGGGGAACGTCCCCATATCTGGTTGGGCTTGACTTCATCCTCAACAAGTGATTATCATCACCAGCGAGGGGAAAAGGTGATGTTATCTGTGCTCACGCCCTTGCCTTTCCTCGATTGCGCCGCGGGTTGTTTTATGCCTTTATGATGAATAAAAGGGGAAGAAGATGGGGAAACCAACAAAAGCGTTTCTGTGCCTGATCGCCCTCGTGCCTATGGGGGTTTATCTCTACGCCCAGGTGCCCACGAGCAAACTTTTCGGCACCGTGACTGACGAGCAGGGCACTCCTCTTCCCGGCGTCACCGTCGAAGCCACGAGCCCGAAGCTAGTAGGCAAGGCGGCGACCATCTCGGATGAGACCGGCGCTTATCGCATTTTTGCCCTGACGCCGGGCATTTATAAAGTTACATTTGTTCTTCAAGGGTTTAAAACAGTTACGCGGGACGGGATCATCGTCGATCTCGAGCAGAGCGTCAAGCTGAATGTCTCCATGCCGCTCGGTACGATCGAAGAGGAGGTGACGGTCGTCGGCCAGTCGCCGCTCATCGATGTCAAGAGCACGGTCAAGGGTATGACGATGACCAAGGAGGTGTTTGGGCTCCTGCCCAGGGGACGGGACTTCGACACTCTGGTCGGCGCCGTTCCCGGCGTCCAGAACGAGCCCATGCTTTCCGGAATCTCAGTAGATGGCGCCTCGGGTGCTGAAAATATGTACTACGTCGATGGCACGGACATTACCAACCTTTATGTAGGAACGCGCGGCCAGGGCGTGGCCTTCGAGTTCGTCGATGAAGTTCAGGTCAAGGCCAGCGGGTACCAGGCCGAATACGGCGGCTCGCTCGGCGGCGTCATTCATGTCATCACCCGCCAAGGCGGTAACGCCTTCCACGGGGATGTCATCGGCTACTACAGCGGCTCGCGGCTGAACGGCAAGGAGAGAGACACCCTGCGCCTGAATCCCTACGATATCAGCGTCGCCGAGTACGTGAACTACCAGGACCTCTATGGGAAAGACAAGGTGGACCGGGTCGAGGCCGGGTTCGACCTCGGCGGATACATCATCAAAGACCGGCTGTGGTTTTACGGCTCTTTCCTCCCGGTCTATCTGACGACGACCCGGCACGTGAAATTCGATCCGTCGATGATCGAAGGGGATTACACCAAACGGGAGTATTACTGGAACTCCCAGGCGAAATTGACCGCCCAGCCTTTCCGGTTCGTGCGCCTGGGCGCGAGCTTCGTGGGCAATTTCTATAACTATAAGGGGAACCTCCCTCCTCGGGACGGCACGGGCAACCCGGACGATGTCTGGCCGGATTATGGATTTCGTTTCCCCTATTGGACCGCCGCCGCCTACGCCGACTTCACCTTCGGCAATAACCTCCTGGTCAGCCTCAGGGGAGGATCCTTTTTCAACAACCAGACCGACCAGCTCGTTCAGCCCATGGAGCCGCGCTACAGCCATGGCGGGACGGGCAACTCCGTTTTCCCGGACATCCCCCCGGAGTACATCAGGCCCAGGGGCTGGTCGAATATGGCGTCGGGCGCGCTCACCGTCATTGAAAAAAGGATGTCCCAGAAGTCCTATGTCGGCAGCGACCTGACATACTATCTAAATTTTGGCGGAGAGCATGCCTGGAAATTCGGGGCTCAATGGGTGCGAACCGCCGAAGATTGGAAGTCCGGCTATAAGTTTCCGGACTATCCAGCAATCGGGCTCTTCTGGAACCGGCCCTTTATCTATCTGGGCCAAGACTACGGTCGGGGAACCTATGGCTACTATGCAGTGACGGGGAACGAAACCACGGGCCCTAGCGGCTTCTTCTACAATGTCCATTCCGACCGCTGGGCGCTCTATCTCCAAGACAGCTGGACGATCAAGGGCCGGCTCACCCTGAACCTCGGCCTTCGGACAGAGAGCGAATATATCCCGAGCTATAGCAACAATCCGGCTTTGAAAGGGGCAAAGCCGATCGACTTCAGCTTCGGGGACAAGCTGGCTCCCCGCCTGGGCTTTGTCTACGACATCTTCGGGGACGCGAACTTCAAGATTTTCGGAAGCTACGGCCTGTACTACGATGTCATGAAGCTCTATTACTCGGCGATGGCTTTCGGGGGGAGAAAGAGTGTGGCCGCTTATTACACGCTGGATACCTACGAATGGGACAAGATCGGAATAAACGGGTATTATCCCGGCACCCTGCTACGGACCGTCGATTACGCGCCCGTCTCACTGGATATCGCCGATCCCAGCATAAAGCCGATGAGTCAGCAAGAGATATCCTTCGGCGTCGAGAAAAGGCTCATGGAGAATCTCTCCGCCACGGTGCGACTGGTCCAGAAGCATCTCCTCTACACCATCGACGATGTGGGAGTCATCAGTGAGGCGGATGTCACTTATTATTTAGCGAACCCGGGCTATGGGTATTCCCGGTCGACGGAGGACGGCGGGAAGTTCGACGACAAGTACCCTGCGTGCCCCAGGGCCAAGCGGGAATACTGGGGCCTCAATTTCAGCCTAGATAAGAGATTAGGAGACAGATGGCTGGGTGGTTTGTCCTACACCTGGAGCCGGCTCACGGGCAATTACTCTGGTCTCGCCAGCTCTGATGAGTATAACGCTGTCGGCGAGGGAAGGAACAGCCCGAACGCGGAGAGGAACTTCGACACATGGTATCTGGCTTATGACAAGAACCTCGATCCGATCGATGGCGTGCTGGCCACGGACCGGCCGCACGTCTTCAAGCTCTACGGCGCTTATACGTTCCCCTTTCGCCTGACCGTCGGCGCCGTCGTCGCCGCGATGAGCGGGAGGCCGATGACCGAATACTGGAGCCTCGATAACGACAATTATATGCCTTATAACAGGGGGAACCTGGGCCGCACGCCGTTCCTTTGGCTTGCCAACCTGTATGCGGAATACAGCCTTAGACTCGGGCAGAGTCTGCTCAGTTTCAATATCAACGTGGACAATGTCTTCGACGTCGCGACGACGACGGCGTATTTCCCCTATCGCAACCTCTATAACCTGACGGTGATTGAGGATCAGATTCTTTCGAAGGACTGGGAGCTTGATGAAAGCGTGGGCTACGTCCCCAATAACGCTTTTCGGATGGATGGCCTTTTCGTCCCGCCGATCTCAGTCCGGCTCGGCGTCCGCTTCAGCTTCTGAAATTCGGGAGACGATAGCCATTCGCCCAATTTAATAATCAGTGCGAATCAGGGCTGGACATTTCATTGACAGTCGCGATTGAAGGGGTTTATGATTCAGCAATAAACGGCAGACGGTATTACTGATTCGGTGGCTTAAGGCTTTTGCGAGGAAGGAAGTATTGGCTACGAAATGCCCCCAGTGTCAGGCGGAGAACCCGGACCAGTCCAAATTCTGCGCGGAGTGCGGGTCGAGGCTTTTCCTGCCGGGCGAGGTTGTTTTCAGCAAGACGATGACGCTCGAGACCGGCACCAAGGTCTTGAGCAAGGGCAAGGTCTTTGCCGATAAATACGTAATAAGCGGGGAGATCGGTCGGGGCGGGATGGGGATCGTCTATGAAGCAGAAGACATTAGGCTCAAGCGGACGGTGGCGCTGAAATTCCTGCCGCGGGAGTTGAGCGTCTATCCTGAGGCCAAAGAGAGATTCATCCGGGAGGCCCAGGCGGCGGCCGGGCTCTCTCATCCGAACATCTGCACCATCCACGAAGTCGGAGAAGCGGACGGTCAGCCGTACATCGCGATGGAATATGTGGCCGGCCAGAGCCTCCGCCAGAAGACCGCCAAGGGACCGCTGGACACCGACACGGTGGTGGATATCGCGGTCCAGGTCGCCTCGGGCCTGGAGGCGGCGCACCAGCGGGGGATCATCCACCGGGACATTAAGACCGCCAACATCATGGTGACGGAGAAGGGGCAAGCGAAGATCATGGACTTCGGGCTGGCCAAGGTGGCGGCCGAGAGCCAGCTCACCAAGGAGACCCGCACCATAGGGACGATCGCCTACATGTCGCCGGAACAGGCGCAGGGCGAAAACCTGGATCAGCGCACGGACATCTGGTCGTTCGGCGTCGTGCTCTACGAGATGCTGACGGGGCAGATGCCGTTTCGGGGCGACCGGGAATCAATCGTCCTCCATTCTATTGTCGGGTCCGAGCCGAAACCTCTCCGGCAGCTCAAAGCCGACATTCCTGCGGAACTCCAGAAGATCATCGACCGGGCCCTGAAGAAAAAGCGCGAGGACCGCTATGCTTCGGCGTCGGAGATGGCCGCCGACCTGAACAAGTTCCTCGAGGCTCGCCGCGCCGAGGAAGCCGGGTTCTTCAACCTCAGGTCACTTCTCAAGCGGCTGCGCAACCCGCTTGTGGCGGTCCCGGCCGCACTCATTCTCATCGCTTTGGCCTTTCTCGCCTTTTGGTTCTTCAACCGCCAAGCCAAGATCCGTTGGGTGAGAGAGCAGGCCATTCCGGAGATGTCCCGATTGTTGGATTCCGGTGAAGCCAGGGCGGCTTTCCGCCTGATGCGGCGCGCCGAGGCGGTCCTGCCCAACGATCCCACGCTGAAACAAACCTATCACAATAGCACCTTTGAAACCTCGTTCAGCACCGATCCGCCCGGAGCAGAGGTGTGGGCCACGGGCTATGCCCCGGACGACAATGACTGGCTGTATCTCGGCACGACGCCGTTCACCACCAAAGAACTTCTGACGGGAGTCTATCGCTTCCGCATCGTGAAACCCGGATACCTCACCATCCTGGGCTCGGGCGAAGTCCGCGGAGGGAACTCTCTAAGATTCGAGCTGGACGCCGAGGGCGCCACCCCGCCCGAGATGGTGCGCATCCCCGGCGGCATTGTGGGTTTATCCGGCCTGGACGCAGTAGAGCTGAAGCCTTTCCTGATCGACCGTTACGAGATCACCAACCGGCAGTTCAAAGAGTTCATCGATCGCGGCGGATACGAAAAGCCGGAATACTGGAAACCGGACTTTGTCCAGAGCGGCCGCAGGCTCTCCTGGGAAGAGGCCATGCGGGTGTTTCGCGATGCCACGGGCCGGCCGGGCCCTGCCACGTGGGAGATCGGCGAATACCCGCAAGGCCGCGATGAGTATCCGGTGAACGGCGTGAGCTGGTACGAAGCCGCGGCCTACGCGGAATTCGCGGGAAAGCAATTGCCAACCATATACCACTGGCAGAAGGCCGCGAATCCGGGCTATTTCGTGGATATTGCCGAGGTGAGCAATGTCAACGGCGCCGGCCCGGCGAGCGTCGGCACATACAAAGGTATCAGCACCTATGGCACGCTGGATATGTCCGGGAATGTGAAAGAGTGGTGCTGGAACGAGATCGCCGGCCAGCGCTATATCCTTGGCGGCGCCTGGAATGAGCCGGCATATATGTTCACCGCGCTGGAGGCTCGCCTCCCCTGGGACCGCTCCGCCCAGAATGGCATCCGCTGTGTGCGCTATAACGTCCGCGAGGAATCCGGGCTTCAGGAGTCTGTTACCAAGCCAATTCGTGACATCAGCAAAGAGAAACCGGTCTCGGATGAGGTGTTCCGGCTGTTTCAAAGCCTCTACGCCTATGATCCTACGGACCTCGACACGCGTGTCGAAGGCATCGACGGGGAGAATTCTTACTGGAAACGCGAGAAAGTCTCCTTCGCCGCCGCTTACGGGAACGAGCGTGTCCTCGGCTACCTATATCTCCCGAAGCGCGCCACCCCGCCCTATCAAACGATTCTCTACGCGGCTCCCGGCATGTCGGAACGGCTTCCGTCGCCGCAACCCGCGGAAGAACGCATGTTCGACTTTATCGTCAAGAGCGGGCGGGCGTTCCTGCTTCCGGTTCTCAAGGGCATGTATCAGCGCCGGTATGCCGCCCCGGAGGCCGGCCCCAACGAAGGGCGCGACCGGCTGATCCTCGAATCCAAAGACTTCCGGCGTTCTATCGATTATCTGGTGAGCCGTCCGGATGTGGACCGCGACCGGCTCGGCGTCTATGGTGCCAGTCGCGGCTCCGTACTGCCCGTTATCGCGGTGGGTGAGCAACGTCTGAAAGCGGCCGTGCTCGTCAGTGTCGGCTTGGGTTTCGACCCGAGCATTTTGCCCGAATGCAACCCGTTCAATTTCCTTCCCCGTTTCCGGGTTCCCACCCTCATGATCTGCGGCCGATCCGATTTCTTCTTGCCGGTCGAAACATCGCAGCTTCCGATGCTTCGGCTGCTGGGCGCGCCGGACAAGGATAAGAAGCTGGTCCCCTTGGATGGAGGCCACTTCCCGCCCAGCCTCCAGCCGGTGATCAAGGAAACGCTGGATTGGTTCGATCGATACCTCGGCCCCGTGAAGTGACTGATTCCTCGTCGTATTCAATGGGCCGAGCCCGGCCAAAAGATGGGCGGCTTATCTCGGCCCAGCTGGGTGTGTGTTTCGGCTTTCAAAACTGACCTGCTCCTGCCGTCCTTGACACTGATTATGCTGCCGCTTACTATTTGCGCGTGGGATCCTCCTTGATCGGCCGGACCATCGCCCACTATTCGATCGTCGAGAAGCTGGGCGAAGGGGGGATGGGCGCTGTCTATAAGGCGCGCGACGAGCGCCTGGACCGATTTGTCGCCCTAAAGGTCCTGCCCGCCGAAGTGATGTCCGATCCGGACCGGTGCCGACGGTTTGAGCAAGAGGCCAAGTCGGCGTCCGCGCTCAACCATCCGAACATCGTCACCATCTACGACATCGGGCAGGCGGACGATGTGCACTACATCGCCATGGAATATATTGCGGGGCGGACGCTCGACGATCTGATCGGTCCTAAGGGGCTGCCGCTCAACGATGCGCTCGCCCTTGCGATCCAGATTGCCGACGGCTTGGGGAAGGCTCATGCCGCGGGGATCATTCACCGCGACCTGAAACCGTCCAACATCATGGTCACCCCGGACGGTCTGGTCAAAATACTCGATTTCGGGCTGGCCAAGTTGGCCGAAAAGACAGAATCCGCCCACGACCTCGCCGTAACCAGGACCATGACCAGGGCGCCGGTCACCGAAGAGGGGGTGATCCTCGGGACCGTGGCCTACATGTCGCCGGAGCAGGCCGCGGGCAAGACGGTGGATGCCCGTTCGGACATCTTCTCCTTCGGGTCGGTTCTCTACGAAATGCTGACGGGCCGCCGCGCTTTTGACGGGGAAACGAAAGCCACCACGATGGCGGCGGTGATCACCCTGGACCCGGCGTCGCCGAGCGGAATCTCGCGGAGTCTGCCGGCGGGTGTGGAACAACTCGTGATGCGCTGCTTGCGGAAAGACCCGCAGCGGCGCTGGCAAAACATGTCGGACCTGAAAGTGGCTCTTCAGGACCTAAAAGAAGAATCCGAACCGGGCAGGGCCAAACCGGCAGTCGCAAAGCCGGCGCAAAAAAGCCAGAGGACCTGGCTCGTCCCCGCATTGGCCGCGCTGGGAGTCCTCGCGGCGGCGGGCGTCATAGCCTGGTTGATTCTAAAGCCCGCTCCGGGCCCGGTGATGGTTCAACCGGAGCGGATCACTTTTGAGTCAGGGGGAGCATTTTGTCCGGCGATCTCGCCGGACGGAAAACTGATCGCCTATTCGTCCGAGCGGAACGGCAACACGGATATCTACGTGCGGCAGCTGAGCGGGCAGCAGAGCGTGCGGCGGACCGAGCATCCTGCGCCCGACTGGACTCCGAGCTTCTCGCCGGACGGGTCGAAATTCGCCTTCCGGTCCGACCGGGACGGCGGCGGGCTCTATATCACCGAGTCCCTTGCCGGTCCCGAGCGTCGGATCGCCGAGGGCGGACGGCTGCCGGCGTTCTCTCCCGACGGGTCGACGATCCTCTACCTGGTCGCTTCAGTGACCCGGGCCGCCAA
>Ga0316622_100001150_pt1 | contig 16855 bp, 18 predicted proteins | sample OWC_Aug_OW2_C1_D_FD_207646 | JGI IMG/M metagenome (GOLD analysis project Ga0316622, IMG submission 207646) | Wetland soil microbial communities from Old Woman Creek delta, Ohio, United States - OWC_Aug_OW2_C1_D5_C | ecosystem: Environmental > Terrestrial > Soil > Wetlands | place: USA: Ohio... | reverse complement strand
CCCGGCCTTGCGCGTTCGACACCTCGAACTGCATCACCCGGGCGCGATCCACCGGCACCACTTGTTCCCAGCGGCTTTCCTGGTGCAGATCGAGCTGCACCCCCCCATCCAGGTGCACGTGATCCACGCCGCCTTCACCCAAGGCCACCGAATAATCCTTGCGCCCTGGTTCGAGGAAATCCCCGTTGGCATTCGTTTCCTCGAACACCGCCCCAGGCGCGCTGAAATGGTAGGCCGTGCGGTCCTGCGTCCGTTCCGAGTCCAATAGATGCCGCTCCTGCACCCCTCCGGCGATGGTGACAATGCTCGTCATCGGATCCCAGGTTTGCAGATCGACGGTCAATCGCGGGTTCTGGATCAAATCCGCCGCGGCGTAACCGCGAGAGACGAAGCGGGTTGGGATTGGTTGATGCGTGCGGTAGACCACCGCCGCAGCCGCCGTGCTATTGCTCACCGACGGCAACAGCCCATTCGTCGAGCAGAACCGCACGCCCCCGGCCATTGGGCTCGGCTCCGTATTGGGCGCAGACCAGCGTGTGGCATCGACTGGGTTCATAGTCCAAATCCAAGCTGGAGGTTCCGGGCCGCGTTTAGTTTGGTGCCCCAGACCGGTGGCGTTACGGTGTTCGTTTCCGCGTCCTTGTCCACCGTCACAACCGACCCTAGATTCACCCGCAGACTACCCGTCTCCGTCAAACTCCCGGTATAGGTCACCTCCGCTGCCGGCCGCGCCAGGACGTCTTGATAACCTTGCTCCAGCAATCCCGCCCAACCCTCGGACGTGAGCACCATCAATTGGGGCGCGCCGTTGACCATCACCAGCAGGAGCCGCCCCCAGTCGATACCCTCAGCTTCGTCCCAGCCGGACCACGCCGCGTTGCGCAAATCATACACGGCCATCACCTGGTTCACCCCGGAATAGAGCTGGCGTAACGTGGGCGTCAGCCCGGTCACCGTCAACCGCACCAGGTCATGTTCAGCAGTGAACGTGCTGGGCGGAACGGGTTCCGGCACGAAGAACGGGTCGCCGCTATCATAGTACAGCGCCCCGGGCGGATGATACCGATACCGTTTCCCCACGGTCACCTTCACGAAAATGGGTGATTCCGTCGCGTAGGACAATTCCGGCCCGAGCAACTCCGCCCCATCGATCGGGATTGCCAGGTAAACTCGCCGGTCCCACACCTTCATCTGCGCGTTCCCGACGTATTGCCCGTTGATCCGTTCCATGAGCGGGCTGATGTCCTCGCTCACATCGATTTCCACCTCTTCGCCGCGCTCGTTCGTCGCCGATTTGAACTTGATGCGCGTCACCCCCTCGGTGTTCGGACCGCCCAACTCGATCAAACTGCGCACCGTATGGTCCGATCCCAAAAACCAGATTTCGTTGCCTGTATCCGCGACCGCCTCGACTGCCGCCAGCCCCACGGTGTTCGTGAGCGTGTCGAGGTAGATCGAATTCAAGCTCGTGTGCACGTTATAGAGCGCATGCACGCTGCGTTCCTTGAAACAGATGATCGTGTTGCGCCCGCTCTTGACCAGCGTCAGCAGCCGATCCCCGGACCCGGGCGCGATCGTCAGTTCCTGGCGCCCTGGCAGATAGCCGGTGATGTCGTTGAAATCGCTCACCATCACCTCATCCTCGGCCGTCGGGATCCACAGCCGATTCTGGAAATAGAGCGCCCGCTCCGCCCGAGGAATCCGCCGCAAGCCCGTGCCCGGCGCGGGATCGGGCACCTCGCTCCAGGGGCGCCGGATGCCGTCAATGATCAGCGGATCGAGCTCAAATCCCCGCCAGAGCACGAGCTGATCGTATGCCTGGGTGAACGTCACCTGCCCGCTGATGGTCACGCCTGCGGGCAAGGTCATCTGGACGGGCGCATTGAACGGCTGCGTGTACCACACCGCGCCGTCCGCGGCGATGACTTGATAGACCCGCAAGGAAATGGGATCCTTGTATTCGCCCACCCCGTGGATGGTGCCCCAGGGCTGGATGCCGTCGGCCGTGATCTTGTTCGCCCACGCCGGCCATGCGACGCCCGGACGCGTCTCGGGCACGCCCCGGTTGAAGCGCATGTTCACCGCCTCGGCGGCATAGCCCGCCGGGATCAGGGCGGGTTCCACCCCCATCTTCACCCCAAGCCAACCGCGATCGAGGAGCGGTGTCATGGGCATGCCTTCTGGATCTCGACCGCAATGCCGCCCCAAGCCTGTGCGCCGTCGGTGATGCTGGGGGTGTTGTCGCTGGTCTCCACCGCGTAGATGTTGCATTGGCCCGTGGCGGTGACGTTGAAACCGTTTTGAATGTCTTGGGTCCAACCGGCATCGATCGAGGTGGCGCCGTAACCGTTCACATCGTTGACGAAGGCGCAATAAACCGCATTGGTGCTCCCGTTGAGCGCAGCCAGCGTCACGCTGGGGTTAGCCGTATTGTTCGTGACCATCACGCTTTGCACGATCGCGCCGCTGCCCCAGGTGCCGCTGGTGTTTACGTTGGTCCAGAAGGTGGCGCGCATGTTGCAGCCCCAGAGCGTGGAACCGAATGTCGCGACAATCGGCGTCGATGTCGGGGTGTTGTTGGTCAATGAACGGAACAGGCAGATGCGATAATTGCCCCAGTTCGTGGTGGCGATCAGGACCCAGGTGGTGCCGTGGCCGGCCAGGGTCGGGATGGGCGGCCCGCCGCTCATGCCGCAGGCGACGCTGCAGAGCATGAGCGCATTGGCCGGAGGGACGTTCGAGGTCGCGACCACGTAGACCATCGAGCCGGTGGTGGTGTTGGTCTGGCCAATACCGCGCAGGCCGCTGGAACAGACTGCCAGGCCCCCTGCTCCCGCGCCGATCATGGCGTTGTAGGGCGACCGCGTGATGTTCAACTGGCCCCACGCGCAGGCGCAGCCGATCAGCAGACTACTTCCAAACAGTGTAAGATGCGAAAACATTGGTCTCTTGGTCCCCGTTGCAGGTGAGGGAAAGAACTCCGATTGTTCCGTTGGTCACCGCCGGCAACAGCGGATTGTTCAGATTGGTTTTCCAGTTCGCGTTGTAGAACAGGGTCGAGACGCGGTTGGTCGGGTAGATGAAGACGGTGGTGCTTTTCATTTTCAGATTCGCCCGGTTGACCGTGTTGGAGAAAAACACGTTGGTCATCAGGTTGAACCGCATGGAGGCCAGGTTCAGATCGATCGTCAGGTTGGTGTTGGGGGCAGACACCTGGTTCGACACGACCGACAACACGAGGTTGGATGAGAGCCCGAGGTAATTCCAGTTCGACAGCGCACTCCGCAACCAGTTCGACCCGACCAGGACATTGGTGAACCAGAAATTGACCGCTTGCCGGCTCGGGGTAATGAACTGGAGGTTGTCGTAGGTATCGAGGATGTTGGTGTCGTCCAGGTAGCTCATCATGGTCAACCGCACCCCGGCATTGCTGCCAGTGATGTAGCCGCCGGTCGTGTTGTAGATCGGGTTGAACCCGAGCCGCATGTTCCAGGTGTTCGTGCCGATATGGAGCGCGTCTATGCTGGTTCCGGCGTTACCGAGCAGGGTGTTGTCCTCGACGACGACATTGGAACCGAACGGGCAGAGCTTGAACCCGATGGCGTAGTTGCCCAAGCCGCGCGTGTCGAACCCGAAGACGGTGTTCTCGCGGATGTCGGTATCGACGTTGCGCCCGCTCCAGAGGATGCCGTAATCGAACATGCGCTGCATCGAGTTATTGACGATGCGCGTGTTGTAATTGGTGTTGTTGTTGAAGTTGCCGATCCCGATGGCGACTTGGCGGCAATCGGCGAAGATATTGAACCGGATAAGCAGGTTGGTTTGGTTGCAGCAGGTGGCATCGTTCTGGAGCTCCCACCCGCGCGCCGCGCCGATGAACCGGTTCTGTTCCACGACCTCATCGTCCCAAGGGCCGACGAAGATATGGGTTGAGACCAGGTTGGTGCGCATGTAGGGGATGCTGAATCCGTAATTAGTCTGGCGCTGGAAATGGTTCAGGCGAAAGCTCGGGCCGCGCGCCCAGCGCAACGCCGTGGACGTGATGCCGTTATCGTTGCAATCGACGAACCGGCAGCGTTCGACGATGGGCGATGGCAACCAACCGGTGGTCGAGGTGGGAATATACCACCAGATACCGTTCATGCAGCGTTCGATGGTGCAATCGCGTATGACGGCGCCGGGCGCCACGTGGAATGCGCCGCCTTGGGCCGGGTAAGTCGTGGTGGAGATGCCGCAGTTGGTCGCATAGCAGCCCTCGATCAGGATGCCGTTGGTGCAGGCCCAGCTCACGCCCAACTCCAACTGTTTCGCGCCCCAGCCCCAGAGGTTGTAAAAGCCGCAGTTCCGGATCGTGATATAGGAACAGTGCTGCATGCCGATGGCGCCGAACGGTTCGCCGGCGGAATTGACGTAGTTCGAGACGCCGCCGCCGCCGCCGCCGTTGTAAAGCGCGTCGGTCTTGACGCTGCGAAAGTTGAGGCCTTCCAGGGTGATGGCGTCGGCATACCAGAGCACGACGGCGTTGCCGCCGGTCGGGCTCCAGATGTTCACCTCGCCGATGCCCGTGATGCGGATGTTGTCTTTGCTCTGGATGTGGAGCTGGCCGCGGTAATCGCCATCGGTCCAATCCTCGAAGAGTAGGTTGGTGTAGTTGCCCGCCATCACCAGGATGGAATCGCCGCTGGACGCGCTGTTGACGCCGTTGGTGAGCGAGAAGGGCCGGTCCATGCGCCCGCGCAGGGCGCGCGTGTCATCGGCCCAGGGCGTGACCCAGATGACGTTCGACATGCCAGGTAACACGAAAGCGTTGGATAGGATGAGGAATGGAGCGTTGAGATTGGTGTGGACGTTGAGGTTGTCTACCTTGAGGGTGCGGTTCGTCTCGTCCCAGAGTGCATTGGTGGCGCCGGCAAAGGCGCCGGCGTCGTTGAATTGGAGCATGGCTTCCGTGCCGCCGGGGGAACCGGAACCGCCAAGGTCAGTACCCCATTCGGGGTAGGTCCCAGTTGCATCCATTTTCACGACCTGGCCGGAGCTGCCCTTTGGAAGCCGCGCCCATGCGCTATTCGAGCGGACGATGACATCGCCATCAACCCCGGCCAGATTGGCCAATGCGGTCAGGTCCGAGTCCACGGGCTGGGCGTAGTTCGTGCCGTTCGCGCCGATCGTGTAACAGAGGTTGCTCAACGCCACGCTGATCGAGTTGAGCGCGTTGGTCAGGTTCACTGCTCGGGAGTTGACGTAGTTCGTCCCGTTCGCGCCGATGCTGTAGGCGAAATTGGTCCCGTTCGCCCCGACCGCATAGGCCAGGTTGCTGCACGCCACCGAGAAGGAGTTTACCGCGTTGGTCAGGTTGACCGCCCGCGAGTTCACGTAGTTCGTGTCGTTGGCCCCGATGCTGTAGGCGAAATTGGTCCCGTTCGCCCCGATCGTGTAACAGAGGTTGCTCAACGCCACCGAGAAGGAGTTTACCGCGTTGGTCAGGTTGACCGCCCGCGAGTTCACGTAATTCGTGTCATTGGCCCCAATAGCGTAGACGAAGGCGATGGTCGCCAGTCCGTTCGTCAACGTGACATCTACCGCGACGATGATGTTCGTTCCCTGATTCGTCAGGATCACGAAATTGCCACCTTGCAGCGACCGGAGCAAATTGGTGATCCCCGCCTTGCCGAAGACGAGTCCCATCACCGCCGCGTTCGTCACGGCCACTTCTCCGTTCACGTTGGCCTCGCCCGATCCCGCCCCAGTGCCGATAATCACGTTGGTGTCCCCTTCCTCGGTGAGTGTGGCGGAGCCCGAGACACTCAGGGTCTTGATTGCGCCGGTATTGTTGGTGCCCAGCGACACTATCGCAATGCGCGTGGCCGTGGTATTGCCAGCGCTCCAGTTGGTTGCACCCGCTCCCCCGCCCCCGGTCGCATGGCCGCGGATCGCCCAGCCATCCGGCGTATTGGTCGGTTCGGCGGTGAAATTGTTCCCGCTCAAGAGCAGGAACTTCGGGAAATTCGTCGGCACCTTGACGTTCCCGTTCGTGTCCACGTTCAGGTAAGCGCCCTGAACCGCCGCAGCGCATAGGCATAGGAGACCGGCCAATAGCCGCCAGGCAACGTCTCGTCCTCTCGCCGCCTCACCGTCTCGTGTCATACGGCCTCCTGATCCAGCACCAGCGCGCCATCCACTACGCGCAAGCGCAGGCGATACACGTTCCCGTCGTCGCCGAGAATCTGCGGGTTATCCTCGACGGCGAATGTGGCGGGCTCCTGATCGAGCATGGGCTGGCCGTCCACGTCGCGCAACTTGAGTCGGTACAGGCTGGCATCGTCGCCGAGGACAAGCGCCGAGGTGTTCGTGCCGCCACCACCTCCGGGCGGCGCGGCTTCCAATGCCTCCACGCGGATCGTCAGTGCCGCCAGTTCCGCCTCCGCTTGGTCGAGCGCGCTTTCCAGCGCGGCGACCCGGGCGCTCAACGCATCGAAATCCGCCTGGCTGACGATGCCGAACTTGGCGCGCCAGCCGGCCGCGTCCACCACATCATGAATGGCGGGGTCGAGAATCACAGTCAGTGCACCACGCGTTTGCCCAGATGCGTTCGGGGCGAATACGGCACGGTGGACGGCGTCATGGCGCGGGCCACCTCTGCGGGTGGCGTGGCCAAGCCGCGCCGGAACCCATCGCGGATCTCACCCCCGAACATCACCACGTACTGGTTGTTGGCGATTACATGGTTGACGCCACTGGCCAGTTGCCAGACGATGAGACCAGCTTGGAGGTAAAGGTCGCCATCGGGGCCGGCCCAACCGGTGGCATCCAGGCCGGCGCTGGACAGGATGCCGAGAAGGCGTTCCATGTTCAGAGTCTCCTCAGCCAGGTAGATCGTCAGCGCCGCTTCAGCGGTAGTGAAGGCCACTCGGCGGTCGGGATACTTCTTGACGGCCCATTCCGAGGCCAGGCCAGCCGTGCGGGCGAGGGCGGGTAGGGTAGCATCCCAGAATGTGGCGCAGCCACCCAGGAGGATGGCGATGGGGAGAAGACAACGAGCGGTGTAGGTTTTCATGGTTTTCATGGTGTATTGGAGGTTGTTGGTTGGCTATTGGCGGTCGGTGATTGGCTTTTGGGTCCGTTTCGGTTTTGGTCCTGCATCCAGCGCGAGAACTTCTGGTCAAAGAAACTGATGAACGCCCCGAGCACGGCGATGCCCATGCCCAGCCAGGCATTCTTCAACCAATCGATCCAGGTCCAGCGCAGGATGTCCGCAACCTCGTAACCATTGAGCTGGAACCAGAGCGAATTGATTCCTTGCAAGAGGCAGTAAACCAGCAGAAAGGGCAACGGATGCGTGAGAAACCTCATGGCTGGATGTGTTGAAAGACTGGCACCAGGGCCTGGCCGATCATTCTGGCCAGCATCACGGCCAAGGCGGCGGCGCCGACCATGTACCACATCTTGCGTTCCAGCACCTGGAGGCGGTCCGCAATCTTCTCCACGCGTCGGGCCAGTTCCTGGTCTGAGGGTGTTTGGCCGGGGCCGAGGCCGACCTTGGCTTCCAGACGTATGACGCCTTCCTTGGCCTGGCGCATCAGTTCTTCCAGGCGTTCCAATCGGGCCAGAATCTCTTTGTCAGTCATGGGTACTCCCTTCGCGGCAACTCACTTTCACAACCATTGGAGACCGTACTGACCGTAAACCAGTGCTGACCGGGCCGCACTGGCAGGCGCACTTGTTGTGTTGGCCAGGGCACCTCCAGCACGGCGAACCAGCCCGGGAACTGCCACTCATACACCCGGAAACTCACATTCGTGCCCGTACACTCAGGAGGACCGTCCCAGGCCAAAATCACATTCGTCCATTGGCCGAAGGCGATTGCGGACGTTGCCAGAAACAAGAACAGGATCGCTTTCATCGCGTCTGCTACCATTGATCGACCAAAAGAGTGACCGGGATGCCGTTCGTCGCCAGACTCGCCGTTGTGCCCGGACTCATGTTGAAGAACCGAATCCATACGGTCGTGTTGCTCGGCCAGGCGTCATAAATCAGGCCCATGTTCGGCGCCAGGTTCCGCAGCGTGGGAATGCTCGCGGAAGCGCGGATGGCATTGGTTGTGTTGTAATAACTGACCGGGTTGAAATTCACGATGACGTTCGTGCTTTGCAAGTGGTTCATCGCCGGGATGTTGATCGTCGTGGCGTTGGTCAAACCACGGTGGCGCAGCGCGTTTCCGTAGTAATCCGCCATTGGGCTATAGACAAGCGTTCCGTAATCGTTGTCGGCCAGATAAATACGGCCCGCCGCTGCCATCGCTATCTGACACCACACCGCGAAGTTGTAGCCAGGCGTTTTGAAGCTATTCTGGGTCACATAGAAGTCCTGTGCCAGACTGCCCGAAATAAAGCCCAGGCAGTACGATCCGGCGATGGCCACCTGCGACTCGTGCCGGTTTAACCGATACTGTCCGCCGTACAAGGTGGCCGCCACGACCTCCAAACCGTTCGTGCAATCGTTGTAAGAGTTGCCGACCATCTTCAAGCCATAGTAGATTCCTGATTGGATCGTCACGCCCGTGCTGGCACCCATGAACGTGTTATTGACAACCGCAAAGTTGGTTGCCGATGTGCCAGTAAATACCTCCAGGATTATCGGATAGGTCACGTGTTCAAAGACGTTATCGCTCGCCGTCTGATCTTTTCCACCGCCGCACATCCAGATGCCCCGGATACCCGGATCGCTTGGTCCGATAGCATGGGGCCAGGTTGGAGCACGATAGAACGTATTGCCTCGGACAAGCACAGGCATCCTGTGGGTGGCGATACTGCACATCCGGATATTGTTGAACCGGCAGTTGCTCACCAAGCTGGGCAAGCTCTTCACCTCCGTTGGGTAATTGTAGATCTCGATGCCCGTGATTGAATCGTCAAACAGACAATCGGTGATGGAGATTCCCGCGGTACCGACAACGCCCGCTCCATCACTCTTTCCGTCGGTTTTCAGGATGTAACTGCCGATGTCCGAGAACTGGCACTCGTGCACCCAGCCGTTGGTTGAGTTCTTCGTTGAGCCATAGGCATCGTACAGAATACCGTGCAGGTAGAGACCGCTCAGCCGGATATTCTCAAAGCCCACCGCTGTCGAGTCGGCAACCTCGATGGCTCCGAAGACGCTGGTGTTGGCTTTGTTGGTCACATACTGAGGCACCGGTTCAACCTTGTCCAACTGCACAATGTTTAGGTTGCGGACAACGATGTTCGAGCAGTTACCAATGCGAATACCCGTCAGTTGCGTCGGCCAGTACCACGTGGAGCCCCCGAAATCCAGCTCCAGATTGACTCGATTTGTCACCACGATAGGCGCCCAGCCATCTGCATAGTAGCTTTGAACCCAATGATTCGTGTAATTTGCCAGTTGAACCCTGATGATCGACCCGTTTGGTGCCGCGGTGAGCGCGTTGGTGAGCTGACTCCACGGCTTATCCGGCTTGCCCACTACACCAACGGCAGAACCGTTCGGAGACACGTAATACACTCCGCCGTTGCTTAAAGAGTGGAACACGTTCGTAACGTCCCCTAAGCGGGCCGCCGTGTTGGGACCTGCGCCGCTAAAATCCCAGTTCGTCAGCGTCCCGGCGTTCGTGACCACTCCGAGCTGGATGGCTGTGCCGCGCACAATCGGGTTGGTCAGCGGCATGCCGGCCTTGGCCGCCACGTTGCTGCCTGTCACCTGGAACTGGCCGGTATCGAACCCGTAGGCGTTGGTCTGGCTGATCCCCAGCGAATTGATCGCACCGACGGCGGTATTGTTGGTCAGAAAACGCCGGGTATAGGCCGTGGTCTGTGGCGCCGGCATGGCGCCCTGCAAAAGGACCGGCGCCAGACACAGCGCGCCGACAATGTGTCGAAGTCTCATGCTCAGTTGTAGTTGACGGTGAAAAAGAAGTCCGTGGCCGCGGCCAGGGTGGCATCGTATTGGAAGGGCGAGGTGATCGGCGACACGGCAATCACCAGGCCCAGGCCAAACGGCAGGCCGGTGATCCAGGGCAGATTGCCCTCATACGATGCCCCAATCCGCCCGATAGCGATCGGTTCATCGCCCGCGCTGGGCAGGGCCGCGGCGTTGAACACCTGGAGCCAGACTTCCGCGCCGCTGGTATTCACGCAGCGCGCATCGAACAATCGGCCCGGTCCGGTCTTTACCACTGTGCGTGATTCACCGGCCGTGGCTGAGGTCGGGTTGGTCGCGTAGACCTTGTCGCCTCCAATCAGTTTCACATTGAACATAGGATTCCTTATCTTGTGCCCACCATCGGCTGGCGGGACTCCACATTTTGACTGAAATAGCGGCCCAAGAGCCGGGCCAAAGCCCGATCAGCCGCTCGCGCTTCGCGGTCGCTCGTCATGAGCGCCTCGGCGCTGCGCCGTGGGCGCCACCATTCCGCCGCGGCCGCCGCACTCGCGTAGGCGGTGAAATCTGCCGGGATCTCCACCACGCTCCACTTGGCCGCGGCGGTCGCGGGCGATTCACCGGCGGCCGTGGCCTCGGTGCAATCGTAGAAGTCGCCCCGGTAACTGGTCCCGCTGGCGAAATAGACCTGCTCCCCGACGGCGTAGGTGGCCGTCGCCGACCACGTCTCGCCCGTGAGCTGCGGCGGCCGGAGCCGGAGAACGAGCCAGGCGCTGGGCACCTCTTCCAGGATCTGCACACCTTCCGCGCTCAAATCCGCCGTGAGCGGTTGCACTCGTGCATCCGCCCGGATCCTCGGATCCTCGGGAAACGCTCCCAAACAATCGTCGAAAGCCGTTTTCCCGGGCTGATCATAGGCCACGTAGGAATTGAACGGGATCAGTTCGGCCCAATAATCCGTATCCGTAGGCGCGTTCCCGGTGCTTATCGCAATGCACTGATACACGCGATCCGTGAGCGCGTAATAGACCTGGTCACCAACCTCGTAGGCCGTGGCGACATCATAATCGTCGGCGGTTGGGGCGCGCACCAGTTCCGCCCACCACGCCCCGTTGATCACGTAGACGCCGCCGCCCGAATCGGTCACCGGCCAATTCCCGGTGTTGGTGCCCGCCAGGCTCTGGTAATACTTTTGGGTGAGCGGCAGGAACACCTCATCATTCGCGGCGTAGGTGGCCGTCTCATCCCAGAAGGGCCGGTACCAGCGCTCCTCGGTCACCCGCAGGAACGGCCAATCCGCCTCCTCCCAGGCCGCCCGGATGGATTCACCCAGCAACAGGCGCAAGGTGGCCCACTCCGCCGTCGGCACTGCCTCGGGCTGGAAACCGCACTTGTGTGCGGTCGTCGTCACCAAATCGATGTAATCGACCGTCTGCATCAGCGTTTCGGCTGAAACTCGTCTTCTGGCGTCACCTCATTCGGCCGCATCTCCGGCGGTTGGCGTTTGCCGTGCTCGCGCCGGCGCCGCTCTCGCGGGGTTTCCTCTTTCAGTTCAGGCACCACCGCGGTTACATCTTGCGCCAGGCCTTCCGGCAACATGATTTCGAGCTTCTCGATCAAACTCCGTGGCACCAGGTTCCCCTCGATGCGCAATTCGGTGCCCGTGGCATCCAGTTCAGTGCACAGCCCTTCCCGAGGCGAGACTTCACCCCGAAGCTGGTAGCGCAGGCGTTGGTTGATGCAGTCGGTCAGATTCATAGGTTTTGCTGTAGCGAACATTGCGTTGGGGCGTGGTGGATCCGTAACCGACCACCAGGCGCCCGATCGGTTCCGGGCGCCGCAAATGCGTCGCCGGCCCGAAATAGGTCCGAATGGGTTCATGCCGGCTATGGAAATACTCCGGCCACTTGCGTTTCACCCAATGCCAGAACTCGTGGTCATCGCCGGCTTGGGGCTTGTAGAGTCGGCGCAGTGCGGCCATCACCACCGGATCCATCACCATTGTCTGACCGCCCAGACCCTCGATGGCCCGGGGCGGATTCGCCCGGGCCTCACTGGCGATCCGTCGTTGCCGGGCTTTCGCCCGCACGATAGCCGCGGCCGTCTCCGACCGGCACACCTGATCGATGCGTTGCCGTTCGCTCAGGCTCAACTCACTCAGATCGACGGATAAAACCATGTGGTTAATCGGGGCCGGCGCCATCGGGAGCGCCGGCCCCGTGCTCTACAGGACGCTTTTAGGCGCCTCCGCCCCGCGGGCGTTCGATCTCGTTCAGGTCATAGACCTGCAGGTAGATCTCGATCTCGCCGGTCGTGAGGGCTGTGATGGCAGCACCGGCCACGTCGAACACGGCATCGACCGCGTCGGCCACCACATAGGCATAGGGTAGCGTTGCGGCGCATTCCTCCCAGAACAGGATTTCCGTCCCGTCCAGGTGCAGTTCCTTGGCGGTGATGTAGCGGTTAGCCACGCCACCATCGCCCAAGGTCATCGTCAGGCCGCTGGTAGCGCCGCCGTCGAATGGCGTGATGAGGTTAAACGCCGCTTTGCCGATCACCGTGCCGGCGGGCAGCGTATCCGTGCCGGCGGGGAACACCTGCACTGCGACCGCGTCGGTGAACCCGATCACGTCGGCGTAGGTGATATTGATCTTGTGCGTGAAGCCGCACAGGGCAGCGACTTCAAAACTAAGTTTCGTGATTTTCATCTTGCTCTCTGTCGATTGTTGATGGTGGTTCGCTGCCGCTTAGGCCGTGGGCGCGATCTTCCCTTCACCTCGCGGGTTGCGGCAGACCAGCATGGCCAGGCAATCCATGAACGCCTCGTAGGAGCCGCCCTTGAATTCCGGCTTGTAGACTCGCGGCTTCTGGTTCCAGCGCACCTCCCACTTGGACCGGTGCAAGAGGTAACAGCGCCCCTTCTGCACGTTGGCGACCGCGGAACTCAGCTTCACCAGCCACGGTTCAGGCAAGAAACTGACGTTCTGGAAGTCGCCCTCGTAACGGCGTACCGTCCGGTTCAGGGTCTGGTCTTTGAGTGTCCGGGTGAACGTGCTTTGAGCCGTCGAATTGCTCGATGGCAGCCGATACTGGAAGTTACCCAGTGTTTTGATGACATCCGAGCCACCAAAAGCGTCGATGTCTTCTGACGCCTTGGTTTCCTCCCAGATGCTTTGCAGGATGACGCGCAGTTCATCCTCGGTGCGGTTGGCGGTGGTGGTGGCCACCGTGCTGGCTGCGGGCAACAGATACGCCGCTGCCACCGGATACTTCGCCTGCGCGGTGCTCGCAAGCCAACTCCCGACCCCGCGGGTGCGATACCCGGTCACCTTGTTGTCTTCCAGGCAATCGTAATCCTCCAGGAAGGCCACCTCCATGTCGGTTGCCATTTCCTTGAGCGCCTTGGGGATTTCGTACGCGAGCTGATCCGTGATAGCCGGATCGCTCGATACGTCCTGCGTGAGTTTTGAGACCGAGATCCCGTTCTCAAACCATTGGAGCAGCGCAATGACCTTCGCCCGGCCTTCACCGGCGCTGGCCGGCTCCTTCCAGGGCTGGCCGTCCACGTGCCGGTTCTCTCGCGGCGCACGGTAGTTCTCGACCTGATACTGGAAGAGTGGGTTGACAGGTTTCGAGCCTACGGGAAGCCAGTCCAAAAAGACGTGTTCCCGCATCTCGACGTTGGTGATGTAGTTCGCCCAGTCTTGTTCCAGGCCAACCAGTTGATCAATTGTTTCCATTTCGTTTCGTTCAGATGCAAAAGTTCTGAACCATGCTTGAGCCGGGTCAGACCCCGGCGAGTGCGGCTTTCGCCCAGGCCAACTTGTCCTCGGGCTTGCCGGACGCGGCGAATCGCGCTAACAGACTGCTGCTTCCTGGTGCGCTGGACCCCCCGGACGGCAAGGCCGGCGACGCGCCCGGTAACCGGCTCTGAGCCGGGAACGGCGGCGCAGCCGCCGGGGCCGCTGGGGGGTTCCCGTTCACGGGCACGGGCGGTGCACCAGGGAGCGGGAGGTTGAGGGCTAACGCACCCTTCACGAGCACAGCCAGGATCTCTGGCCCCTTCGGATTGGTCTCTAGCTCCGGGTGAGCCTGCAAGATCACCGACGCCATGCGTGTGGCCGGGCTGGCGGGATCGCGCAGTTCAGGCACCCAGGTCACGGCTTTGACTTCACTCTGGCGACGAGCCACCTCGGCCCGGAGCGCAGCATCGCGTTGCTCCACCTCAGCCAGGCGCTTGTTTACGCGCATCTCAGCACGTAACTCAGCGCGCAGCTCGGGCAGAAGCGCGGCATGCCGTTCCAACTGCGTCGCAGTTTCCTCGGCGGTCAAATGGCGGATCGCGCCATTCTCCAGGGGTACATCGCCGCCCTCAGGATTGTTCCGGCACCAGTTGATCCACCCTTCGGAATTGGCCACCTGCTTGTTCAGCGTGTCGATTTCGGGATCCGGCTGGCCAGCCGGGGCCAACTCGCCGTCGGGCGGCGGGGGCGCGGGTGAAGGCGGCTGGCCCGCTTTGAGCAGTGAACGCAGCTCAGCGATCTCGCCGCGCAGTTCCGTGATTGTGGATTTGGTTTGCTCGCGTTCCGCGACCAACTGTTCCTCGGTCTCTCGACGTTGAGCGCGGGCCTTGGAACGGGCCATCTGTATGGCCGCCAGTAGCGGCGGTGGTTCTCCGCCGCCTTCAGGCGGCGTGTCCCCAGCAGCGGGGGCGTTAGCGGGATTCGGCGCGGCCGGCGCGGGAGGCGCAGGCGGCGTGGACGCCGGCGGCGCGCCAGGAGATGGTTCCTGTCCTGGCGGGGCGGCGGTTGGGGGCGCACCGGCGAGCGCCGCCTTGGTGGCGGCGATCAACGATTCGGTGGACAACGCCGGGGGCGGCGTTGGACTCGCGGGTTGGGCCTGGCCAGGCCCCGCGGGGGCCTGCGGCGCCTGCGCGGGCGCCGCGTTCGGATTGCTGTTGTCTGCCATGCAGCACTCGGCTGTCCTGGGCGGGTCGAAGGCCGGTGGGCTACTCGACCCACCGGCGACCCAAGAACCCGGGCCGGACCCAGTCGGGCGATCCGGCTTGTCGGCAGAATTACTTCAACCTCCTATGTTACGGGAAGCCTGTGTTGGCGCTGAGGGCCGCTGGGGGCCGCTGGGGGCCGCTGAGGGCCGCTAGGGGCCGCTGGGGGCCGCTAGGGGCCGCTGGGGGCCGCTAGGGGCCGCTGAGGGCCGCTAGGGGCCGCTGAGGGCCGCTGTTCGCCTATTCGCCAGTTGGAGCAGAACGTCTGCGTGGCACGGGGAGTCCAGCGCACACCAGCAGCCCAGATTCTTTCCGCGCAGCGGCGCAATCCATGCCTCAAAGTCCTCTCGGCCTGTCGCGTAGATGGCGAACGCCCGGACGCAGCGGTCCGCCGACTTGGCCAATGGTTCATCGGGGTGGAGTTGGCGGGCGACGCTCAGCGGATATGGGTTGCCCCATCGGGACGGTCTAGCGACCACGATGGTATTCGGCGGCATTCTCCATCCTTTCTTTCGGGACAGCCGCACACGAACCGGCGAACAAATCGGCGCCGCGAAGCCGCCGGGGGTCTCAGAACCAGGCGCTGGAGGCCCGGGTTGGGTTTTGGGTTCATTCATAGGCTTGGGTCTCGTGGTGCCTCAGCTCAGCTTGTCGTTCGGCGGATAGTGATTGTCCATCCACCGACCTATTTCATCGAGTGCATGTCTGAACAGACTGCGGCCACAGTGCAGCGCCGCCAAAGAGGGCTGTATCTCGGCCATCTTCTGTTCGGACTTCATCAGCGCATTCTGGAAATACTGCGCGACCGACCGCCATTCCTTTACGTCTCCGCTAGCAATGTTTTCGGCCAGGTCGTTGGCCAGTTGGAGTATCCGTTCCTCGGAAATGCGCCGAACCAGGCGGGGAGCGCGGGTGCGTCCCGGTTGCAATCGCTTCCGTTTCTTCGCGCTCCCCGTCATCGCTCACCTTTCGCGTTCGGCATACAGAGGGATAGCCTGGTCCTCATCTCGTATTCGATTTGTGCAGCTTCGAGAGCATTCTGCTTTCGGTCGTTCCACTCTCCCCCAGGTCCTTTGCCGAGCAACATTCCCTCATGCGCCGCTGACCACCATAGTCCCTTCCACGCTCGGTCTGCCCGGCATTCACCATTGGCGTCTCTCTGCCACGATGTCCGCTCGCCCCAGATGCGTCGGGCTTCGACCACGTCGCGGAGAAACGAACCGGGCGCTGGAGGCAACGGCTCGGGTTGGGTCTCGGGGTTATTCATGGGTCCCTTTCTCGCCGTGCCTCAGCTTGGGTGTTCGGCTCCCGCAGAGCGTCTTCAGCGATTTTCCGCATAACGCCGACAATGCGCTGCCATCCGATGTAGTTGTATTCCTCAGCCGTCTCCGCTATTCGACGCATGGCTGCACGCAGTCTGGCAATCTCATCTGCCGAACCAGTCGCTGGAGCCAATGAGCGCAGGCTTTCGCTTACGGTCATTCCGCAGATTCGGCAGCTTCCACCATCCTCGTCGTACTCGTGCGTGTGTTCGCTCATGGCTCAGCTTGGGTGTTCGCACGCTTTCTCGGATGTCGCCACGGCCAATTAGTATATTTCCAATTGATCATCGTTCGTTTCAGTGCTCCGCACTCCGGGCACCACTCCAGCACCACCGTGCCTAGCCCCTCACTCGTCGCTCCGATTTCGATATGGTCAACGTGCGAACAAGTCGCTTGGTTGGTCATGGATTGCGCGTGTTCCATGCCTCCATCACTTCCCGCAGTGTTCGCTTGCTCACAGTTGGTTTCACGGGGCACTTGATTCTCTTACAGCGAATGAAGAACGTATCGTGTTTTCCGCCGACCCAGTTCAGTTCTGTTTCGCGGACCACCGCTGGGATTTCGCCGCAGAATGGGCACGGCTTGGCGTCGGTTGGCTTCACGTCGTTGTCTATCATAATCATACTTTCCTTTCCAC
>Ga0316622_100001149_pt1 | contig 16868 bp, 8 predicted proteins | sample OWC_Aug_OW2_C1_D_FD_207646 | JGI IMG/M metagenome (GOLD analysis project Ga0316622, IMG submission 207646) | Wetland soil microbial communities from Old Woman Creek delta, Ohio, United States - OWC_Aug_OW2_C1_D5_C | ecosystem: Environmental > Terrestrial > Soil > Wetlands | place: USA: Ohio... | reverse complement strand
CAGAAGGAAGGGCCTCAGCAGAATCGCGTTCGAATTGAGGAAGATCATCAATTTCGACATCATGACTGTGGGCGTGACCGAAGAGAACGGAAGGCATGTGGACGTGCTGCTCCCCGAGAAGGAAAATAGCCGCACGGACCAGTCAATTGGGACGGTGCCGCTGGAAGGCAGCATCGTCGAGAAGCTGAGATTCGCTCCGTCTCCGATCATCGTGCAGAAGGATGCTGGACGGAAGCAGTTCAATGAGCTCTCCCTCCTGGATAGTGCGCGCATCGCATCGATGATCTGCGTCCCGCTCATGAGCAGAGGGCGCATAATAGGGTCGCTCAACATATACCACTCAAAGCCTGGAGAATACAGCGTCGAGACCGCCGACTTGATGCAGGTCGTAGCCGACCATGTCGCCAGCCTCATCGACAACATAGTACTGTTCTCATACCTCGAACAGAAGATCAAGCTCCAAGAGCTGCTGCTGAAGTCTGGGATAGAGATACAGAAGGCGATCAATACTCAGGAGATCTACGCGACGATCGCCCAGAATCTGAAGGAGGTCGTTCCATACATCGACCTCACGATGTACGTGATTGACTGGCAGAAGCGGCTGATAATCCCTGTCTACGCGGTCGGGAGCTACAAGGATGAGGTGCTCGCGTCCCCGGGCCCCATCGAGGAGGGTGTGGTAGGGAGCGTCGCCAGGAGCGGACTTGCGGAATTTACTGATGACGTCGACGCCGACCCAAGAGCTGCGGACATCCCAGGAGTACCAAGGCAGCACAATTCCATGCTCGCAATACCCCTGATGGGACCGGACGGAGCCATCGGAGTGATTGAGCTGTACAGGCTCAAGGGGCAGGTGTTCTCGAAGAGTGATCTTGACATTGGCCAGCTGTTCGCGCAGCAGGCCTCAGTGGCTCTTGAGAACGCCACACTGGTCTCGAAGCTGCAGGACGTGAAGAAGGAGATCGAGCTTCTGAACGACCTGATGTTCCATGACATCAACAACTACAACTTCGCGGTTCTGAATTATATCCAGATGATATCCAATAGTCCCGACGTCTCGCCTGAGCACAAGACATACCTAGACAAGTCCATGCATCTTGTCCGGCAAACGGCCGAACTGATCGAGAGCGTCAAGAAGCTGACCAAAATAGGCGTCATGACCTCCGAGGAGTTCAGGCCCGTCGATCTAACCGCGGTCCTGAGAAAGGTCGTCTCTGGCCTTGAGAACTCCTTCCCCGGGAGGCAGATAAGCGTGAGCATGGACGTGCCGGAGGTCAGCGCCGTGAGGGCGAACAAGCTCGTCGAGGAGCTGTTCATCAATCTCCTCTCGAACTCCGTGAAGTATGACCCCCACGAGGACGTCGAACTCGAAGTCGTCTGCAAGAAGGTCTCAGAGGACGGAAGGCCGTTCTGGAGCGTGTGCATAAGCGACAGGGGCAGCGGCATACCGGACCACATGAAGCCTCAGCTCTTCCAGAAATACATGCGTCTCAAGCCGGATCCGCAGGTCCAGGGATCTGGACTCGGGCTTTCGATTTGCAGAGCTCTCACGGACAAGTTCGGGGGGCGCATCTGGGTCGAGGACCGGGTTCAAGGCAAGCACGAGCTCGGGGCCAGATTCTGCGTGATGCTGCCCGCGGACCGAGGAGTTCAGAGCTGATCCGGTCATGGGCCGCATCTTCTCGACTCGAACGACCATGATTCCATCTGAACATACGAAGGAATAAGAATAATGGAAAGAGGTTTCTTGGGTTTGTCTCGCTTCGTCCAGCTCAGATCTTCCGTCTCGCGCACGCACCGAGAGTGGCGACAACCAGCACCGTGGCCGCAGCCACCACAGCGAGAGATACAATCTCCGATGCCGCGCTAGTACCGGCTGCGGCATCCTCGCCCACGATCTCCGGGCTCAGGGCCGCCAACGCTTTCGTGCCCGACACGTTGAACTCGATCCAGGCCACGCCGTGATAGAGCACTCCCGTCGTCTTGTGCCAGAAGTTATTGAAGGACTGAGGACCATCCATGGTCAGCGTCTTCGTGCCCGCATTGTAGACGGTCGTCAGATCGAGACCCGTTCCCTGAGGCCATCCGGTTATGAAGTAGCCCAGATCCATGGTGCCGTTCTCCATGATCGCATAGACGCCTGTCAGGTTGCCACCTTTCGCGAGGTCGATGTCCGCCTCGCTCAAAGCGACTCCTTTGAATCCCGGAACCGTTCCAGTCGGCAGCTGGATCACCAAGCTATCTTCCGCCGTCAGGTTGAACCAGGTCGGGGTCTGCTCGTAGTAGACCTGCTGGCCCAGCAGATTGTCGCCCGCGTTCCAGCTCGTGTATCTCAGTGTCCTGTAGGGAGCGTAGTCCGACAGGTGACCGATCTTCGTCACGTAGTCGATCTTGGCGGGCTCCCAGACCCAGGCCGGGTCATCAGTGGCAGACAGGTTCGCCTTGACGGCCTTCAGGCTGTACTGGCATACGCCGTCCAAGCTCAGGTTGACAACGTACTTGGAGTAATCCAGGCTCAGAGTGACATCCTCGAAGTACGGCTCCAACGGGCTGATCTCGGTCTCCGTGAGCCACCTTGTCACAAGGATCTCGTATCCGAGCGCCACATGCCCTATGCTCAGGGTAACGTTCCCGTCCAGTTCTTCCTCCAAGGCCATGAACGTGCCCCCGTTGATGTCATACGGCCACTCGTACCCGCAGAAGATGTCGAGCCTGTCGTTGCCTTCGTAGTCGATCCAGGCCTCCCAGGCGTCCTCGTAGAGCTCGCCGTTCGCGGCCCACCAAGTCGCCGGGTCGGAGGCCTGAGGCAAGTTCAGCCACTGCTCCGCAGCCTCCCGGTTCATCGTGGCCGTGTATACAGTGCCGAGGTCGTACCCGTCAGCTCCCGACCTGTTGAGCCAATCGTCGCCCATCCACTCGGGATCCGTTCCCCAAGTCGGCTGCCAGTAGCTCCACCACCACGCCTGGTCCAGGTACTCGAAGCGGATGTCGACCTTGGCCGAAGCTCCGCTCACGGTCGGTCCGAGCACAGGCATGAACTCAGGATCGTCCACAGACATGCTGATCTGGTTGACTGCGGTGATGTTGTACCTGTACGGAGCGTACATTATTATCTGGTAGTCCAGACCCTTGTTCACGAAGAACATCATCGTGTTCATGTGCGGTTCGCGCGTTACGATTATGTCCGTCTGGTAGAAGGCCCATCTGATCGGCCACCACTCGCCCCAAGGCTGCTCGAACATGTCGTAGATCCTGTAGTCCGTGGTCGAATCGAAAGGCGGCTTCACTTCGATCTGTATGGTGCCCACGACGGACGAGTTGGCTACGTCTTCGACTGTGACATCCACTGTCCCGACCGTCACTAGTTGGAACTCATCTGTGAACACATGGGTCCCTAAATCACCCGAAGTGTATGTGTAGTCCGCGGGAAGCACGACCCCCGCGTCCGCATCCGAGCTCGAGAAGTGTACTGTGCCTGTGTAGTTCGTGAAGACATTGCCGAACTGGTCCAGGACCGTGACTCTCATCGAGAACGGATTCGCCAATGGGAAGGACGACTTCACGTTCAATGGGGCGTCCTGTAACTCAAGCGAGGTTGCATTCGGTCCAACCTGAATGCCCGTGAGATTCATATCTCTCGACGCATTCCCGACCTCGGACACATTGAGATACGCGTATCCCGGAGTGTTGAACACCACCGAGAACGTCGCCTCACTCGACACACCAGTGAACTCAAAGTCCGCGGGCAGCACGGCAGCGCTGTCGTTCGATGCGAAGGTGATTGTACCCTCGTAGGTCGGATACAGCCTTCCGTACTGGTCCCACACCTCGACGGTTATCTCCGTGGCCGTGTTGGTGTCAATCGGACTCTGGATATTCCCTTCAGCGTCGATGAAATCCGCAAGGATCTTGTACCTGGGCTCCAGGTCCTTGAGCACCATCGCGAACTCAATCGTGGGGATGCCGTACGGAAGCAGTCCGATGCGGTCCCACTCATTGGCAAGGTTCTCGTTGTGGGTCTGATCCTTCGACCATGTGTACATGTCGAAAGGCCCTCTGAATATGATCTGCCGAGTCACATTGTTGATCTCGAACTGACCAGCGGGCATGTCCATCGGGTAAGGAGCGTCCATCGGCTCGGTGTGCCTTATCTCCATCTCGCCGAACTCACGGGTCGTGTTCGTGTCCTGCCAGTTCTCAGTACCACCGTGAACGGGGAACATCTGTACCCCAGAGGGCCACTCGAGGATGAGTGTCTCGTTCTCGGTCAAGTTCCATGCGATGGGCGTGTAGTCGAACGGCATGATCTCGCCGTTTATGGGCGATCCCGGAGAGAACATCTCATACGTCTTGTCGGCGTAAGGTGTGAAGTTCGACCTCGGGTGATCAGGAGAGGCTGGGAGTAAGTCCTGGATGATGGGCTCCCAATACCAGCACGGAGTCCCCTCTACCGTCGTTGTGTACGCGTACGAGGCGTATTCCGCAACGGCATTCAGGCTGAGGTTCATGTACTCCGGAGTTATGGTCGCGTTGAAGTAAGTATCCTCCATGTACCAGTTCGTCTCCAACACTCCAGCATCCCATATCTGGTATCCCAGTAGAACGTCAATCCCCCAAGAAGCCGTGTCGTACGTGAGCACGACCTTGTCTCCGACCTTGTCCGCCTCGACCTCGAGATACATCAGGGTGAACGGGTACTCATACGCATTGTAGATGTCCAGCCTCACCTTGCCCTCATAGTTGTACCAGTCCGTGAGGTCCGCCTTGAACGTTGCCTTGTTTGCCGTCCACCAAGTGTCGAATCCAGATTCGAACTCGTCCTCGCTGATGCCAAGAACGGTCCTGGCCGCAGCCTCATCAAGAGTGACGGTGCCGTTCAATATCCATATCCATCCATCATCTTGAGACTGTACGAAAGCGGGGTATCTGGAGTAGTCCGCCGGAGTCATGTAATTGGCATACCACCTGATATCGGCCGTGCCGCCTCTGTAGTTGCCGAGCATCGGCAAAACCGTGGGACGCTCGTTCATGTTGACTTCATAAAGATTCGATCCTGTGAAGTTCATCCTCATGCTCGAGTAGATCCATGTGTTGCCCTCAGTAGAACCGTACCATTTGTACAGGTACGGATAGCTGCTTGTCAGAGGTTCGTCCAGCCCCGACACGTTCTTCCTCATGTCCCAGAACACCTCGTTCGGAACGTTGAACAGGTCATACCATCTAGCCGTCGAGCTTCTGGCTGGCAGCTCTGAAACAATCCTTATGACCGCTGTTCCCGTAACGGAAACGCCGTCGTCAACAGCAGTGGCGTTCAACCACCCGTCGGAAGCTGATACCTGAAGCGCGTCGAACTTCACGCTCTTGCCAGTCGAGGCATTCAGGTCGTATTGAGCGTCGGTCATGCCACCGACGGTCCATGAGATGTCCGCGTCCGTAAGAGCCAGCTCCACGCCCACAGAGTCATATGCATAAGCGAAGAACGTCTGGCTCATTCCCGGCTCGAAAGTCCTCTGAGGAGGCACGACGACAACCAGGTCGATCACTGGTGGATTGATCGTCAGCGGAACAGTGACTTCTACAGTTCGAGTCTTGGAATCAAGAACATAGGTCACGACGCACTTCACCGTGCCTGTGCCGGCAGATGCGCCCGCTGTGTACTTGACCGTCTGTTGCGCCACTCTGTCAAACGTTCCCAGCGTCGAAGGGGTTGCACTCCACCGGTAGGTCAGAGTTCCCTCAGTTATCTCTTTCCCACCGTACGTGGAATTGACGGACAACTGGGCACTCTTGCCAGCATTAAGGACAACTGCACTTGGAGCTACCGTGGCTTCAAGGTCCTTGTCCCCGCCCATGAACACCAGCAGCACGACGGCCAGGATCATGGCGGCGACAATTATGACGGCAACAATCGCGACCCACATCTTCTTGCCGCCCTTAGCAGGCGGTGCGGGTGCAGCAGACTCACTAGCAGGCGGACTATCTACAGCCTTTTCAGACATCAATTGGTTCCCCCATCTGAAGTGGCTCAACCAGCAATCCAGCTCGCTAAAGGAACTTCCGCTATTTATATCCTCGTCGGTACTCACCAGTTGCGTCAAAACTCAATTCGAAGATCCTTCGAAGATGATGACTGATGTCAAGAGATTGCAAAGGCATCACTCGATGCAGAGACACTCTCATCTGATAGTGGAGATCCCCTGAGCGACTTCGCGACCCTAGTCGAGATCATGGCAACCTGCTACCGAATCCCCATACGTTGCGGTTGAAATGCAACTTCTCCCGCGAAGATGATGGCATTTCGACGAATAGACAACAGACGTATAGCGTGGTAACCGCTAACGAGTCGCTCGACGCACTGTCGAATTCGCGGCTTCGACTTCAAATTTCTTTTCGAATGCAGGCGTGTTTATTGAACGTTAGATGAACAAGTTTCGACAGGTCGCAATATTCATATAGAATAGGCACTATGCAATGTTCTATCCCACCAGCACCTGCGTTATCTGGACATGCCAGAATCGTCGGTCTGAGAACCGCTAACCTGATGGGATCATAGGGGGACGAGTAAGCCGTTCAAAGGGGCTTCGAAGAGATAGCAACGAGTCCATCGCTTGGGGGAACTCTAAGTGAAAGGGAGAACTGAGAAAGCAATTTCATTGTGCGCTGTGATTCTGACTGTTGCGGTGTTGTCCGTGCCCGTCGCTAGCATGTTCGGGATGATCGGGAACGCCGTCGCGGCCGAGAAAGATGAGAGTGTTCTGAGAGTCGGGTTCATGCAAAAGATAGACAGTCTCAACCCCTACCTCGGCCTCAGTGACGCTGCGTATGTATTCTACGGTCTAGTATACGACTACATGCAGGCAGTTGGCAACGACATGGAGGCCGTAGATAACCTGGCTACTGACTCGAGGATAGTCGACGTGCCGGGATTTCCTCACGGATCGGTCTGGGAATACGACATCACCCCGAACGCAATGTGGCATGACGGAGAGCCCGTGACGGCAGACGACATCGCATGGAACTTCAACCTCAACTGCATGGGATCGAACTACACGGACATGTGGGCCTATCAGCCGTACATGTACTATGCCAAGTACGCCGAAATCCCCGATCCAATCAATCACCCCAACACCGTACGGGTGACTTACTTCGACCGAGAGACCGGCGAGATCATCCCTTGCGCGTACGCCTATCTGATCGGAACGCCCATGGTCCCGAAGCATCTCCTTGGAACTTACGGAACCTCGTACATCTCATTCCAGTGGCCTGGATACTTTGACGAAACTAATCCGAAACTTGTGGGAACTGGACCATTCAAGGTCGGTCCTGACGTGGTGTCCGAGTACACGAACGGCGACCAGATCACCCTTCTGAAGAACGAGAACTACCACTGGCTTGCCGACAAGGGACAGGAAGTCAAGTTTGACAAGCTCATCATGTACTTCTATGACGACGACACCGCGATGAAGATCGCCCTCGAGCAGAATCAGCTCGACGTCGCTCAATTCCCGCCGAACACTTTCAGATCGATTGAGGACGACATCGCCTCGGGCAGCCTGAAGAATGTCGAGACATTCAGCGGACTGAAGTGCACGCAGTACTGGACAGAGATTGGATTCAACATGAACGTCGCTGGACCCAACAAGTGGAGGCTCGACCCAGAGGCGAGGCACGCGCTCGCCCAGGCAGTCAACAAGACCTACATCATCAACAACTTCTACAAAGGATACGGCAGAGAGGGCACCGGCCTCATATCGCCTGTGACACCGTTCTGGCACTGGGAACCATCGGCCGCTGAGCACTGGGACTATGACCTGACGGTTGCCGCCGCGGCTCTGGAAGCCGCAGGCTATATCGACACGAACAGCGACGGATGGAGAGAATGTACGGTCACGAGCGCAGCGGTTCAGAACGGCTGGGTCTTGGAGGGAGCCAAGATGAACCTCAACATGATGATCAGGATGGAGTATCCTGAAGAGAAGGAGATCGCCAAGTTCCTTGAGGAGCAGTGGGCTCTGATTGGCATCGATCTCACCTACGACATCATGCTGGAGGACGTCCTCGCGAAGAACTGCTATGCATACGGGTACGACACGATGATATGGTACTGGAGCTCGGACCCTGACCCGAACTTCATGCTCTTCTGCCAGTCTAAGAAGTCAATAAACGGCTGGTCGGACAACATGTACACGAACCCGGCCTACGAGGAGAACTACAGCGCGTCGATTCAGGAGTTCGATGCCGACCAGAGGCAGGAGTACGTCTGGAACTGCCAGAAGATCAGCTACCAGGATGCAGCGTACATCATCCTCGCATACGTGTACTCCACATACGCCTGGAGAACAGACACATTCAGCGGATGGGGCGACTGGGATGCGGATCCCGCAAGGAGCCTGGATGCATTCTGGACCGGAAACCCGCTGTTCTTTGACCTCGAGTACATCGGGACGACTGACGGCGGTAATCCTGACTTGCTGATGGTCGCAGCGGTCATTGGAGTCGTCGCAGTCATAGCCGTCGCTGTGGTGCTGATGATGCGACGCGGCAAGAAGCAGCGGGAAATCGGCGGAGGCGACGAAGGAAGCCCGCTTGGAGATTGAAACATTCAACCAGGGCCCGGAAACGGGCCCTGCGCTTTCAACACACAAGCACAAACCTATCGATAGTCAGAGCTCCTGGAAGAGCCACAGGAGCGTTTGGAGACGGGATAACGTTGGCAGGGGAGAACGGGCATCACATAGCGACAGAAGTATGCAAGCGACGAGGCGCCGAGGTCGAATGAAATGACTGGCATGAGGGACTACGCGCTCAGAAAGGTGATCTACCTCGTAATCACCCTGTTGGTCATCATAGCGTTCAACTTCTTCTTGTTCAGGGTCATGCCTGGGGACATCGCGCACACGATGATTCCCAGAGGGCTTCCTCCGGCGGTCGAGGATGAGATTCTTCGGTACTTCAACCTCGACAAACCGCTCTGGGAGCAGTTTCTCCTATACATACAGGATGTATTCACGCTGGACTTCGGAATCAGTGCGACCTACAGGATGGGCATTCCGGTCAATGAGGTCTTAGCGCCCAAGATCGTCAATACCGTCATTCTGGTGGGGATAGGGACAATCCTGTCCATCTACCTCGGAGTCGCGCTGGGCAAGGCTGCGGGCTGGAACCGCGGAAAGGCCAAGGACACCTTCGGCATGAGCTTTGCGCTAGTGTTCTACTCGATGCCGACTTTCCTGTTTGCGCTGATACTTCTGATGGTTTTCGCAGGCGTGCTGGGCTGGTTCCCGGTCAGGGGCGCTGTCGGCGAACTGCCCTGGGACCGTACACCGCACAGCGCCGAAGACCTAGGAATTGTCAACATGATCATAAGCAGAGGGTATCACCTATTCCTGCCCATCGTGGCCTTCACACTCGAGATTCTTGCAGAGTTCGCCCTCATCACCAGGAACTCCCTGACGGACGTGCTCACGGAGGACTATATTACGACCGCTAGGGCGAAGGGGCTGTCGAATTACTCAGTCCTCAACGATCACGCAATGAGGAACGCGATGCTGCCCGTCGTGACCATCATGGCAATCAGCGTCGGGTGGGTGCTTGGGGGGACCATCATGGTAGAGATCGTGTTCTCCTACGATGGCCTCGGCCTGCTCACGTACGACGCCGTGCTTGCCAAGGACTTCCCGCTCCTTCAGGTCGTGTTCCTGATAATGGCTATTGCAGTCCTGATCGCCAACTTCGTCGCGGATATCGTCTATTTCTATCTTGACCCGAGGGTAAAGGTGTGAGTGTGATATAATGGTCAAGATAGAGTATTCACGCAACAGCAGGACATCAGATAACATGGCAAAGAAGCTCAGTGACCGAATTCCCTCGAAGGCACCGATGACCGCGATACTCCTTGCACTCGCCATTCTGGTCGGGGTCAGCTACGCGGTGATGCTTGGCCCAGCTGGTGGTGACTTATGCGCGAGGACATTACAGGTTCCTGGCGAACCGGTGGCCAACGCTGGAGCGGATCAGCTAGTCCCCCAGCACAAGAACGTCACGCTCAGTGGCACCGCGACGGACACCGACGATGAGAGTGCCAACCTCACCTTCACTTGGACATTCGAAGACGGAGGTTCCCGAACCCTGACTGGATCAATCGTGCACTATCAATTCGACACGCTGGGGATCTTTGTGGTCATGCTCAACGTGACGGATCCGGCCGCGCATTACTCCACGGACAATGTGACGATCACAGTCGAGCTTGACACTCAGCCGCCTGTTGCGGACCCGGGAGCCGACAGGGTCCTCCTGGAGGGAGCGGACAACACGCTCATCACGCTGAACGCGTCGCGATCGACGGACAACGCCCAGATCGTCTCGTACGAGTGGAAGTTCAGATACGACAAGACGGACTACACGTACAACACGGCGATCTTCGAATTCAATTTCACGAAGCCTGGTAAGTACGTGCTGAACCTGACCGTCGTCGACTCGTCGGACCGTAGTGACTGGGCGCTTCTGAACGTCACCGTCAAGGCGGAGCCGACCCTCTGGTCGGAGCACTGGCTCGGGATAATCATATGGACCGCGATAGGCGTCGTCGCCGTCATCTATGTGGTCACGAAGTATCGTAGAGACCATGCCCTCATCACTGACTCCGACAAGGAGAAGGCGAGGCTCAGAGTGAAGAGCGCCAAGAAGACCTGGAAGATATTCCGGTCGAACCGGCTGGGGTTCGTGGGGCTCATCATACTCATCATGTTCATAGTCATGGCGGTTTTCGCCCCGTACATCTCGACGGTGCAGGATCCGCTAAGGACCTCGAACCTGGAGCAGGAACGCCCGCTCATCGACCCTGACACCGGAGAACAGATGAGAGACCCAATCACGGACGAGAGGCTGTTCCTCTGGAAGAATCCACACGCACCTATCTGGGATCCTTCTCCGTTCCCGATCGGACCTGATCCGGGCAACTACACCTACGCGAGGCACATAATGGGCACGGACAGCTTCGGACGAGACGTGTACAGTCTCACTATATACGGCGCTCGCGCATCCCTCGAAGTGGGGCTCATCGCCACGCTGATCTCAGTCGCCCTGGGAGCATCGATCGGCTTGGCGGCTGGGTACTTCGGAAGGATAACAGACGAGATCCTGATGAGGATCACCGACTTCTTCCTCGTGCTGCCATGGTTCCCCCTGATGATAGTCATCATGGCCATCCTCGGAAGGGAGTTCATCTGGGTCATCGTCGTCATCGGAATCACCAGCTGGCCGTCTACTGCGAGGATAGTCAGGTCGCAGGTGCTCTCGATCAAGGAGAGACAGTTCGTCGAGAGGGCGAGATGCGTCGGTGCCGGCGACGGCCACATAATCGCGAGCCACATAATGCCCAACGTGCTCCCGCTCATATTCGCCAACACCGTGTTACTGATATCGTTGGCGATATTCTCCGAAGCGTTCCTCGACTTCTTCGGCCTGGGAGATCCCGACGTCATCAGCTGGGGCATGATGCTAGAGGAGGCGTACGACCAGGGAGCGTTCACTCAGGGCGCGTGGTGGTGGATATTCCTGCCCGGAGCGGCGATCGTCATAATGGTGCTGTCGTTCTCGCTCGTCGGCTACGCCTTGGATGATGTGCTCAATCCGAAGCTCAGAAGACGCTGAGCTGAGGCGCCGAAACCCTTTCACGTCTTTGATTCATTCCAGAATGAGAGAAAGGGTTTCACATTTCTGTGGGGAGGGGCGCGTCTCACTTCTTGGCGGCAGCCTCGGCGGCGGCCTGCTTCTTCCTGTACCACGTCAAGTAGCCCATCGCGAACTTGTCCTCTCCCCAGAACAGTCTCGAGGACTTGATGGCGAACTGCATGTTCGGGTCATTCGGGTTCCCGATGAAGCACGTCATGCCCTGCCCCGCTCCAAGCAGCATGAACGAGGCGTTCAGCTGAGGCCGGTCCGGCAGTCCGAACGATACGTTGCTGAGCCCGACGGTTGTGTTGACGCCATACTCCTCGGTCACTCGCCTGATGGTGTCCAGGGTCGCGCTCGCTCCCTTGTCGTTCGTCCCGCATGCCAAGGCGACGCAGTCGATGATCAGGTTCTTCCGGTCCATGCCCTGCTTCTCGGCACGCTTGATTATCTTGCCTGCAATCTCCACGCGCTTGTCGGAGGTCATCGGAATGCCAGCATCGTCAATCAGAAGACCGACCAAGACGGCGTCGTACTGAGCGGCGAGAGGTATGACAACGTCCATCCGCTTCTCCTCGCCAGTGGTCGAGTTGATCCCCGGTCTACCCTTGACGTCCTTGAGAGCGAGTTCAAGCACCTTGGGATTGGATGTATCTATCCAGACAGGAACGTCCACAGCCCCCTGGACAATCCGTAGGGCTTCCTTCATCGCGTGCTCCTCGTCGATTCCGGGCACTCCGACATTGATGTCGAGAATGTCGGCACCGTTCTGCACCTGCTTCTTCGCCTCACCCTCGAGCACGCCGAACTCTCCCTTCTTCAGCTTCTCGATGAGTTCCTTGCGGTTCGTCGGGTTGATGCGCTCGCCGATGATGACCGGCGTCTTGCTGGCACCGATCTTCACGGTCTTCCCAGTCCCTCTCAGCTCAATAACCGGCACTGTTGCACAGGGCATTTTCCTGCCTCCTCGCAGAGGGTGAAAGCCTCGCCTTAGAAATATCTTCCTACAAGGGGCGTGGCTCGCGGGACTTCGCTAGGCAGTGCGCAGCGAGGGACTGAGCGTCGATTATTATTCGATGAGACCATATGCAACTTGGAGTTCGGTCATGACGTCCCTCCGTGCATGCCCGTCGCGGGAATCCAGAATAGCGAAACATTAATTAGGGACGCACGTATGCCGATTCAAATCGGTTGGTTTGAAGGCATCCGTCCAGTTGACGATTGGCTTTCTGTTCCGACCATAATCCAGAGGGTAGAAAACCCGCTGGAAATCTATTGGGGGTAAAACCAATGGCAGATGCAGTAGCACGGCTAAAAGAGGCTGTGATGAACTACGAGATGGAGACAATCGCCGACCTTGCAAGGCAGTCACTGAAGGACGGTGTTGACCCACTCGTCGCCATCGAGAAGGGATTGGCGGAAGGAATCAAGACTGTTGGAGAGAAGTTCGGAAGGGGAGAGATCTTCCTACCTGAACTGGTCATGGGCGCAGAGGCCATGAAGGCCGCGCTGGCAGTACTCGAACCTGCTGTCCCGAAGGGGAAGCACAGGTCGAGCGCCGGGAAGGTCCTCATCGGAACCGTCCAGGACGACATCCATGAGATCGGCAAGAACCTCGTTTCTACGATGCTATCATCGAACGGGTTCGAGGTCGTTGACCTTGGCGTCAACGTGCCGGCGTCTGATTTCCTGAAGAAGGCAGACGAGCAGAAGGCGAACATCGTTGCGATGTCCGCACTGATGACAACGACCATGCCGAGGATGGCAGAGGTCATAACCCCACTTAAGAAGAAATCCAAGGCCGTGAAGGTCATGGTAGGCGGGGCTCCGGTCACAGACACATATGCAAAAGAGATCGGCGCTGACGGCTACAGCGGCGACGCATCTAGCGCAATTGAAGTGGCCAAGAGACTGGTTAGGTGAGTCTGATGGCTTTCGGCATTAAGCGGGGCGTCCGCTTCCAAATACTCAGCGAGAGCGATCTCGACAGGATCCACTGGGGCACCCTCCATGTTCTGGAGAAGGTCGGCGTCCAAGTGGACAGTGTTGCCTGTCGGAAGCTGCTCAAGGACAATGGTTGCGAAGTGGATGAGAAGACAAGGATCGTCAAGGTGCCATCGCACCTCATAGAATGGGCGCTTCAGAAGAAGAAGTCGAGCATAACCCTGGCGGGCAGGAACCCGAAGTATGACGCGAAGCTCGACATGAACCACAGCTACATGACCGCGAACGGCAACGGCGCGGTGGCCGTGGACTTCGATACGGGCAAGAGAAGGCCCTCCATGAAGAAGGACGTGGAGAACTCATCGAAGATCATCGACTACCTTCAGAACGTCCACATACACTGGCCGATGGTCAGCTCCACCGACCAGCACCCGAGCGTCGTGCACCTGCACGACCTGGACGCTTCGATGAACAACACTGAGAAGCACATCATGTACGAGACCGGAGTGACCATCAGCGACGCCAAGAACCTCACTGAGATAGGCTACATCGCGGCGGGCGGGGAGAAGGAGTTCAGACAGAGACCGCTCCAGTCATGCCTGCAGTGCACGTACGCGCCTCTGCAGCACGACGCCGGCGTCATGGACGCCAGCCTGTACTTCGCAGAGAAGGGCGTGCCGCTGGTGTTCTTCGGAATGCCTCAGCCAGGCGCAACTGGCCCGGCGACGCTGGTCGGATCACTCGTGGTCGGGAACGCCGAGGTCCTGAGCGCGCTGCTGATGACCCAGCTGCACGCACCCGGCGCGGCAATCATATACGGCATGGGCAACGCGCCTCTGGACATGAGGACGACGATCAGAGCCGGCGGAAGCCCTGAGCACGCACTGTCGAGCGCGATGGCGACCGAAATAGCGCACTACTACGGCATGCCATCCTGCGTCGGGGTGTCGGCCACGGCCAAGCAGCCAGGTGACCAGGCCATCATGGAGTACTACACCGGATGCGCAGGTCCGCTCCTCGCTGGTGCAGACCTCATGTGCGGTGTTGGGCTGCTCGAGGATTCGAGTTGCCTGTTCTACGAACAGATCGTGATCGACAATGAGATAATCGGAGTCATAAGCAGGCTGATCAGGGGAGAGTGGGCGGACGATGTCACGCTCGCCCTGGACGTCATCGAGAAGGTCGGCGTCGGGAAGAACTTCCTTGCCCAGAAGCACACGGTCCAGCACCTCAAGTCTGGAGATCACTTCATGCCCGAGCTCATCGACAGGCGCTCGTTCGATGCCTGGTCGGCCGACGGCTCGAAGTCGCTCGTGGACAGGGCCCGGGACAAGACGAAGTGGATCCTCGCGAACCACAAGGTGCCTCCGGTCGACTCGGACACCCAGGCAAAGGTGAACGCGGTCATCGAGAAGGCAAAGAAGCCGATGTGGGGCGGAGAAACGAAGAGGGCCTAAACCTATTCCTGGCCGGATGCCCACGGGCTCCGGCCATTCATACACATCTTCTGAACGATGGAAACCTGTTAACAGACCGACTGTCTAGACGTATTCGAGGGTGATGCGATGGCGAACTCAATACCCGTCCGCTGGCGGCGGGAGGTACTCACTAAGAACGGCGAGCAGAGGATCAGGTACGCGGCTCTCGAGATACTCGAGAAGACCGGTGTCGCCGTTCGGAGCGAAAAAGCGCAGAAGCTCCTAGGCGATGCGGGATGTCATGTTGACAAGAAAAGTGCAATCGTTAGATACCCTCCGAGCTTGGTCGAGGAGATGGCCAGGAAGAACGACCGCTCGGTGACTCTCTACGGACGGACCAGGAAGCACGACGCCAGACTGGATTTCGAGCACGTGCACGTGTGCAGCGACGGGAACGGCACCGAAGCCATGGACTTCGACTCTAGACAGCGAAGGTCCTCAAAGAAGGAGGATGTGGCCAGGAGCGCGTTCGTTTCCGATGCACTGAAAGGGCATGGAGTCAACTGGCCAAACGTCACGTCTCAGGATGTTCCCCAGGGCACCAGGCACATCCACGATCTACAGGCATCTCTGGAGAACACGGAGAAGCACATAACGCTCGCAACCGACACGACGGCGTGGGAGGTCCAGGACGTTGTCGAACTGGCGGCGGCAGCGGTAGGCGGGAAGGAGGAGCTCATGAAGCGACCGATCATCTCGTCGATACACACGAGCTCATCCCCTCTGCAGATCGAAGGAGAGGGCCTCGATGCTGGACTTGTCGCGGCGGATGCTGGCCTGCCGATCTGCTTCTATGTCATGCCTGGTCCGGGCTCCACCGGTCCTGCCACCTTGGCTGGCTCTGTCGCCGTCGGAGTTGCCGAAGCGCTGGCGGGGAACACGATATTCCAGCTGCACAGACCGGGCACTGCCTTCGTGTTCAGCTGCGGGATCGCGAACATGGACATGAGGACCTCGACCCGCGCAGGGGGCAGTCCCGAGCACGGCCTCACCTCGGCAGCATACTCGCAGATGGCCCACAAGTTCGGATTCCCCGCGCTCGTCGGAGGGTTCGTCTCTACCTCGAAATGGCCCGACCAGCAGGCGGCCTACGAGAAATTCGCGAGCGCTGTGACACCTATACTCGCCGGAGCGGACATGATTGCTGGCATCGGGCTTCTTGAGGACTGCAGAACCGTGTGGCTCGAACAGCTTGTGATCGACAGCGAGATGTCTCAGATCATCGGGCGCATGGCCCAAGGCATCGAGGTCGACGACGACACCCTTGCGGTCGAGGTCGTCAACAAGGTCGGCGTGGGAAAGGACTACCTGAGCCAGAGACACACGATGGACCACTTCAAGACCGAGCACTTCATTCCGCTCATCACTGACAGATCTTCGTGGGACACCTGGGTGGCCAAGGGTTCGAAGAGCCTGATCCAGAGGGCTGGAGATGAGGTAGTCAGGATCTTCAAGGAACACACGGTCGAACCTGTGAGGAGCGAGGTCTCGGAGACCGCCAAGAGGCTCGTCCAGAAACGGACGAAGTGAATACCACCCGCGCAGTCACTCCTTGACGGTTGTGAAGACCGCACATGTGAGTGTTCTCGCCACGCCCTTCACGTCCCTCAGTCGATCGATGACCAGCTTGCCGATATCTTCCATGCTGGCCCCTCGCACTTTCAGGATCATGTCGTACTCTCCGGAGATCATGTGGACCTCGTAGATGCCTGGAATGTCCGCGATATCCTCAGCCGTGTCGCGCTGTGAAAGGCCCTTCTCCGGTTCGAATTG
>Ga0316622_100001148_pt1 | contig 16868 bp, 17 predicted proteins | sample OWC_Aug_OW2_C1_D_FD_207646 | JGI IMG/M metagenome (GOLD analysis project Ga0316622, IMG submission 207646) | Wetland soil microbial communities from Old Woman Creek delta, Ohio, United States - OWC_Aug_OW2_C1_D5_C | ecosystem: Environmental > Terrestrial > Soil > Wetlands | place: USA: Ohio... | reverse complement strand
AATTCAATGTGATCCCCACCACCAAAATTACCCCAATGGCACAATACTGATACGGCGTCGAGTATCCCAGGAGATTGAGCCCGTTTCGGAGGAGGGTGATGATCAGGACGCCGAAGAGGGTCCCCACGATTCCGCCCCGGCCCCCGAAAAAAGTTGTCCCGCCAATCACGCAGGAGGCGATGGCTTCGAATTCATACCCGATCCCCACGGTCGGATGGCCACTGGCGATCCGGGAGGCAAGAACCAGTCCCGCCATGCTCGCCAGCATCCCCGAAGTCATGAAGATGAGCACCTTCTGGCTTCGAACGTTTACACCCGCGAGCCTCAAACCTTCCTCGTGCCCTCCCAGGGCGTACGTGTTGGCCCCGAAGGGGGTCCGATACAGGAGCACATAGACGACGCTGAACAAGACTGCCGCAACCCAGATGGGGAAAGGGACCTGGAAGAGCATTCCGCTTCCGACAAAGTTGAATGCAGACTTTGGCCAGTAAACCGATGAACCCTCGTTGGAGAAGAGGGAGATCCCTTCGAAGATCCCCATCATGCCGAAGGTGGCGATGAAGGAAGGGAATTGGAGCCTCGCGACCAGGAGGCCGACGAAGAGACCCGAGGCGAGGCCGATCAGGATTCCGAAAAGGATGGCGGAAAACGTCCCTCCGCCTTTGGCCAGAATCATGGCCGCGACCATCCCGGAGAGAGACATGAGGCAACCTACTGAAAGATCGATCATATTGCCCAGCATGATCAGGGTCATTCCAAGGGAAACGATGAGAAGCACCGATCCCTGAAGGATGAGATTGGCGAGGTTCCCCAGAGACAGAAAGGGAGGACAGATGACCGCAAACAGGACGACCAGGCCCGCAAAAAGAAAAATCACATTCGGACATCGCTTCAGGAGAACCTTGACGTCACTCATCCAGCGCCACCTTGACGTTCAATCCGAACATGGCCCTGACGACCTCTTCAAGGGAGGTCTCGGCGATCAACCGGTCCATCGCGTTCTGTCCGCCCCGGAGGACCGTGACCCGGTCGGCCACGGCAAAGATCGACTGCAGCCGGTGGGTGATGAAGATGATTGATACGCCCTTCCGTTTGAAGCTCCGGATGATCTCGTGGATCTGCTCGACCTCCTTCACCGCCAGCCCGGACGTGGGTTCATCCATGATCATGATCTTGGGATTAAAGAAGAGGGCCCGACCGATGGCCACAGCCTGTCGCTGCCCGCCAGAAAGGTGATCGACTTGTTCCCTCACCGAATTGAAGTCGATCTCCAGATTCTGGAGAATGTCCCAAGACTCCTTCTCCATGCGCTTGTTATCCAGGATCTTGATCCAGCCTCCCAGAAAGGATTTCACACGGTATCTGCCGAGGAAGATGTTGAGGTAGATGGGAAGATTCCCGACGAGGGCGAAGGTCTGGTAGATCGTTTCGATCCCGAGATTTCTGGCGTCCTGGGGGTTCTCGATTCTGACCTGTCGGCCCTCAAAAAAAACGGTCCCTTCATCAAAAGGGATCGCGCCGCTCAGGATCTTGATGAGCGTCGACTTCCCGGCGCCATTGTCTCCCACAAGGCCCAATACCTCTCCATGCTTGAGGGTCAACGTCACGTTCTGCAGCGCATTCACCGAGCCGAAGCTTTTTGAAATTCCTTCCATTCGCAGGATGTCACTCGACTCACTCATGGCCCCCCTCCATTCCCTTTCTTTCAGAGCCGGAAAGACTTTTTAAGGAAAACAGGAGCAACCCGAACGCGACGAGACCCGCCAGCTGAGCCGTGTAAAAGCCTGTCCTAAGAGAGGTCCTCTTCGATGCGACGGACATCAACCATGGCATCACGGTGCTCCCGACCCCTGCGGCGGTGCCCAGGAGGCCCATCGTTGTCCCGGCCCACCGGGGAAAATTGAGGCCTCCGAGGGCCAGAAGCCCTGGAAAGAGCCCGGAACAACCCATCCCCAGCAGGAAACAGACAAAGAGAATGCCAACCTCCACAACGACGTGAAGAAGAAGAAACAGCCCCAAATGGAGCGTGATAAACAAGGTCAAGAGGACCTTCGTATTTCCATGGTGAGCGGCCAGCCATCCGGAGACAAGCCTTCCTGCAGCCATTCCGATTGAAAAAAGGGAGAGGCCTAACCCCGAAAGGAGGATGGGAAACCCACGAATCTCTTTGAGGAAGGAGACGAGCCAGTAGGAGATTCCATTCTGGGCTCCCATTCCGAAGAGGGTAATCAGGACCAAAATGAGCAGGTTTCTCTTCCGAAGGATCCCCCACGGGGAAGCCCGGTCCTGGCACAGGGGCCGTTCCTCTCCGCTCACCTTCATGAACAGAAAGGCTCCCCCCAGAACCAGCATGAGAATCCCGGCCATCCGGTAAATCGATTCCCACTGTCCACCCTTCGCAAGGACGGCACCCATGGCCAGCGGGCCGGCGATGGCTCCGAGGGCATAAAAGAAGTGGTGGACGTTCATCATCATCCCCTCTTTTCTGGGGAAAAGTTCCATGACAAGGGCGCTCGAGGTACTCACGATCATTCCTGTTCCTCCGCCGATGAGGGCGAACAGAATCCCGTTTATCCAGTAGGCACGGATCATCGCCAGCAGGACCGAGCAGATTCCCATGATGGAGCAGGCCAGAATAAGAATGCGGCGCCTCCCAATACAATCGGATAAAGCCCCGCCGGCAAGAACAACCATGGTAAATCCAAACCATGCTGCCGAGCCCAGGATTCCGCTCCGCACGACATCGATGCCAAAAGAACTCCGGATGGCTGGCAAGGCGGCTCCTAGGAGGGTGTGAAAGACTCCCACCATGGCAAGGGATGAAAAAGCCGCGGCGACAAGTACATTTCGTGCTGGGTTCATCCTCTCAGGACCGACTGTGCCTTTCACTCCTCTCTCCCCAAGCGTCACTGGGCGGTCCAGCCGCCATCAATGAGAACCGACGTCCCCGTGATCAGGTCGGCTGCATCCGAAACCAGAAAGAGGACCGCACCGACGACGTCCCTAGGTTCTCCCAGTCTCCCTCGAGGGATCCGATCGGTCACCCAATTCTTGAACTTCTTGTCTTTGAGCCACGGAATAGACATGGGGGTTTTAATAAATGTGGGGGCAATGGCATTGACTCTGATCCCATGAGGCGCCCACTCAAGGGCCAAGGCCTTAGTCATCTGAACAATGCCCCCCTTTGTCACACAATACACGGTGCGTTCCGGGATCGCCACAAACCCCATCGTCGAAGCCAAGTTGACAATCTTCCCCCCCCGCTGCCGGATCATGAGACCGGCAATCGTCTGACAGGTAAAGAAGACCCCCTTCAGATTAAGGTCTACCAGGTAGTCCCAATCGGCCTCTGTTACCTTCATCGACGACTTGGGAACATTGGTTCCTGCATTGGTCACAAGAATATCAATCCGGCGAAACGTTTTCTCCACCAGAGGCCTCAAGGTCCGAATCTCTTCAACCTTCCGCATATCCGCCAGGTGGGTGATGACCCCCGGACTCCCCTTCTCTTTGGCCTCCACGGAGACCTTCTCCATGTTCTTCTCGTCGATATCGACCAGGATGAGTTTGCTTCCCATCTCGGCAAAACCCAGGGTGATGGCCCTACCCAGTCCTTTAGCAGCACCTGTCACCATAGCCACCTGGTTGGATAGATCAACTCTTGGATAAAAAGATTTTTTCATTTTCATATCGGTCCTTGTCGTTTCGTCAACCTTTGTCGTGCTCCTCGTACCATCCAAATACTCCGTCAGGGGGCTTCCTTCAGCCCCCTGACGAATCTCTATTTCCAAGTCTTAGCTCCAGTTTGAATGAACTCCCTTTGGCCCCGGAGCCATGCCTGCTATTTTGTATACGCCTTCAACTCGCCAATGATCTCCTTGAAGGCCGGGGCGACTTTAATCTGGAGAAGAGGTTGATCGACAACGGCCACCCCTGAGTCGATGTGGATCGTCGGTGGGTTCGTGGGTGTTTTCGGCAGATGCTGAGGAACCTTCTCGCCGTTGGCAATCTTGACCGCCCAGTGAACAAAAAGCTCACCGATTCTCTCCGGATACTGAACCACGTCGGCGGCCATGTTCCCACGGTAAACCTGTTGGATCGCCTCAAAAGCGCCGTTGAAACCGACGAGTTTCACCTGTTTCAATTTGTTCCTGGTCCGAAGCGCTTCCAACGCCCCCAGAGCCATTTCATCGTTGAGAGCCATCACCGCATCCAGATCCGGGTGAGCCGTGATGATATCATTCATCACCCTCATCCCTTCATCTCTTCTCCACTTCGCGGTGAGTGACGACACCACCTGGATCCCCTTGACCTTATCAATTTCCGGCTTGAACCCTTCCATCCGAAGGAAGTTTGCCTGGGAGCCCGGAGCTCCCTCGAGAATAGCGATCTTTCCCTGACCGTGAAGGTTGTAAGCGATCCACTGAGCGGCGAGGCGGCCACCCAGCACATTATCTGTGGCAATATAGCACTCTCGTTTTCCCCCATCTGCGTCGGTATCGACCGTAATGACCGGAATATTGGCCCTATTGACCTTCTCAATCGTTGGGATGATACCCTTCTTTTCAATCGCCACAACGCCAATGACATCCATCTTCATCTGGATGAAATCTTCAATCTGTTTCACTTGGGTCGTCAGGTCGGTGGAGTGCTCGGCACCGACGATCGTCAGCTTGACATTGCCCAGTTCCGCGGCGGCCTTTTCCGCCCCCGCTTTCATTGAGAGGTAAAAAGGATTTTGAAGGGTCTGCATGGCCATTGCAAACCTGTACTCTTTCTTCTGGGCGAAGCTGGTACCTACCAGGGCAAACAGGACAACCACCAAAACCACTAAACTCTTTTTCATATTTCACCTCCTGGATACGAATGTTGGACGAAGTGTGTCGCCTCATCAACTTCAACCTGCTTCCGCTTCTTTTCGATCCTCACCTCCTTTCTGATCCATTTCCCGCACCCCTGCTCCCTGCATCTTCCCGCCGCTTCAAGGGCAGGACTCATCACCGTTCCTTCTCCTGGAGCTTGCGCCGGATCTCCTCGATCAGAACGGCACAAATGATGATGACCCCAATGGCCACCATCTGCCAGAACGAGGAAACGCCCAGGAGGTTGAGGCCGTTCCGGATGACGCTGATGATGAGAACACCCAGAATCGTCCCGGGAATGGTTCCCACGCCTCCCATCAGTGAAGTGCCGCCGATGATGACCGAGGCAATGGCATCGAGGAGATCCGTCTCTCCGATGGTTCCCTGGCCGGAGTTGAGCCGAGAGGCCATAATAACTCCTGCCAAGCCACTGCAGAGTCCGCTGAGAGAGAGGACGATCAATTTCACCTTCCCCACATTAATCCCTGCCAACCGAGCAGCCTCGAGGTTCCCTCCTACCGCGTAGATATGGTTTCCAAGCCGAACCTGAGTAAGCAGGAGATGGGCCAGCAAGAGGACCACCGCCGCGATCAGGACGGGAACGGGGATGAATCCGATTGCACCCTGCCCCATGAACCGGAAGGAGTCGGGCAAGCCGTAGATCGAAGCCCCGTGGGTATAGATGAGGGCGAGTCCCCGGGCGATCCCCATCATCGCCAGGGTGGAGACAAAGGAGTGAAAACGAAAATAAGCGACGAAGAACCCGCTCACCAGTCCACACAGAGTGCCTGCCAGGAGGGCAAGAAGGATAGAGGGGAAAACCCCCAGGCCGCCGTAAACCATCATCCATGCCGCCACCACACAGCCCAGGGCCTCCACCCCCCCCACCGAGAGATCGATCTCACCGAGAAGGATGACGAGGGTCAGACCCACAGCTAGGATGGCGATGTTGGCGTTTTGCAGAAGGACGTTGATGAAATTTTCAAAGGAGAAAAAGTGCTTCGAGGTGAACGTCAGCACCAGACAGATCAGGACGAGACCGATGAGGGTCGAAAAACGCCTCACCCATCCCACTCCCTTTTTTTCCGGATATTGTAGTAATCCAGGCGCGACCTCTTTCCCCTTCATACGTCTCCCTCCTCCAACTCACCGGCCACAATGAGCCGCACCACTTCTTTGGGAGAGCTGTCTCTGATCTGTCGCATCCCCACCCGCTTCCCCCTCTTCAGAACGATGACCCGGTCACCCACGGAGAAGATGTCATCCATGCGGTGACTGATGAAGATGATCGAAATTCCCTCTTCCTTCAACCTGCGAATAAGGTCCAGGAGACGTCCGACCTCTTTGATCCCAAGGTTGGCCGTGGGCTCATCCATGATGATGAGACGGGCATTAAAGGCGATGACCCGGGCAATGGCCACGGACTGCTGTTGGCCCCCGGACAATTCCTTTACCCTCTTGGTCACCTGATGGATGTCGATTTTGAGCCTAGAGATGAGATCCACCGACCGGGTGGCCATCGTTTTCTTGTCCAGGATTTTTAAAACCCCCCCGAGATAGTCCTTCGTCAACTCCCGTCCCAGGAAGATGTTCTGATAGATGTTGATATTTCCGGCGAGGGCAAAGTTCTGATAAAGCATCTCGATGCCCAGCTTTCTTGAATCGACAGGGTCGGAGATGTGCACCTTCTTCCCGTCCATCCAGATTTCCCCCTGATCTGCAATATAGGCACCGCTGAGAACCTTCATGAGCGTTGATTTCCCGGCCGCGTTGTCTCCGACGAGACCCACAATTTCTGCAGGCATCACCTCAAAGTTCACATTCTGCAAAGCCTTGACCGCTCCAAACGTTTTGGAGATGCCTTTCATTTCGACCAGAGGAACGTCAGGCATATTTCTCTCCTTCAGGCAATCATGACGGACCTTAAGACCCTTTCGGGGGATTGAAGTGTCTCTCTGAAAACCTCGGGACCTTCCGCCAAGGCGAACCGCCTCAGGATAATCGCATTGAGATCGATCGTCTCGTGTTCAATCATCTCGATGGCCCGAAGAAAATCCCCAAAGGCATAGCGCATCGTCCCGAGCACCTTCAATTCATCCAGCGTCACCCGCTCCAGGGGGACCTCTTCCGTGTCATGGCCCGTAAGTCCCAGGAGCAGGATTGTCCCTCCTCGCCGAACGCAGGAAAACGCCTGCCGGATCGTTACCGACGAGCCTGCGGCCTCGATGACCACATCTGCGCCCTGGCCCTTTGTCCACGACCGGATCTGATCGATCAATCCGGGACTGGTCCCCTTCCCCGTCTCTTCCGCACCCAGGGCCTTTGCCTTTTCGAGCTTGAAGTCGACGATGTCCGAGACAAAGACCCGCCCCCCACGCTGGCGTGCCACCTGAAGGAGCAAAAGGCCGATAGCCCCTGCGCCCAGAATGACGACCGACTGCCCTTCCCTCACATCCGCCCGGTCAATGGCGTGGATGCTGATGGCCAGAGGCTGGGTCAGGGCGGCTTTCTCAAAGGAAACCGTTTCCGGAAGGAGGTAAGTGAACCTTTCCTTGGCCACCGTATATTCCGCAAAGGAACCGGGGAGTTGGTGGCCGAGTTGTTTCAGATTCGTGCAGAGGTAATACGCCTGTCTCTCGCAGAAGAAACAGTGGCCACAAACAAAGGAAGGTTCCACGACCACTCGGTCTCCGATCCCCAACGTTTTCACCGCCGATCCTGTCTTCGCGATCACTCCGGAAAACTCATGGCCCAGAACGATGGGCGGCTTGATCAGAGGGTGTTTCCCTTCAAAGGCTTTCAGGTCGGACCCGCAGACGGCCGAGGCCTTCACCTGAATCAGAACCTCATCTTCCTCAGGAACAGGCATGCGCACATCTTCGACGGTAATCTCAAAGGGCTTTTTCAGTACGGCTGCTTTCATGGGTCACCCGTGATGGACCAATTCAATCAAATTCCCATCCGGGTCCAGACAGAACATGTAATCCGAATGGTCGTGGGGCCGCTTCCCCGGGGGAGAGACGATGGGCACGCCTCTGGCCTTCAGCGTCTCAAAGGTCTCCTGGATATCATGAACTTCGATCGCGAAATGCTGGGTCTTGTTCCGCACCACATCTGACCGGATCAAATGCAGCTGCTGGGCCCCCAGTTGATACCAGACTCCGGGGAAACTGAAATCCGGCCGCGGGATCGGCTCCAGGTTCAGAATCCCCTCATAAAATGATCTTGATTTCTCCACATCCTTCACCGCAATGGCCACGTGATGGTAACTTCGAACGTGAATCATGAGAGCTCCTTTAATGCGTCCATCATGAATTTTCGGCTCTCGGCGATCATCCTTTTCGTCTCCTCTTCCGATTGATTTCCCTCCGTTTCGTAGGAGAGAACCCCTGTGAATCCCTTCTGTTTCAGGATCCGTAGGCACTCTTTCAAGTTGACCTCGCCCTTGCCAAGGGTCACCGCCTCTTTCCCGACCACGTCTTTGATGTGGACGTGTCTCACGAGATGTGCAACAGGTTCGAGAACGATGACTTCATTCGCGAGAGACTTCTCGGACAGTTTCCACTCAAACCCTGCCCGGGTCGTTCCGACATAGGTCCCCCGATGGGGATTGGCTGTGTCGAAGTTGACGCCCAGCCAGGGAGACTGAACCTGGGAGAGGATCTTGGGGAGACCCCCGGGTTTGAGCGAGATCGTCCCGTGAGGTTCCATGGCCAGATAGACCTGGTTTCTCTCCGCAACAGCCACGAGCCTCTCCAGCCGGCCCTTCAGGATTTTCAGCGCCTCTTCCTCGGTCATTCCCTCCGGCAGCCGTCCCTCCCCTGTTAGAACCACCGGTATTGCTGCGGCCTTGCACCACGGAATCGCATGTTCGAGGTCCTTCACTCCCTGTTCATCGGTGATCAATTCCCTGTGGCTCCCTAAACCGGAAATACCCTTGAACCCGAAACCGGCCACCTTTTCCATGAACTTGATCGGATCATCACGGTAGGGATCGCCGTGATCGCACCACGAGAGATTGGCCTCCACCTCCACGTACTCGTATCCGGCATCGGCAATCCACCGAAGGGCCTTTTCAAAGGGGTGTTTCCTGAAATCGACGGTGTTGCAACCGATCTTCATCGCCTTCTCCCTCCCTGTCATATTCTTCTCATGGAACGAAACAGACCTTCAGACAATCGTCGGCAAAAGACGCATTCATTCCCTCTTTGGCCTTATCGAGAGGGAACTTGTGGGTAACAAACTTCATCCAAGGGAATTGATCTTTGTAGCGCATCATCATCTTCATGGTCCGATAGTATTCCGTGTTAGGATGGTTGGTGCTTCCCAGGAGAAGGACATTCTTCGCTGCCAGATGGCGGTGGACGTTGATCGTGGCCTCTCCCGCATCGACGAAATTGGAGGCCTCCAGATAGGTGCCTCCCCGGCGGAGAAGATCGAGGCCCTCGGCCAGCACATCCGGGATACCGGCCGTCTCAATCACCACATCGGCTCCCCTGCCTTCGGTCAAATCCCGGACGAATTTCATCCGCTCCTTGACGGTGGTCTTCTTGACATTCACCGTGTAATCGGCTCCGAACTCTTTGGCCAGTTTCAATCTGAAATCGGAGATGTCCATGGCAATAATGTCGCCTGCTCCGAGGACCCTCGCCTTGATCAAGTGGGCTAAGCCCATGGCACCCACCCCCTGGATCAGGACGGTGTCCATCAAGCCGAAGCCCCGGCTTGCAAATTCCATATAGCCCTTGGCCCTGTCCACGTTGTTGGTGACGACCATCAACTCTATATTGACCGCGACCTCGGGAGGCATGTCTTCCGGTACCTTGTAGACCCAGGACCCCGGGAAGATGTACATGTACTCCGCCCAGCCGCCCGTGATGTGAGGGGGCTGGTCAGAACGAAAATAGACGCCGTAGGTCCGGTTGTTGGCGCAGTAGGGCCATCCGAAGACGTGTCGACAATACCAGCACTTCTTGCAGATGATATTGGGGCAAACCGTGACTCGGTCTCCCACCTTGAGAGGAACACCGTCGGCATCAAGATAGGTCCCGTTGATCTCCTCGATGTGCCCCACGACCTCATGGCCCTTGACGCAGGGGAAGACACCCCGCTGCTCCGCTTCAGTGCCTCCGTAAAGGATCATCTCCCCTTTGTATGCGTGCTTATCCGTTCCGCAGATACCGGCCATCTCAATTTTGATCACCATGGCGTCCTTCTCGATGTCGGGATAGGGGAACTCCTGAACCTCAACCTTGCCCGGCTCAACCATGACCACGGCTTTTATTTTCTTCTTACTCATCTTCGGCTCCTTTCTCGTATTGGGAAAATGTCGGTTCCCTTCAGACCGTCAAGCGCGAAGGGACCATCTGCTTCAAGCGACGAAACTGCGCCCCCATCAACACGAGGGCGGCAACGATAAAGACCGTAAGGCTTAGAAAACCTGCCTGGAGGGTGGTCACCTGGGAGACCAGGGACATGAACCAGGGCACAATGACCGACCCCAATCCTCCTCCCGTGGCAAGAATTCCCATGGCCGTCCCGGGAAATTCAGGATAGCACCTACCTGCCACGCCGAGGAGGGAGGGCAGGATTCCCGAATGGGCAAATCCGCAAACTGCAAAAAATGGAATGGCCCATGCACCGGGGGCGAGGACGGCGGACAAAAGGCCGAACAGCAAGAGTGAGAGGAGACCGGGGAGATAAAGGGCCTCATGAAGCCGCGTGACCAGATAGCTCGAAATAAGTCTCCCTGCAGCCGCACTGGCGAAGAAGAAGAAAAGAGAGGAACTTGCCAATCCAATGGGAAGACCTCTCGTCTCTTTCAGGAGGCTCACCATCCAGAAGCTGATCGCATTCTGGACACCCGAATTGAAGAAAATGACGAAGAAGAAGGATAGAAAGGTCATGTCCGTCATCAATCGTCCTATCTGCCTCAGATCGAATCCCCGTTTTTTCTGGGAAACCGCGACGCTTTGAACAGAGAGAAAAACAAAGACGATCAGGACAAAGGATCCGAAACCGATATAACCCCATTGCCAGGGGATCGCATTCACCAAAAGCGCTCCCATGATGAGAGGTCCTGATAGGGATCCCAACGCAAAGAAGAAGTGGTGAAGGTTCAGGATCGAAGATTCCCGGCCCGGGAAGAGCTGGACAAGGAGTGGATTGGAACTCGACTCGATCAAACCGCCCGCGATGCCCACGAAGGTCATGCTCACGAAGACAAGCAGGACCCCTTCCGGGTATCCGAAGAGGATCAGGTTACACCCCATGAGAAGGCAGCCCACCTTGAGGATCAGGCTCTTCTTGAATGCATCTGACAGGGGACCTCCAAAAAAGACAGCCGTTGAAAAACCGAGCTGAAGGAGAGCGGTGAGGGTTCCGGCCTGGAGGATACTGAGATCCATGAAGGAGCGGATTTCAGGAAGGGCGGTCCCGAGAAAAGTCCTCGACATTCCCACGAAACTAAGGGAGAGAAAGGCTCCACAGGTGATCATCCATCGCCGCTCAACCACTTTTCCGGATCCCCTTTTTTCCTAATCCTTGTGATCCTTAAACCCTTTCAATATGCTGGCCAGGCCACGGTGTAAAGGTGCTTCCCGCCCTTCAGAGGCCCCTTCAGAAGATCTTCCATTTCTTTCTGCGTGAACCGCTGGCTCACCTGATCCAGAGGTGGCAGCTTCCCAGGGGGGAATTTTTCCATGATGTCATGGATCAGACGTTCCATGTAGTCGAAAAGCGCTTCGACGCCGGGTCTCGCTTTCTCCGCACTGGCCAGGGTTGCCTTGCCCACGGAGCCCTCCGGATTTCCGACCACCTCGATGGTGCCGCAACCGACATGGGCATACCAAGGAATCGGTCGCTGGTAAGCGTTGGCAGCCGAATCGATGTGCCCCGGTGGCAGAAACCCGTGGGGCTCCGTGTCCAGAGCATCTTTCATCTTGATCATCTCTGGAAACAAGGCAAGGGAGAAAGAGGTCTCCGCCTCATCTGCGTGGATAAATGGCGTCTCAAAGGGACCCCCGTGGGCCTTGTCCTTCACATACTGAGGAATGGCATAATACCAGTTCAGGTTGATGAAGATCCCCGGGACCTGGTACCGACGGGCAAACCGGTGGATGGCCGTGGGCAGGACGTATTCCTGTCCGTGACCGTTCAACAAAATCTGTTTCCTGAAACCTGCATTCCAGTATCCCGCAATCACCTGAGAGACATAGGCGGTGAAGATGTCCTCCTCGATCGGGATCGTCCCGGGCATTCCGATATGATGATAGGGATGACTTCCGAACCAGATGGGCTGGGAGACGGTGCAACCCGTTTTCTTTGCGACAGCCTCTGCCATCCGGGTTACAAGAAACGTGTCTTCGCCATAGCAGGCATGAAGCCCGTGGCACTCTGTGCTCCCCACCGGGATGATGATGAGATCACATTTCTTGAGGCGCTCATCTACTTCCTTCATCGTCATATTTTGGAAATAGATCCCGTCCGCTAGATCGAGATGTCCCTCTTTGGGGGGAATTTCCCATTTGCTCATGATGCTCCTCCTTTTCTGTCACGGATCTTGTCGCGGGCGAACCTTCTCAGTCCCCGTTCCAAAGGCTGCGCTCTTAAGCATGCCTCAGAATTTGATGACGACCTTGATCGCTCCTCCTTTCCTTTGGATAAAAGTATCAAAGGCCTCCCTCACCTGCTCCAGAGGGAAGGTATGGGTAATGAGAGGTTTCGCCTTGATCCTCCCATCCCCCATGAGCGGGGCCACTTTACTGAGAGCCCGATCTCCCTCGGCTCGGCTCCCCGCCAGGGTGATGTTCCACTGGGCGATCTTGAAGGCGTTTATCGCCACGGGCTCGCCGTAGATCCCAACCAGGCCAATCCGTCCATTTTTTCGGGTGAATTCGACGGCATCGGCCAAGGAACTGGAGGTCCCGGCACATTCGAGCACGACGTCGGCGCCCAGGCCACCCGTCAGTTCGAGGACCCGCTTGATCACATTCTCTTTCTTCGTATTGATCGCCAAATCCGCTCCGAGCTTAAGAGCCAGGGAGAGACGTTCGTCCCGCGTCCCTGTGATGATCACTCTTCCAGCTCCTGTGGCTTTGGTGAGTTGAACCGCCATCAACCCGATGGGTCCAGGCCCCGCCACCACCACGGTCTCGCCCGCGTCGATCCCTCCAACCCGTGTGATCCCGTACATCCCTGTCCCCGCCGTGGTGATGAGGGTCGCTTCTTCGAAGTTCAACGCATCCGGGATGCGATGGAGCGTGTTGATGTGGTTGACAGCATATTCTGCATAGCCGCCGTTAACCGTGAAGCCATAGTGGCGATGGCCTGCAGCCACTTTTCCGTAATTGAAACAAACCGTGTAAAATCCCTTCAAACAATTTGGACAGACGCCGCAGCCTTTGTGGGGCTCAATGGCCACGCGGTCGCCAAACGAAAAACCGACGACGCCTTCGCCCAGAGCCACGATGGTTCCGGCATACTCGTGCCCCGGAATGAATTCTCCGAAAGGAGGCTGGCCCTGCCAGCCCTGGGCTAGGATCTTGGGGTCGGTTCCGCAGATGGCGCAGGCTTCCACCTTAATCAGGACCTCCTGTTGACCTGGCTTGGGAACTTTCTTCTCCACCACCCTCATGTCGTTAGGTCCGAAGAGGACCGCCGCCTTCATCGTCTCCGGGATCTTCATGGGCTCCTCACTTTTCGTTGAAATAGATTTGGACCTTCAAACTCTTTTCCTTGTCCATGGCCGCCTCAAAGGCCTTGGTGAAGTCAGAATAATGGAAGCGGTGGGTCACCAGCTGTCCGAAATAATCAGGCTCCTCGCGGATCGCCTTGATGGTCCTTGGGAACTCCCCTGTCCCTCCAATCGTTCCTGTAATCTTCAGGGCTTTCAGAGTAATCAGCCTCAGGTTTGCCTCACCCGTGGGGACGAATCCGATGACCACAATCCCTCCGAGCGGCCTCACGATTTCCAGGGCGTTCGCAAAGGCCTCCTTTGAACCAGTGCTTTCAAAAACTAGATCGTAGGCTGCGGGAGAGTAGAAGTCCCGGTAGTCACTTCCCGAGGCTTTCGATCCTTTCCGGGTAATGAAATCGACATCGGCTGGCTTTCGAGCGCCCAACGCTGCCGCTTTCTCCATCCTGGAATGAATGGGATCGTAGACCTCTACGTGCAAACACCCGAAGATCTTCCGAAGGACCATCAGAAGGGCGAGCCCCATGTTTCCTCCCCCGAGGATCAGGATGCGTCGATCCCGGAGGTTGCCCATCAACCTTTCTCCCGCAGCAGCCGCATGGCAAACCACCGCGAGGGGTTCGGCCAGGGAGAGCACACGAGGGTCGACAGGGGCCGTCGGGTAGACATATTTCGCCTCTTGAAGGAAGGTCTGCCTCGAGGCCCCATCCCGCGTCATACCCACTTTATCGATCACTTCACAAAGATTCTTGTCCTCGGCGCAATACGCGCAAGTCCCACACCAGAGGGAACAGTCGCCCGTGACCTGGTCCCCGTTCCTCAAGGATGTCACTCCTTTCCCAACTGCCTCCACGATCCCTGCCCATTCATGACCGACGTAAACGGGATACTTGAAAGGGCCTGAATACGTTCCTTCATAGATCCTCAGGTCCGATCCGCACAGATTAATATTGTCGATCCGAATCAGAACCTGCCCGGAAGCCGGATCCGGGATCTCCTCCTCAACAATCTCCATCTGTTTGGGCCCCTTTAACAGGAGGCCTTTCATCTTTTTCATCGTCACGCCTCAGGATTGAACAGGACCTTGATCGCATCACCGCTTCTGGCAAGAGCCAACCCTCGCTCCCAGTCCTTTAGAGGAAGGATTTCACTGATGAGGGGCTTGACGTTCACTTTTTTCCTCTCGAGAAGGGAAAGCCCCCTCTCCCAGCTTGAATAGCACGAACTGAAATGGAAAATGAGCGATGGGGCTCGGAAGACCGTCTCCTTCCATGCAATGGGGACCTCTTGTACCGGGGGGATTCCGATGGCGAGAAATCGGCCGTGCGTTCGGACTATTCTGAACCCCTGGGCGATCGCCTGCGGAGCCCCGGACACCTCCACGACGAGATCAGCCCCCACCCCTCCCGTGCTTTCCTTCACGACCGCCACAGGATCTTCTTTCTCGACGTTAATCGTTCGGTCAGCCCCGAGTTCCCGGGCCAGCTTAAGTCTCAACTTTTCGTCCTGGGTGATCCCCGTGACGAAGACCTTCGAAGCTCCCTCGGCCTTGGCTATCTGGAGGGCCAAGAGACCCACGGGACCGCACCCCAAGACCACCACCACGTCCTCGGGTTCCACCCTCGCCCTCTCCAGGACTCCATGGATTGCGATGGCGAGAGGCTCCATCACCGCGGCCTCTTCAAAGGTGATCTGCTCGGGGATCCTGTGAAGGAGCCACGAGGGTACGCTCACATATTCCGCGAACGCTCCGTCGATACCCCAGCCAAGAGCCCGTTTGGATGGGCAAACATGCTTTTCTCCTGAGAGACAGAAGCGGCAGCGGCCGCAGACAAGGCCATGAACCTCAGAAACGACCCGATCGCCGGTTTTCCAGTCTTCCACGCCTGGACCCATTTCCTCGATCACTCCAGAAAACTCGTGACCCAGGACGACAGGAGGATAGTAGGGATGGTCATCGTCATAAATTTTGAGATCACTGCCACAGATACCTGCCGCCTTGATCTTGATCCGAACATATCCCTCTCTGATCTGCGGGACGGGATAGTCCATCAATTCGATCTTGCCCTTCCCCTTCGCCTTCTTGACAAGTGCTTTCATGGTATTTCTTCTTTTGCTTTTATTTGATCGAGAAAATCCAAGGTTTGGAGTTGACCCAAACACCCTTAGCCGTTTTCTTTCCCCGATTGCTGAGGCGATGGGGAACATCGGACCGGAACGTGATGCTCTCGGTCGGTTTCAGACGATAAACCTCGTCTCTCAGTTCCACCTCCATCTCCCCCTCCAGGATGACGCCGGACTCAACCCCGTCGTGAACGTACTTTTCTTTCCCTGTCGAGGATCCCGGGGGCCACTCGTTGTAAATAAATTCACACCCAAGATCGAGGGTACGGCTCAAAAGGGCGAAACGGATCCCCCCTTCCCACATGATCACCTTTCTCTCTTTGGCCATCACAACGGGAGACGACTGTTTGACAAAGGTCTCCTCTTCTTCAAGGAGGAATGAAAGGGGGATCTCGAAAACATCGGAGATAGATTTCAGGAGACTGATGGAAGGATTGATGCCTCCTCGCTCAAGCTGACTGATCAAGCTCGGAGAGAAATTGACTTTACCTGCCAGATCGGCGAGGGTAAACCCCTTCTCATTCCTTAGGTCCCGAATCCGCTTCCCGATCGCGAAAATGAGTGCATTCATAATTCTATCCTAGCTGAAGTTTTGTAATTCTAATTTATCAATACTAAAATAATTGTCAAGACCTTTTTCACATTTCTCGATAATGTTGAAAGACATGGCTCGGAGATAATGACGGTTCCCTATTCTTTAGGCCTATTGGCAATGTGATCCCTAAGGGTTTGGAAGGAATTCCTCAGCAAACCGTGACCTTTTGCTCGACGGAAGGAATCATCATCCCCAAGCTCCCGTAAAAACCGATTTAAAGATAGAAGTTATTTGGGGGGATTGGCGTTAAGAAGAAAATAACGGAGGAATCACCAAACCGTTTTCTCTTTGGGATCCGTCCATTCAACCCGTTAGCGGCAATGAGCCGGAAGGTGCAAATGATCAGCACGTGGCCTACCGACGGAGTTAGACGGGAGGGAGTCCTCTCCCCTGCGGGACTTCTCCAATTTCATCATTTTCCCTCCGTCTCGGGCTCAAGGTCGCCGCACCAACAGAGTAGCCCACCGTCGACATTTTTCACGTTCTTCATGCCTGCCTGTTGAAGTTTGAGACAGGCTTTGTAGGAACGAAGACCTGATTCACAATGAACGGCAATCTCCTTCTCCTGATCGAGCTCGTTCATTCGTTTTCC
>Ga0316622_100001147_pt1 | contig 16877 bp, 14 predicted proteins | sample OWC_Aug_OW2_C1_D_FD_207646 | JGI IMG/M metagenome (GOLD analysis project Ga0316622, IMG submission 207646) | Wetland soil microbial communities from Old Woman Creek delta, Ohio, United States - OWC_Aug_OW2_C1_D5_C | ecosystem: Environmental > Terrestrial > Soil > Wetlands | place: USA: Ohio... | reverse complement strand
CGATCGAATGTATCGACGGCTGCAGTCGCGGTATTTTCCGGCTTTGCCATGCAACATTTCTTGAACTTTTTCCCGCTTCCGCACGAGCACGGATCATTACGCCCTGGGACCTTGGGCGAAACTCGGCTATCGATCTTATCCTCCTAAAACACAAAAACAAGGTTCTGTTGCCGACCACAAACCCAGCCGGGTTTGGACCGGCAACTTCGTGGCGTCCAATTACAATGCATTACTCCAGATAATTTTCAAAAGGCAATACCGGGCTCGCCTTGCCGTTAGCGCCGACCGCTTCTATCGTCAGGAATTCGTCCCGGGCAAGTTGGCCTGACAATGGGTTTCCGCCGACTACCAATAGGTTATCGCCGTTATGTCCATTAGGTATTTTGATCTCGGGATGATCGAAGGGCGCTTGTTCATGGCGTACCCTCTCATCGGTCAATGTTTTCAAAAAAGCGATCAAGTCGGCGCGAGTTTCCGGATAATCCGCCAAGCTCAGAGGAAACATAAAGGCAAAATTTTTGCCGGGAGTCTTAAAATTTCCGCCTCGGGCATAGAATTCCACAACCTGCTCCAAGCTCGCCATGCTGCCATTGTGCATGTACGGGCCGGTCAGTTCGATATTCCGCAAACTGGGTATCTTGAAGGCGCCATCCATAACTGCGCGGACTTTGCTGCTAGCCGGTTTGGCAAGCTCCGCCGCGACTGCGCCCGGGGTCGGTTGATAACCGTATGCCGGAACCGCGCAACCGGCAGTACTCTGCGCTTGCGAAACGACTCCGTCCGCTTGAGTAAACACGGTTGTTGAGGGGTTGGGGATGTTAATCGCGAAGGGTAGCTGGAAATCGCAAGGCCTGATAGCGCTGACTGGCGCATCAAAAACCCCCATATTATTACCGGCCAAATATTGCAAATATTGCACGCTGAAGGCCAGGGGGTGACCGAAATCATCGATCCCCCCCAAACCGATGTCCGCATCCAGCGGCGTAACGCCCGTCGATGTGAATCCGACATCGCTCAGGGTAGTACCGGAATTGCTCCCAAACCGGCTCACGACGTTCCCTGAGGTTCTGATCACGAATGACTGATTCCCAAAGGCTTCGGGATGGGTTTTCACCAATTGGGCGTTCGTCGCCACCGCAGCCGAAGTAAAAGCCGGGCCGATATGACACATGACGCAGTGAGCATTTCTAAACAAATCCAAGCCATTCAATTCTGAGGCCGTCAAGTCCACCGGCAAACCTTGGGCATCCCTGGCGCTCCGGTCAAAAGGAGAGTCGTCTGATACCAGGGTGGCTTCGTACATTTGCACGGCCAAGCCGAAAAACATCGCGAAATTGGCTTCCATCTGATTGTAAGGCGTTTGCCCAACCGGGCCGCCGAATTGACCTATCCGTGTGTACGACCAGTATTTGGGATTGAAGGCCTGGACGATCAGATTTTTATAGGTGGTGTTAAGGCCGTTCCTTAAATTGCCGGGAGTACTGGTTGTCAAGCTTAACGGCGAGAAAACACTATCGTCATGATGAACTTTTTGGTTCTGCAAGGGTGGGCGCAGCAACAGCTTTCTGCCGACATCCGGCCAGCCGCGTTGTTGACAGCTCATTTCCAGCTCATTTAAACCCGGTCCGACGGCCTGCGATGCCAGAGCGGCGTTCTGCAGATGCAGTTTCTGCTTCTCGGCCACGCGGGCGTTAACTTTCACCCAAACGCCAGCTTGAGGGTCGCGATCGCCCCAGATAGTACTACCATTAAAAGTATTATTGGCCCGGCCATCCCAAAAATTGCGGAAATTGAAAACCGCATTGATCACCGTCGGCGCATTGCGCGACTGCACCTTTCGGGTTCCGATGGCGCCGACATGATACACGGGATCCGCAGCTCGCGCGCACTGATCGTTTCCGCTACCGGATTGCGACACCGAAGAAAATTTCCCACTGAAAGTGCCCGCCGATGACAGCACGTCGTCGGTCTGAAAAATCGCCGATGCAGCATTGAAATCATTGTAATAAGGATCGGTCAATTGAAAAAATGGGAAATCCGCCTTCTTCAAGGCGTAATTAGCGCCGCCTAGGTCGCCACTGGCGGTAAGATCGAAATGTTGTTCCGCAACCGGGGTCGATTTTCCACCCGGTGCCAGCTGGTTTTTGGTCCTGGAATCGGCGCCGGCATGGAAATGGCAGCTGGCGCAAGCCATTCCGTCGCTACCGACATTGGTATCCCAAAACAAGGCCTTGCCAAGGGCGATGGCTTTTTCCTTGTCGATCACGATGGGGTCCGGCCCGTCCAGCAAGCCCGGCACCTCGGGGATGGGCACATTCTTCAGACTGATAGGCAAGGGGCCAAAGCCGCCAGCCAACACCGACATGGGAGCAATGGTGCTCGCCAATAAACCTAGGGCGATCAGAGAGGATGGGACAAGCCTGGCAAACATATAGGGATACTCCGGGGTGATCTATTTTTATTATGGCGATCGAGTATAAAAAATTCAGCAGCTATCAGCACATCGATAGCGATAGACCTAAAACTCATCGAATTCAGCAGATCGGCTCTCATAGGACAATGCATTAAGTCAAGCCGTCACCCCGGCATACCCTCAAGGGCACAAGTGGATTGCAGGGATCCATGTCACAAGAACTTTCGCCATCCATGGCTTCTGGGTTCCGGCAATCCCTGCCGGAACGACGGGCTATTCTTAACTTAAGGAAACCCTGATTAAGTCCTTCGACAGGCTCAGGACGAACGGTAAGTGGTTGATTACGTTCGTGGTGAGCTTGTCGAACCATGAACGGAATCAACTTGCTCAGAGTTTCCTTAACGGAATTGACCCTTGGGAAAGGGGGCACCTGTTGCGCTCCCCTCTCAGAGCCTTAGGCCAATATCTGCTTTCTGCGCGCCGAGGCCACCAGACCCGCCAAGGCGGTACCGAACAGATAGACCGCGCCCGGCAAGGGCACGGCACTGGTAGTGGTGACCGAAAGCGCATGCTTGATTTTGCTCGAGTTTATCGAAGAATCGGCCGCACCCGAAGCAACGGCGTACCACCCCGGCGCCAAATTGGTGAACACCAGTTCGGCCATGCTGGCGCTGTAATCGCCGGTGACGCTGCTAAAATAGTCGTTGCTGGCGTCCACCCGGTTAACCCCGGCGTTGATGGTCTCATTCCAGTTGGTGAGATCACCGGCATGCCCTTTACCGGCATTGACGTAAGCCAAGGTTCTCAGCATATTGCTGCCTTGAACGGCCCCCGGACTGAACGTCGGATCGATGATGGCCACCGACGGATCGGCCATCCACAGCGTGCCGGGGCTGCCGATCTGACCGACCGCATTAAAGCTATGTGGGGCGGTCCAAGTGTATGGTGCTGTATTAAGTGCAATTTCAGAAGATTGCAAGATACCGCCGTCGAACTCATCATTGGAAGCCCAAACGGTAAAGGCCCGGCTCGACAGACCCGCCGTCACTTGGTCCTTAATGGTGACGACCTGATTGGCGGCGGTTACCTGAAAAGTGTTCCATTCTACGGCATGTCCCCAGGCCGAATTGGGCATCGTCGGGTTGTCGGTCCAGGTGTTGGTTATCGCGCCGTGTACTGGCCCAAACGTCAGATTGCTTGCGGTGATAGTTTCGTTGGCACCCACGACATTGTCCTGGCCATCCCATTTGTGTATATTCGGCGTAACCGCATTTATAGCATAAGCCCCGCTGCTGGCCACTGATAAAGCCGTACCGGCGAGAACAGCCCTAACCGCGATTTTGATTTTATTACTCATTCTTTCATGCTCCTGAAATGAATACGCAACGCAAGCGTATCTGAAAGTTTTAGACGGTTTTGGCTCGAATCGAATGGAAACCGATCTCCAGTCAGAACAAGCCAAAATCAGAGCAATTACCGTGTCACCGGATGCGAGGTATCCGACACGCCTCCGCTCAGAGGTGGCAGCCCGGCCGTCTCCTAAAAGACCCGAAGCTTTCCGACCCCGCCTTCCGACGGGTGTGGCGACGATAAAGCCAGGAAGAAAAATCCGCACTTGAATCAATTTTACAATTCAAGTTTTGATCACCCGCCTCGGCAATTGCATTAACAGCACAAGCCGTGCCAATTAACAGAAATCGTCTGCCGTTTGATAAAAAACTCATTGAGTGATGTAAAAAGACCTCGGTAACGAAGGATTGAATACGCCGATATAAACGCTAGATTGACGAACCAGCCATTAAGCATCCATTGAAGATAGGCTTTATTTTTTGCATGAAAAATGGGTTTAAATTATATTACTTTCAATCATTTGAGCTCATTCACCAGACCGATTCCATCCGGATTTGATCCGCAAACAACCGAGTTATTGCTGCCCTACAAAACCCACTGAGAACACAGCCAAAATAGTCGGAGCGTCATCTCGAGAAGAAACCAGTCCGCTGTTATCAAAGTGATAATCTGAAAATTTCGAACGCCACAACTACCTAAAAAATGAAGCCATGAACCTTTATTAATTAAACTATGCTGTTTAACACATGAAAAACAGGTCATATCCCAGCGCCATTCTTTCTATCTACCTTGCTCTTGTAGAATACGACCAAAGACTGAATACTATTTATACCTTTCGCACTTCAACTTTTGGCCTCTTCGCGCTAAGGGCGATGTCGTTAAGTTAAGAACTGCGGCGAATTCATTCGCACTGTTGGGTATAGATAGTAGGGCGATGCTGGGCCTATTGCCGAGAGAGTGAGCTGAGGGAGGCTCAGCAAACCGAAATTTGAAATGCGATGACCGTTGCATCCAGAAGGACTTTTGAACCTTAGCAAGGGACCAGGGCAAGTCCACCTGCTCGCTTGGCGAACATTGACTTGGAAATTTCAGAACACTTTTCAAGCTTTTGTATTCAGAGAACCTTTTACACGCTTGCCATCATCTCCCGTCGGTACGGCTTCAAGGCAAATTACTCACTTCCGAGATCATTTTGAACCCCATCAACCTGAAATATTTTCGCTTCAACTTTAAGGCCATGGGCACACCGTGCGAAATCCAGCTTTTCGCCAAGTCCCATACATCGGCCAAGCGCATCGCGGAAATCGCGATTGCCGACGTACGCAGGCTGGAAGCCCGCTATTCCCGTTATCGTAGCGACAGCCTGCTCTCCAAAATCAACAAAGTTGCCGCCAGTGGGGGAGAAATCTCGGTCGATGCCGAAACCGCCGGCCTGCTCAATTATGCCGCCACCTGCCATGAGCAGAGCGCCGGCCTGTTTGACATCAGCTCCGGCATCTTGCGCCAAGCCTGGCAATTTGCCGAGGGGCAACTGCCGGATCAAACCCAAATAGAAGGTTTACTGGAAAAGGTGGGCTGGCACAAATTATATTGGGAAGCGCCGCTACTCGCCTTTCCCATCGCAGGCATGGAGCTGGATTTCGGTGGCATCGTCAAGGAATATGCCGTCGACCGGGCGGCGGCATTGTGCCTGAACGCCGGCGCGCGGCACGGCATCATCAACTTGGGCGGCGACATCAAGTTGATCGGCCCGCGACCGGATGGCAATCCTTGGCGGGTCGGCATTGCTCATCCACGGCAACCCGGATCGGTACTGGAGACTTTGTTATTAAACCAGGGGGCGGTGGCCAGTAGCGGCGACTATGAACGCTGCATCGTCGTGGAAGGCGTCCGTTATGGCCACGTGCTCAATCCCAAGACCGGCTGGCCGGTAAGGCATCTGGCCTCGGTCAGCGTGGTAGGCGATCTATGCGTGGTCGCCGGTAGCGCCTCGACGATAGCCATGCTGAAAGAAGAGGAAGGCCCTGCCTGGCTGGAAGCGATGGGCCTGCCCCACCTTTGGGTGGACGTTCATGGCAATAGTGGCGGTTCACTGATAGCAACGCGATAACAACCATACTGACGCGCCTCTCTACAGTTCGGCGCAGTTGTTTTGATGTTGACAGAATGGCGTTGCATCCGGCGCGACCCCTCCGGATGCAACGCTTTTTGAAGCTATCGAATCGGCTCGTCGCCGACGGTAACGACCTTCAACGAGTTGGTGCCGCCTTGATGGCCGGTCGCATCGCCCTTGGTGATGATGAACGCATCGTGTTCATGAACCAGGCCGCGCGATCTCAGCTTTTCGATGATGTAGCGATTGACATCGGCATTCGCCATTTTTTCATGCGTGAACGGAATCGGGAATACGCCTCGGTACAAGGTAACCCTGCCCAAGGTTTTTTCGTGACTGCTGAACGCGAAAATGGGAATGGCCGAGCTGATCCGGGACATCCACAGTGGTGTGGAACCCGACTCGGTCAGCGAGGCGATACCCGTGATATGAGTATGATTCGCCAGATACATGGCGGACATCGCAATCGCCTCGTCGACACGGTTAAAGCTATCGCTCATCCGATGTTCGGAGGTCACCACGCTCGGCTGCTTCTCGGTTTCCAAGCAGATACGCACCATGGCTTCGACGGTCCTGACCGGGTGTTTGCCCGATGCGGTTTCCGCAGACAACATGATCGCATCCGTGCCGTCGACGATGGCGTTGGCAACGTCGAATACTTCCGCACGGGTTGGGATGGAGTTTTCTATCATCGATTCCATCATCTGCGTAGCCGTAATGACCGCGCGATTCAATTCTCTGGAACGTTTGATCAGGTGTTTTTGAGCCGCCGGCAAATTGGCGTCGCCGATTTCCACACCCAAGTCGCCGCGCGCCACCATGATGGCGTCGGATGCCAGGATGATCTCGTCGATCACTTCCATCGCTTCCGCACGCTCGACCTTGGCGACCAATCCCGCATAGCAACCTTCCGCTTCCAGCAGGCTGCGCGCCTCATTCATGTCGGCCGCAGTGCGAGGAAAGGAAATCGCCACATAATCGGCCTGGATAATGGCGATCGTCTTGATGTCTTCCTTGTCCTTGTCGGTCAATGCCGCCGCGGACAGGCCACCGCCCAACAGGTTGATACCCTTGTTGTTGGACAAATCACCGCCAACCACAACCTTGGTATTGACGCGAGTATTGTTCTCGACATTGACCACATCCAACACTACCCTGCCGTCGTCCAGCAACAGGCGTGTACCGGGCTTGACTTCACAGGCCAGAGGCTTATAGCTGATGCCGACTTGCGTGTTGTCGCCTTCCAGTTTGCCGAGATTAATATCCAACGCAAAGTCCTGGCCCTCTTCCAGCCAGACTTTATTGTCCTTAAAGCGCTCGATGCGGATTTTCGGACCCTGCAAATCGGCAAGAATACCGACCCGGCGGCCGGTTTTCTTGCTGAGCGCCCTCACCCGGTTGGCGCGATCGATATGATCTTGCGCCGAGCCGTGAGAGAAATTCAAGCGAACGACATCGATTCCCGCCTCGAACAAATCCTCGAGTACACCGGGTTTGTCCGTGGAAGGTCCCAGCGTAGCCAGGATTTTTGTTCTTCGTAACTGCATGTAAATCCTTATTTAGCGTTGAACAAAGCAACGGTGGTATCGAGCATACGGTTCGAGAAGCCCCATTCGTTATCGTACCAAGACAGGACTTTCACGAAGTTGCCGCCGGTGACTTTGGTCAAGGATGACTCATAGATAGACGAGTGCGGATTGTGGTTGAAATCGGAAGAGACCAATGGCTCGTCGTTGATCGCCAGGATGCCTTTCAATGGGCCGGCCGCCGCCGCTCTCAAAATGCCGTCGATTTCTTCCTTGGTGGTGTTGCGCGAAGCTTGGAAGCACAAATCCACGACGGAAACGTTGATGGTAGGAACGCGCATCGCGAAACCATCCAACTTGCCCTTCATTTCAGGCAATACCAAACCTACCGCGGCAGCCGCGCCGGTTTTGGTTGGAATCATGGACTGAGTCGCGGAACGTGCACGGTGCAGGTCGCTGTGATAAACGTCGGTCAAGACCTGATCGTTGGTGTACGAGTGAATGGTGGTCATCAAACCATGATCGACGCCTATGCTGTCCATCAACGGTTTGACCAACGGAGCCAAGCAGTTGGTGGTGCATGAAGCGTTGGAGATCACGGTGTCGGATGCTTTTAGGCTGGTGTGGTTGACGCCGTATACGACGGTGGCGTCGACATCGGCGCCGCCTGGCGCGGAAATGATGACTTTCTTGGCACCGGCCGTAATGTGCGCGGATGCTTTTGCCTTGCTGGTGAAGAAACCGGTACATTCGTGAACCACGTCGATACCCAGTTCGCCCCAAGGCAATTTAGCGGGATCTCTTTCCGCGAATACACGAATTCTGTCGCCATTGATCACAATGTAATCGCCGTCGACAGACACATCGAATGGAAATTTACCATGCACGGTATCGTATTTGGTCAAGTGTGCATTGGTTTTGGAATCGCCCAAATCGTTGATCGCAACGACTTGGATCTCGTTGGTGCGACCTGATTCGTACAAGGCGCGCATGACATTGCGACCGATACGACCATAACCGTTAATTGCAACTTTAATTGCCATAGAGTTTTCTCCGGGATGAGTGTGAAAGACTTGCGTCAAGATGTGCCAATAGCACCAGAAAATGCCGGGGATTGTAGCAAATGGAGCAGATCAGCGTCTACCTCGTCTACATGAAACTCTGATTAAAGTCCTTCGATGGCTTTAAGGACGAACGGTAAGTTATAGTCGTCGCACTTCAAATTTCGGTTTGTTGCCCCCCTCACTCTACCCTCTCCCACAGGGCGAGGGAACTTAGGTGCCGAAATTTGAAGTGCGGAAGGTATATTTGATTCCGCTCGTGGTAAGCCCTTCGGCTACGCACAAGAGAGCCTTGTCGAAATATGAGCGGAATAAACTTGCGAAGAGTTTCCGAAACTATCTGTCCGGCGCCGACAGCTTTGTTGTACGCCCGATTCCGGGAATGCGCATCTGGCCTAAAAAGGCTTGATCACCGCCAGCACAATGATGGCGAACAAAAACAATACCGGGATTTCGTTGACCCAGCGGAAATAGACGTGCGAGTGCGTGTTCCTGTCGTGTTTAAAATCCAGCAGCCATTTGCCGCAAAACAGGTGATAAACAACCAATAAAGCCAGCAGCGCGAGCTTGGCATGCAGCCAGCCGCTACCCGAATACAGCGTCCAGGCATAATCAGACAGCATCCATACCCCAAAACCCAAGGTTAGAACCATGCCGGGCGTCATGATGCCAAAATACAATTTCCGCTCCATCACCTTGAAGCGCTCCCGACTGACCTGATCATCGCTCATCGCGTGATACACGAACAAGCGTGGCAGATAAAACAAACCGGCGAACCAGGTCACCATAAAAATTAAATGTAGAGCCTTTAACCAGAGCATGATATTCCCAAACGGATCAAACTAAAAAACGCGAATGCCGGTCACAATCAATGAGAAGGCAGCCCCGCAGCCATGCCTCGAACACTGGCTACCTGGGCGGCGGCGTAGACGTAGGCACTGGCGATTCTGTACTCTTTCCGTCTTCCTGTCTGTGGTGCCTGCTCCTATGCTCCGAATCATGATCGGCATGAACCTCGGGCGAATACGAATGCGGCTCAAGCGGACGGGCGACCGGCGGCAGAACCCACACCGGATTATTGAGCTGCTGATTCTGCTTTTCCAATGCCTCGGCCTGTCTTTGCTGAGCGGTCGCCTGTTGCTGCTGCGCAAATGCGCTTCTCTTAAGCGCATCAGTCTGTTCAGCCTGATTCCTTTGCGCGGCGGCTTCTTTTTCGGCCTTGAGTCGCTCGGCTCTTCTGGCATCGTTTTCTGTTTGCAGTGCTTCCAGCTTGGCTTTTGCTTCCGCTTCCTTGGCCGGATCGCCTTTAATATCCAGTTGCTGCGATTTCACCGCAGTCTGGCAAGGCTTCTCTTGATAAACCGTTTTGCCGGCATTGCCTATACATTTAAATACTTCAGCATTCACCGTATCGCAGACCAAAACCATTATCGCCAAAATCAACATCCTCATTCGACACCTCGCTATATCGCTGATTATTCGAGACAGAGTTTAAACGTCCCGGGGAAAAACTATAACTTACCCGTTAATCCTGCCGAAACTAGACTTATATATGTCTTAAAGCTTAGCGCCGATTATATATTTCAACGTTAAGACAAGCTGGCTCTTCATCAGAAAAAGCTTTTTCACGACCTGCACTTTATAGCCTGTACAGACTTCAACGGCCGAACAAATCAGGAACCAAGCTCTTCCTCGGTAATTTCCGCCAGGTTGTCGCGTTGTTCGCGGCGAATCAATATCAGGTTTCTGGCATAGACAAATGTGCCGGGTAATTGTCCGAGAATGATGACCGGATCGACACGATGAATGCCATACATCAGCACGATTACACCTCCCGACATGCTGAAGTACCAAAAGCTGATCGGAATGATGCTTTTCTGGTGACGTTCACTGTGTATCCACTGCACGATGAAGCGCATCATAAACAGAGACTGACCCACCAAACCAATGCTTAGCCAAATGATGTCGTTTGAGTCCATGCTGGATAAATGATGCTGCCATTTTTCCAGCAGATGGGTAAAAAAATAGACGATGCCATGCTCCATAATTAATGACTCCTGAAGATGGAATCGGGATGCACTGCGGGAATCCAATACTCAACCACGATTGATCTCCTCGATCACCGGCAAACTATGGCGTTTTTTCAGCCAGATTACACCCAGGATATCCACGATACCCACCATCAGCCTGTCCAGCGTCCCGTACTTGGATTGCCCAAAATTTCTGGACCTGTGATTGACCTTCACCGAAATCACATGACCGCCGGCCATTTGGATCAAGGCCGGCAAAAAGCGATGAATGTGGTCGAAATAAGGCAGGGCCAAAAACTTGTCGCGGAGGAATAATTTAAGCCCGCAACCGGTATCGGGCGTGTCGTCATGCAGGATCGCCTGGCGGATGCCGTTGGCGAACTTCGACGAAAATTTCCGCCAACCGGTATCGTTGCGCTTATGCCGGAAGCCCGCCAACATCCAAAGTTTGCTGTCGTTCTGCTGTTGAAATGCCGCGATCAAATTAGGAATGTCGGCCGGATCATTCTGGCCGTCGCCATCCAACGTAGCGATCCACGGGAATCGGGCCGCAAGCACACCACTATGTACGGCGCGGCTTTGTCCGCAGCCGCGCTGGTGCTTCAAAACTCGTAACGCTGGGTACTGTTGCATCGCCTGCAGCAATTTCGCACAGGTATCGTCGGTACTGCCGTCATCGACAAATATCATTTCATAAGCTTCTTGGTCCTTTAAAGCCTGATGGATCTCCGCGATCAGCGTTTCGACATTGTCCGTTTCGTTATGAACGGGTACCACTACAGAAATCTTCATAAATCGGTAAAAGTTAAAAAGCCGCGAATTATATCAAACGCTTAAGCCGGCTTGAGGAATTTATGCCCTCGCCGTCATAAGGGTTTGAGTTGCGCAGCCTGCCCGGCGCTTCGAAACACCAACCAATATTCGCGGTGCGGCTGCAGATAGGCGGCTTCTTCCGGCTTCTCCCTTTCCAGCGTAATCAAGAAACCATCCGCATGCTGCTCGGCCCAAACCGCGACCTGATCGCCGGCCAAGACCGGCAAAGGCTGAGTCAAACGGCCCAAAAAGTTCAACTGCCCCTGGTAATTGCCGACAAAGGCGCAGGGGGTGCCCCGTTCGTTGAATGCTTTCACCCGCGCCGCCGCTGGACCAAGATTATAAGCCAAGCCATTGTATTGAAAGAAGAATACAAAACCAGCAAAAATTGAGACTACCAGCGCGGTCGATACTGTGCCAACCGACAGTTTTTTAAAATACACCGCCGACACAGCCAAAGCCATCCCGACAGCCAGCACACTAAGCCCCCAGCCCATTTCGACATTCCGCACCCAGTTTAATTTAGCGAGCGATGGAACTTGCGGAAGCAACAATAAAAACATCCCCAACATACCGAACGCGGCCGGCAACAATAATTCAAGAACCAATCGTTGCGGCTTTTCTGCACGAGTCAAGATCCGCGCCACTAACAGTGCAAAGGCCGGCAACATCGGAATCAGATAATGAATCTGCTTGCTGGGCAATAATGAAAACACGATAAAGGTCGACGCCAGCCAAACCAGACAAAACCGCAAACCATCATCCGTAAAAAACGGGCTGCCGCGTAAATTACTCCAGAAACGCGGCCAGATTAGCCAAGGAAACAAAAACATCGGCAGAAAGGGCAGATACCAGAAAACAGAACGGGCATGAATGTGAGTACCGACGGTGCGATCGGCGGTTTGATGCCAAAGTATCGCGTCAGCATATTCGTCGCCTCCGGCCATCGCCGCGGGTATCGCCCAGGCCAATGCAATGGCGGCACCCATTAAAATTGCCAACAACAGACAGCCAAACCAACGGTACCCGGCGACTTTGTCCTGTCTAGCCCAGACAAACACTAAGGCTGCCGTCGGCAACAGATGCAGAAAAATGACGGGACCTTTTGCCAGCACGCCCAAACCGAGGGCTACCGCCGCATAAAACCACCCTTTGAGCGTTGCGCCTTGACTCGCTTCCAGCAGACCGAGCATACCCAGCAATACGCAACAGGTCTGCAAAATATCGAACATCGTCGAGGTGGCAAACAAGGTCCACAGCAAGGTAGCGATCAATATCCACGGTGCCATCAAGGCTACAGCGGTTTGTTCGGGCCAGAGCTTAACGGCCAATTTGCGGACCAGCAACAGATTCACTAACGCACACAGTGGCCCTACCAATCTTGGCCACCATTCGTTGACACCGAATATCGCCCAGCCGGCTTGCATCAACCAGAACAACAACGGCGGCTTATGACTGTATGTATTGCCATTCAGATATGGCACCAGAAAATCGCCGCGCAGCCACATTTCCCAGGCCACGCTGAGATAACGAGTTTCGTCGATAGGGATCGGGCTTCTAAAAAAAAGGGTCGCGGTCAGCAACAGCCAGAGCGGGAAAATGCCCCAGCGATAAACAAAGTCTTTTGACATGGAATGAAGTGGATCGATACGTTGAACTACCGGAAACTAAGCGGAAACGACTTGCCAGCGCAAAGTTTCGCCGGCCTTTAGAGGCGTGATCCTGGCATCGGCATCGCCGAACTGCTCCGGAACCATCCAGTCCCGCTTTTGCAAAGTAAGCGTCCCCGTGTTGCGCGGCAGGCCATAGAAATCGGCGCCATAAAAGCTGGCAAAGCCTTCGAGTTTATCGAGCGCGCCGGCCTGTTCGAACATTTCCGCATACAATTCCATCGCGGCATGAGCGCTGTAGCAACCGGCGCAGCCGCAGCTGTTTTCCTTCAACACTGTAAGATGAGGGGCGCTATCGGTACCCAGGAAGAACTTGGGATTACCGCTGGTAGCGGCTTGCAATAGGGCCAGCCTATGATGTTCGCGCTTGAGTATGGGCAAGCAATAGTAATGCGGACGGATGCCGCCGGCCAGGATCGCGTTGCGGTTGAACATCAAATGCTGCGGCGTGATGGTGGCGGCGATATTGCCGGGCGCCGATTCCACGAACTGTACCGCTTCCAGCGTTGTCAGATGCTCGGCGACGACGCGCAACGCCGGAAACTGTTGGATAATCCGGCTGAGTTGGGTCTCGATAAATATTTTTTCGCGGTCGAAAATATCGTACTCGGCATTAGTCACCTCGCCGTGTATCAACAGTGGAACGCCGTATTTTTGCATCGCCTCGAATAGCGGATAGGCCGCATCCATATCGGCAACACCCGCATCGGAATTGGTCGTGGCGCCGGCCGGATACAACTTGAAAGCATGGACATGCTCGGAATCTGCGACCTTTTTGACCTCGCCTAGCGAAGTATTGCCGGTCAGATACAGAGTCATCAAGGGTTGAAAAGTTGATCCTTTTGGCAGTGCCGCCAAAATCTCTTGCCTATACATCAGAGCCTGCTCGACCGTCGTGACGGGCGGCTTCAGATTCGGCATGATAATGGCGCGGCCGAATTGCCTGGCGGTATGTCCGATCACGGCTTTCAAAATACCGCCGGTTCTGACATGCAAATGCCAGTCGTCGGGCTGTGTGATGGTTAATCTATCCATTCTCTCGGCGTTTCTATTAAAATACCCTGTTATTCTATCATCAAGGGTCTTGAAAAATTAAACGTCGACCCTCAGTAAACCCATTTTGATTATTTTGGAGAAGCAGATGCCTATTTACGAATACCAATGCAATGCTTGCGGACATGAACACGAAGCCTTGCAAAAACTCGGCGCCGAACCCTTGGTGATTTGCCCCGCCTGCAACGAAGCCGAGTTGAAGAAAAAAATCTCCGCTGCCGGTTTTCGTCTGAAAGGTGGCGGCTGGTACGAAACCGACTTCAAGAGCGGCAACAAGAAAAACGTCGCCGGCGAAAGCAAGGCCCCGGAAAAGTCCGGCGGCGGCTGCGGCGGCAGTTGCGCCTGTCATTAAGCGTAGGCTGGGTTCACCCTTCGAACATAAAATCGGAAGCGTAACCCAACACGAAAACCTAATGTCGGGTTACGGTTATCGCCTAACCCAACCTACCCAATTTTACTAGATCAACCCGAGAACAATTATGCGTAGCCACAAGTGTGGAGAATTGAACACCCAACATCTTGGTCAAACCGTCGCCCTGTGCGGCTGGGTACACCGTCGTCGCGATCACGGCGGCGTTATCTTTATCGACCTGCGTGACCGCGCCGGCCTGGTGCAAGTGGTGTTTGATCCCGATTTGGCCGAAAGCTTTGCGATAGCCGAAAGCGTACGCAGCGAATATGTGCTGCGCATCGAAGGCATCGTCCGCGACCGCCCCGAAGGCACGCATAATCCCAATATGTTCACCGGCCAGATCGAAGTGTTGGGCAAGCACATCGAAGTACTGAACGAATCGGAAACCCCGCCCTTCCCGATTGAAAGCGATATCGAAGTCAACGAGGAAACCCGCCTGCGCTTCCGCTATATCGACCTGCGCCGCACCTCGATGCAGCAGAAAATGAAGGTGCGCCGCGACGTGACCCGCCACCTGCGCCAGTATCTGGACGACAACGAATTTTTTGAAATCGAGACGCCATACCTGACCAAGGCTACCCCCGAAGGAGCCCGCGACTACATCGTCCCAAGCCGTACTCACCCGAATTCCTTCTTCGCGCTGCCGCAATCGCCGCAGCTCTACAAACAATTGCTGATGGTGGCCGGCATGGAGCGCTACTACCAAGTCGTGCGCTGCTTCCGCGACGAGGATTTGCGCGCCGACCGCCAGCCGGAATTTACCCAGCTGGATATCGAAACCTCGTTCATGAACGAGCAACAGATCATGGCCATCATGGAAGAAATGATACGCCGCCTGTTCAAGGACATCATCAACATCGATCTCGGCGATAAATTCCCGGTAATGAGCTATGCCGAAGCCATGCGCCGCTACGGCTCCGACCGCCCTGACCTGCGTATCGAGCTGGAACTGGTCGACATCGCCGACGAAATGCGCGAAGTCGATTTCAAGGTCTTCTCCGGCCCCGCCAACGATCCGCACGGCCGCGTAGTGGCCATGCGTCTGCCGAAAGGTGGCGATATGAGCCGCAGCACGATAGACGAACTGACCAAATTCGTCGGCATCTACGGTGCCAAAGGGCTGGCCTATATCAAGGTCAACGATCTGGCGGCCGGTGTCGAAGGCCTGCAATCGCCCATCATCAAGTTCGCACCGGACGAAGTGTGGGCCAAGGTCATGGAAAAAGTCGGCGCCCAAAACGGCGACCTGATCTTCTTCGGCGCCGACAAGGCCCACATCGTCAACGAAGCCATGGGCGCCTTGCGCGTCAAGCTGGGCCTGGATCGCAACTTGCTGACCGGGCCGTGGAAACCCTTGTGGGTAGTCGACTTCCCGATGTTTGCCTGGGACGACAAGGCCCAACGCTTCACCGCGATCCACCATCCCTTCACCGCGCCGAGCTGTTCGGTCGAGGAATTGAAAGCCGATCCGGGCAAGGCTTTGTCGCGCGCCTATGACCTGGTGTTGAACGGCACCGAAGTTGGCGGCGGCTCGATCCGGATCAACCGCACCGAAATGCAGCAAATCGTGTTTGCCATCCTCGGCATCGGACACGAAGAAGCCCGCGAGAAATTCGGCTTCCTGCTCGACGCCCTGAAATACGGCGCGCCACCGCACGGCGGCATCGCCTTCGGCCTGGACCGTCTGGTGATGTTGATGACTGGTGCAACCTCGATCCGCGACGTGATCGCCTTCCCGAAAACCCAGACCGCCGCTTGCCCCTTGTTCAACGCGCCGGCCGAAGTCAGCGAGGAACAATTGAAGGAATTGGGCATCAGATTACGCAAGCCTACCAATAAGGAAGACAAGCACGACTAATCGTAAACGTGTGGATGCGTTATTCATTTAACGCATCTTTGGTTCATGATGCGTTTCGCGTGGGATAAATTAACCGCTTAGCCTAACCGCCAATGCCAAACGTTTTCGCTTGTGGTTATTCCCGGAGTTATGTTTATGAAATATGTGATGTCCATTACGGCTGTCGGAGCATTGTTATTAGCTACGGGCTGCGAGCCGGTGCAGCAATGGAACGGGCAGACGTTTGCCGAGGATGCTTCGCAAACGCCCGATCCGCGGACAGCTGTTTATTCCAACCCGGAATCGACAAACGTTTCTCCCGAATCGGGCTTGGCCAATATTCTGGTCGACCAGTTTGGAATCAACTCTCAACAAGCCATGGGTGGCGCGGGATCGATCTTTGCCTTGGCGCAGCAGCGCATGAATCCGAGTGATTTTATGCAACTGAGCGGCAGCGTGCCGGGCATGAACCGGTATTTATCCGCAGTCCCTCGCCCGGCTTCCTCCAGTTCTTGGCTGAGTACTTCGGCCGATTCGACGGAAGGCGAAAGCGCTGGACTCGGTAGCTTGTCCGCCTTGACCGGTTCGTTTCGGGCCTT
>Ga0316622_100001146_pt1 | contig 16878 bp, 14 predicted proteins | sample OWC_Aug_OW2_C1_D_FD_207646 | JGI IMG/M metagenome (GOLD analysis project Ga0316622, IMG submission 207646) | Wetland soil microbial communities from Old Woman Creek delta, Ohio, United States - OWC_Aug_OW2_C1_D5_C | ecosystem: Environmental > Terrestrial > Soil > Wetlands | place: USA: Ohio... | reverse complement strand
TGGTGACCGCATCGATCGGCGCAACGGTGCGGGTCGAGGCCGACGGCCCCGATGAACAATTCGCCATCCGGGAGATCGCCACGTTGTTTCACGATGGCCTTGGGGAGCGTCGTTAGACACGGCTCCATCGTGGATTGGCGCCTCGCGGCCGGCGCGCCGTTCGGCATCGACAGCGTTTGACGTAACGCTCGGGAGCCATCGACGGGGAATGCGATGAGGCGACGCGATGCCATTCCTGCGCTTGCCGCGCTCGGCCTTGCCGCCGCATCCTTCCGCATGGCCGCGCAACCGAGGCGGCCGGGCCCGGCACGCGTGGCGATCCTCGACGAGGCACAAGAAGCCACCCGCGCGCAACTCTGGGGCGCCTTTCGCAACCGCCTGCGCGAGCTCGGATATGTCGAAGGCCGGGACGTGCTGCTCGACGCGCGCTTTGCCGGAGGCAGCCCGGACCGTCTGCCGTTGCTGGCGGCGGAACTGGTGGCAGGCAAGCCGGACGTGCTCGTGGTGGTGACGACGACGGTTGCGCTGGCGGCGAAGAAGGCGACTTCAACGATCCCGATCGTCGCCCTCGGGCCGGCGGATCCGGTGAAGTCCGGCCTGGTCGCATCGCTCGCCCGACCCGGCGGCAACCTGACCGGACTTGCACCGAACCAGGGAGAGATCGCCGGCAAGTGGCTCGAGCTGGTGCGCGCCTTGCGACCGGACGCGAAGACGCTCGTCTACCTGACCGACACGACGAACCCGGGTGAGATGCTTGTGTATCGCGATCTCGAGCAACGGGCACGCTCGCTCGGTCTGGAATCCCAAGCGATGGACGGAATCAACGCTGCGAACGTAGAACAGGCGTTGGCTTCGATGCAAACGAGGCGCACGGACGCCCTCGTCGTTGCCACGACCGCATCGCTGCTTACCCAGCGGCGTCAAATCGTGGAGGGTGCTGCGCGCCTGCGCATCCCCGCCGTCTACGCGCGTCAGGAGTACCCGGAAGCGGGCGGCCTGATTTCCTATGGGGCTGATGCGCACGCCTTGTTCGCGCGCGCAGCGGATTATGTGAACCGCATCCTGCGGGGAACTCCACCGGCGGAGCTGCCCTTCGAAATGGCGTCGACGTTCCGGCTGGTGTTGAACCTGCGGACTTCGCGCGCACTCGGACTGGCGATTCCTCCAGCCGTGCGCATCCGGGCAGACGAGGTGATCGAGTAGACCGAAGCGGTGGAGCGGGCTCGCGTATTTCAGCGGGGGGGCGGGATCCCCGGTACGCCGCGGCCCTTGCCGGGTCGGCGCTGGGGCGTCTTCAACCGCCGCCGACGGGCGGAATGACCGACAGCTCGTCGTTCGCCGCGAGCACCCGGCTGCGATCGCGCTCGAACTGGCCGTTGACGGTGAAGACCCGAAGCGTCTGCGAAGTGATCCCCAGGGCGTGCAGCACGTCGTCGATGGTCGCGCCGTCGGCCACCTCGAGCACGCCTCCGGCCGGCGTCCTGGCCTTGAGCATCCCCATCAGCTTCAGCCGGATTTGCATGGCGCGCCGGGCGAGCGTCGGCAGCCTGTCAAGGGCGGCGGTCAGGTCCTGGCGACGAACACCGCGTGCGCTGCGTTGGCCGGTACCTTCGGCTCGGCCGACCCGAAACGAAACTGGCGCGCCTTGGCCGGCCGGCCCAGCAGCGTCGTGCCGACCAGCTTCGCCGCCACGCCGCAGGCGATGTACGCGCGGCGGATGTCGAACGGGTTGTCCCGGAGGTACTTCTTCCACGGTCCCAGCCGGGTCTGCGTCTGCATCAGGCCCTTGACCATGCCGACGTCGGTGAGCATCCCCAGGTCGTTGGCTCGCCCGGTGAAGAGGGCGCCGGAGATGCGGTCGTCGGTCCAGAGCAGCTTGCGGTAGATGAATCCGGCGCGATTGTCGATCGTCGTCGTCTCGGCGGCCGGATCGTCCCAGCGCCCGAAGCTCGCGCCCTGGAGGCCGCAGATGTCGACCACGTTCATCGCCAGGCTGCCCGGGTAGCGGACCTCGTGCCCGGCCATGTTGGCACCGGCCACCCGGCCGTGGTCGACCGCCGTCGGCTGGATCGGATGGACGGCGTTCCCGGCGCCGAACAGAACCGGGCCCTGCGCCACGTCGCCGGCCGCGTAGACATGCGCGAAATTGGTTTGCATCCGGTCGTTCACCAGAATCGCCTCGGCGGTGGCGATGCCCGATCCCTGGAGCAGGTCGAGGTTCGGGCGGATGCCGGTCGCCAGGATCACGATGTCGGCGGTCAGCGACTCGCCGTTCGACAGCTCCACCGTCTTCGTCCCGTCGGCCTGCTGCCGGAGCCGCGCGACGGACACGCCGCAGTGGACCGGGATGCCCCGCGTCGCCAGCCAGCGGTGCACGTGGTCGGCGGCCGGCGCGTCGAGCATGTGCGGAAGGACCTGTTCCTCGCGCTCGACCACCGCCGATGGCCATTCCCGCTTGTGCATCGCGTTCAGCACGATGAAGCCGATGAAACCGCCGCCGACGAGCACCACGCGTGGCGTGCGCCCCGCCGGCTGCAGCGACCCGGCGTACTTCAGCACGCGATCGGTGTGGGCCAGCGACCACAGCGGCTCGACGCCCGGCAGATCGGCGCCGGGGATCGGCGGGGTGAGCGGCGACGAACCGGTGGCGATCAGCAGGTCGTCGAAATCGAGCCTGCCCCCATCGCTCAACGTCAGGGTCCGGCCTTGCGGATCGACGGAGGCGACGCGGACGCCGAACCGGGTCTTGACGTCGAGGCGCGTGAAGCAGGCGGCGTCACCGGTGTGCGTCTGTGCCTCGGGAATCGTACCGGCCAGCCAGTACGGCAGCGCCATGCGGGAATGCGCCGGCTCGTCGCAGATGAGCGTGATGCGCGACCGGCCGCCGTCGAAATCCCGAATCGTCTCGACGGCGTTGGTCGCGGCCGGTCCGCCGCCAATGATGACGTGATGCATGGTCTCGGTCTCGATGCGTTGGCTGGGGCCGCGGGCGCCGGTGGACGTCGCCGGATCAGGCTGACGCCAGGCCGAGCTCGGCCAGCTTCCCGCGCGTGGGCACGCCGTCCTCCGACCATCCCCGCTGACGGTAGTACACCGGAAGCATGGCGTCCAGGTCGACGACGACGCCGGCCGAGGGGCCGCTCTTGTGCGCGTCCTGCAGCAGCCGTTGCGGCAGCGTGTCGTCGGCGCTCGTGAGTCCCGCCTTCAGGTTGAACAGGCGCTCGATGTTCCAGGTGCGCTCGCCGATGCGCACGAAGTCGTCGAGCGAATAGGGGACGCCGCGGGCGGCGGCGGTGCAGGGGACGAGCGATTCGAGCGGCCCGCCCGAGGCACCGACGAACATGCACACGCCCGTGTTGTCGTGCGCCGTGCTGCGGTTCTGCTCGTGGACCACCCACTCGCTCTTGCCGACGGTCGTGTGCGGGTCCATCTCGCCCGAGGTTTCGACGCCCGGCGTCCAGGCCCGAAGGTGGCACGCGCCCCGGTTGCAGGTGGCGTACGCCACGCCCATCCCCTGGAACGCGCGCGGGTCGTACGCCGGGAACTCCTGGCCCTTCACCCCCATGAACACTTCCGGGTGCCGGAACCTGGCGCCCATCCGCTTCGAGCCCTCGGCGATCTCGTTGCCGAAGCCTTCGCGATAACCGGTGGCCTCGACCATGCGCACCAGCGCTTCGGCCGAGCCGAACCGCAACGGGAGCTCGACCTCCCGCGCGTCGATCACCCCACGTTCGTACAACTCCATGGCGGCGGCCAGCGAGGCGCCCATCGAGATCGGGTCCAGCCCCAGGTCGTTGCACAGCCAGTTCGCCTTGAGCACGGCGTCCAGGTCGCCGACGCCGGTATCGGCGCCGAGCGCCCAGGCGTTCTCGTACTCCGGACCTTCGCCCGCGGGCTTCCAGTTGCGCGGGTGCATGTTGACCAGATACTTGCCCGAATGCTCGCCCAGGCGCGTCACCCGGCCGCACGCGATCGTGCAGGCGAAGCACGCCTTGTTGGCGACCATCCGCGTTTCCTTGATGGTGTTGCCGTTCAGGTTCTCGTAGTGCTCGAACTGCCCCTGGAGGAAGTTGCGGGTCGGCAGGCCGCCGAACGCCTGCGTCAGGTCGATGGTGGCGGCCGTTCCCAGCTCCGTGAACGCGATGCGGCCCGGGTTGTCCTGCATGGCGGCCCGCATCGCCCAGACCGCCTTCATGAAAGCAGCCGGGTCGGCCACCTGGACGCCGCCGGTGCCGCGGACGGCGATGGCCTTGAGGTTCTTCGAGCCCATGACCGCGCCGACGCCGCTGCGCCCGGCGGCGCGATGCTTGTCGTTCATGATGCAGGCGAAGCGCACCAGCTTCTCGCCGCCGGGCCCGATGCACGCCACCCGCAGTCCCGGGATCCCCAGCTCCTTGCGCAGTCCGTCCTCGGTCTCGCCGACCCGTCGGCCCCAGTAGGCCGCCGCATCGCGCACCTCGACGTGATCGTCGTGGATGAACAGATAGACCGGTTCCGGCGCCCGCCCTTCGAGGATCACCATGTCGTAGCCGGCGAACCTGAGCTCGGGTCCCCAGTGGCCGCCGGAGTTCGAGGTGGTGATGGCGTCGGTCAGCGCGCCTTTGGTCACCACCATGTAGCGGGCGCCACAGGGGACCGGCGTGCCGGTCAGCGGCCCGGTGGCGAAGATCAGCTTGTTGGCGGGCGACAGCGGGTCGACCCGCGCATCGAGCTCCTCGTAGAGATAGCGGGCCGCCAGACCGCGGCCTCCGACGTAGTCGCGCAGCCAATCGGGCCGGATGGCCTCGACGGCGATGCGTCCGCTGGTGAGATCCACTCGCAGCAGCCTGCCCGTGAGCTCCTGCATCGTGCGCTCCTTCCGTGTTGCGTGGCGTGAACCTGCGACCGCGGTGCCGTGCCCGCTAGTCGCCGAAGGCTTCGACGTGGTTGCGATGGACCTTCGCACCCCAGGGCCCGAGCCATTGTCCCGCCTGCGGCGACTCGCCGTACACGATCGCCTGCGTGGGACAGGCGACGGCACATGCCGGTTGCCCGCCGCACAGGTTGCACTTCGCGGCTTTGCCGGACTGCGGCAGCGTGTACACGGTGCCGAACGGGCAGGCGATCGTGCACAGGTGGCAGCCGATGCACAGCCGGTCGATGACCACCTTGGCGCCGGTCTCGGGATCCACGGCGATCGCGTTCACCGGACAGGCGTTCATGCACCACGCCTCGTCGCATTGCAGGCAGGTGAGCGGGGCGTAGCTGGCCTCTTCGTCGAACACGTTGACGCGGATCAGGCTCTGCGACGGCGCGAACGCGCCCGTCTGGACCCACGAACAGGCGAGCTCGCATTGCATGCAGCCCGTGCACCTGTCCGGGACGATGCTCAGCCCTTTCGTCATGGCAAGCTCCTGTCGACGAACATCCGCACGATCGACATTCCGGCGCCCATGAGTGTACCGAACATCGCTGCGGACGGGTACCGTTCGCGCCGGCCGCGAACGGTTCGTCGCCGGCTTGCGCCTTGACTCGCGCTCTGCGCTGCGCCCGCGGCAATCCCGCGGACACGACCCCGGAGCCAACCCTCGGCGCGCCGGGCCGCGTGGCCGGATTGCCTGTTCCCGGCGACTGCGGTTGCAGCCGCCGCTACTTTGCTGCGATTCGTGCTTCCCGGGCCATCCGCGCCAGTTCGGCGCTTCGGCTGGCGGTGACCGCAACCGACGGCAGGCGGTAGACGGGGGCGCCGTGGTCGAATTCCCCGGTGAACATGCCGACCATTGGCGCGGGGGCTTCGACCTTCGTCGCAAGCGCTGCTGCGGGTGTCTCCCTGGCGGGTGTCCAGGCGGTGGCGCCAATCAGCGTGGCGGCGACCAGCACGATGACCAGCGCGGCGAGGATGTTGCGGGTGCGGTCCGTGGCTTGCATGGCGCTTCTCCTTGGGGGGTGACGTCGACGACGCTGCCAATGTCCGCCTGAGGCCCGCCTTCAGTCCTTAAGGACGCCTTAAACGTGCCTGAAACGTGCAGTCGCCCTGCTGCCAAGGGTGTCGCATGCGGGATAGACTTCGGCCATCATTCCCGGAGCCGAGCTTGAGCAACGCCGTCGCCTCGCGCGAGTCTCGCCCCTCCCACCGCTTCGGCCGGTTCGAGCTGCAGCCTGCCGAGCGGCGCCTGCTCCTGGACGGGCAGCCGGTCACGCTTGGCGCGCGTGCGTTCGACTTGCTGGTGGTGCTCGTCGAGCGGTCCGGCCGGCTGGTCGCGAAGAACGACTTGCTGACGCTGGTCTGGCCCGGCCTGGTCGTGGAGGAGAACAACCTGCAGGTGCAGGTCTCCGCGCTGCGCAAGCTGCTCGGCCAGTCCGCGGTCGCGACCATTCCGGGACGAGGCTATCGGTTCGAGCTCCCCGTCGAGCGGGGCGACGGGCATGCGCCGGAAACCGCAACCGCCGGCGGCGCGCCCATGGCGCCGGTCCCGGTGCGCGCGCGCACGAATCTGCCCACCGGACTGCTGTCGCTGTACGGCCGCGCCGCGGACGTGGCGGCGATCAAGGCGCTGCTGCGCCGGCACGCCGTCGTGACCGTCGTCGGCGCCGGCGGCATCGGCAAGACCCGCGTCGCCCAGGCGGTGGCGGCGGATGTCGCCGTCGAATCGGGCGCCGATTTCCCCGACGGGGTCTGGTGGGTCGAACTGGCCGCATCGAGCGACGGCGCGCTCGTGCCTTCGGCCGTGGCCCGCGCCTTGGGCATGCAGCTTCCCGGCGATCGCCTGCCGGTCGACGCCGTCGCATCGCTGCTGGCGTCGCAACGACTGCTGCTGGTGCTCGACAATTGCGAGCATCTGTCCGATGCCGTCGCCGCGTTCATCGACGCCGTGCGCGCCGCCGCGCCGCACGTCCGCTTCCTGGCCACCAGCCAGGAAACGCTGAAGACGGCGGAAGAGCACGTCTATCGCGTCGGCGGGCTCGCGGTGCCGGTCGACGGCGAAGCGGCAAACGCGGCGCATGCCGGCGCCGTCGAGCTCTTCGTGGCGCGCGCGCAGGGGGTCGATCCGAGCTTCGCGCTGACCCCCGCGCATGCGCCGGCCGTCATCGAGATCTGCCGGCGGCTCGACGGCATTCCGCTGGCCATCGAGCTTGCCGCCGCGCGGCTGCCGCTGCTCGGTCTCGAAGGTCTGCGCGCGCGTCTCGACGAGCGCTTCAACATACTCACCGCGGGCGCGCGCGTCGTGCTGCGCCGGCATCAGACGCTGCGCTCCACGCTGGAGTGGAGTTACGGCCTGCTGACGCCGGAGGAGCAAACCGTTTTCCGGCGGCTCGGCATCTTCGCCGGAAGCTTCACGCTCGAGGCCGCGCAGCACGTTGCCAGCGACGGCCGCATCGACGTCTGGGCGGCGCTCGACCACCTCGGCGCGCTGGTCGACAAGTCGCTGGTGCTCGCCGTGGGCGATCCGGTGCCGCGCTACCGGCTGCTGGAGACGACGCGTGCCTATGCGCTCGAGCGGCTTGCCGAAGCGGGGGAGACCGAAAGCCTGCTGCGCCGGCACGCCGAGGCGATGCTGGCCCTGCTCGCCCGGTACGAAACGGACGATCGGCGCTGGCGCATCGCGCGGGCCGATGCGGCTGCCCTCGCCGCGGAGCTCGACAACCTGCGCGCCGCGCTGGCGTGGGCCGTCGCCGCTCCTGCCGGCACCGACCTCGTCGTGCGGCTGGCAGGCTTGTCAATTCACATCTGGATCGCCACGCTCCATCTGGCCGAGGGTCTCGAACGCTGCCTGGCGCTGCGGCAGCGCGCGCAGGATGGCGTGCCGCCGCGCGATGCCGCGCTGTACTGGCTCACGGTAGCCACGCTCGGTCTCTCGTCGGAGCCTCGCGAAAGCTTCGACGCGGCGCTGCGGGCCATCGATCTCTATCAGGCGTTGGGCGACGACAGCCGGTGCTACGACGCGCTGCTGTGTGCCGCCGTGCAGGGCCGCTCGACGCAGGAGAGGGAACGGGCCATTGCCGCGGCGGCTCGGCTGGAATGCGCCGGCTGGCCGGCGCGGCAGCGGCAAAGGCTGGCGTACGCCCGCTGCTGGTGGTACGCCGGGCTCGGGCGCTTCGACGAAGCGCTTGCCTGCGCGCAACGCCAGGTGGAGATCAATCGCGAGGGCGGACATCCGATCGGCGCGCAGTACGCGATGGGCAACGTCACGGCGATGGAGCTGCTGCTCGGGCGGCCGGAGGCCGCGCTGGAGCACGCACGCGCCGCCATCGCGAAGCTCGACGCCCTCGACGGCGGCGCCGGAGCCGGACATCTGTATTGGAACGCAACGATCGCCCTGATCCTGCTCGACCGGCTGGACGAGGCGCTCGCCGCCGCGCGCACGGCGCATGCGCGCCTTCTGCGGGAGGGCGACGAATGCCAGCTGCTCGCGCCGCTCGCGCTGCTCGCGGCGCTGCAGGGACGACCGGCCGACGCGGCGCGAATCATCGGTCACGACGATGCCGTGCTCGAGCGCACGGGAAACGGCGTGCGTCCGCTTGCGGCGCTGGTGCGGGCCCGTCTCGAACCGATGCTGGCCGCTGCGCTGCCTGCGCCCGAACTTGCCCGGTTCCGCAGGGAGGGCGCCGCGATGCGCGACGAGCAGGCGTTCCAGCTCGGATTCGGCGGCGGCGCATGATCCTGGCCGCTGCGGGGCGAGCCGGGCATCAGCTTGGGGTAATGAGCCGGGATGCGTTTTCGTCGGTCAGCGACCGGCTAACTCCCGCCGTTCGCGGCCGCCACGGAACCTTCCGGTAAGCCGCCATTGACGAGGCGACCGGCGCATGGCGATCCCACGCCGCCGCCGGGTATTCAGCCAACTCGCCTCCGCTGCGCGGTCTAGTCCCTGTGGTCAATGGCGGCCGGCACCGCGTGCTGCCCACCCTGATTCCCAGCGCCGCAACGCGCGGCCGAGACCCGGCTCGCCCGATGCCGCGACGGTCACGATGACGAGTGGTCGGTACCGGAATAGGTGGAGCGTGAGTTTCGCCGCTACCTCGATTGCGGCATCCTCTCCCGCGGTTTTGCCCGCGCCTATTGCGACGATTGAATTGCCTCTCCGCGACCGCCGACATGCATCGCATGCTGCGTTGCCTCGAGTCCGAATGACCGCGCCGCCGGGCGAAGGGTCGCGCCGCGGCCGCCGCCCGCGCGCCCGCGTGACGGTCACGGCAGAAGCGAGGCGAGCTTGCCCGCGCCGGCCACGATTAGCACGACACCGAGCGCGAGCGCGACGCGATCGCCCCGCGGCGCCATCTTCTCGATCGCGACGACGATCGCCAGCGCCGCCACCCATGCGAGGTTCATCGCGCCGCCGACGAACAGCAGCGCCATCAGCGCCCAGCAGCAGCCCACGCAGAGCAATCCGTGGCGCAGGCCCATCGTCCACGCCCCACCGGCGCCCGGGCGCCACTCGCCGAGCAGAAAGACCACCGGCGTGCGGCACCGCGACAGGCACAGCCGCTTGAGCGGCGAGAACTGGTAGACGCCGGCGATCACCAGCAGCGCGGCGGTCAGCGATGCCGAGGTGCTCACGATCATCGGATTCACCCAGTCCGCGAGCTGAAATGCCCACTGGGCGGCCGTGGCGGCGACGCTGAAGACGATCCAGACCGTGAGGTAAGCGCCGACGAAGGCGCGCGTCCGCGCCGTTTCGCGGTTGCGGGAACTCACCATCCCGAAGGTGCGGATCATCGGCCACGCCGAGGGCAGCATCATCGCCGCCATCATGATCGCCCACATCGCGAATACCGCCAGCGTATTCGGCATGGTCCAGTCCGCCGACATTGGCATCATCAGCGACGCGAGCGGGTTGCCCATGTCCACCGCCGTCCATGCGAGGAACGCCCAGCAGGCGAGCGCCACGGCCGCGATGGCCGCCGCAGCATGCCCCCGGGGTGCGACTTCGGATGCGGGACCGGACGTTTCCATGGTGCGTGTTGAGTTCGGCTTGGCAGCGATGCCACGCGCCGTCCCGACGGACCATGCGCCCGCCGCCGATCGGGTGTCAAGCCTCGGTGCGCCGACAGGCCCGGTGCGGCAGCCGGCTCCCGGTGTCGGCGCGATCGCTTGCCGCGCGGCTCGACGCGGCGTAATCTTTTCGCCGTTCCGTCCTGTCACTGGCGTCGACCCCCTCACCACCCCAAGGAGAGCAGCCATGGCGAACTGGCGCATCGAAGGGCAGTACATGGAGACGTGCAACTGCGCCTACATCTGCCCCTGCATCGGCTCCAACCTCACCGCGCGGCCCACCGAGGGCGATTGCAAGGCCGCCCTCGCAATGAAGATCGACAAGGGCGAGAAGGACGGCGTGAAGCTCGACGGGCTGGCGCTCATCGTGGTGATGCACGCGCCGGGCGCGATGGCCGACGGCAACCTCACCATCGGCCTGATCGTCGACGATCGCGCCACCGATCAGCAGGCGGAGGCCCTCGGGGCGATTGCCTCCGGATCGGCAGGCGGGCCGATGGCCGCGCTCGCTCCGTTGGTCGGCCGCATGGCCGGTGTCGAGAAGCGCCCGATCCGGTTCGAGATCGACGGCCTGACGCGCGCCGTCAAGGCGGGCGAGCTCGTCGACCAGGCCTGCGAGGGTGTGGCGGGCGGGGTGCGCAGCAACGAGCCGATGTTCATCGGCAACACCGCGCACCCGGTCAACGAGCGCCTGGCGCTGGCGCGGGCGACCCGCAGCCGCGTCCACGCGTTCGGCATCGACTGGGACGACGCGACCGGCACTCGCAACGGCCACTTCGCGCCGTTCGCCTGGGCCGCGTAGCGCCGGCCGCGCAGGCGGGACGCGGGGCGCTCCTGCGCGGCCGATCCCGCGCCGTCGGGTGCCGGGCGTCGGCCGCGTAACGCGCCGCCGGGCGCGGCGCCGAGCCACGATTCACTCGTCCTCACCCGTGGTGCCGAACTCGACGGGCATTCTCGAGTAAAAAATCTTGATCTTCTCCGCCTTCAGCCGCGCGAAGAGTCGATCAGCCTCCTCGGTGATCACCGCCATGACGACTCCCAGCGACTGGTCCGTCAGTTCGAAGAAGTGCGCGGAATGGATGTGACCGTGGTGGCCAAATCCTTCGGTCGCGGCAACCAGGGTTGCCCCGCCGATGCCCAGGGCGCGCGCCTCCTCCACCAGCCAGTGGGCGAGCGACTTGCCGTGATGCTGGTGATCCTGCCGGGGGGAGGGAATGAGTGCCGAGGGTAACGGCGGCAACCCGCATCGCACCCACGAGCCGGCCACGCTCCTGGCCCGCCTCCAACAAGCCGAGCGGCGCTGGCGCGAGGTCGAGGAGCGCTATGCGCTTGCCACGTCGGCTGCGCTCGAGGGCATCTATGAATGGGATCTCGACGCCGGGAGGCTCGCTCTCACGGAGCGGGCGAAGGAGTTCTTCGCACTCGCCGGTGACGACCTGACACCCACCGCCTGGAATGCGCGCATTCACGCCGACGACTATCCGGGTTACCGGGCGGCCGTCGTCGACCATTTCAAAGGGCGCGCGCCGCGTCTCGAGCGCGAACCCCGGATTGTCGACGCGGATGGCGGATACAAGTGGATTCTCGATCGCGGCGTCGGCGTGCGTGACGCGAACGGCAGGGCGACGAAAGTCGTCGGCGCGCTGAGCGACATCACGCGGCGCAAGCTGGCCGAAATCGAGCTGCGCAGCGCCCGCGACCAGACCGAGGAGGCGCTCGAACAGCAGACGGCGATGAGCGAGATCCTGCGCGTGATGAGTCGGTCGCCGACCGATGTGCAGCCGGTGTTCGACACCATCGCGGCGGCGGCGTTGAAGCTGTGTTCCGCCAGCTCGGCGCTGGTCTTCACGTTCGACGGCGAGCTGATCCGCCTGGCGGCCGTGGCCAATTTGAATCCGGAGGCGGCCAACGCCTGGCGCCGGTCCTTCCCCAGGCGGCCCAGCCGCGACACGGCCACCGCGCGTGCGGTTCTGACTTGCAGCGTCGTGGCGATCCCGGACGTGCTCGACGATCCCGACTATGCGATCGGGGCCACCGCCGCCGCGACGGGCTTCCGCAGCGCCCTGGCCGTTCCACTGATGCGCGAGGGCAAGCCGATTGGCGTGATCGGCGTGGGCCGCCCTGAACCCGGGCCATTCTCCGCCAAGCAGGTCGCGCTGCTGCAGACCTTTGCCGACCAGGCGATCATCGCCATCGAGAACGTCCGGCTCTTCACGGAACTGGGAGCGCGGACCGCGGAGCTGACGAAGTCGGTCGGAGAGCTGCGGGCGCTGGGAGAGATCGGACAGGCCGTGAGCTCGACTCTCGATCTGGAAACCGTCCTGCGCACGATTGTCTCCCGCGCCACGCACCTCGCCGGCATCGACGGGGGCTCGATCTGGGAGTACGACGAAGCGCGCGAGGAGTTCTACCTGCACGCGACGGACCGGCTGCCCGACGAGCTGGTCGAGGTGCTGCGCGCCGAGCCCATCCGCAAGGCAGAGGGCGCACTGGGGCGGCTGGCGATGACCGGCGAGCCGGTCGAGATTCGCGACATCATCGAAGAGCGCAGTTACCCGAGCCGGGTTCGCGAGGTTCTCATCCGCTGCGGCTATCTGTCGGTGCTGGCGGTGCCGTTGCTGCGCGAGGATCGCCTTCTCGGCGCGCTGGCAGTGAACCGGAACGCGACGGGCAGGTTCGCGCCGGAGGTGATCGACCTGCTCAAGACCTTCGCCACCCAGTCGGCTCTCGCGATCCAGAATGCGCGGTTGTTCCGCGAGATCGAGGTCAAGAGCCGCCAGATCGAGACCGCGAGCCGCCACAAGAGCGAATTCCTCGCCGACATGTCGCACGAGCTGCGCACGCCGCTCAATGCGATCATCGGCTTCTCGGAGGTCCTGGCCGAGCGCATGTTCGGCGAGATCAACGCGAAGCAGGCGGAGTACCTCGCCGACATCCTCGAGTCGGGCCGGCACCTGCTCGCGCTCATCAACGACATTCTCGACCTGTCCAAGATCGAGGCCGGACGAATGGAGCTCGAGGCGAGTGAATTCGACCTGCCGGGCGCGATCGAGAACACGCTGATCCCGGTTCGCGAGCGCGCCCAGCGGCGGGCCATCACGCTCGGGCGCGCGTTCGACCAGCGCCTGGGGACGATCCGTGCCGACGAGCGGAAGGTGAAGCAGGTGCTGCTGAACCTGCTGTCGAATGCATTGAAATTCACGCCGGAAGGCGGCCGGATCGACGTGCGCGCCGACATGCGCGACGGGATGGCGGAAATCGCGGTACAGGACACCGGCGTGAGCATCGCACCCGAGGATCAGGAGGCGGTATTCGAGGAATTCCGGCAGGTCGGGACGAGCTCGAAGAAGGTCGAGGGCACCGGACTCGGACTCGCCATCTCGCGCAAGTTCATCGAGCTCCACGGCGGAAGGATCTGGGTCACGAGTCGACTCGGGGTCGGATCGACCTTTGCTTTCACGCTGCCGCTCGCAACGCGCCCCCTCGACGGGCCCGCCGTCGCGTGAGGCCGGTCGCCAGGAGCACGGCAAATGGCCGAGAATCGACCCAGCATCGCCGTCAAGCGGAGCGCCTTTCGCCAGTTGCACGAGACCGGCTGCTTCGTCATTCCGAATCCGTGGGACGTGGGGACCGCGCGTTATCTGCAGAGTCTCGGGTTCAAGGCGCTGGCCACCACCAGCTCGGGCTTCGGCTGGACGAAGGGCCGCCCGGATGCGGCCAAGCCGCGCGACATGGCGCTCGCCCACCTTCACGAGATCGTCTCGGCGACCGATGTGCCGGTGAATGCCGACTTCGAAAGCGGCTTCGCACATGATGCGGCGGGTGTGGCGGAGAGCGTTCGGCTGGCGGTCGAGACCGGGGTGGCGGGCCTGTCGATCGAAGATGCGACCGGCGATGCCGCCAGGCCGCTCTACGATCTCGACGCCGCGGTCGCGAGGATTCGCGCGGCGCGGAGCGCCATCGACAAGGCGGGCGGTGACGTCCTGCTGGTCGGGCGCGCCGAATGCTTTCTCGTGGGTCGACCGGATCTCGAGGAAACGATCGCGCGGCTCAAGGCCTATTCACGGGCCGGTGCCGATTGCCTCTACGCCCCGGGGATACGCACGCGCGAACAAATCGCCGCCTTGGTCGCCGGCGTCGCGCCGAAGCCGCTCAACCTGCTGATCGGTTGGGCGAGCGAGCTCACGATGCAGGACATTTCCGCGCTCGGGGTGCGCCGCGTCAGCGTCGGCGGCGCGCTCGCCCGCGCCGCCTGGGGTGCGTTCATGCGCGCCGCCGGATTGCTTGCGGCGCAAGGAAGATTCGACGGATTCGCCAACGCGGCTTCGGGCGATGAACTGGATTCGTTCTTTCGCGACGACCTGGCGAAGCGGGGGCCCGCCTGACAATTGAATCGGGACGCCCGCGCCACCGCCGTCAGTTGACCGCGAAGCAGTACAGCTTGCCCGCTCCACCCGTGCTCACGAGCGCGGCGTCGCTGCATCCGCGCGAGGGGTGCGACGAATTCCACGAATGCGCCCCGGGACTTGCGTCGAGGCCCATGCGATCGTGGTGGCCGACCATCGCCGAACCCTCGCCGCCCTTGGTCCAGTTCCCGCAGGTGCGGTCCTCGCCCTCGGGGAACGCGGTGCCTTCCGGCATGGATCCGGTCAGGATGTCGTGCTGGTTCGGACCCGGCGGGTTGTCGATGCGCGCGAGCACGCGCTCACCCTTCTCGGTCAGCGCCGTCTCGCGGTTGATGTTGCTGCCCAGGTGCAGCTCCTCGACGGTGCGCGCGACGACCACGCCTTTTGCGTTCTGCCAGGGTCCCTTGCCGATGCGATCGCGCGCGTTCGCCGCCCCCGCGCCTTGCGTGCTGAGGTACGCATGCCAGGTCTTGCCGCCTGCCCCGACCGCCATGGCGAGCGCCTGGCAGTGCTTGTCGGCGCCCGCGAGGCCGCCGAAGTCGGCGCCCTTGCCCGAACCGGCACTGGTGACGAAGAACGTCATCTCCGCCGCCGACTGTGCGTGCGCGAGCCCGCCCGCGCCGAGCGACAACGCTGCGAGGCACACCATGCTTCCGACACCGCGTTTGACCATTTCTCCTCCAGAGATTCGTGAGTATCGGTTCGCCCGGCTGGACACGCGCCCGGGCTCTGCCGCAAACCGCAGCCGACGGGCGGCTATTCCGGGCGTGCAGCAATAAAGTTGCGGGGCGGATTTCGGCGTGCCGGGCTCTCCTCGCTGGCAGCGACGCCATGCTCGCCACGCTCCGGGAGAACAGTCAAGCGATGGCATCAGTTGGCATCGTCGATCTGGTCAATGGCGGCCGGCTCCGCGTGCTGCCTACCCTGATCCCCAACGCCGCAACGCGCGGTCGAGACCTGGCTCGCCCGATGCCGCGACGGTCACGATGACGAGTGGTCGGTGCCGGAACAGGTGGAGCATGAGTTTCGCCGCTACCTCGATTGTGGCATCCTCGCCCGCGGTTTTGCCCGCGCCTATTGCGACGCGTGCGGGCACCCCTTCCTGATCGCCTGCTCGTGCCAGGGCCGCGCCGTCTGCCCCTCGTGCAACACCCGGCGCATGGTGGCGACGGCGGCCCATCTGACCGATCACGTCTTGCCGTGGTCATCCCCACCTGCTCAACCAAAATCGCGCTCGCGCGATTGAATTGCCTATCCGCTGCGCGACGTAAATTCACGATACTTGCACAAGGCGCAATCGCGCATGTTGCTGCTTGCTCTTGAGCCGGAGATCCTCGCAGGGAGCGGAGCAGGCGCGGCTGGCGATCAACGTGACGGTTGATCCGCCGCGCGCTCTCCCCCGCGGACTCACTGCAACGCGACCGTGAGGTCGGTGTTCCGGGTGATGTCAACCCGGTCGCCCGCCTTGACCCGGCGGCTTCAGCCGCACGGCGACGTTGTTGTTGTTGTGCGTCGCCTCGATCTTGTCCCCCACCTTGAGCTCGGAGAAGCGCTTGACGTTCTCGGGCACGTCGACGGCGACGGACTTGCCGTCGGGCGTCTTGATGTTCATGGCGCGCTTGCCCTGATCGATCGTCTCTATGCTGCCCGAAATGGTGGTGGTCTCTGTCGGGAGCTTTTTGACCTGCGCCCAGCTGGGCAGGGCAAGAGCCCAGAGCACCGCGAACACGCCCAGCATCATCGTTCTGTGCTTCATGTCTGTTCTCCTTCGGTTCCCGATCCCGTGCCGGTCAATCACTCGCATACATGTATGTATGGCCGGACGACTGCAGCACGCGTCTTCATGACGCACCCCGTTCGTTCAAGAGGAATGAAATACTGGGGGTGTGTCATTTTGTGGTCGACAGGGCGGGAGAGGTGGCGCCGGATGGTCGGACAGCCGGGTAAGTGGAAGCTATGCTCCAATGGGTGACACTGTCGCCGAGGAGCAGACCATGAAACGCTTTACGCCTGCGAAACCGTTTCCGAAGCGCGCAGCAAGCTCGCGGCCTGACAGGGAGTAGCACGAGATGGTGTTGCCAGCCGAATTCGGACGCACCCGGACCGGAGGACGCTGCGACCTATCGATCTGCCGGCCGTACTCGTTCGCGCTACATGGAGCGATGAAGCGTATCTGAGCGAAGGTCATCCGATACAGTTCGGGCGCATGGCTATCTATTGGAGCCAAAGGATGCAGCACGCCCGATCAGCGTCAAGGTAATCCAGGGCGGCTATGGAATCGTCATCGATAACCCGACCTGCTGCAACGCCTCAGCGGGGCAAGTTTGTGCACGCTCTTGCTCGATCCACCGAGATACTGCCACCTCTTGGTTCAGCGGAAGTCCAAGACTCCCGACAGCGAACACTTTGATCTGCCGTGCCCGGCTGACTTGAGCCTGGCAAACGAGTGGGACGGCGTTCGACCTCAGGGCCTGAACCAGGCGTTGCCTACCTGTCGTTCGA
>Ga0316622_100001145_pt1 | contig 16884 bp, 11 predicted proteins | sample OWC_Aug_OW2_C1_D_FD_207646 | JGI IMG/M metagenome (GOLD analysis project Ga0316622, IMG submission 207646) | Wetland soil microbial communities from Old Woman Creek delta, Ohio, United States - OWC_Aug_OW2_C1_D5_C | ecosystem: Environmental > Terrestrial > Soil > Wetlands | place: USA: Ohio... | reverse complement strand
CTGGCCACCGAAACAATCCTGGCCGACGAAATCGCCACGCATGGCGCACTCCCGCCTCGTCTTGCCGCCCTCATCGGCCGTACACCAGCAGCGTGACTTATGCACGGATCTCAAACTTTGCAACAGCCGTGGGTGGTCAAGATCAAAGGTACCGCGTGCCGCTTCGGCGAGAGTGTAGCAGCCATCTCCGCCGTTCCCATGCCTGCACCAGGCTGGCGCCGGCCACGCTCCCAAACCCACCAGCGTACAGGAGCACCCATAACAAGGTGCTGACGCCTGTGCCTGGCAGGACCAGTGCGCCCAGCGCCCACAGCGCCAGGCCCACCTCACCCCACATGAGCGTATCCCCGCCCAGAGCATAGGGGTGGATGGCCCAGGGCTCTCCCCTGGTGCGTATGGCGAACTTGGGCGTGCGCTGGAATCCGTGTGGTACTCGCAACACTGCCCGCAGTACGGCGCAAGTGTTGCTCAGGGCAATCCCCGTGCCCAGCAGCACGAGCAAAGGCAGGGCACGCAGTCGCCGCAGAGGTCGCCCACCATCCGCGAACTGCGCCACGGCGTACAGCAGCGGTGGCCCCACTGCCGCGGCCATCAGCCAGGGCACGATGCCCAGAGCCCAACTGTGCAACGCCCGCATGGGCAGAGTCAGCAGCCCCGTGATCAGGATGAGTGGATGCGCAACGTAGCCCGTCAGGTGTAGGATGGCCTCGAGCTTGACCGCCCAGCTCCGGGTCGACCGCAGCAGCAGCTGGCCTAGCTTCAGAGTCGTCTGGATGCTTCCCTGTGCCCAGCGCGCCTGTTGCTGCTTGAAGGCGCTCATTTGCACGGGCAGCTCAGCGGGCACGACCACGTCCGGGCGGTAGGCGATCCGCCAGCCACGCAACTGCGCACGGTAGCTGAGGTCCAGATCTTCGGTCAGCGTGTCGCCCGCCCAGCCCCCGGCGTCTTCGATGCACTTGCGCCGCCAGATGCCGGCCGATCCGTTAAAGTTCAGCAACAGCCTGCTGTGGCTGCGTGCGGCCTGCTCCACCACGAAATGGCCGTCCAGCGCCAGGGCTTGTGCCTGAGTCAGAGGAGAATAGTCACGGTTGAGGTGCCCCCAGCGTGTCTGCACACAGCCGACATCCGGGTGCGCGAACTGAGGCAAGACGCGCTTCAGGAAATCGGGGGATGGTACGAAATCAGCATCCAGGATGGCGACAAACTCGCCTCTGGCTATCGCCAGGCCGGCAGCCAGAGCGCCTCCCTTGAAACCGCTGCGCTCTGCCCGGGTCAGGTGCACTATGTCCATGCCCTGTCTCTGCAGGTCCACGGCGAGTCGAGCGGCCAGCTCGCGCGTGGCATCGCAAGAATCGTCGAGGACCTGGATCTGCAGCCGGTCCCTTGGATAGTCCAGTGCGGCCGTAGCTCGCAAGAGCCGCTCCACTGTGTGCACCTCATTGTAGACGGGCAACTGGACGGTTACCCGCGGCCACTCGGAGGGCGGGGCAGGTATGGGGCGTGGGTCATGCCGGTGCCGCAGGTACAGCCAGGTCAGCGCCAGACTGTTCAAGCCATAGAGACTCAAGAGAACAACACAGAGGACATAGAAAAGCTCGACGACAATCACTATCCATACTCCCGTAAGGATGCCCCGCATCAGGGGCTGTGCCAAGACGATTGTGGATTATACCGCCAACAGGAGATCCTGTATAATCTACCGACCAATGAAGAAAGGCCAAGACATGCACTATAGCCAACCGATCACAGAGCTTATCAACCGCCGCTACTCCTGCCGCACCTATAGGCCTGTTCCGCTTGAGGAGGCAATGTGCCAGCAATTGGAGGCGTTCATGCTCTCTACCCGGAGCGGGCCATTCGGGGCGCCCGTCCGCTTCCGCTTGCTGGATGCCACTGCCGAGGGCGGCGCCGCATTGCGCGGCCTGGGCACCTATGGCTTTATCCGGGGGGCAATGGCGTTCATCGTTGGCATGGTGCGGGATGGGCCCAAGAATATGGAGGATTTTGGCTATTGCATGGAGCAAGTCGTGCTCTATGCTACGGATCTGGGCCTGGGCACCTGCTGGTTGGGAGGCACCTTCAACCGCAGCGGGTTCGCAGCCAGGGCCGGGCTGCGCGAGGGCGAGCAGATGCCCGCGGTCACGCCCGTGGGCTACATCGCCGGAAAGCGAGCCCTCATGGATCGCATCATTCGCCGCGGTGCGGCCGGATACAAGCGCCATCCCTGGCCACAGCTCTTCTTCCGCGAACGACTCGGCCAGCCCATCCGGGCGGAGGAGGCCGGTCCCTATGCCCTGGCTCTGGAGATGGTGCGCAAGGCGCCCTCTGCTTCGAACAAACAGCCCTGGCGGACTGTCTGGGACGGCTCTGCCTGGCACTTTTATCTGCAGCGCACTGCCGGGTACAGGAGAATGGCCGGCCTTGGGCGGGTGCCCGACCTGCAGCGTGCGGATCTGGGCATTGCTATGTGTCACTGGGAGCTGACCGTGCGGGAGGCGGGGCTGCCCGGCCGCTGGGTGATTCAGGAGCCAGCCATAGGCATGCCGGACTCACTCACGGAGTACACCGCGACCTGGCTACCTGCAACGTAGGACGAGTTGCCAATTCGTCCATGCCGGTTGCACAAACTGTCATTTTTTCCTACCGTGCGGGCAATGCCCCCATGCGCCGCAACACCGCGGCCAGTTGCTCGCGCTTCTCGGGCGGCAGCGGGCCCACCGGTGCGCGCGCCGGTCCTGCTTCCATGCCGATAAGGTTCAGCGCCTCTTTGATCACCACCGGGAAGGTGCCCCATGAGAATGCCTGGCGCAGGGGCGTCAATTCCTCCTGTGCCTGTCTTGCGGCGGCTTGATCCCCCGCCGCAAACGCCTCGTAAATGCGCACCACCAGCGCGGGCACCACGTTGGCCGTGGCAGCTATCGCCCCTTTGGTGCCGCATAGCAGCCCGTCCAGGATGAGCGTATCGCGCCCCATCAACACGGTGAACTGCGGTGGAACCGCTTTGATGTATGCGGCTGTGAGTGCCAGGTCACCGCTCGAGTCCTTGATGCCCACAATGTTGGGAATCTCGGCCAGCCGGCTCAGCGTTTCTGGCGGTATGGTCACCCCGGTACGATCCGGGTTGGTATACAACACCACCGGCAAAGAGGTCGCTTCGGCCACAACCCGGTAGTGATCGTACAGCTCCTGCTGGCTCGGCGTCACAAAGAACGGGGTGAGGATGGAGACAGCGTCTACTCCCGCTCTCTCTGCCGCCCGGGTCAGTGCAACCGTCTCGCGCGTGCTGACCGCGCAGGTACCTGCGTACACGGGTACCCGCCCGGCAGTCTCCTCGACCACGACTTCCCAGATGCGCCGCTTTTCCTCACGGGTGAAGGCCCAGAACTCGCCCTGGCTGCCGGTGGCGAAGACGCCGTGTACTCCGCCGGCAATGACAAAGCGCACCAGACGGCGCAGGGCGGCCTCGTTGAGCCGGTCCCGCTGGTCCAGCGGAGTCACCAATGCCGGAACAATGCCACACGGTTGGAACATTGCTGTACCGCCTTCCCTGTCAACGTTCGTAGTGCGCACATAGGGCGAAGGCCTGTACCCCCTCTTCGGGATCACGTCAGTGCGCTTCAACCTGCCTCGGCAGGTTTTGCCCATCAGGCCGCAATTCATTTGCGGCGCTCCCACAATTCGTTCGCCGCGCCTCTACCTGCACAACAGCACTGGGCAGGGCGTCTCGCGCAGGACCCGCTGCACCGCGCTGCGTGTGAACAGCGCACCGAATGGCGAGTAGCCACTGCCGCCCATCATCAGCCAGTCGCAGCCACATTCCTGTGCGGCAGTGAGGATCGCTTCCGCTGCATCGCCCCGGCGGAGCAGGGCCTCTGCCTGTACGCCATGCTCCTGTAAATAGGTGATTGCCCTCTGCAAAGTCCGTTCGTCGGCGCGGCGGCTCTCTTCGACGGTCACCACCGCCAGCGAGATGCCCCAACTGCGGCCCACGTGCGCTGCCACAAAAAGCGCTTCCTCGCTTTCGGCGCTGCCATCGTAAGCCAGGAGGGCTCTGTTGAGCAGCGAGCAGGTATCCAGCACCGCCAGCACCGGTCTGGTGGCGCGGCGCACGACCATCTGAAAGGTCGAGCTGAGCACGCGTCCGGGCTCTGGTGATCCCTCACCCTGTGCTCTCAGCACAATCAGGTCAGCCCAGTGCGCGCGCTCCACGATGGCCCGACCCGTCTCTCCCTTTTCCACAATCCATTTCCAGGGAACGCCGCACTCGTCGCAGCGACGCACAAACTCAACGTGCACGGCCTCCTCCTGCCCCTCGTTCGCCTCAGGCGGGGCGACGTACAGGCCGTAGAAGCGGCCCTTCTCGCGCTGGGCAACGGTGATGGCCTGCTCCAGCGCGCACCATGCGCTGGCGGATCCATCGATGGGCAGCAGAATATCTGTGAAGAGCCGGTCCTCGCCGCGGGGCTGCACGCGCTCCGCAAGCCACTGGCCGGGCGCGGGCGCAGCTTCGAGCTGGTCTGGCGTCATCAGGTCCGCCAGTCTCTGGGTGGCCCGTGCGGCCAAGTGTTTCAGGCGAAGGCTGTACTTCTCCGCAAAGTGTGCCGCCGCCTGAGCCAGGTCAATCTCCTGTTCCAGCTCCTTGGCCAGATAGTGGCGGTGTTCCATGATCCACAGGTACAGGTCGGCCTCGGTTCGCCCCGGAAAGTCTTTCAGCACGTCCTGTTCGCGGATGATGCGCACCAGGGGCATGTACACGTTCTCGTACCAGTCATTGACCGCCTCTTTCCAGCAGATATCGCACTGGCGGTCCTTGCCCAGGAAGTAGCCATGCACGGCGATGTGCTCTTCCAGCTTGTCGTACAGACCGGGAAAGGTGAACTCGACCTGCGTTTCAGACTGCAGCCCATCGAGGTGCGTGTGCTGCAGAAAGCGGGTTTTCTCGGCCTTCAGCAGTATGTCATCCAGCGTGGTGTCGGGCTCGATGGGCACGCTGCCGGTGAACTCGGTCACCTGGGCCTGGATGAACTTGGCACCCATCTGCCGCGCGACGGACACGCGGTGGTTTCCATCTTTGACAAAGTACACGTCGCCGACCTGATAAACCTCAATCGGCGGCACGCCCTCGGCTCCTTGCACCGCCTCGTAGACACGCTTCCAGCGAAAGCGCAGGCGCTTCTTGCGGGGCAGGAAGGAGCGGGTGAACTCGTTGTAGCGCCCCTCGCTGCCCACAATGTGGTCCAGCGGGATGTCGTGCAGTCCGCGGTCACTGGATGGCAACAGGTCGAGCTTGTCCTTCACCAGCTCAAAGGGCAACAGGTCAGTGGGCTGGCCGCGCAACTGGCCGATCACTCTTTCCAGAAAGGCCTGCGTGCGCGCACGCTCAAAGCCCATTTCCGCATCCAGGCGCGTTTGATTGTATGGATCAGTCATTCCGAAAGAGCCCTTTTCCCACCGCAGAGGCCGCTGCCCTGCCAACTACGTAGGACGCAGTAGCGAGAACGGCGGGTTCATCTGGATATCCTCAGTATTCTCCGCGTTCTCGTGAAGGTGCCGTACCTCAGAGAGGGCGGGGAACCTCACTCTGCGGTGAATCAATGTTCGTCAGCGGGCGGGGGACATCGCCCGTAGGCCTCGGTCAACTTGCGCAGACGGCTGCGGATGGCGGGCGTCAAAACATCGGGCAAAAAGCGCCAGCCCCAGTTGCCCCCCAGCCGGCTCGGGTAGTTCATTCGTGCTTCCGTTCCCAGGCACAGCACCTCCTGCAGTGGCACGATGGCCGTGTCTGCTACGGAGGCCAGCAGCCAGCGGATAAAGTCCCAAGGCAAATCGTGGCCATCCGTCCCGAAGTAGGCCAGCGCTGCCTCACGCTCGTTTTCCGGGGCGGTGTTGAACCAGCCCAAAAGCGTGTCGTTGTCGTGCGAGCCAGTGTACACAACACAGTTGTGGATATAGTTGTGAGGCAAGAAGGGGTTCTCCGCATCGCTGGTAAAGCCGAATTCGAAGATTCTCATGCCCGGGAACTCGAAGCGGTCGCGCAGCTCGACCACCGGCGGGGTAATGACGCCCAGGTCCTCGGCGATGATGGGCAGCTTGCCCAGGGCTCTCTCCACGGCCACGAAAAGGTCCGCGCCCGGACCCGGGACCCAGCGGCCGATCACTGCGGTCTTTTCCGTGGCCGGCACCTCCCAGTAGCCCTCGAACCCGCGAAAATGATCGATCCGCGCAATGTCTACCAGCTCAAAGGTGGCGCGAAAGCGCTCGATCCACCAGGCATAGCCGCTGCGCGCCATACGCTCCCAGCGATAGAGCGGGTTGCCCCACAGTTGGCCGGTCTCGCTGAAATAGTCCGGCGGCACTCCGGCCACCACGGTGGGGTTGCCCTCCTCGTCCAGGTAGAACAGGTCGGGATGGGACCACACGTCGGCGCTGTCGCGCGCCACAAAGATCGGTATGTCGCCCACGACGCGAATGCCGTATTTGGCGGCATAGCCCTTCAGTGCCCACCACTGCTTAAAGAACTGGTACTGCAGGAACTGGTACCGCGTGACCTCCCCGGCCAGGGCCTGCCGCCAGTGGGCCATGGCCTCCGGCTGCCGCGTGGCAATGTCCCGCTCCCAGGTGCTCCAGATGGCTCCCCCGTGCGCGTCCTTCAAGGCCATGAACAGGGCATAGTCCTCCAGCCAGGAGCGCTTGCTCTCACAGAAGGCGGCGAACTCGCCGTCGCGGCTGGCGTTCCCGGCGCGCTGCCAGTTCTCAAAGGCCAGGCGCAGCAGGCGCGTCTTGTAGTCGATCACCCAGCCATAGTCCACTGCAGCCGCGGGGAAATCCGGAACCTCCGCCACGTCCGCCGCGGACAGACAGCCATCCCTGACCAGCAGGTCGGGGCTGATCAGCAGCGGGTTGCCGGCAAAGGCCGAGAAGCACTGGTAGGGGGAATCGCCGTAGCCAGTAGGGCCGAGCGGCAACACCTGCCAGATGCCTTGGCCCGCCTCATACAGAAAATCGACAAAGGCGAATGCTTCCGGTCCCAAATCTCCGATCCCATACCGACCGGGCAGGGATGTGGGGTGCAACAGGATACCGCTCGAGCGTGGAAAGCGCATAATTGCCTCCTCATGCTCACCGCAGAGGGCACAGAGAACGCAGAGCTTGTACTGGAACTCGGCGCTTCCCTGCCCTGGCGATGAGAGCTAGTGTGGGTTGATTATAACACGGGCCGGGGTTCGCGTCAACGAATGCCGTCAACGAATATCAAACGACTCCACTGAAAAAAGCTTGAATCTTACCGCAGAGACCGCTGAGTGCGTAGAGTCCATACGAAGAATCTCTGCGCTCTCTGCGTTCTCCGTGGTGAAATCTCACTTCTTGCAGTGCAGTCTCAAACGAATGCCGACGTACTGAATTGTTTCCCGCATTCGTTGATGGCAGGCAAGCAAACAGGGAGGGGCACTGGCTACACCAGCGTCCCTCCCTGTCACTGTGCTCCTCAACGCAGAGACTGCTGAGAGTCCCTAAACAGGCGCTGCGTCCTCTGCGCTCTCCGCGGTAAGGTAGGTGCTACTTCTGCTCGGAAAGCTTGGCCTTGAGCGCAGCCAGGCGCGCCTCGATATCCAGGTCCGCCTGATCCTTCTCGGCCTCGATCACGGCAGCGCTCATGGAGGCGATCTCCTCGCGGGCGGCAGCCTTGGCCGCTTCCGTCTCCACGCGCTCCTTCATGCGATCAATGCCCTTGATCGCCGCTTTGGCCTTGGTGGCGCTCACCTTGGCCGTGGTGAGCTTTTCCTTGGCGTGAGCCGTTCTGTGCTGTGCCAGCAGTGCATCGCGGTCGCTCTTGACGGCAACCAGCTTCTTCTCCACCTGCTCGTAGCCGTCCTGCAGCTCGGCGACCTTGTCCTTCTGCTCTTGCCAGGCAGTGGCGGTGCTGTCTACCTCATCGCCGTAGGCACGCGCCGCGCGCAACGCGGAGCGGGCTGCTTCATCCTTGCCCAGCAGGATGGCCTGCTCGGCCTTTTCCTCCCAGGTGCGGACCTGCCGCTTGCGCTCCTCGAGCTTGGCCGCCAGGCGCTTCTCATCGGCCATTGCATTCACCAGCTCCTCGCGCGCTTCGTTCACGCCGCTCTCCAGGTCGCGGATGTACTGATCCAGCATAATCTCTGGATTCTCGGCCTTGTCCAGCATGTCGTGGATGTTGGCTTTCACAATTGTGCTGATGCGGTTCAGAATACCCATTGGTTACCCTCCTCATGTGGTATTGCGCTCGCGGCAGGCCTGTCGCCCGCCGTGAGCCTGAGTATCTCGACTCACCTGCGCGTATTGTACCACATTCTGGGGGAAGTGCCTGACGTGACTCTGTCGGTTGGCTGACAGAAGGTGGATCACAAAGACCGCGCATCCCCTGGTTCCGCTTTGCGCCCTGTCAAGTTCTGTGCTATACTAACAATTCGCGTCAATGAATAGCAGAGGTATGGTTAAGACGATGGATAGCTCCAAACCGACGGAAGCCGCGCAGCAGGTCACCTGGCCACGACCATCCGGACCGCGTGAGACTGCTCTGGTTCGCTTTCCCGATGGCCGCATCTTTGAGGCGCCGGTCGGGACCAGGCTCGAGGCCTTTATCCACGCCGCCTACAACCACGACCCGGTGACCATCGTCGCCGTCGCCATGAACTACAAGCTGTATGAACTGACCCATCGCGTGGCCCACGACATCGAGGTCACACCTGTCTCCATGGCCCAAAGCGATGGCATGCGCATCTACCGCCGTTCGCTGACCTTTCTGCTGGTCGTCGCCGTTCACGAGCTCTTCCCTGGCGTGCGGGTGTACGTGGATCACTCGCTCACCTTTGGCGGGCTCTACTGCGAGGTGCAGGGCCGCGAGCCATTTACGCCGGAAGAGGTGGCGCGCCTTGAGCAGCGTATGCGGCAGATGGTTGCCGAGGACATACCGATTGACAAGCGCAGCGTATCACTGGATGAGGCACGCGAGCTGTTCAAGGCCCGCGGCGAGCAAGACAAAGTGCGCCTGCTGCGCTACCGCGCCCGCAACTATGCTACTCTCTATCGCCTGTATGGGATGGAGGACTATTTCCACGGCTACATGGTGCCCTCGACCGGCTACCTGCGCCAGTTCGCCCTGCAGCACTATTCCACCGGTTTCATTCTGCGCTACCCGCGCCCGGAGGAGCCGATGGTCCTCCAGCCCGTGGTGGAGTACCCCAAGCTGGTAGCCGTGTTCCGTGAGTACGGCCAGTGGTTGCGCGTCCTGGGCATTGGTGACGTGGGCATGCTCAACGATGCTCTGCACGAGGGCCGCGGCGGCGAGGTGGCGCTGGTCTCTGAAGCCCTCCATGAGCAGCGCATCGCCCAGATTGCTGGCGAGATTGCCAAGCGCCGTGACACGTTGCGGGTGGTGCTGATTGCCGGGCCCTCGGCTTCCGGCAAGACCACCTTTGCCAAGCGCCTGGCGGTGCAGTTGCTGGCCAACGGCCTGCGACCGGTGGCCATCGAGCTGGATAACTATTTCGTGGACCGCGAACAGACTCCCAAGAACGAACGGGGCGAGTTCAACTTTGAGCATCTCGACGCGGTGGACCGGCGTCTGCTGAATGAGCAGTTGTCCGCTCTGATGCGCGGCCGCAAAGTGCGCCTGCCTCGCTACGACTTTCCGAATGGCCGCCGCGTCGAGGGCGATCTTCTAGAGCTGAGTCAGGATCACATCATCCTTCTGGAAGGGATCCATGGCCTGAATCCAGAGCTGGTGCCCACCGTGCCGCAAGAGTGTATCTACCGCATCTACGTCTCGGCGCTGACGCAGCTCAACCTGGATCACTACAACCGCGTCCCCACCACCGAGACCCGCCTCATCCGCCGCATCGTGCGCGATGGTGAGCGGGGCTACACGGCGCTGGATACGATGCGCCGCTGGCAGAGCGTGCGCGATGGCGAAAAGACCTGGATCTTTCCCTACCAGGAGTACGCTGACGTGATGTTTAACTCGGCCCTGGCCTACGAGCTGGCTGCGCTCAAGCCGCTGGCCGAGCCCTTGCTCTACCAGATTGAGCCCACCTCGGCCGAGTACACCGAGGCGCGCCGCCTGCTCGCCTTGCTGCGCTGGTTCTTGCCGCTCAAGGTGGACGTCGTCCCGGCCAATTCGATCCTGCGCGAGTTCATCGGTGGATCCAGTTTGCGCGCCTTTACCGTGTGGCGGCAGAAGGCATCGTAGGATCTATCAACGGATAGGAAACGACTCTCCTGAACAAACAGGATTCCACCGCCGAGTACGCAGAGAACGCAGAGGTTTTTCGTATGAACTCTGCGATCTCAGCGGTCTCTGCGGTAAGAGATGGGCTTTTTTCAGTGGAGTCGGAAACGGATAAGCGGATTGTGCAGATTAGCGTTTGAGAGGTGAGTGGTTTATGCAACCAATGCTTTTGATTAATGTCGTTCCATCCCTGCCCGCAGCGCTCCTGCCGCTGCACGAGCTGGCCTACAATCTGTGGTGGAGCTGGAACCCGGAGGCGATTGAGCTATTCCGCCGACTGAGCCGCGAGGCCTGGGAAGAGAGCGGCCACAACCCGGTGCGCCTGCTGGGCATGGTCCCGCAGGAGCACCTGAACAACCTAGCGCAGGATGAGGGCTTTCTGGCTCATCTGGGGCGCGTCCACAGCCAACTGCAGCGGTACATGAGTACGACCAACACCTGGTATGCCAAGAATTGTAGTCTGGTGTCGCCCGGGGTGAAGAAGGCGTCTGCGGCGAAGCGGGGAACAGCGCGCGCGGCAAAACAAGCCTCATGCCCGCCATCGTTGGCCTACTTCTGTTTCGAGTTCGGGTTGACCGAGTGCCTGCCCGTCTATTCGGGGGGCATGGGCGTGCTGGCCGGCGATTATCTCAAGTCGGCCAGCGATCTGGGGCTGCCCATGGCGGCGGTGGGCCTGTTCTACCAGCAGGGCTACTTCCGGCAGTACCTCAATGCCGATGGCTGGCAGGGCGAGCTGTACGAGGAGAATGACTTTCACTCCCTGCCAGTGCAACTGGAAAAGCGCGACGGAGTGCCCGTGACGGTTGAGGTGGATTATCCGGGGCGCCGCGTGGTAGCGCAGATATGGCGCGTGCAGGTCGGACGTGTGCCGCTCTATCTGCTGGACACGAATGTAGCGCAGAACCAGCCCGAGGACCGGCGCATTACGCACCAGTTGTACGGTGGCGACAACGAGATGCGCATCCGGCAGGAAATCATGCTGGGCATTGGCGGACTCAGGGCGCTCCGGGCGTTGGGTATCACGCCGCAGGTCTGCCACATGAATGAGGGGCATGCTGCCTTCCTGGCCATTGAGCGCATCCGGCAGATGATGGAGGAGCATGGCCTGACCTTTGCCCAGGCCAAGGAAGCGGTTGTGGCCAGCGGCATCTTTACCACGCACACCTCGGTGCCGGCGGGCATAGATCTTTTTGCACCCTACCTGATCGATCGCTATCTGGGGTACTACTACGACCTCCTGCACATCTCACGCTATGACTTCCTGGCTCTGGGTCGCCACAACCCCAATGACCAGGAGGAACCGCTCAATATGGCCGTCCTGGCGCTGCGCCTGGCGGCGCAGACCAATGCGGTCAGCCAGCTACATGGCGAGGTGTCACGCGAGATGTGGCAGGACGTCTGGCCGGGGGTGCCGGAGTGGGAAGTGCCCATTGTGGCGATCAACAACGGCGTGCACACGCGTTCCTGGATTTCGCAGGATATGGAGGCGCTGTTTGACCGTTATCTGGGCCCGCAGTGGACAGAGCGGCCGGCGGATCACACGGTCTGGGAGGCCGTGGATGAGATCCCGGACGAAGAGCTGTGGCGTGTGCACGAGCGGCGGCGCTCGCGCCTGGTGGCTTTTGCGCGCCACCGTCTACGCAGCCAGTTTGAACAGCGCGGTTCGCCGCCCGCAGAGGTGGAGCGCGTCTCCGAGCTGTTGGATCCCGAAGCGTTGACCATCGGTTTTGCCCGCCGTTTTGCCGTGTACAAGCGGGCAACCCTCTTGCTGCGCGACATGGAACGCCTGGCAGCCATCCTCACGGATAGCAAGCGGCCAGTCCAGGTGATCTTCGCCGGCAAGGCTCATCCACAGGATAACCCGGCGAAGGAGCTGATCCGCCAGCTCATCCATTTGTTGCGCAACAAAGGTCTGCAGAATGTGGTCTTTATCGAGGACTATGACCTGAATCTGGCACGCTATCTGCTGCAGGGCGTGGATTTGTGGCTGAACAACCCCCGGCTGATGCAGGAGGCAAGCGGCACCAGCGGGATGAAGGCGGCAGCCAATGGGGCGCTCAACCTCAGCGTGCTGGACGGCTGGTGGGCCGAGGCACATCACCCGGATATCGGCTGGGCGATTGGACGCGGCGAGGTCTACGATGACCTGAACTATCAGGATGAAGTCGAGTCGAACGCCATCTATGGCTTGCTGGAGAAAGAGATCGTGCCGCTCTTTTACAACCGCGGCGCCGATGGTCTGCCCCGCGGCTGGATCGCACGTATGAAGAATGCGATGCAGACGGTGATTCCAATGTACAACACCAACCGAATGGTGATGGAGTACAGCGAGCGGCTGTACCAGTCGGCGAGTGCGCGCTACACACGGTTATCGGACCGGGGCTTTGAGCGTGCCAAGCGCCTGGCGGACTGGAAGGCGCGTCTGTGCCAGTACTGGCCTGAAGTGCGCATCGTAGGGGTCGAGACCGATGCCAGGGAAGAACTGCCTGTGGGTTCAGAGTTTGAGGTGCGGGCCAGTGTCAACCTGGGACAGCTCGGCCCGGAGGATGTATCGGTGGAGCTGTACGGGGGCGCGCTGGATGCGGACCAGGACATTGTCGAGGGTCGCGCTACAGCAATGTCCTATGTGGGTGTAAAGCGTGGGCTGTCCCTCTTTGTGGGCAAGGCGCGCTTTGAGCAGAGCGGTCTGCGTGGCTATACGCTGCGCGTGTTGCCGCGCCATGAGGATCTGGCCAATCCCTTCGAGCCCCGCCTGATCTTGTGGGGGGCATAGAGGCAGCAGGCAGACGGCGGCCGGCATACAACAAAGGGACCGGGTTGCTTCAAGCAACCCGGTCCCTCATTTCCAGTTGCTAATTCTTCAGCAGTGCTTCGGCCTGCGCGCGGATGTCTTTCAGCCGCTGCGCGGCTTCGGGCCGGCCCTGCGCTTCCACGTCGGATGCCAGCGCACCCAGGATCTCGAGAAAATCGGCATTCCACTCTTGCCGGTGCTCTTCCAGCATCTTGCGCGTCCCTTCCGGGTACTCTTGGGCGAGCAGATTGTTCACAAAGCGCAGCTCGGGCGGTAGACTGTCCTGCAGGATTTGCATGGTGCTCTCATTGATCCGCTGCAACTGCTTGGCTTCTTCTGTTCGGCCATCCTTCTCAGCGCCGCGCAGAGCAGTGCCCAGGATGGCCAGAAAGATCGAATCGATTTCTTCTTTCCTGTTGCGGAGGACCTCCGCCGGGTCTGGGCTGGCCAGTGCATCCTGCAGCAGTTGGATCTTTGCTTGCTGCACCTCCTGCGCTTCCTTGTCCAGTTGCTCGGTCATCTCCAGCAGCTCCGTGCGCAGGTTGCGCAGCGTTTCCGCTTCGGCAGGCGTGGCTTTTTCAATGTGGTTGGTCAACTCCTGGAAAAAGGCATAGTCCAGCAGCGGCCGGTTGTACATGACAAAGGTCAGGCGACCCTCGTGCTCTTTCACCGCCAGCACACGGTCCAGGACCTGGGCAGGTGGGGTATCCAGGGGCAGCGGCTCGGGCAGGACCACCGTCGTGCGGGCCAGCAGGATGTCGCGCAGCTTGAGCAGCTTCTCCGTGACTTGCTGCTGTCCGGCCATGGCGGCGCTCTCAGCGCTGGCAGCCAGGGTCAGGAAGAAAGTGTAGTCAATATCGGCTCTGCGCTGGTCAATCAGTGCCTGCAGTTGCTTATCGTCTTCAATTGCCTGCAACAGGTCCTGCAGCAGGCGGGTGCGAGAACGTTGCTTCTCGATCATCTCCGGGGTAATGCCATCGGCTTTGAGGATTTCGTCCAGCAGACCCTGCATGGTGAGAACGGTGCGCGGGTTCAGGAAATAGCCCTTGCGTTTCTCGGATGGGACGGCGCTCATCAGCGCATTGACCAGGTTGCCGGTTAGGCGCTCGCGCTCGGTCAGAGGCAGGTTCAGCTCCGGCGGGATGAACAGAAGGAGCAGCTGTTTCTCGGGGTCATGGTAGAGCAAAGGAGCGCTGACCATGCCGGCGGTGTGACACGATGGGCAAACGACCACGTTCAACTGCCCGCGCAGGAGGGCGGCTTTGAGTGCGGGGTTTTCGCCCACGTCAATGATGCTCTGCACCTGCGCCGTATACTTGGTCTTGCAGTTTGGACAACTGATTTGAATCGGTAACGTTGGTATCATTCCTACTCCTGATCACAGGCAGAATCACCCCATGGAGCCAACCAGGCATGTCCGGTTGGAAACATAGACTCTCAATTATAGCAGGAAACGGCCTAATTGCCAAAGCAGATGTGACTGCAGTGGCTGTCGCCCAGTTGGCCTGGCAGGGCTGCACGGGGTAGGGGCGAGGCATTTCCATGCAAATATCGGATTAACCCAGGTTCGTGGACGGATGCAAGTGACCTGTCAGACCCGAACCCAGCAGGAAATGCCTCGCCCTTACATCGCATGAGAGCGTGTTCTCCTCTTGCGAAGCGGGAATGCAACAGCCGTGGGTAACTGCCCCCGCGGATGTGACCATGGCGCTGCCAGGAGGGCCGAACCGCGCGGCTAATCGCGCGCCAGGGTCAATCCCCAGACTGCGCTGGCCTGTCGCTCCAACAGCGCTTCAGCGCAGGCACGCAGCGTTGCTCCGGTGGTCAGCACGTCATCTACGAGCAGTACCTGCCTCCTGGCAAGCGCATCGTCCTGGCAGCGGAAAGCTCCGCGTACGTTCTCCGCCCGCTCCGCGGCCCGCAGGCCAACTTGTGGTGGGGTGGGGGTGATGCGCTGCAACGTCCCTTCGGCTACGGGTATCCCGGTGTGACGAGCTAGCTCGCGAGCCAGCAGGGCGGACTGGTTGTAGCCGCGCTCGCGCAGGCGCTGCGGGTGCAGGGGCACCGGCACGATGACATCGGCCGGCCAGGGGTCGGCATCCCAGCAATCGCACAGGATCTCGCCCAGGATGGGGGTCAGCGCGCGCAGGCCGCCGTACTTGTAACGGTGGATGGCTTGCCGTAGTGGGCCACTCAGGTGCGCGGCGGCACGCACGCCCTGTAAGGGCCGCATTTCATCCAGAAACGTGGGCCAGGGAGTCTCGAAGAAGACGATCTCATCTACACAGGCGGAGCACAGCCAGGCACCGTGCGCCTTGCAGCTCACACAGCGTGGTGGAAAGAGCAGGTTGAGGAGGGCTTCGATCAGGGAAAAGCGCTGCGCAGGGGATCGTTGAGGATCGTCTGTATGGCTCATGCCGCCTGTTTCCAGTCCGGGCTATCTTTCACGCACCACATTCTGGCGACGCTACTCCGCGGGAATCTCTCCCAGCACAAATACCACTATCTTGGACCACGGCAGCAGCCCACCGCGGAAGGACCAGCGCAGGCCCTCGGAGTAGGCTGGAATTTCGTAGGACGCTGCACCGTACAGCGCTTTTCCAATCCCCACTTCGCCCTGGGGCGGGTACCATTGCCGTGAGCGTGCCGCCATCACACCGGCTTCGCGGTCTATGGCCAGCGCATGGTTGGCGGAATCGAGCAGATGCACTTGCTTCTCAGCCATCACGTAGCGAATGCGGCTACTTGCATTCTCCAGGGTAAGCTCCACCGTACAGAAGACGTGGCCGTCCGCGGGCTGATGCCACTGGTCTCCCTCGACCAGGGAAAAGCTGTGTACGGTTATTCTCCATCCATCCACTTCTGCCGTTTGGCCCACGGCAAAGGATTCCTGCGTCTTCGCGGGCCCGGTGCAGGCCGCCAGAACAAGCGCAAAGCACAGCCAGGCACCCAGGGCCAGGTAGATATGGCGGTGCTGGATTCTTCTCATCATCGTCAGTCCTGTAACCACTCCTGGGCATATTATTGCGCAGAAGGCCCGGCAGGTCAAGCTCACGCGCTTGGTGGGATTTGCCTCTTATGCAAGTTCATGCTATACTCAATGGTCGGCTGTGCCTTACCAAGCACGTTCCTGGACTGAGATGGCGTGCCGGAGGCCTCATTCTGAGGCGCTGGCTCCTGCTCGGGGTGAAGGGAACGGAAGAAAAAACGAAAAGGAGAAGAGAGTCAGATGGGCGTTGTACAAATGAAGGAACTTTTGGAGGCGGGGGTGCACTTCGGACACCGCAGTCGCCGGTGGCATCCCAAGATGCGCTCTTACATCTTTACCGAGCGCAATGGCATTCATATCATTGATCTGCAGCAGACAATCCGCATGCTCGAAGAAGCGTACAATTTTGTGCGCGACACGGCAGCGGAAGGGGGCACCGTCCTGTTTGTTGGCACTAAGAAGCAGGCACAGGAAAACCTGGCTCAAGAGGCGCAGAGATGCGGAATGCCTTTCGTTACTGAGCGTTGGCTGGGTGGAACGCTCACCAATTTCCGGACTATACGGGAGCGTGCCAACCACCTGCTGGAATTGGAGAAACAGAAGCAGCTGGGCGACTTTGGCAACCTGACCAAGAAAGAGGCTCTGTGGCGAGAGCGGGAACTGGCGAAACTGCAGGAGCGTTTTGGCGGTGTCAAGAACATGTATTACTTGCCCAGCGCGGTCTTTGTCGTGGACGTGACCCGTGAGTCGATCGCCGTCAAGGAAGCCAACATCCTGCACATCCCTGTGGTGGCCATGGTGGACACCAACTGCGATCCCGATCCAGTCAACCATATCATCCCG
>Ga0316622_100001144_pt1 | contig 16893 bp, 19 predicted proteins | sample OWC_Aug_OW2_C1_D_FD_207646 | JGI IMG/M metagenome (GOLD analysis project Ga0316622, IMG submission 207646) | Wetland soil microbial communities from Old Woman Creek delta, Ohio, United States - OWC_Aug_OW2_C1_D5_C | ecosystem: Environmental > Terrestrial > Soil > Wetlands | place: USA: Ohio... | reverse complement strand
CACTGCCATCAATGATCCTCCCTAGCAACATGTTCGTGTCGATTCTCTCACAGTCTGCTACCTGAATGATGGATTTGTTTACTTTTCCTGCTCTGGCCGCTTCAAGGATTGTCGCCATATAGTCGCCTTGAGAAACTGCGTGAAGGTCCCGGTTAAAGCTGCCGGGTACCCCGGAGGCTCCAAATTTAACCCCCTCTCGTTACAACGGTTGAAGGGAGATAGAACAATCTACTAATTTGTACAGTGATTTTAACACTCACGTCAATCATCACGGCTGGGGCTAAGGATTTGAAGATAATCCATTCATCACCTATTTTTACACTTCCGATCAGATTGCGTAGCAAAATTCAATTATATCGAATTAGCCCCAAGGGCATCCATCATGATCAATGCCTCTCCGCTGGGAGAGGAGGAGGCCATCCCTTCAGGGCGAGGAGCGAAGGGGGTAGCAGTGCCCCTTCGGAAGCGATGAGAGACCGGGGGAGTGGATGGCCCCAGTGGCCTGAGCGGTGCCGGTTATGACATGCATCAGCGGGTCGTCGTGCTGTCGCGAGCCACCGAGCGTCAGAGGATGTAGAGGATACAGCAACAAGCACGATGCGAAGCATGGTGCGAGGAGTGGGAGGGAGCAGGCGATGCGATGTGAACGGAGCGAGCAAGCATGGCCGTCACGAGGAACGGAATCTAGGGTTCTGGTAAGCCCAAAGATTTTAATAAAAAAATGTAACCCTTTAACCCGTTTAATTCAGGCATTGAATCTGGGACCGTGAACTATACCCGGGCTATCGCGTAATTTCAACCCCCACCTCATTCCTCCGCATAAATCCCGGAGTATAAGGCGCATTATAGCGCATTAAAAACGGTGTTCCAACAACCATAATATTTGATTCTTCGAGTTTTTTGAGGAGCCTCTCACGAACCTGGGCGACATCACTCGCCGAGGCCCTTCCGCTGAACCGGATGACCGCCAGTTCCCTTGAGGGTATCTCCTGGATACGAATCCGGGTATCAATTGGTTCGGGCACTTCCTTCATACTATAAGACGCCGGCAGGACAAATGACATCGCGTTCGTCTCTGAAATCACAGGGGTTGTCATGGCAATCTTCTCCGGGGTTATGACCGGAGAGGTCATGGGTAATTTCTTTCCGGAATGGTTATTCCCCGTGATATACCGGAAGAGGATCCAAAAGTTTTCATTTTCATTCGTGCCAGAAACTGTGGCAAGGATTATGGATGGATACTTCCGGAACTCCACCTCTCCTACACCCCCACTCTCTTCATACCTGATTGTCTCGGTCATGATTCCTCCATCACAGGGGTAATTATCTTAGACTATATAATTTCGCATACGGCAACCACCTGGGATGAGGCCGGAGAGATTAGAGTATGCGAATTTCATGACCCTTAATTTCATGGAATTATTCTGGTTAGTTTCTTTCGTTGCAGAAACACTAAAAATCCTGCCAATATTCTGAATTATTGTGAAATAGTCTGACCAACTCCGTTCGTGAACCTAGTGAACCAGGCCTAAGCGAGCGAGCGCCGGTTACGACATACATCAGCGGGTCGTGCGATCGCGAGTCATTGAGCGACTGCAGAGGTACTGGACACAGCGACGAACACACAACGAAACATGGTATGAGGAGCGGGAACGAGAAGGCGATGCGATGTGAACGGAGCGAGAGAGCATGGCCATCGTCAGGACCAGGAGCATTCTAAAAACAGACACACGATGTGAGTGAAGGGAGGGGAGAGCACCGGGCGAAAGGAGGAGCGGAACGACGAGCGGAGGGAGCATGGTGTGACGTCAATGAATTCCTCCTCGTCAGGCTCATCCCCACATGTATTTACATTAGAATTGAGAAGTCATGGTATAATGAACGGAGCCTAACCACTATGGACAAATTCATGGAAACGGCTAAAAAGATGGAGCAGATGTCCCCGGAAGCGAAGAAACAAATGATGACGAAGAACCGGTCGATGTGCATCTGTGCCAAGTGCCCAACCTACAACTCGTGCATGAAGGAGAAGAACGAGCTGCTCTTCTGTTCCACGGGGAAGAGCGCATGTAGCGTGGAGATGAAGGCCTGTATCTGCCCGACCTGTCCGGTTACTGCCATGATGGGTCTGACCCACGCATATTACTGTGTAAAAGGCAGTGAAAAAGAATTGCGGAGGATGTAATCTCCATCGTTCAGGTATCCCGATCGGAAAAACAGGTGAATCATATGATGGTCATTGAAGACAATACAGAGAATATGGAGATCTGCAAGAAGTTCGTTGGGACCTGCTCCACGTTTAAAGAGAACCGTATAAAGGAGACCCCTCCCCATGCCCTATTCTGTGCACGTGGCAAGTCCTAGGATGCCGCCAGGGCGGCTGACAAAGGATGCAACTGCTTCGGTTGTGGTGTGTTTACAAAATACAAACTGAAGGGAGGCTATTTCTGTCTCCATGGGACTGAAGGTTCCAAATAATTCAATTGTTTTCTGACAACTCGTGTCCTTTGTTGTGTAGGTCGTCCCCCCAAACCCTTTACATACTCCCTTATAGAAGTATCCACTTTGAGGTCCCTGGGATGGATCCGGAATAACAGAAAAACATGATGAAAATGCTCCTCCTAATAGGAGTGATTCTCTGGCTCATCGGTTTCCTGATGGCAATATCCGTACTCACCATAGAATTCACGACATTCAAACCTGCCCTTGAATAGATCTATGAGCTTCCGAAAGTAACGTGGGAAAACGCCGATCGTGCGACAAATCCCGACTTCCTCGACCTCCGAATCATAACTAACTCTTACTGCCCTATGCTTCTTACCCTGAAACTGGTGGGACTCGCTTTCATTCTGTCGGGTGTATTTCTATCACCGATTGCAATACAGAAGGCATGGACCATGATGCCAGTCAACCTGGGGATGATGCTGAAAGGAGAACAGGGCTGAAAAGTTACCTTATAAACACCCAAATATCATTTCTCAAAAAATTTTCCTCTGATTCTGAAATCATTGTGAGATGGGGAGTATACACTATCGGATGGGCTCCTGCTTCAACTGGTAAGCCAGCCGGAGCGAGCTGTGGATGAGGTTCTGAAGGTCTTCCTGCGTATATTTATTCTGCTGGATCTGATCCCAGTCTTTGGTGGTATCCTCATCGTTTTCCCCGACCCACGAGGCAATTGACACATCGGGGATATGGAACCCCAACCACGCGAAGAAGTTCAGTAGATTACCGGCGACATGCTGGATGCCATCGACGTGACCGATGATGATAAGTCCGGCGACCTTCTTCTGGATCATCCGGTTGCCAAACCATGAATACTGATTCTCAATGGAGTTCATCCGTTCTACAAACTTCTGCACGAGAGCGCTGTGGTTGTTCCACCGTATCGGCGTGGCAAGGAGAAGGATGTCGGTATCCAGGACCGCATCGTACACCGTCTGCATTTCATCATCAGGATACTTGAGCGTGCTCTGGCAGGGATAGGTACAGTATGCCGGATTCTCGGAGTAGTTCCCTTCGCAGTCATAGATCTTCAGGTCTTTTAAGCGCAGGAACCGGGTAGAGCAGCCGTACGACCCGTACTGGGCGAGGGCATTCTGCAACAACCGTTCTGATTTCGACATCCCGGATTGCTGGCGGCTGGAACCCGAAATCCCGAGAACCTTTATCCCTTTGGCCTTATCGGGAGCAAGAGGTTCAACGATCCCGACACCGAATTTTCGTCCGACAAGTGGGGCAGGCATACCTAACCGTTCTACACCGGATGATTTGGATATACCGGATCAGAATCAGGGACAGCAGAAGTAATTGATCCTCCTTTTAAAACAATTCCGGCAACCCTTTTTTCCGTTTCAGGAGGCCAAGGATCCTGCCTAACAATATAAAAAAAAGCCTTTTTAAATATGCAATAACCAACAGATCCTGGAACCCACCGCGCAAAAAATGCCATTCATATCGTCGAAAAACGGAGGTGACCCTTGTCATTACCGGTCTCCCCAGGGTAACTCGTCAACCAAAAAGACCCGGTTGCAGGATTACCTGAAAGTATTATGAGAACCACAAAACACCAGAAAGCATTGCTATTCGTCGTATTCAGAGGGAACCCAAAGAGGAAAAAAAGGATTTTCAGCGCTTCACCGTCACATTCCCCGGATTATAGATCCCCGACCCGACCCAGAACGTCCCGTCCACATCATGCACGTAGCAGAGCTTCGGTTCCACCGCCATCTCGTGTGCGGGGTTTACGAAGTGGACGGTGATAAATCCACCTCCATTCCGTGCGAGGTCAATCTCCTTCTGGATGAAGAGCTGCCCCATGGTATCCTTCTCGTTGAACCGGTCGGTGCCAACCCAGTCGGGTATTGCTGGTGTTGCAAGGCAGGTCCCGTTGTAATCGACGGCAAAGACATACAGTTCGTCCCGGACAAAGGACCCGTTCGGGTTGTTGAACTCGGCGAGCGCCTTCTCCCGGCCGTTGGCCTTTGCATACGCGACTGCCTCGTTGACAAAGACCTGCACCCGCTGCTCATCGGCGGTGAGGTTGGCCACTAGGGTCGGTGTCGGAGTGGGGGTTGGTGTAGCAGACAAAGACGGTGTCGCGGTTACTGGTGGTGTGGCGGTCGGAGGGCGTGTCGTCATGCAGCCGGCTGCCAGCAGAGCAAGGACCAGGATCAGGAGAGAGAGCGTCGGGAGGGATCGTTTCATACCACTTGATTGAGGGGTGCAGCAGATAAGGTATTGGGTTTATTTCCGGTAGTATACAAGGCGGAATACAGGATCCTGTCCGTCAGGTCGACTCCCCTGCTGCGGGTCTGTCATCGTCACCTCCCATGACACCGTCTATGTCGACCGCCGTATCTACCACTACGAATGCTGGAATAGAACCGTCATGAATGATACTCTCTGTCATGAAAAGTCGTGCTTCACGCTATACGGAGAGAGGGAGGAAGGCATGAGCCCTACCCAAACATCTTTACTCCCCCCTACATGACCACCCCCTAAGCATCTTTTTCCATTCCCTGAACTCCTGGGTTCAAATAATTTATATACCACAAAATTAATCCCATTCCTGGCAATGATTTGGAAATTCATCGTGAATCTGGTGGCATAGGCGTTCAAGGTGGCAAATTAAAAAACTCCAGCATTCGTCCGGACAACCAGGGTCGTGGTGAACCTTCCTTGGCCGGGGATCTTCCCCGGCCGTCTTTGCACTACCATTTAGGTGGGATATCCTGTCCTGATATTCCATCCTACCTCCCGACATGTCCAAACCAATACCCCTTTCATTTTTTTACCCATACTCCGCTGGAACTCTGCTGCCTGATGGATTGAACTCCTGGTGTATGCACAATTCTTCCGGGATTGTTTCATGCATCCGGACTTTATTGGGCTGCCTGGGCTTGAGATCTCAGCGGCGGACAGTTAACCGCTACCTGGGAGCGTTGTTTCATGAAAGGGAGACTGATATTCCCAATTAAAAATTGAGTCCTGCATCGAGAGATCGTCATGCTCTTACTATTCAAACCTGGATCCATACCCGGCTATTCTGAATGCCCAGGTACCGTGATCCTGGTTTCCTGAACCGTGCCGTAACATTTATCCATCCCCAGTCTGTTTCTATTCTCATCGGGAAGCAGGGTTCCACCCCGTGCATCCCAAGGAGATAACCCCCCATGACCCCACCCGCTCCGCAAAAGTTAGCCAAGGTGACCTATCACAGGATTTATACCGATGCCCAAGGCGTCTCGCACTTTGATACCGTGACGGTAGAACAGGATCTCGTTCAAGGAGCTCCACCTGCTGCCCCGTTCTACGTCTCAAGAGATACCCCTGCATCGAAGTATCGGTTCTACACGTTTGAGCACGGCTGGATCGGCGAACTACATCCGGCTCCCACCCGCCAGTTCCTCGCCCTCATATCGGGTACAGTCGAGATGGAGACGACCGATGGGACCGTCAGACAGTTATCACCCGGAGATCTCGTCCTGCTGGAAGATACCACGGGTAAAGGCCACGTTACGCGGAACACCGGGAACGGGTATGCCATGTTCTTCGTAGTACCGGTCCCGGTGCCCTGAAGCGTCGTGTGGGACTGTTTCTGGGCTCTATCATGATGAAAGAGCCTGATTCCTACGCTTGAGAACGCTCAACAGAACATCTTCATTCCCCAGGTCTGATACCATGTATATTCTCCTCTCTAACCTGATTGAAGGATTTTTTAGGGGGTATTTATATATACCTGCAAATCCTCCCTACTTGTGAGGTAATCAAGGTGGCAGATTTACCTATTGCTGCAGTTATCAGAATTGCAAAGAAGAATGGAGCAGAGCGTGTCGGTCACGACGGTGCTGTTGCTCTGGTAAAGGGTGCAGAAGAGTATATTGCCAATCTGACGAGAGAGGCAAACAAGCTCGCCATGCACGCAGGACGAAAGACGATCAAGGAAGAGGATATCGCGCTCGCGATAAAATTATACTGATTCCTGGTTCTTTTCACATTTTTTTTCGGATTTTTGCACACCCGGAGATATACCGGTTCATCCTTCGGATCCCGAACCTTCTAGCGAATCCTTGTAACATTCACTTCCTGCTGATCTCAACTATTGAAATAAAAGTATCCCTTGAACTATTCCTGATCTCTTGAAAAGTGGTGGGAAATTGAGTTTGAGATGTACCTACATTTAGTTACCTTATGGTGCTCCCACCACTAGCGGACTCCCACTCAAGGTGGCATTCGGAGGATAGGGAACCGCCATATGGGTATCGACGGTAGCTTTTAATATGTTTTCGGCCTTGCCAGAACGTAATGTTTCAACATACCCATTGCTCTCTATCTCCAGTGCAGTCTCGATTCTTTTTAAAAAATCATACATCTTCGTAAGAAAATTATGGAATACATTCCGTTCGTTGACCTCCTGGATTGTCAAAAAGGGGGTTATTTCGTTCCGTCCTATAGTGCTGCCTCACCCTTCGTTCCAGCCCCTGATGCACTCCGCCGGCCAAATTCTCCAGCAAGGATCATCAGGAGGATCAGTCCTATCACGGCAATGTCCATAACCTCCAGCAGCACTTCGGGATTGGATGCAAAATTGCCGGTGGCGACCGCAAACGCGGCGGCCAGGTTCCGTTGACCGGTTCCGAGTGCGAGCACCTTCCTGGTATCCTTGTTGTTCCCGCCCAGCAGATACCCTATGATGGCAGCGCCGGCAACAAGGAGGATAGCCACGAGTATCCCCCCCGTTCCAAGAACCCCAACGGTTTGGTCATAATATGCCACAAAATATCCGATGAACATCGCTGCAAGAGAGAGGTTGGCAGCCATGGTCATGGTATGGACGAGGCCGGTGGCCACTTCCTCGTACCTGGCCCGGATAAAAAGGGCGATCGCAAGCGGGATGAGCATCAGGAAGATAAGGCTCTTTGCGATCTCCCAGGGGCTCACCTGCACTCCCGTCAGGACAAATGGCAGGACAAGGGGCAGGTAGGCAATGGTAACCACCATCAGGAGGATCATCAGTCCGGCGGTGAAGGCCATATCGCCCTTGGCCACCTGGACCAGCTTGGGCAGGAATGGCGCCCCTGCAGCGAACCCCACCAGGATCACGCCGATCTTCAGCCCCTCCGAGAGCGGGATGATCCACACGATCAATAATGCCAGGAGTGGCACGAGTACGAAGTTGGCCACGAGGGACATGATGACCAGCTTCCTGTTCTTAAGGGGGGTGATGATCTGGGGAATGGTCAGACCAAAACCCATGCCAAGCATGCTGGCGATGATGAATACCAGCACGCCGAGATTGCCCATGGCGAGAAAGAACGGATCGAACTGGGTCATACGGTGTCAGCCCCTGCCCGATACTACGGTAATTGAGACAGCGTTCAGATACACAATCAACGTGCCCCCCTTGGCAATGCCACGGTGCTTGAGACAACAGGTTTCATATTGTGGAAGAGGGTGTTGGACGATTGTATAACTATCTCATCAATGCTCTCCACGTTCGGAGATCCCCTATCGTTTCACGTGAGTCACTTCGCTCATGGTACAATGTTCGATACTGTCACACAGAGAATCGAGCTCAGCAAAGGTGGATCTGAACCGCGAAGACTGCCGCCATTCAGTAACACTCTCAGGAGATTCCCAGGGTCCGAAGGAGACAAACAGCTGAGGATCTTCCAGGTCCCGGACCATGTACATCCACCGGGCACCCTTCGCATGGTTCAGCGTCCACTGTGCAAAATGCTGCCATTTTTCCAGGAACAGCTCTTCGCTCCCTGGTTTTACCGTAAAATATCCGAACGCAAATACAACTCCTTCTCGGATCATTTCCATCACGTCCCTCTGTTTATCCCCTCAGCAGTACGGTCCCATACCGCTCTCATTTCCGCGAAGACTCCATCCGGGTAAGCGTCCCCAGGATCTCCTTGATCGTCTCCTCTTCTTTCTTCAGATTGTTGCGGAAATCCTGCTTGTCGGTATCTGCAACTTCCATCCGCAGATCGGAAAGATACTCTTCGAGCACGGTCTTCAGGATCGTGACCTCTTCGCCCGTGAGATTGAGCATATACATGGTAATCCCTCTCCCCCATTCCCGTTCGATCAGGGATGAATAGCACATCATTTTACCCCTATTTTAAGGTAATCCCTCTTTGGGTGGTGCACCAATAGCATCAAACAGGGGAAACCATCAGACGGGCAGAAGATAGGTCCTGAATACTGGTATCCGAATAAACGGATACGGGAACTTCAAAATAGAGCCCTTTTCCCAAAAAGGGTGCCAGAAAACCGGAACATCTCTCCCCTTTCTGGGATTCTATACTGTTCCTTTGGATGGGACCCACGTATCACCATCACCATGCTGGAATCCCGTAACCCCAAGATGATGCTCCCTCCACGACAGGTTTATCAGTTGAATCGATAAGGTGAACAATCGTGTGTACCAGTCCACGATGTCCCAACCACTGCACAACCAGCTCATCAGGGAGCCAGAAGCGACAGCAGCCGATGTACCGGACGTACGTCAAAATCCTCGATGAGAACCGGAAACGGCGTTCGGTTCCCATCGGATGGTGGTGCCCTGCCTGCCACCTGTTCATGGACGAGACCCGGTGAGGTGAGGTCGATCCCTGACGCCCCCATGATTTGTATTCACAGAACGCGATCGCTTCTGAACACAGGGAATACGCAGGTACGGTATCTACTTCTCCCATGAATATCTGGCGATGAGGTTTTCAACCGAGGGAGTCACCGGCCAACAATCGGTTTAATAGTACCTTGTCTGAATGTGGGGTATGAACATCCTGAAGTATGTCTTATTCCTTGTCATTGCCATCGTCCTCGCATCTGGCTGCACCTCACCTGATATCACACCCACAGAGCCTGACTCGACGTGTGGAATCACCATTCCGGCAAAAAACACATCGATTGCCTTGGCCCGGTTCACCTCCGGGGTCTCTGCCACCCTGCAGGAGATGGATACCATCCTCGCGACGGCAGCAGGTGACATGGGCCGTACCGGGATTACCGGGCCCGAGGCGAACGCAACCCTGGCACGGATTGCGGCCACCACCCCGTATGCGATCGATGCCGTCTCTATCTCTGCCGAGGGGCGGATCGCGGCCGTCATGCCGGAACAGTACCAGGCTGCCATCGGTACTGATGTCAGCACCGAGAGCCATAACCAGCAGGCACTGCAGGAACGCCGTCCCCTGATGTCTCCGGTATTCCCGGCAGCCGAAGGATTTGATGCGGTCTCACTCAGGAGACCGGTGATGAACAGCTCCGGAGCGTTCCTCGGCCTCGCCACGGTCCTCTTCAACCCCCAGGAACTGCTCGCGGACCATGCCGATAAAGCACTTGACGGCACGAACTATACCGCATGGGCGATCGATACGAGCGGCCACCTGATCTACGACCGGGATCCCGCTGGCCTCGTCGGGCGGAACATGCTCACCGACCCGGCCTTTGCCGATTATCCTGAACTTATCGCGCTGGTGCAGAAGATCGTGGTCGAGCCAGCCGGGAATGGCACGTATTCATTCACCCCCACAAAGGGCGGTCCTGCTGTCGTGAAGGATGCAGTCTGGGGGACGGTGGGACTCCACGGGACTGACTGGCGGATCGTGGTGGCATCGGAGCGATAAGGAGATCGGAATTCCCTGGATCGGATATCCCGCTATTTTTTCAGGCAAAACGCCGGTGCACCATTCTGATCAGGCTCCGATTGCGCAAATCCGATATCATAGGGCACCCGATCTCCCGTACCATGGTAGGATTTACAGCAGACGGAAATTCCCTAGACAGCACCCATGACTCCGGAGACTTTTCATAAAAGGTCACATACTCCCGGGAACGCCCGTCTGAATAAAAGAACACATGATTCCTTGTGTGATACAAGCTTACCGAAATGAAAATGCCGGAGGCATTTTCATATAGACCGCCGATAAATGCTGAGCGGTCGAGCAAAAAAATTGAAAATCACGAAGTGATGTTCATTGGAGCCGCCGATGAATGCTGAGCGGTCGACCATAAAAATTTGAAAATCACGGGGTGATCTTCATTCGAAAATGTGATCCGTGTCATCGCTCAACGATCTGTTTTACATTAACGAGGCTCTTCTTCATCTCCTTTCGCATCGCACTCACGAGCAAGGGGGACAAAATCCACATGCATCCGCTGCATTTCATATCGTAGGTCATAGTGAACGTTGTCCCACTCGGCTTGGAGGTGTAGGTATTGTGCTGTTTGATGAAGACCGAACCTGAATCGATGTTCTTCCCAAACTTCCGGTTTGCCTCATACTCGGTTGCGGTTGCAGTCCATGGTATCGACTGACCCATCAGCCGGGTGATACCCTTAAACGTCGTCCCAACACCGACCGGTCCGTCCGAGGTCTGTTCGGCTTCCGGAATTGCGGAATGCCACCTGCTCCACTGTGCTGCATCGGTCGTGAGGGCAAATACCTTCTCGGCCGGTGCGTTGATCTCGATACTCTCCTCAATAAGTGCCATCTGAAGCCCCCTTTCTGAAAAACCCCTGCAGTCCGGGAACTCCCCCCTGGTGGAACCGACATCCCGAAAAGAAAAAAGGGGGGGACCACCAGGGAAGAACACCCGTGCCCTGGTGACGGAACACTCCATCACCTGATCCTGCATAAAGAGGGAGTCCTATTTTAACATTTCGTGATTCAGGGGTTCGGGGATCAGTGCCAACAGTCATGGCCAGGGAGTGGAGGTTGTGAGGAATTCAATGGTGAATCCGGGAATAGTGAGATATCGAGACTCTATCGATGTCGGGAACGCTCATGCATCTGACTCATGTGATCATACCGTCATCGATTGGATCAGCGTGACCAGGGAAGCCGCATCACAATCGTTTTCAGGGAGAAAGCAACAGGATCCGGATCTCCATCAGGTTCACTCTGATACGAGGGCAATGCTATAAATACAGCAATAGAACAAGAAGGAGTGATGGAGTTCCTGCCGAAAGGCCGGCTGGATGCTTTCGCCGACGGGGTATTTGCGATCGTCATCACACTGCTTGTGCTCGATCTCTCTATCCCTTCGGTGGTAGAAGGTGTCATGCCGGCACTGATCGAGCAGTGGCCGATGTTCCTTGCCTATATCATCAGTTTCTCCTTTGTCGGCAGCCTCTGGATCACCCATTCATCCATCACCTCCCTGATGAAACAGGAGACCCCCCATTCGTACCGGCTTACCCTCCTGATGCTCTTCTTCGTCTCGCTCATCCCCTTCACGACCAAACTCATGGCGTTCTACCTGTCGCATCCACCCACGATCCCGGTGTTCGAAGGCTCTGATCTCTTCTCATGGTGGGTGGCAGTGAACTCGATCACGAGATCGATGCTGAGCGCTCCGGTGACCCTCTATGGCCTGGACCTGCTGGCTGCATCGGTGACGATGAATGCGATCATGAAATCCTCGATCAAAACCCCTGGCATGCTGATAACCGAATCGGTGATCCCTGAACTGGATGCCCTGCAACGGAGGCAGCAGTCTGGAGTCTATGTCATTATCGGGACACTGTTCTTCGGATTCTTACTCCCGGTCGTCGCCGTATTCGGGTACATCATCGTGTCGATCATGTTCTTCCTCACCCCCACCATCACCGTTGCAAAAACCACCCTGGGAAAAGACAAATGAAACGGGGGATGACCGGTTCGCAGGTCCGTTGAAGGGGGCTCTACCACCTGGACAGAATTGAGCGGGCATCCTCCTACCCCCGGTGGAATCGGGAAGAGGCCGCTTCCATTCAGGGCTATGACATCGTGGCTCGAGCGTTCATCAACCGGCACACCAGGCTGGATCCGGATCTCAGCTCACCGCCTTCAGATCCCGGCGTATGCGACGTCTCATAAACCATTCCACGAGCACCCCAATGGCATGATAGAGTGGATTGACCGGGACATCGACGTAATAGCGCCTTTTCTTCTCAAGCCACCCCTGGTCGGTCCAGTACTGGTGATCGGCAGGGGCCAGATCGCCCAGTTCACCTGAAGGGGCTCTCCCGATATGAAATGCCAGCACATCGAAGAGTCCGGGTCGGGAACGAGTTCCCGTCTGGAGAGCTGCGAGAAAAGCATCAGCAGCCTTCTGTAATTTCTTCTCATTCTCCTGAATGACATACGGAGGAAGCGGTCCGAATGTCGCATGGGTTCGTATCCCCACCCGTGCAGCGACCTCAAATCCCCAGATGCGGGCTACGAGATTGAGGTATTTCAGCACATCATCGCTCCCCACTGCCCCGGCAGTGGTGAGCAGCAACGCCTTTTGCCGGAAGAAACGGGGACGGTGAAAGACATACCCGTGGCGATCGATGAATAACTTCATCAGATAGGAGACCTGGAACCCGTATACCGGCGTGGCAAAAACAACTCCGTCCGCCTCCTTCATCTTCTGCTCAAGGAGCGATGAGTCGTCCTTCAGGGAACAATACTCCTCCCCCCGTTCAAAGCACTGGTAACATCCCCGGCAGTCTTCCAGGTGAGCATCCTTGAGCATGACATATTCCCACTCCACCGGGACCGTCTCCTGGATGATCTCGCGGATCCGTTCCGTGGCATGGTAGGTATTTCCCTTCCGCGGGCTGCCCATGATGACCAGAACCTTCATGGACATCACTTGGTGCTACCCGTTAAAATACCTCCCAACGACCGGTTTCAAACAGATTCAGGTCATTCACAGTGTTCTGGCATGCCCCGGATATCCTGGACCAGTTTGGTAACCTTATCCGGGTTATCATCACACTTCTTTTTACAGCCGGGCGAACAGAAATAATACGATTTCCCCTTGGAGCAGCTCCTGTATTTCTCATGGTCTTCTTCCACTTCCATGGTGCTTACCGGATCAATAGCCATATTGTTCACTCTCAACGAGCGAGAGGGCTCTTTACGGTCGATACATACATATTCTTCGGATAGGCATTTCCTGAAACGAACATCCCGGATGGTACAAAAGCTCGGAAGATCCGGACAAAAAATGAATTATTTCTTATAAAGTGCCCTTGCAAGATAGACAATCAGGAACATCCCGACAAGAATCCAGACAATCGCGAGGATACCAGTAAGAGCCATTCCTCCGACCATCCAGCCGGGTATTCCCCAGGACGACCCCGTCCCACCGCACCCTCCACCTCCCGTCATCGGGCAGGGAGACGCTCCGCATGTATATCCCTGGCCGGCTATAAAACGGCTGGTCATCATCCCGTAGGGACCCGGGTGGTCGTTCATGAGTTGAACCAGACGGGATGATTCGGTCTCATTCAGGGTACCAGCCATCATCTTCTCCATCAGGGACTCCATCTCTTCATACGTTGCATTACCGAGCGCCTGACGCTCGATGTATCCCATCATGCCCGGCTCCCATGAAGAATCGCTGAACTGCTGCCCGTATATCATCCCGAGGCCAGGATTCGGACAGGACGAACCGTCTGAGGGATATTCAACTGCCTGACACCCGTCAGCAACCATCCCAACGGGTATCAGGAGCAGGAAGCATAGCATCACCAGAGTTGCAGGTTTCATGAGAGGCAGAGCGTCTGTTGATGGGAAAAAGGTTTGGGAACCTTTCATTGTTTGAGAGTCCAGGGCAGACGGGTCGTCCTGACTTCAGGATGCTGCATCACCGGTTTGGATAGTAACTGAGGGGTACCAGGGGGGGTAGGAGATGAGCCCTCCCTCCCGGACCGGGTCACGGAAGATGATCTCACTTCCGTTCTTTTCGACGGTATGGATATAGGAAAAGTAGGTGTGCCGCTTCACTTCCGGGAGATTATCGTATATCCGTGCATCTGAAGGCGTGATGTTCGTGTATTTCTCAAACGACAAGTCCCGGATCACACCCCTGAATATCTCATATACCATGACCGGGTAGGAGGAACTCTCTTCGCGGATGACAATCCATCGGAGGGGATGGAACGTGGGATAGGACGTTCCGCGAGTCTGCTTGTACACATACCATTTCAATCCCAGGCTGACGATGGTGATGAGGGTAAAGAGGGCCCAGTACACCGATACCAGTGCTGAGGTGAACCCCCATGCCAGGATAATCCCGAGCGAGACAAGGGATAGAGCCGTAATCCCGAGATAGAGGGACATCGGGTACAGGCTCAATCCATACCGTCTTTCTGTCAGGGGATACAGGAGCGGCAGGCCGGGGGCCGGAATCCAGTCCAGGAACAGGTGGAGAGAAGCCCCGGCCAGCACAGCGGCGAACACTGCCAGGACACCCACTCCCTGCAGTGAGCCCGGAAGGAGACCAACGGATGAGAGGGCGAGCACGACACCTGATCCAATGACTGAGAGGAGGGCAGCTCCGAAGATACTGTGGTTGATTCCCCCGTGATAAAGAAGATAGAGAGAGGGGTTCCTGCGGGCTATGAAAAAGTATGCTACATCGATATCGATGATCACGGCCCCAAGGACGCCAAACGGGATGAGCGAGCTATTGCCTGTGGCAAAGAGGATGAGGGATATGGCGACTGCATGGGTGAACATATCCATGAGATCACGGTGGAAGGTTGGGGGACAAAATGATTTGGATGAGAGAGGGGCTGAATTAGGGGAGGATTACTCCTCCTTGGGCGGTCTTATCACTGGAAACGAAAGGAGTTCCGGTGGCAATGGCACAAGTGGGGGCACTTGCTCCTGAACAGATGATGAGATAGGAATCCTCATGAATCTCCCTGGGATCTGGCCTTGACGGACCTTGCTGTCCTCTTCTATCAGCCTTTCGGGGGGGTAGTGATGGAGCCAGGAGAACCAGGCCTTGGGGCTGCCGGAAAGACCGAGTTATCCTTTATACTGACGTTTTCCGCCATCAGACGCTCAATACTGCGCTGAAGATACTCTGATACAATCTCGTTCCGCATCTCCGGGAACGGGGTCCACAGGGAGATCAGGAAATCGACTCCGTCCTGGGTGGCCTTTACCATTCTTACTACGGGGAACATCTGCTCCGGTGGCAGCTCAACGGATACATTCGTGTTCATCTGCTCTATCCCGGCCGGTAGTTTCACCATTCTCTCCAGGGACCTCTTAGCCTGGGGGAAGACATAGGGGCTCTCCCTGGCCACCTCAATAAGCACCTTTTTGACCCTTTCGGAGTCTTCCTGATACGGCAGTGTGATCGGCACCTGAACCTCCAGGTACCCGCTCTCGGAGAAGTTGAGGAGCTTGTGCGTGAAGATGTAGGAGTTGGGGACAAAGTACACCTTTCCCCCGCTCTCCCTTATCTTCACCATTTGCAGCGATAAGTCCAGCACCTCGGCCGGACCGGTCTGGTCTGGCCGATCACCTATTTCCACCCACTGACCTATCTGAAGACGGCCATCAATGGCTATCAGGAGGCCGGCCACGAAGTTCTGAATGACGTTTTGTGCACCGAAAGTCAGGGCGAAGGTCAGGGCGCCTATCACAATGGCCACCGTAGTTTCACTCACCCCGAAGAGGACCAGTCCTCCTATCAGGCCGAAGATTACCACCGTCAACCATTGCACAACCCTTCCCAGACTCTTACCTCTGGCTATGCCGGCGAAGGGCTTGGTGAACCTGATCGTTATGCGGGATAATACGAATCCCAGGAGGACTCCCAATCCTATCAGAAGCAACCCCAAGATTATGTCATTAATCGTCATGATCGTCTCTTCTCCGTCTTACTGCCCTGAAAGGGACGAGGGAGATGCCAGAAGCTGGCCACATCATTCGTGACATTCCGCCCGGTAGCAGGCTGGATGAGATGGTCGACTCCCTCGATTCGCACAATCCTCAGCGTTGCCCGCAGGATACCAAGACCTATCTCAACCTCCGGACAGACGGGTATGAAGTCAACAAAGGATTTCATGTGGTCCACCGTAGGAGAAGGTATCTTAGAACCGTCATATCGGCAGGGATCAAACTCGATACACCTGCTGACCACGACACGCGGGGGGATAATGTCGAACTATACGATATCGCTCTCATTTCTATTTCGGGAGGATAGTTATGAATTCTTGTGTACGATCATCATTATCACCACATCTGAAACATAATCAATGCGAGGAATCATGGTATGATGGAACCTATCAAAATCCCAAAAATGCCGAAAGCAGAGTATGACTCCCTGATCAAACGTCAGCATATATCACGGATTGCGTTTGGTGCAGGTGAGCACCCCTATATTGCTCCGTTCATGTACGTATTTGATGGAAAATACCTCTACTTCCTTTCCACAAAATATGGCAGAAAGATCGAATATTTCAAAAACAACCCGAAAGTTTCTGTCGAGATAGAGGAATATGCTCCCGATCTTTCCGCATTTACCTTCGTGAGCCTTCAGGGCTTCCTGGAGGAGGTTCAGGATCCCTCACAAAAGAAAAAGGTGCGAAAACTCTTTGTGG
>Ga0316622_100001143_pt1 | contig 16895 bp, 10 predicted proteins | sample OWC_Aug_OW2_C1_D_FD_207646 | JGI IMG/M metagenome (GOLD analysis project Ga0316622, IMG submission 207646) | Wetland soil microbial communities from Old Woman Creek delta, Ohio, United States - OWC_Aug_OW2_C1_D5_C | ecosystem: Environmental > Terrestrial > Soil > Wetlands | place: USA: Ohio... | reverse complement strand
GAGCCCATTCTCCCCTCTCCCGCAATACCCGCTTACCCTTACCCACAAGCTGGCCTGCTGGACACGAGCTGGAGCGTCAGCGGTTCTTGCCCAAATTACCACGGATCACACGGATAGGACGGATCACACGGATACTGATTCCAAATGATCTTGCCAGCTTGCCCTCCGTCTTGCTCCTTCCATCCGTGCAATCCGTGAGATGCGTGGTCATCTTCTCGCTGTTTTCTCAGATTCAGAGGACCGTGCCGCTCATGCTGAGCTTGTCGAAGCATGAACCGCGATTTTTTCACAGCCTCGTAGCGGCGAGTTTGTCGGCCGGACGCGACTCGGGACACTCGCCACTACGAGTTTGTGAGAAGATCGTTCCGCGAGAAATCGCCCCCTTGATTTCATTACGTTTTTCCACCGTGAGACGGGCCAATCCGGGATCTTTTTCACAAACTGTACGTCCCGCCCGTTGCCGCCCGTTGCGCCCGTTCCCGCGTCCCGCCTATTGGGCCAGCCGACCTCGATAGCGCTGACCGGCTCGGCGACTGCGGCGACTTTCCCCCTTGAACTATCTTCACCGTTCTCGTTTCCGTACACGGCGGCGGTCAATCCCGCCGGTACGCGACTCTACGTTGCCAACGACGCTGTTGGGCGGATGAGCGTTGTCAACGCCGCGACCAACGCGTTCATCACCGACATCGTCGACCCGTCCATCGATGCACCGCAGGGGGCCGTCGTGACGCCGGATGGGAGCAAACTCTATGTAACGAACGCCTTCGGGGGCGCCATCGTGGTCATCGATACCGCGACCAACGCGGTGCTCACCACCATTCCCGGCTTTGACTCGGGCCGCGGCGTCGACGTGCACCCGAGCGGGTCGCTTGTCTACGTCGCACGCGACTTCGCCGGCGTCAACGTGATCGACACGACCACCGACACCATTGTGACCAGCATTCCCTTCTCGTTTCCGACCGCCGTGCGTGTGCATCCGGACGGGACGCGCCTCTACATCGCGGGGTACGGGTCGCTGGCAATGGTCGACACGACCACGTACGCCGTGCTCGAGTCGGTCCCGACGCCGAGCAACCACTTCGGGCTCGACATCAACCCGGCGGGGACGAAGGTATACGTGACGACGCTGGGTCCCGACCAGGTGGAGGTCTACGACGCGACTACGCTGGCGCCGATCACGACCATTCCGAACGCGTCGGTCCCGCCTGACGACACCAAGTGGGCCGCCGCTGGGACCAAGGGCTACAAGTACAAGGACGACGCCGGGGCGGCCGACGGCATCGACAAGATGCTGCTCAAGAGTTCGGATCAGAACACAGCGAAGGCGCTGGTGAAGGGCAAGGGTCCCAACCTGCCGGACCCACCGGCGCTGGACACGCTCGCGCCGCCGATCCTGGTTCAGCTCATCAACGACGAGACGAGCGCGTGCTAGAAGAGCGAGTTCCAGCCCAGCCAGATCATCAAGCAGGACCCCGGCCAGCTCAAGGCAAAGGCGCAGAAGTGACCCGGATGCCAATGAGCTGAGGGGTGGAACCTTCGGGAACCTTCGGGACCTTCGGGACTTGCGTGCCTGCCCATGTCACGGGTAAAGGTGCGAGACCAACGAGAAGGAGTGCGTGAGGATGAGGTGGTCGGCGGTTATCGTAAGCGTCGCAGTCCTGCTCGGCATGTGTCTACACGCGCAGGCTGGGGCGGAAGAATCGGCATCTGCGCAGCCGTACTCGGGCGATTTCTTCACGCGTTCGACGCTCACCGGTGATTGGGGCGGCGCCCGCAATGACCTGGCGGCGAAGGGCGTCACCTTCGATGCCAGCCTGACCCAGATCGGGCAGGGGGTCGTCAACGGTGGCAAGAACGGAGCCTGGGAGTACGGCGGGCGCGGCAACCTCACCGGCCATCTCGATACGCAGAAGCTCGGATTGTGGCCGGGCGGATTCCTGACGCTGGAACTCGAGGGCAACTGGGCGAACGCGATCTACGGCAAGACCGGGGCGCTCATGCCGGTGAACACCAATCAGCTCTTTCCGGTGCCGACCGGCGACAACTTCAACGTGCCGCAGTTGTCCTTTGCGCAGTTCCTTTCGCACTATGCCGGTGTGGTCGTCGGGAAGCAGGACACCAGTTCCGGCGACGCCAACGAGTTTGCCCACGGCAAGGGCGACACCCAGTTCCTCAATCTGGCATTCAACATCGACCCGGTTGCCATCGTGGTGCCCTACTCGACGTTGGGCACAGGGCTGATCGTCTTGCCGACCGCGGACCCCAAACAGGCCTTGGTCACCTTCCTCGTTCTTTCGGCCACCGGGAAGGCGAGCACCTCCGGCTTCGATGATATTTCTGGGGCGATCTTTGCCGGGGAAGGGCGGGTGCGCACCGACTTTTTCGGGCTCAGCGGGCATCAACTGGTCGCGGGGCTCTATTCGAACAAACGATACACGTCGATCGACCAGCGCCTCGGCTTCGCCATCGATAACCGCGGTCTGGAAACGAGAAGCGGAACGTGGGCGGCGTACTACAACTTCGACCAGTTTCTGTACGAGACCGACAAGGAAAAAGGGCAGGGGGTCGGCCTCTTCGGACGGTTTGGCGCTTCCGAAGGCAATCCAAATCCGGCGCGCTACTTCTTCAGCGTCGGCGCCGGCGGAAAGGGGATCATCCCCGGCCGGCCCATCGACCGGTTTGGAATCGGCTACTACTACATCGACATCGCGAACCCGACGCTTCAGGGTCCGTTACGGAACAGGTCAATCCTGCGGGACGAGTGGGGGTTCGAGGCGTTCTACAATCTGGCCATCACGCCGTGGATGCTGCTGACGCCGGACCTCCAGGTCGTCGCGCCGAGTCAGAAGAAACGCATCGTCGGGAATTTCCTCGACCGGGAATTTATCGGCACCGCCACGGTCCTCGGTGTCCGCTTGCAGTTGCTGTTCTGACGCGAGCGCCAACCTCCCCATGCCCCGGTAGAGGCCGTCGATTTTCGTTGCGCCGACAGGTTCCTCCCTTTGAAAAAGGGAGGTGAGGAGGGATTTTGGAATGGATCATTCAAACAAATCCCCCTCAATCCCCCTTTGGCAAAGGGGAAGCTTCCGTGGTGCTGCGGCAAACGCATTTATCGACACTCCCGGTAAGGAGGGGAATCGAGATCGGGTTGCCTCTCTCGTCGCGGACGGGACACCTCCGTCGCACCGGCCCGGCGCTCAGAAGGAGAACTTCCACTGGCAACGTTGCCAGTGGCGTCCCAACACCATTCACGGTCGCTCACGCCTCATCCCAGTAAGGTCCTCGCCTCCTGCAGGTCCTGCGTGTCGTGCCCCTCGGTAAACCAGCCGTACACGCCGGCGAGCAGATCGTGGGCTGGACCTCTCTCGCCTGCAATCTGCTCCAGCCGCGCCAGGCTCATCGCGGCGCGCAGCTCCAGAGATCGTGCGCCCCGTTCACGCGCCATCTTCACGGCGCTCTGAAAGCACTGTTCCGCTTCCTTCACTTGTGCGTTGCGGCTCGCCGATCGCGCCGTCTTCTTCTTCCCTTTGGCCTGCGCCAGCAACAGCTCTCCCTTCACGCGCCATAGCTCCGGCTCGCAAAAGCGGTCGAGGGTGGTTTGCGTCAGATGCAAACCCTCCTCCACGGCCGTCAGCCCTTCACTCAAACTCCCGAGACGCAGGCTACCCCCAGCCAGCAGGGCCAGCAGGAGTGGCATCGTCAGCTTCATCCCGCTGGAGTCGAAACGCGCAATCGCGGCGCGCACGCCCCCGGCCCCGGCGGCGGGGTTGCCCAAGTCCATCTGCGCCCAACCTCTGAACGCCGTGGCGACGGTGTGCCAAAATGGGAACGCGTGCTCCGTTGCAAGCGCCAAGCCTCGATCGGTGAGACGGAAGCCTTCGGTGGCGTTGCCGCAGAGCAGTTCCACGAATGCGACGTGGGTGTGGGCCGCCGCGAGCGTGAAAGGCAGCCCGGCCTCCTGCGCCAGCGACAATGCCGTTCGGTAACTGTGTCGAGCGCTGTCGGGATAGCCGAGAAACCAGAGCGCCAACCCGCGGTTCGCATACGCGGCCATGATGGGGTCGGGTCCGTAGGCGCTGCCATTGGACGTGCCCAAGCTGGCTTCCCAGCCGGCGATAGCCGCTTGCAGGGTGTCACCGGCCTCCTGATACTTGCCTTCATACAGGGCGGTCTGGCCGCGCGCGGTGGCGGCGCGCAGGCGCTGTTCCGGACTGCCGAGCCGCTCCGAAATCTCGACGAGCCGCTCCACGGTTTCGCGCGTCGTGTCTTTCTCGGCGCGCATCGCCTGCGAGTACCAGAGTGCGTACAGCGCCTCGTAGAGCTGGGGGATACTGCCGCATTGCTCGCACAGGACACGGGCCCGCTCGCAGCTCGCGCGAACCTCAGCCGAGGCATACCCGTACACGAGATTCAGCGCGGTGGTGAGTGGCACGCGCAGTTCAATCTCGCGCTGCCCCCGTCCCGCATCGGGCAGATGCTTGGTCAGCCGCAGCGCGGCTTCGAGGCAGTCGATTGCTTCGCGGGGCGCAAACCGTTCCTGGGCTTTGGCCGCGGCCGCCCCCAGGTAACTGATGGCGCGTACAGGATCGCCGCCGCGCTCGAAATGTGTGGCCAGACGAAAGACATCCTCCGCCCGACTGTCGTCATGCGTCCGCTCGAGTGCTTCGCCGATCCTTAGATGTAAGCGTCGGCGCCGTTCTGCCGGAATCTCTTCGTAAATGACGTGCTGGTACAGGGCGTGAATGAACGTGTACTGTCTGGCGGTCCGCTCTCCGGAAATTGCCTCATCGCCGGCAACGCGCAGAAAACGATGCGTTCGTACCAACTGCTCACATGCGCTTTCGGCAGCGTGTAGCTCGGCGTCGATCACCGGCGCGATCTCGGCCGCGGTAAACGTGCCTCCGTTCACGCCGGCGGCTTCCAACAACGAGCGGTCCGCAGGGCCCATGCCGTGGAACTGGAAACGAATCATGTCGCGCAGATCGTCGGACACTTCGAGCCGCAACGTTTCCAAAGGCACGGCGAGCGCCCATCCTGGATCGGTGGCAACCAGCCAGCCACGCGTGAGGAGCTGGTTGGTGACCGCCACCATGAAGAGCGGGTTGCCGTCGGTGTGCTCGTGGATGAGGCCGGCCATAGCGTTGGGAAACTCCGCCCCGGGGAAGCGGCGGTCGAGGTACGCTTCGACATCGGCGCGGGTGAGATACTCGAGCGCAATCTCGCTGCACTGATGCCGGAGCTGGAGAGTGTGCTTGGCGCGCACCAGTGGGTGCTCCTGCAGACTGGCTTCGGCGGGGCGGTACGTCGCGATCACCAGCAACCGCGCCGGCTCACTCCTCTGTGCCAGCATCTGCAGCAGCTCGACGGTCGAAGCATCACTCCAATGCAGATCCTCGAGCACGAGAATCAACGTCGCCGTCGCGGCAAACTCCTCCAGGAAGACGGCGAGCTCGCGCAGCATACGCTCAGGCCGCATTTCGATCAGCGAGTGGCGCAGGGCCGCCGCGTCTGCCGGCTCGAGCAGCCAGGGCATCTGGGCGAGCCAGGCGGGTGCGGCGCGGCGCAGTAAGGGCACCACCCGCTGCGGAGAGGCGATGCGGGCGAGCCGCCCGAGGGCATCGAGCACGGGCAGGTATGGTTCGCGTGCCCCCGCCTGTTCCACCGCTTGACCATGTGCCACCAGCACCTGGCTCGCCGCGGGCGCCTGCGCGAGCGCCGCGAGGAAGCTCTGAATGATGGTTGTCTTGCCGATGCCCGCCTCGCCGGCGACGAACACCACCTGCCGCCGCCCGCGCTGCGCCTTGCCCAGGAGCTCGTCGAGCCGGCAGAGCTCGGGTGTACGCCCGACGAAGAAGCTGGTTCCGGGTTCCTGGTCTGTGGTTTCTGGTTGATCTTCTTTTGAACCCGGAACCAGGGACCCGAAACGAGAAGCCTGTATTTCAGCGACGAAGCGAAACCCTCGGTGGTGGACCGTCTCGATGAACCGCGGCGGGGTGGTGTCGTCCTGCAGTGCCCGGCGCAGCTCGCGGATCGACTGGGTGAGCGTGTTCTCGGTAACCGCCGCATCGGCCCAGACGGCGTCGAATAACTCGCCCTTGGTCACCAGCGCCCCCGGACGCTCCGCCAGGTGGCGCAGCACGGCGAACGTCTTGGGCCGCAATGGAATCGGCTGCGGCCCGCGCAGCAGCTGGCCGGCCCGCACGTCGAGACAAAAGGGCGCAAAGACAATCGTCTCACGTGGCCCCGCATCCTCGGCGTTCACCCGTGACTTCCCCGATGTTCTGCTCATGCGAAGAGCCCTTGTACCGCAGGTGAAATAGCGAATCGAGGACAGTTGCCAGCCGGCCTTTGCGGTCTCGACCTTCCTCCCCTGATCAGGTCCTACCCGCGTCGCGCCAGTCCGACAAGCAGTGTGTCGATCAGGGGGGTTAGGTTCCTACCGCCCAAGGTACTGAGCCGCCCGCCGGATGCGAGGAAACGAAAGATCAGCGAAGCGTGAAGGAGTTCGGTTGCCAGCGCGACGTCCAACTCGCTCCGGAGCTCTCCCCGTGCGATTCCGCGACGCACGATCGCGCCCAGCCGCTCGTGGTCGGTCGCCAATACTGTTTCGTGCACGAGCGCGAGCATGTCGGCCTCATCGGCCAGGTCCCCGAGCAAGCGCGCTGCGAGGCGCCCGATGTGTGGTACGCGTTTGGCGCGCGCCACCTCCTGGCGCACCAGCTCAAGGAGGTCGCCGCGGAAGCTACCGGTATCGGGCGCGCTGCCGACGCTGCGTATCGTGCGCAATGCTGCCGCCACGAGTTCGTACTTCGAGGGGAAGCGGCGATACAGGGTCGCCTTGCTCACGCCCGCCTTGGCTGCCACCGCCTCCATGCTGAAGCTGCGGAACCCCTGCTCCGGCAACAGTTCGAGCGTGGCGCTGAGGACGGCCGCGTCGACTGCCGAGCTGCGAGGACGGCCACGGGCGCGAGCCACGCGGCGGGCCGGCGGGGGCGGGTCGGTCGTCGAGCCGGCGCGCCGTGTATTGCGAGACGGTGCCTCTTACGGGATGGATCGGCCGAGAAGCTGTACCGATGGGACCTCGTGAGTAAGCAGTTGGAACCGATCGATACGGAGACCCTGGAGCTCGGCAAGAGCGTTCCGGCGCTGGAGGGCGTGTTTGAGGTCGAGACCCTCGCCGGCAAGGTCAGGGTGCAGCCGGTGTTCGAGCTTCTGAAGGCGAGCCTTGAGGCCTATACGCCCGAGAAGGCCGCGACGCTCTGCGGTGTCAGCGCGGATCTGATCCGCAAGCTCGCCCGGATGATCGCCAAGGCCAAGGCCGCCAGCAACGTGGCAACCCTCGGGGTGGGGAAATACTACCACGGTGATCTCATGATGCGGGCGCAGATCCTCGTGTTCACCCTTGCCGGTCACATCGGAGGGAAGGGGACGGGCTATTGTTCCGCGGGTGGCTTGCTAGCCGACGGCCAGTCTCCTGTCATCCTCGAAGGCAGCCATCTGAGCAAGGAAGTGCTGTGGGCCTTCGCCAAAGAGCGTGGGCTGCAGTTGGCGAAAGGGTACCTGACCGGTAAGGACACGCGGCGCAGCCTGCAGCGGGCCATTGCGGACGGCTGGACCAAAGCCAAGGTCTTTTCCAATTCGACGCTTTTCTGGGACATCCACGGCGGCATTCTGGACGTCAGCGCTCGGCCCTGCGACCCGACCCTGAAGCGCGACGTGCGGGCATACGTGCGGGAGTCGCTGAGCAAGAACTGGCAGCTGGTCGAGCCGCCCGCTTCAAAGCAACCCAAAGTGCTGTTCAGCTTTGCCGGTAACGCCCTGCGCCGCGTGCGCGCTGGCAACCGGCTGCGCGAGGTCTTGTGGCCGAAGCTGGACTTGGTCGTCGTTCTGGACGTGCGGATGAGCTCGACGGCGCAGTACGCCGACTACATCCTGCCGGTCGCGGGCGCATACGAGAAACCCAACGTCGTCATGAACAGTTCGGCCAACGTGCCCTTCATTCACGCGACCGCCAAGGCGGTCGCGAACGTGGGTGAATCCAAGGACGAGTGGGAGATCGCGTGCCTGATCGCGAAAAAGGTGCAGGAGAGAGCACGCGCTGCTGGGACCGGCGCTTTCGTCGGTCGCAGAGGCCACGCCCGCAACCTCGACGACGCGTACGACGTGCTGACACGCAACGGAACGTTCTCGGACCGGGACGCCGAGCAGCTGTCGCAGGTCCTCGTCGAATCTTCCTCGAACCTGGGGGATGCCAAGTGGGCCGATCTGAAGGAAAACGGCTTTGCGCGCTACAGTAACGTAGGGAAGTTCCCGCTGAGTTGGGGTCAGGCTTCCGAGATCGCGCCTGGAGAGACGATCGCGCCCTACACCTGGCATACGGAGAAGAAGGAGCCCTGGCCCACGCTGTCGGGGCGAATGCAGTTTTACATCGACCACGACTGGTACCTCGAAATGGGTGAGGCGTTGCCGACGCACAAGGATGCGCCCAAGGCCGGCGGCAACTACCCGCTGACCATGGGTGGCGGACACACCCGCTGGAGCATCCACTGCAGCCCGGCATGAACGACCGCGACACGCGGGTGGAGGTCCGTCGCCTCAACGAGACTCGAACTGGGCCGGCATCAACGTGATCCCGAGCGCTGGCCGCGCCGATCTTCCCCACGGGAACGCCTTTGACTGAACGGATGAATCAACAAATGAAGGAGGATCCATGGCAACAAGCGTGTCGACTACGCCCTTTCAAATTCCCGTCCGCCGAGACATTGCGTTCAATTTCGGCGCCAATGTCGCGCAGTCGCCTGCCGCGAATCAGCGTGTGAGGCATCTGTGGTACGCTTTCTCCGTACTGGGCCCCGGTGCGGAAACGTTCTTTGTGCGCGTGATGAAGCGCGCTCGAGACGAAGTGCGCGATGCCGAGCTGGCGCGCGCAGGTGGACGCTTTTCTTTTGCAGGAGGGGCTCCACACGCGTCACCACCGGGCCCTGAATGCGCGGCTTGCTGAGTTGGGGTATGACATCGATCGGGCAAGCGCGGTCGCTGAACGCACGCTCCGCGATCTGGACGGCGCCAGCCTCCTTCTTGAACAGCTCGAAGCTTCGGGGTAGGCGTGTCGTCTTTCAGTTTCTTGCCAGCAGGGGAGGGCGCTCATGACAGCCGAACACTGTCGCCTAGAGGAAGCTCGGACGCAGAGCATTCCCTGGCAGAAGTGGGGACCGTACCTCAGTGAGCGACAGTGGGGAACGGTCCGCGAGGATTACAGCGACTCGGGTGATGCGTGGAATTACTTCAGCCACGACCAGGCGCGCTCGCGGGCGTATCGGTGGGGCGAAGATGGTCTGGCCGGCAATCTCCGACGACCATCAATACCTGTGCTTCGCACTGGCCCTGTGGAACGGCAAGGACCCCATCCTGAAGGAGCGCCTGTTCGGGCTCACCAACAGCGAGGGCAACCACGGCGAGGACGTCAAGGAGTACTACTTCTACGTCGACTCGACGCCGACGCACTCGTACATGAAGTATCTCTATAAGTACCCGCAGGCGGCCTACCCCTACGACGACATCGTTGCGACCAACCGCCGCCGCAGCCGGCAAGAGGCCGAGTACGAGTTGATCGACACCGGGGTGTTCGATGGCGATCGCTACTTCGACGTGTTCGTCGAGTACGCCAAGGCGTCGCCGGAAGACATCCTCATCGAGATCACCGTGCACAACCGCGGTCCGGAGCCTGCCACGCTGCACGTGCTGCCGACGCTGTGGTTTCGCAACCTGTGGTCATGGGGTGGCGACGCCGACCGGCCGCTGCTTCGCGAGACCTCGGGCGGCGCGATTGCGGCGTCCCATCCGGACCTCGGTGAGCGATTCCTGTCCTGCGAAGGTGCCGACGCGCTGCTGTTCACCGAGAACGAGACCAACACCGCGCGCCTCTTCCACTTGCCCAACCGGACGCCCTACGTGAAAGACGGCATCAACAATTGCATCGTCCACGGCCACCAGGGGGCGGTGAATCCGGAAAAGCGTGGAACAAAAGTGGCGGCGCACTATCCGATCACGATCGGGGCAGGGGCATCGAAGACGCTGCGGCTGCGCCTGAGCGATGCGGCGCCGGGCGCGCCCTTCGGACAGGGCTTCGACGACGTCATCACGGTGCGCCGGAAGGAAGCGGATGAGTTCTACGCCTCAGTCATTCCGCCGTCGCTCGACGGCGACGCAGCCGGTGTAATGCGCCAGGCGGTGGCCGGCATGCTGTGGTCCAAGCAGTTCTATCACTATGACGTCGACAAGTGGCTCGAAGAGCACGGCGTCGACCCGTTCAGACCGAAACGGCACGCGCCCCGCAACGAGCACTGGCACCACATGCAGAACGCCCACATCATTTCGATGCCGGACAAGTGGGAATACCCGTGGTACGCGGCCTGGGACCTCGCCTTCCACGTCCTCGCACTCACCCTGGTGGACGAGGACTTCGGCAAGGAGCAACTCGCGCTGATGCTCGAGGAAACCTACATGCACCCCAGCGGGCAGATTCCCGCCTACGAGTGGAACTTCAGCGACGTCAACCCGCCGGTGCACGCGTGGGCCACCAATTTCACCTACGCGATCGAGATGCTCCGGCACGGCAAGGGTGACATCGACTGGTTCGAAGCCTCGTTTCATAAGCTGGCGCTCAACTTCACCTGGTGGGTCAATCGCAAGGACCGCGCCGGCAACAACGCCTTCGAGGGCGGTTTCCTGGGACTGGACAACATCGGCGTCTTCGACCGCAGCGCACCGCTGCCGACCGGCGGGTACCTGGAGCAAGCCGACGGCACCGCCTGGATGGCGTTCTTCTGCTTGAACATGCTCAGCATGGCGACAACGCTGGTGCAAAATCGCCCAGCCTATTTGGCAATGACGCTCAAATTCTGCGAGCACTTTCTGTGGATCGCGTCGGCGATGATGCGCGCCGGCAGCGACGTCGGGATGTGGGATGAGGACGACGGGTTCTTCTACGACGTGCTCCAGTTAGCCGACGGTGGGGCCCAGCGCTTGAAAGTCCGGTCCATGGTCGGGCTGCTCCCGCTGTGTGCGGTGTCGGTCTTCGACGGGGTACTCCTGAAGCAGCATCCTGAGCTGGCCGAGCGCCTTCGGGCGTTCCTCGCGGCGCGCCCGGAGCTGACGGCGTTCATCCATGACCCGGGCAAAGGCGGTCACGCGGGCCGGCGACTGGCCGCGATTCTCGACGAGACCAAGCTCCGCCGCGTGCTGGCGACGATGCTCGACGAGAAGGAGTTCCTGAGCCCCTACGGCATCCGCTCCCTTTCCCGCTATCACGCGCAGCATCCGTACGTGTTCCGCGTCGGGGACCAGGAGTACGGAGTATCGTACCTGCCGGCGGAGTCCGACTCGGGCATGTTCGGCGGCAACTCCAACTGGCGCGGGCCGATCTGGATGCCGGTGAACGGGCTGATCATCCGCGCCCTCCTACACTACCATCAGTACTACGGCATGGATTTCAAGGTGGAGTGTCCGACGGGTTCCGGGCGGCTCATGAACCTGTACGAGGTCGCCGAGGAGATCGCACGCCGCCTTGCCAGTATTTTTCTGCGCGGCAAGGACGGCCGGCGCCCCGTCCACGCTCAGGCGCGGAAGTTTCAGGAGGACCCGCACTGGCGCGACTACCCGCTGTTCTACGAGTACTTTCACGGCGACAACGGTGCCGGCATCGGCGCCAGCCATCAGACCGGGTGGACCGGTATTGTCGCCCGCCTGATGCATCTGTTCGCCTCCAGCACGGCGGAGCAGTTCCTCGAGATCGGCACGAAGGCCGGCATCGTGGAAGTGGAGCCGGCAAAGAAAGGCCGGTCGGCAGGCGCGGCGCGCCGCCGCGGACACTGACACGCGTGAACCGCGCGATCCCGGGAAGAGAAAAAGGGGGAAGTGATCAGTGATCGGTAATCAGTGCGGAGCCAAGGGGCAGCAACTGATTACTGATTACTGATTACTGATTACTGATTACTGATTACTGATTACTGATTACTGATTACTGGTTACTGATAACTGGCAACTGGCCAGTGATCGGCGCGACCGGCCGACGAGATGCTGGCGCCCTCAAATTTCAGAAACCTTTCAGAAACTCTTCATGACTCGGCGCGCCGGCTCTGCGTATAAGTCTGTACCATGAAGGCTACGAAAGCGGACAGCCAGGAGCCCGACGTCGTTGAGCCGGCGCTACCCAGTTGGAAAGCGTTCGTGATCCAGCTCAGCCACGACACCACCCCGGACAGCGGCATCTTCGCCGGCCGCATCGAGCATCTCAGCTCGGGCCGCCGCCAGCGTTTCGCCTCGGGCAAGGAGCTGCTGGCGATGGTGATGCGGCTGCTGCATGACCTCGAAGCACCCAGCAAGGCGCAGTGAGGGCACTGGTGTCTCGCCGCCGCTCGCCGATGCGTGCGTATGCCCGTCGACGGTTTTTGGTATGACAGGACACCAAGAAGCAAAAGTGAGCCGACCTAACCAAGACAGGAGGGAAGGAACATGAGAGTCATGAGGCAAAGAGGCCTGCAGATTTCACTGGTCGCCGCAGCAACGCTGGTCACGCTGGGAACCGCCGGGGCAGCCTGGGCGGCGGACAAACAGCAGAAGGGCGCTGGGACCCAGCCCGTTGGGCCGTACAAGGACTTCAAGGGCGTCATCAAGCTCGATGTCCGCGATTCCAAGGCCGACTGGGGCCCGTTCACGCCGAAGAAGGCGCCCCCGGGCGCGCCCAACATCCTGTTCGTCCTGTACGACGACACCGGTCTTTCCGCCTGGTCGCCCTACGGCGGCAGGGTCAACATGCCCACGTTGCAACGGCTGGCCGATCAGGGCCTGACGTATACGCAGTGGCACACGGTGGCGCTGTGCTCGCCGACACGGTCCACGCTCCTGACGGGACGCAACCACACCTTGAACGGCATGGCCGCCATCACGGAGGCCTCCAATGGGTTCCCGGGCTGGGCCGGCCGCATCCCGCCGCAAGCCGCCACCGTCGCACAGATCCTCCAGGACAACGGTTACAGCACCTTCTGGCTGGGCAAGAACCACAACGTTCCGGAGCAGGATGTCGCCGGGGGCGGCGATCGCAAGACGTGGCCGCTCGGGCAGGGATTCGAGCGCTACTACGGGTTCATCGGTGGCGAGACCAACCAGTGGTATCCGGACCTCGTCGAGGACAATCACTTCATCGAGCCGCCATACGCCCCGGAGGAAGGCTACCACCTCTCCAAGGACCTGGCCGATCAGGCGATCAAGATGATCCGCGACCAGAAGTCCGCGAACCCGTCGAAGCCGTGGTTCATGTTCTTCAACCCGGGCGCCAATCACGCGCCGCACCACGCGCCGCAGGAGTACATCGACAAGTACAAGGGCAAGTTCGACGACGGCTACGAGGCGTACCGCACCTGGGTGCTGGAACGCATGATTGCGAATGGCGTCTTGCCGAAGGGCACGCAGCTCACACCGATCAACCCGCTGCCGGAGTCCCAAGCGAACCCGGCCGACGCTGTCCGCCCGTGGGATTCCCTCAACCCGGATGAGAAGAAGCTGTTCTCGCACATGGCCGAGGTCTGGGCCGGGTTCTCGGAGTACACCGACGTCCAGATCGGCCGCCTCATCGATTACCTGGAGCAGACCGGACAGCTCGAGAACACGATGGTCTTCTACGCCGCGGACAACGGCACCTCCGGTGAAGGCACGCCGAATGGTTCCGTCAACGAGAACAAATTCTTCAACGGCTACCCCGACGATCTGGCCGAGAACATGGCCATGATGAGCAAGCTCGGTTCACCGGACACCTACAGCCACTTTCCGACCGGATGGGCGGTGGCGTTCTCGACGCCGTTCCAGATGTTCAAGCGCTACTCGCAGTACTCCGGCGGCACGTGCGATCCACTCGTCATCTCCTGGCCGAAGGGCATCAAGGCACGTGGCGAGATCCGCAACCAGTACCACCATTCGGTCGACATCGTACCGACGATCCTCGACGTCGTCGGCATTCAGATGCCCAAGGTCTACCGCGGCGTGGAGCAGTTCCCGCTCTCCGGCGTGTCGATGAAGTACACGTTCGACGCGAAGCCGGATGCGCCGACGCACAAGAAGCGTCAGTTCTACAGCATGCTCGGCACCCGCGGGATCTGGGAGGACGGCTGGCTGGCTAGCACCGTGCACGCCCCCTTCACCGGCAAAGGCCATTTCGATCAGGACCAGTGGCAGCTCTACCACGTGGACGTGGATCGTTCGGAGTCGAAAGACGTGGCGAAGCAGTATCCCGAAAAGCTGGAGGCCCTGAAGAAGGCGTGGGACGAAGAAGCCAGGCTGAATCTGGCACTGCCCGTAGATGACCGTTCCGGCCCCGACATCTTGGCGATCGAGCGCCCGTCGGGGGAGCCGCCGCGGGACCGTTACGTCTACTACCCGAACACGGCTCCGGTTCCGGAAGGCGTGGCCGTCAACGTGCGCAATCGCTCGTACAAGATCCTCGCCAACGTCGAGATCACCGATGCGGATGCCGGCGGTGTCATCTTCGCCCACGGCTCGCGCTTTGGCGGGCACGCGCTGTTCATCAAGGACCACAAGCTCTACTACGTTTACAACTTCCTCGGCATCAAGCCGGAACAGAAGTACGTCTCTTCGGAGGAACTGAAGCCCGGCAAGTATACCCTCGGGATGGAGTTCACCCGGACCGGCGCCGGCCCGCATCATGAATCACTGGGCACGATGAAGCTGTACGTCAACGACAAGGTCGTTGCCGAAGGTCCGATGAAGACGCAGCCGGGCAAGTTCACCCTGTCGGGTGACGGGCTCTGCGTCGGCTTCGACAGCGGCGACGCCGTCAGCGCCGAATACAAGACGCCCGGCACGTTCCACGGCGGAACGATCCAGGGCGTTGGTGTCACGACCGAAAAGGCATCCTACGAAGCGCTCGAGGAAGAAGCGCAGGCGGCGATGGCGCGCGATTAGCGAGTGCCATTGACCACCCATAGCAACCGAACCGAAAGGAGAGATGGTATGAAGCCCAACCCGCGAAACGGCTGGCAGGTAGCCCTGCTTGCAGCAGTGACGCTGGCCACGTTAGTCACCGCCGGGGCAGCCCGGGCGGCGGACGCCAAGAAACCCAACATCCTCATCATCTGGGGGGACGACATCGGCCAGTTCAACATCAGCGCCTACAACATGGGCATGATGGGCTACAAGACGCCGAACATTGATAGCATCGCCAAGGACGGCGCCATCTTCACGGATTGGTATGGCCAGCAGAGCTGCACCGCAGGCCGCGCCGCGTTCATCACCGGCCAGTCGCCCATTCGCACGGGCCTCACGAAGGTCGGTCTGCCCGGCGCGAAGGAAGGCATTACCGCGGCCGACCCGACCCTCGCCAACCTGCTCAAGCCGCTGGGCTACACGACCGGCCAGTTCGGCAAGAACCACCTCGGCGACCGCAACGAGATGCTGCCCACGGTCCACGGGTTCGATGAGTGGTTCGGCAACCTGTACCACCTCAACGCCGAGGAGGAGCCCGAGAACGTGGACTACCCGGGGGACTTCGTGATGGCCAACGGCAAGACCTTCCGTCAGAACTTCGGGCCGCGCGGCGTCCTGCATTGCTTCGCGTCCGACAAGGACGATCCCACCGATGACCCGCGCTTCGGCAAGATGGGGAAACAGAAGTGCGAGGACACCGGCCCGCTGACCAAAAAGCGCATGGAAACCATCGACGAAGAAGTCAACGCCAAGGCCCTCGACTTCATGGAACGCGCCAAGAAGGCCGACAAGCCTTTCTTCATCTGGTGGAACTCCTCGCGCATGCACGTCTTCACACATCTCAAGAAGGAATCCGATGGCAAGACCGGCCTGGGCGTCTATGCCGATGGCATGGTCGAGCACGACGGCCATGTCGGTCAGGTGCTTGCCAAGCTCAAGGAGCTGGGCCTCGAGGACAACACCATCGTCATGTATTCCAGCGACAACGGCGCGGAGTTCTTCAACTGGCCCGACGGTGGCACCACGATGTTCCGCGGCGAGAAGAACACGCAATGGGAAGGCGGCTTCCGCGTCCCCACCCTGATCCGCTGGCCCGGCGTCATCAAGCCCGGCACCGTCATCAACGACATCGGCGCGCATGAAGACATGATCCCGACCGTGATGGCCGCCGCGGGTGATCCCGGTATCAAGGAAGACCTGCTCAAAGGGAAGAAAGTCGGCGACACGACCTACAAGGTCCACCTCGACGGCTACAACCTGATGCCGTTCTTTAAAGGCGAAGTGAAGGCATCGCCACGTCACGAGTTCATCTATTGGACCGACGGCGGCAGCGTCGCGGCGCTGCGCTACAACAACTGGAAGATCAGCTTCCTGCGGCAGAACTCGGTGGGAATCAAGGTTTGGGAGTCGCCGTTCGAGGAGCTGCGCTGGCCCATGGTGACCAATCTGCGCATGGATCCGTTCGAGCGTGCCTCGGATGAATCCACCGGCCACCCGCAATGGGCCGCGGAGCGGATGTTCGCGCTGGCGCCCGCCGCCGCCTACGTCGGGCAATGGTTGCAAAGTTTCCGCGACTTCCCGCCGCGTATGAAGCCCGGCAGCTTCAGTCTCGACCGCGTGATGGAAGCGGCGACCGCAGCCGGTAGAGGTAGCAACTGAGGTCACGCTGCCTGAAGCCCTAACCCAACCTCCCCGGGGCCGCACCCGCGTGCCCCGCCGTAGCGTTCGAGCGCAGGCGGGTCCCATCCGGGTGCGGTGCCGGTAAACCGCAATCACCAGACACGCCGCTTGATGGGAGAGACCAACCGTCAATGCTCATAGAACTTCTCAGCGCTGGTGGCCTCGCAAATCTTCTCTTCGCTGTTGCCCTGGTAGTGGTCACCGTCGGCATCCATGCC
>Ga0316622_100001139_pt1 | contig 16909 bp, 13 predicted proteins | sample OWC_Aug_OW2_C1_D_FD_207646 | JGI IMG/M metagenome (GOLD analysis project Ga0316622, IMG submission 207646) | Wetland soil microbial communities from Old Woman Creek delta, Ohio, United States - OWC_Aug_OW2_C1_D5_C | ecosystem: Environmental > Terrestrial > Soil > Wetlands | place: USA: Ohio... | reverse complement strand
CAGCGATCGGGGTCGTGCCGGCGACCCACAGGATGGGTGCCGGGAGCTGGGGTTCCACGTAGATCTCCAGGGTCCCGCCGGAGTGGCAGGTCATGATGTAGTCGATGATCCCGTCGGCGCGACGGCCCTCCGACGGCGCCTCGCGCGACAGCCGAAGCAGACGGGGCTGGCCGTCGGCCAGCGCGCGGAGCGCCTCGCGCACGACGACCGGCTGGGCACAGCTGCCGCCCACCCAGCCCTCGATCGAGCCGTCGGGATGGACGATGCCGCGGGCGCCGGGACGCGACGAGGTGGGCCGGCTCACCGCCACGACGGTGGCGGTCGCGAACGGGCGGCCGGCCAACTGGAGGTCGGCCGCCCGGACGAAGTAGTCGCGCGGGTCGGGGCGGGCTATTCGAGCACCCCCTTGTCCTTTAGGATCGCCCACACCTTCTGCGGGGTGATCGGGATGTCGATGTTGCGCACGCCCAGGTGCCACAGGGCATCGACCACCGCATTCGCGATCGCCGGGGGCGCGCCGACCGTGGCCGACTCGCCGACCCCCTTGGCACCGATCGGGTGGTGCGGTGAGGGAGTGATGGTCTTGTCGGTCTCCCAGGCCGGCGTCTCGACCGCGGTCGGGACGAGGTACTCCATGAAGTTGCCGGCAAGGTTGTTGCCGTTCTCGTCGTAGCGGATCTCTTCGTAGAGCGATGGTGCGAGCCCCATCGTCAGCCCGCCGTGGATCTGACCGTCCACGATCATCGGGTTGATGATGTTGCCGCAGTCGTCGACCGCCACGAAGCGGCGGATGTTGACCCGGCCGGTCTGCTTGTCGATGTCGACGACGCAGATGTAGCTGCCGAACGGGAAGGTCAGGTTGGGCGGGTCGTAGTAGTCGACCGCCTCGAGCCCGGCCTCCATCCCCTGCGGATGGTTGGTGTATGCCGCGAAGGCGAGCTCCTGGATCGTCTTGGCCTTGTCGGGCGAGCCCCTGACGAAGAACCTGCCGTTCTCCCACTCGAGGTCGTCCTCGCTGGCCTCGAGCAGGTGGGCGGCGATCTTGCGCGCCTTGTCGCGGATCTTGCGAGCCGCCACCGCGGTGGCGGCCCCGGCGACCGGGGTCGAGCGGCTTGCGTAGGTGCCCAGGCCGTAGGGCGCCGTGTCGGTGTCGCCGTACTCGATCGTGATGGCCGAGGCCGGGATGCCGAGCTCCTCGGCGATGATCTGGGCAAAGGTCGTCTCGTGGCCCTGGCCCTGGGTCTGGACGCCGATCCGGGCGATGGCCGACCCGGTCGGGTGGACGCGGATCTCGCACGAGTCGAACATCTTGAGCCCGAGGATGTCGAAGGTGTGCGATGGCCCCGCACCCACGATCTCGGTGAACGAGCTGATGCCGATGCCCATGAGCTCGCCGCGCTCGCGCTTCTCGGCCTGCTCGCGGCGCAGGTCCTCGTAGCCGATGATGTCCATCGCCTTGCGCAGGGCGGCCGGGTAGTCGCCCGAGTCGTACTCCCAGCCGGTCGGGGTGTGGTACGGGAACTGCTCGGGCTGGATGAAGTTCCGGAAGCGGAAGTCAGCCGGGTCCTGGCCGAGCTCGTGGGCCATGATGTCGGCCACCCGCTCGACGGCGTGGACCGCCTCGGTGACCCGGAACGAGCAGCGGTAGGCGACGCCGCCGGGCGGCTTGTTGGTGTAGGCGGCGTCCACCTCGACAAAGGCGTTGGCCATGTCGTACGAGCCGGTGATGACGTTGAACAGCCCGGCCGGGAACTTGGACGGGTCGGCCGCGGCATCGGTGTAGCCGTGGTCGGCGAGGGTCTTGGCCTGGAGGGCCGTGATCTTGCCGTCCTTGGTCGCACCAAGCTTGACGTTGATGTGGTAGTCGCGGGCGAACGAGTCCGCCTGGAGGTTCTCCGAGCGGTCTTCGATCCACTTGACCGGCCGGCCGAGGGTGAGCGACGCGACCACCGCGATGACATAGCCCGGGTAGACCGGGACCTTGCCGCCGAAGCCGCCGCCGATGTCGTGGGTCTTGACCCGGATCTTGTGCTCGGGGATCCCCGAGACGAGCGACACGACCGTCCTGTAGGCATGCGGCGCCTGGCTCGTGATGTGCAGGTCGAGGTGCTCGCGGACGGGGTCCCAGTCGGCGATGCAGCCGCATGTCTCGATCGAGGCGACGTGGATGCGCGGGATGTAGATGTTCTCCTCGACAACCACGTCGGAGGCCGCCAGGGCCGCCTCGGTGGCCTCGCGGTCGCCCGATTCCCAGTGCCAGATGTGGTTGTTGGCCTTCTCGGGGCCACGGTCGGGCCGCAGGACCGGCGCATCGGGCTCGAGCGACTTGAAGGGATCGACGACGACGGGCAGCGGCTCGTAGTCGACGTATACGGCCGCGGCGCCGTCGGCCGCCGCGTAGCGACTGTCGGCGATGACGGCGGCGACCTCCTGGGCCTGGTACATCACCGTGTCGGTCGGCAGCACCATCTGCTTGTCGCCGGCGAGTGTGGGCATCCAGTGGAGCCCGGCCGCCTCGAGATCCTTGCCCGTGATGACGGCGAGCACCCCGGGCACCGCAAGCGCCTCGGATGCGTCGATGCCCAGGATCTTGGCGTGCGCGTACGGGCTCCTCACGATGTCCATCCAGACCATGTTGGGCAGGACGAGATCGTCGATGTACTGGCCCTGGCCGCGGATGAAGCGAGGATCCTCCTTGCGCTTCATCGAGTGACCCATCCCCGCGACCTCGGGGGTGGTCGTGACCTTGACGTCGGTCATGTCGATCGCCCTCCTCAGCTCGCGGCGGCCGGCTCGGCCGGCTCGGCAGCCAGCTCGCCGGCGGCCTGCTGGATCGCCTTGACGATGTTCACGTAGCCCGTGCAGCGACACAGGTTGCCCGCGATCCCCTCGCGGATCTCCTGCTCGGTCGGGTCGGGGTTCTGCTCGAGCAGCCAGGAAGCCTGCATGATCATGCCGGGGGTGCAGAACCCGCACTGCAGGCCGTGCTGGTCCCAGAACGCCTGCTGGAGCGGGTGGAGCTTGCCGCCCTCGGCCATGCCCTCGATCGTGCCGAGCGACGCGCCATCGGCGGAGACCGCCAGCACGGTGCACGACTTGACGCTCCTGCCGTCGAGCAGGACCGTGCAGGCGCCGCAGTGGCTCGAGTCGCAGCCGATGTGCGTCCCGGTCAGCCCGAAGACGTCACGCAGCAGGTGGACGAGGAGGAGGCGCGGCTCGACGTCGGCCTCCATGGCCTGGCCGTTGACGGTCAGGCGGATGTGCTGCTTGTCCATCGTTTCGCGTCCCCCTAGGCTTCGCGGGCCCGCTCGGTGGCCCGGTGCAGCGCTCGCTCGACCATCGCAGCGGCCATCGCCCGCTTGTACTCGACCGGGCCGTGGTTGTCGGCCACCGGGCGGCTCTGGGCGGCGGCTTCGCGGCCGGCGTCCTCGAACAGCTCGTGGCCCGGCTGCGTGCCGATGAGCATCCGCTCGGCGTGGGTCGCGGCGAACTGGGTCTCGGCCACTGCCGTCAGCCCGATCCCTGCGGCGGCGATCCTGCCGTCGTCATCGAGCCGAAGCTGGACCGCTGCCCCGGCCGTGGCGAAGTCGCCGGCCTTGCGCTCGATGCTGGCGTAGGCGCCGCCGCTCCGCCCGCGCGGAGCCGGGATGCGGACCTCGGTCAGGAGCTCGGCCGGCTCGATGGCGGTGACGAACGTGTCGATGAAGAACTCGCGGGCGGGGATGACCCGCCGGCCATCGGCGCTCTCGACCACGATCGAGCCGTGGGTCGCGATGAGCACGGCCGGCCAGTCTGCCGCCGGATCGGCGTGGGCGATCGAGCCACCCATCGTCCCCCAGTTGCGGACCTGCGGGTCGCCGATGGTCGGCGCGGCGTCGGCGAGGATCGGATAGCGCGACGCGATGATGGGGTCGGTCTCGATCTGATGGTGGGTCACCCGGGCGCCGATCCGGAGCTCACCGTCGACCTCGGCGATCTGGTCCAGGCCGGAGACGTCCCGGATGTCGACGAGCAGGGCCGGCGAGGCGAGCCGGTAGCGCAGGAGCGGGATCAGGCTGTAGCCGCCGGCGAGGACCTTGGCCTCGCCCTCGCGTTCCTTGAGGATGCGCAGCGTCTCGCCGACGTCGGCGGGCCGCACGTAGTCGAACTGGGGCGGGATCATCGCCGGCTCACACCTCCTCGTGATCGGCCCCGGGGACCGAGAAACGACGATCGCCCGCCGGGACGGACGGGCGTCGATTGGTGCGGGAGAACGTGCGGCCGGTGCTCGCAGCCGCCGCCGGACCCCCGGGCTGGAGCCTCCGGGCTCCTGTGCGGAGGATAGGCATGTGCGGCCAACGGGTCAATGTGTTTCGTCGCCTATGACAGCATTTGGGCGCGGATCCCGGCATGGTCGGCTTGCTCGGAGGACGAGAAGCGGAACCGCGGATCCGATCCCGGCCGCAGATGGCCGGCTTCAGCCGGGCGACCAGGCCACGACCCCGACCGCCAGGTCGCGCTGGTGTCGAAGGCGGAACCCGCCATCGACCTCGACCAGCCATTCGTCGAGGAGCACCTGCAGCCGCCGGTCCTTGGCGCCGCCGGGCTCGAGCCAGAGCTGCTTGCGCAGCCAGCGCACCACGTCATCGCGGCTCCGGAATGCTCGCGACAGCCGCGGCTCGGTCCACAGCTCGTAGGAACGGCCGCGCGCGCTGAGCAGCTCCAGGAACTCCGGCAGCGCCGGCAGCGGGATCCGATCCTCACCGTGGACCAGCGGCCAGAACGGCTCGGCCAGCCAGGCCGGGACGCGCTCGGACAGGACCGCCACGCATCGCCGGCGCGCTGCCGCCTCCATCGCGTCGAGGAACGGGCCGATGGCCTCGACGTCGTAGCCGAGGTGGGCGATCAGCGCGACGTCAGCCGCGAGCCCGGAGGCCGGTTCGCCGGCAGCGCGCGCACCACTGCCCGGGGCATCCTCGAGCGGCCAGCGCCCGTGGACGAGATCGATGTTGGCGATCCCGTGCTCGACCATCTGGGTGCGGAGCGACGCCAGCATCCCTTCAGACGGGTCGAGCGCGGTCACGTGGCGCACGCGCAGGGCGAGCGGCAGGGCGAAGCGGCCGGCTCCCGCGCCGATGTCGAGCCAGGCGTCGTCGGGCTGGGCGATCGCCAGCAGGCGCTCGAGCGCCGGATCGTCGGTGCGACGGGGATCGGCGACGAAGAGGCTGCTGATCGGCCCGTAGAAGTCCTCGTCCTCAACCTCGCGATAGCGCTCGACCTGCGCGCTGTTGGCCCGCACCCGCGCGGCCCAGGACGCGGCCGCCTCCGCCCCGGGATCATGCCGAGGCATCACGGGCGTGCTCCTTCCTCGAGGCGACCCAGGTCATCGGTCGTGTCCACGTCGGGATTCTGGCCCTCGACCGCGACCCATGCCACCAGCTCCGGCCGCGCCGCCATCAGCGGCCCCAGGCCACGGTCGCCTGCCAGCGCACCCGCCAGCGCCCAGCCGGATCGGCGGAGCAGGACCGGGTTGTGGCCGCCATCCGAGGGATAGCGTGGCGCCACGATCGGGCGGTCGGGTTCGGGGGCGGCGGCCAGCAGCTCGGCGATCGCGCCGAGGGGCACCCGCGGCTGATCGCCGAGCAGCATCAGGGCGGCGTCGGCCCCCGGCAGTGCCCTGTCCGCGGCGACCAGCCCGATGCGCACCGACGAGGCGAGCCCGCTGGCCCAGTCGTCGTTGTGCGCGATCAGGTCCCGCGGGCCGAGCAGTGGCTCGACGACCTCACGGACGGCGTCCGCACCGGCACCCGTCACCAGCACGATCGCGCCCACCCCCGCTGATCGCGCGGTCCGCACCGCGTGCGCCACGAGTGGCCGGCCGTCGAGCGGCGCGGTCAGCTTGCCGCCACCAAACCTGCTGCCGGCCCCGGCGGCAAGGACGATCGCGACAACGCGAGCCGGATCGGTCATGCGGGCCCGGTCACCGCTCTCCCTGGGGTTGCCGCTTCGGCGGCCAGGTCGCGCATCGGACGTCCGGTCGCCGAGAACCGGGTGGCCACGATCTCGGCCATGATGGCGAGCGCGGTCTCGGCCGGTGCCCGCCCGCCGATGTCGAGCCCGATGGGCCCGCGCAGGCGGGCGAGATCCGCCTCGCTGACACCCGCCTCGAGCAGGCGCGCCCGGCGGTCGGCCTGGGTCTTGCGGCTGCCGACCGCCCCGACGTAGCGACAGCCACGCCGCAGCCCCTCCACGATGGCCGGCTCGTCGAACTTGACGTCGTGCGTCAGGACGGCGACCGCGTCGGCCGGCCCCAGGCCGATCTCGTCGGCCACCTCGTCGGGCCAGCCGACCACGAGCCGATCGACATCGGGGAAGCGCTCCGGTGTCGCGAAGGCGGGCCGCCCGTCGACGACGATGACCGAATAGCCGAGCTCATGGGCAAAGCGCGCCAGCGACATGGCCACCTGGACGGCACCCACGATCACCACCCGCGGCCGCACCGGATAGGCCTCGACGAAGCAGGCCCGGCCGCCGAGCTCGACGGTCCGCGACGTCCCACGCTCGAGCGCGTCGAGGGCCAGGCGCACGAGCTCCGCGTCGAGCGCCGGATCTCCGAGGCTGCCCTCGAGCCGACCGTCGTCGTGCACGACCAGAGGGGGCGCGGGCGGTGCACCGTCGCCGCGCTCGTGGAAGCCGAACTCGGCCGGCGGTGCGTCGGCGGGGAGGATGGTCACCACCGCACGTCCGCCAGTCCGGCCGGACACGCTGTCACGGGCCGCCTGCAGGGCGACCGGCGGCACGACCGGTTCGACGAGGACGTCGATCGTCCCGCCACAAGCGAGCCCGACGTCCCAGGCCTGCTCGTCGCTGATCCCGTAGCGGATCACCCGCGCGTGCCCGGTCTCGCGGGCTCGCCTGACCTCCTCGTAGGCTGCGCCCTCGACGCAGCCACCGCTGACCGACCCCGCGATCCGCCCGTCGGTCGAGACGGCAAGCACGGCGCCCTCGGGGCGCGGCGCCGAGCCGAAGGTGCGCACCACGATTGCGCGTGCGACACCGGCACCCTCGGCCTGCCAGGCCTCGATCGTGTCGAGCAGCTCCTTCATCGTCGGCCTCCGGGGATCGTTGGGGGGGCTCAGGTGATCGGTCGGGGGCGGTTGTCGTCGGCCGGCACATGCCCCGCAAGGGGCAGCGGACTGGGTGCAGCCGCCACGTTGGGGGCCGTCGCACGCCGCACGGCCGGTCTCGGCCCGGCGGGCATCCGGTGGACCCGCGGCCGGCCGGTCCGCTCCGGGCGCAGCCCACGGTTCGCGGCCATGATGCCGAGCAGCTCGCCGAGCCGCTCGAGGCTGGCCAGGTTGTGGACCGGCAGGAAGTCGTCGACCGAGGGGTAGGCGGCCGCCATCCCGGCCGCCAGCGGCTGGTACCCCTCCACCCCGGCCAGCGGGTTGAGCCAGATGAGCCGGTGGCAGTTGCGCTGCAGCCGCGCCGTCTCGCGGCGCACGACGGCCGGGTCGCCGCGGTCCCAGCCATCCGACACGACGATCACGACACCGCTCGTGCGCAGCACGCGGCGCGCCCAGCGCAGGTTGAACTGGCGGAAGGACTCGCCGATCCGCGTCCCGCCCGACCAGTCGGTGACGACGCCGGCGACCCGCTCGAGGGCGACGTCCGCGTCGCGTCCCCGGATCTCGTGGGTGACCCGGGTCAGGTGGGTGCCGAACACGAAGGCCTCGGTGCGCACCGACGACGTGCGGGCCAGCGCCTGGACAAAGCGGAGCAGCAGGCGCGAGTGACGCTCCATCGAGCCCGACACGTCGCAGATCACCACGATCGAGCGCGGCCGGCGAACCTTGCGGCGCCAGACCCACTCGACCAGGTCGCCGCCGGTCTTGAGGTTCCGGCGCAGCATCGCCCGGGGCGCCACCGATCGGCCATGCGGATGGAGCTCCTGCCGCCGGGTGAGGCGCGTCTCCAGCCGCGGCCGGAGCCGGTCGATCAGCAGCTCGGCCTCCCGGAACTCGGCGGGCGACATCCGGTCGAAGCTCTTGTGGCGCATCGCCTCGCTGCCGCTGTAGGCCATCGGCGAGATGACAAAGCCCTCGAGCGGCTCGCCCTCGTCCTCCTCGCCCGCCCCGGGCTCGGCCTGTTCGCGACGGCCCTCCGGCTGGCGACCGTCGCGCTCCCTCCCCTCCCGTTCGCGCGCGGCGGCCTCCTCGCGCGCTGTGGCAGGTCGAGGCAGCTCGAGATCGAGGGCGGTGGGCTTGATGCGCAGCTCATGGCGCCGCCAGAACTGGCCGAACACCTCGTCGTAGACGGGGATCTCGTCGCGGCGGCGCACGAAGATGGCCATCCCGGCGGCGTGGATCGCCTCGCGGTCGCCGATGTCGACGAGGGTCAGCGCCCGCGCAAAGTCCATGGCGCCCGTCAGGTCCGTACGCAGCCCCGCGCTGCGAAGCGCGCGCGTGAACAGGAGCGTGTTCCAGAAGAAGATGTGGCCCGACACGCTCTCGAGCGGATCACGGACCGCGCTCCCGCGGAACGGCGAGCGCGGGAGCGGGCCGCCGGGGGTTGGGTCGCTCATGCCACGAACCGGCCGGTATCGGTGACCAGCTAGAGCTGGTCGGCCAGCTCGTCGAGGTAGGCGGCCGCGGTCGCGCCCCGGAGCAGCCGCACGTCCTCCTCGTACTTGAGCAGCACGCCCAGGGTCTCGTCGACCAGCTCGGGAGTCAGCTCACGTGCGCCCAGGGCGAGCAGCGCGGCGGCCCAATCGATCGTCTCGGCGATCCCGGGTACCTTGGTCAGCTCGGTCGCGCGGAGCCGGTGGACGAACCCGACGATGGCGCGGGCGAGCCGGTCGGGCGTGTCCGGCACGCGGGCGAGCACGATCTCGTACTCCTTCTGGGCCGAGGGATAGTCGATCCAGTGATAGAGGCATCGACGCTTCAACGCGTCGTGGACCTCGCGCGTGCGGTTCGAGGTGAGGATGACTCGCGGCGGCTGCTCGGCCCGGATCGTGCCGATCTCGGGGATCGTCACCTGGAAGTCGGACAGGATCTCGAGCAGGTAGGCCTCGAACTCCTCGTCCGCCCGGTCGATCTCGTCGATGAGCAGCACGGGCGGGACGCCGTCGTGCGCCTCGAGCGCCTGGAGCAACGGGCGCTTGAGCAGGAAGTCGGGCCCGAAGATGTCGTGGACGCTTGCCTTCTCCAGCTCGCCGCGCGCCTCGAGCAGGCGGATCTCGAGCATCTGGCGCGGGTAGTTCCACTCGTAGACGGCAGCGTTGACGTCCAGCCCTTCGTAGCACTGCAGGCGGATCAGCCGGGCGCCGAGCACCCTGGCGAGGACCTTAGCCAGCTCGGTCTTGCCGACACCGGCCTCGCCTTCGAGGAGAAGCGGGCGCCCGAGCTCGAGTGCGAGGTAGACGGTTGTCGCCAGCGAGCGCTCGCTCACGTAGTCGTGGGTGCGCAGGGCGTCCTGGATCCCGTCGATGGTCCGGGTGCGTCCGGGTCGCGTGGCCTCGCCGGCCAGGTCCGTCGCCGCGTCGAGTGCGCTCATCCGGGCTCCCCTACAGGTGCGTTCGGCTGGAATCTACACCCCGTCCCCGATCCCACCCCTCGGCCGCGGCTCGCGCCCTGGCTCGTTGTCGTCTCGGTCATCCCTCGGGCGCGTCCAGCTCGCGGGCGTAGCGCGGGAAGCGGTGGCGCTGCTCGCGCGTGAGGATGCCGCCGTGGCCGAGCCGGGCGACCGTGGCACGGGTCGGCGGGAGACCCGCCAGGAGCCACGGCAGCAGCAGGTCGACGGCGGTCGCCTTCGAGTAGGCGCCGCAGGTCGGCAGCCCGAGGACCGTCGTCCGCCGCACCCGGGCCAGCCAGAGCATCGACCCCGGGTGGGCCGGCACGCCGTGGCTTCGCACGTTGCCGCCGAGCCGGTCCACGGCCACGAAGAACGGGTCGCCGGGGTCGGTGCTCGCCGCACCCGCCGTGAGCACGAGGTCGACCCGCCCCGGCCCGCCGACGCGCGCCCGCAGCGCAGTCTCGACGTCGGCCTCTCGATCCGCCACGTAGCCGACCCCGACGAGCTCGGAGCCGAGTCCCTCGACCTTGTCCCTGACGCTGCGTTCGAAGCGCTCCCGGGCCGCGGGAGCCAGGCTCTCCTTGACGAGCGCGGCGATCCGAGCCGGGTGCAGCGGCAGTACCGAGACGATCGGGCGACCGCGCTCGCCGGCCTGGCCTGCGGTCCGCTCCGCACGCTCGATTGCGACCGCCGATACCACGTGCGGCCCGGTCTTGACGCTGGCCACGAGCTCGCCGACCGAGACGACCCGGCCGTCGGTGATGGTGAAGACCGCCAGCCCGTCGATCCGGTTCACCCGGTCGAGCGCGGCGACCTGCACGCGCAGGACACCGTCGTGCGACGCGATCAGGTCGACCCGGCTCTCGTGCGGCCGCCCGGCCACGGCGCCCGGACCGGCCACCGCACGGGCGAGCCGAAGGGCAGCGTCGTCCTCGTGAAGCTCGCCAGGGTCCGTCAGGATCACGGTGACCGGGTGCGGCTCCCCGCCCCCGAACATCCCGAGCCGCCGCGCGTCGGTGCCCGCGAAGTGCACCAGATCCGCGGGGGTCAGGATCCGCCCCTTGGACCAGCGCTCCGCACCGACGACGAGATCGCGCGTGAGCACGCCGCCGGCGAGGTCGCCCGACGGCGTCGTGCCCGGTACCAGCTGCGCCAGCCTCATCGAGGTCCGGTGTGCTGCGCAGCTGGTCCGACGGGATCGCTCCGGCGGCGGCCCCTCGGCCGCCGCCGGAGCTGGAGATCCGTCGTGGCTCAGCCCGCCCGTGCGATGGCGGCCTCGAGCGCCCGGCGGACCTGGATCGCGGCGATCGCCGCCCGGTACTCGCGGTCGGCGTGGATGTCGGACGCGACGATCTGGCCGTCGGTCGCGTGTGCCGCGGCCTCCGCCGGAGACGCTCCGGCCAGAAGGGCAGCCTCGACGCCGGCCGCCCGGTAGGGATGATCGCCGACGCCGGCCACGCCGACCGAGACCACGTCCCAGGGACCCGAGCCGCCGGAAAACCGACCGATGACGGTCGCGACGCCGGCGATCGAGTATCCGCTCGCCGGCTGCTCGACCGACCGGTAGGCGGACCCGAATCCGGGCATGCCGCCCGGGATCCTGATCTCGGTGATGAGCTCGTCGTGGGCCAGCCCGGTCGTGAAGGCGCCGGCGAAGAACCCCCCGATCGGGATGGTCCGCTCGCCGCGCACCGAGCGCACGACGATCTCGGCGTCGAGCGCCAGCAAGATCGCCGGCATGTCCGAGGCCGGGTCGGCGTGGGCGATCGAGCCGCCGATCGTGCCTCGGTTGCGCACCTGGACGTCGCCGATGTTCGGGAGCGAGTCACGGAACACCCCGTAGTGGGCGAGGATCGGATCGTCGAGCAGGTCGGCGTAGGTCGTCAGCGCGCCGATGGCGACCCGGCGCCCCTCGTCGATGGCGCGGACGCCCCTGAGCTCGCCCAGCCGCCCGACGTCCACCAGGCGCTCTGCCGACGCCAGCCGCATCTTGAGCAGCGGGAGCAGGCTCTGGCCGCCGGCCAGCACCTTCGCCCCGCCGGCCATCGCCTGGAGCGCCTGGTCGACGGACGAGGCGCGCACGTAGTCGAATGCTGCCGGGATCATGCCTGGCCTCCCTTCGCGGCCTGCATCGCGCGCCAGACCGTCTGTGCCGTGAGCGGCATGTCGACATGGCGGATACCGAGCGGGCTCAGCGCATCGATGACCGCGTTGGCCGTCGCGGCTGTGCTCGCGATGGTGCCCGCCTCGCCGACGCCCTTCACCCCGAGCGGATTGACCGGCGTGGGGGTGACCGTCTCGTCCAGCTCGAGCCAGGGCATCCGCGAGGCCTTGGGCAGCGCGTAGTCGAGCATCGAGCCGGTGAGGAGCTGGCCGTTGTCGTCATAGACGGCGCCCTCCCAGAGCGCCTGGCCAACGCCCTGGGCGATCCCGCCGTGAAGCTGGCCGTCGACGATCATCGGGTTGATCTTGTTGCCGACGTCGTCGACCGCCACGTAGCGGACGAGATCGACCTGGCCGGTCTCCTCGTCCACCTCGACCACGGCGATGTGGGTCCCGAACGGCCAGGTGGTGTTGGGCGTGTCGTGGTAGGCCGTCGCATCGAGGTACGGCTCCATGTCGGGCGGAAGGTCGAACCCGAGGTCGAGCGCGAAGGCGATCTCCTGGATCGTCTTGACCTTGTCGGGCGAGCCCTTGACGAAGTAGCTGGCGCCGTCCACCTCGACGTCGTCGGCCGACGCCTCGAGCATGTGGGCGGCCATCCGGCGGGCCTTGTCGCGGATCCGGCCGGCAGCCTTGATGGCGGCGGCGCTGCCGACCGACGAGGTGCGGCTCCCGTAGGTGCCGTATCCAAACGGAGTCCCCTGCGTGTCGGAGTGCTGGACGATCACGTCCTCCATCGGCACGCCGAGCTCGTGCGACACGATCTGGGCGAAGGTCGTCTCGTGGCCCTGGCCCTGCGGCTGGGTGCCCATCGTGACGACAACCTTGCCGGTCAGGTGGACCTTGATGTTGGACGACTCCCACATCGCCGCACCCCAGCCCTCTCCGACGGCGCCGATCCACTTGGACGGGGCGATGCCGCAGCTCTCGATGTAGGTCGAGAGGCCAACCCCGAGCAGCTTCCCGCGGCCATGCGCCTCGGTCTTCCGGGCCGCCATGTCGGCATAGCCGACGATGGCGAGCGCCTTGTCGAGGGCGGGCTCGTAGTTGCCCGAGTCGATGTAGATCTTGGCGCCGTTGACGGCGGTGGTGAGGCCGCTCGGGTTCTCCCACGGGAACACGTCCGGCGGCAGGAAGTTGCGTCGCCGGATCTCGGCGGGATCGATGCCCAGCTCGTCGGCCAGGAGATCCATGGCCCGCTCGAGGACGTAGGTGGCCTCGGGCCGGCCGGCTCCGCGGTAGGCATCGGTGAAGACGGTGTTGGTGTAGACCCCGGTCACCTCGGCGTAGACGTTGGGGATCTTGTAGGGGCCGCCGAGCATCCGTCCGTAGAGGGTCGTCGGGGTGCCGGGTCCGATCGTCGAGAGCCGGCCGCCGAGGTTCGCGAACGTCTTGACGCGCAGGCCCTGGACCTCGCCCTGCCGGGTCGCCGCGACCTCGAGGTAGGTGACGTGGTCGCGGCCGTGCGTGGTGGCCTGGTAGTTCTCGCGGCGGGTCTCGACGAACTTGACCGGCCGGCCGCCAATCGCCTTGCTGGCGAAGAGCACGAGCGGCATGTCCGCGTAGGTGAAGATCTTGGAGCCGAAGGCACCGCCGACGTCGGGGCTGATGCAGCGGATCTTGTGCTCGGGGATGCCCATCACGAAAGCGGACAGGAGCAGCCGCTGGATGTGCGGCGTCTGGCTGGACATCCAGATCGTGTACTCGTCGGTGCCCGGGTTGTACCAGCCGATGTCGCCGCGGACCTCCATGGCGTTGGGGATGAGCCGTTGGTTGACCAGTCGCTGGCGCACGACCACCTCGGCGCCTTCGATCGCTCGCTCGGTGCCGTCGCGGTCACCGACGCGCCACTCGAACACGATGTTGTTCGGGGCGTTCTCGTGCAGCTGTGGAGCGCCCGGCTGCGTGGCCTTCTCGGCATCGACGACGGCCGGCAGCGGCTGCCAGTCGACATGGATCGCGGCGAGCGCGTCGACGGCCTGCTCGGGGGTCTCGGCGACCACCGCCGCGACGCCCTCGCCGGTCCACTTGACGCTGTCGGTGGCCAGCGCGCGCGGCGTGTTGACGTTGTTCTGGATGCCCGACGCGCCACCCGCCGGCCAGGCCATCGGGAGCGGATTGTAGGGGATGTCGGCACCGGTGATGACGGTGATCACACCGGGCATCGCCACCGCGGCGGATGTGTCGATCGAGCGGATGTTGGCGTGGGCGTACGGGCTGCGCAGGATGGCCACGTGGGCCATGCCAGGCAGCTTGATGTCGTCGAGATAGCGGCCCCTGCCGGTGATGAAGCGCAGGTCTTCGACCCGCTTGACGGATGCGCCGAGGACGTCGGTTGCCACTGCCTGCCTCCTCGTCCGCTACGCCGGGGTGCCCGACGCCGGAGCGTCGGCCCGCATCGTGGATGCAGCTTCGCGGATGGCGGCCACGATGTTCTGGTAGCCCGTGCAGCGGCAGATGTTGCCCTCGATCGCGTGGCGGATCTGGCCGTCGTCGGGATCGCCGTTGCGAGCCAGCAGGTCGGCAGCGACCAGGATCATCCCCGGCGTGCAGAACCCGCACTGGAGCCCGTGCGTCTCGCGGAAGGCCGCCTGGATGGGGTGCAGGTCGCCGCCGGAAGCGAGCCCCTCGATCGTCGTGACCGAGGCGCCGTCAGCCTGCACGGCAAGCACCGCGCAGGACTTCACGGCCGCGCCGTCGACGAGTACGGTGCAGGCGCCGCACTGGCTCGTCTCGCAGCCGACATGCGTGCCGGTCAGCTCGAGGTCCTCGCGCAGGACCTGCACCAGCATGCGCCTGGGCTCCACGTCGAGCTCATGGCGTGCGCCATTCACGGTGAGCGCGATGTGCTCCGTCACCGGCGGGACCCTCCTTCCGATGGCTGGTGCGCCCGGGATCGCCGCCGGGTCGCCCCGGCGATTGGCCGATCCCTCGACGGCCGACCGGGAATGCCGGCAATGATCGCCCCGGGCCGCCCGCGAATCAAGACGGAATCCGCCGCGGTCGAAGCGGCCTGGTGCAGCGGCCGCACCTTCGCACCCGCAGGGCCGTCGGCCGAGGCTGGCCGGTGCAGTGGCTGCACCAGGCACCCGGTCCGGGAGGGGGCGTCATCCAGGGCTGCCCTGGCGGCGCCTACGCCCCGCTCGCCACGTCCTCCAGCGCTCGGCGGAGCCCGTCGGCCAGCAAGCCGATCTCCTCGGACGTGATCACGAAGGCCGGCGAGATCTGCAGGGCACCTCCCCGGAGCACGCGGGTCAGCACCCCGTGGCGCCACGCGGCGGCCACGACACGGTCCGGCAGACCGGGATCGGCGGCGAAGGCGGCCTCGTCGAGCTGGACTGCCGCCATCAGACCGACCAAGCGGACGGTGCTGACCAGCGGCGCGTCCGCGAGCGCGCCCAGGGCGCGGGCCAGCACCGGCTCGAGCGAGGCGACACGCTCCACCAGCCCGTCGCGCTCGATGAGATCGAGGTTGGCCATCGCCGCCGCGCAGGCGGCCGCGTGGCCGCTGTAGGTGTAGCCGTGGCGGAAGACAGCCCCAGTCGGCTCGTCCCAGAACGGCGCCTGGACGCGCGGCCCAACGAGCACCCCGCCGAGGGGGATGTAGCCCGAGGTCACGCCCTTGGCGAAGGTCACCATGTCCGGCTCGATCCCGTAGCGCTGGGTCCCGAAGAGCACGCCGGTCCGCCCAAAGCCGGTGATGACCTCGTCGGCGATCAGCAGCACGTCGTGCTCGCGGCAGAGCCGGTTGACCTCGGCCCAGTAGCCGGGCTCGGGCGGGATCACGCCACCCGCCCCGACGACCGGCTCGCCTATGAAGGCGGCCACCTCGCTGCCGCGGCGCTCGAGCAGCTCGGCGAGGGCGGCCGTGTCCGCGACCGGGACGTTCTCAACGGCCTCGACGAGCGGGCCGCCGTACCCGGCCCGGTTGGCAGGGATGCCGGCCAGCCCGGTGCCGAAGGCGTGCATCCCGTGGTAGCCGTGCTCGCGCGACACGATCACCCGCTTCTCAGAGCGGCCCTCGACGTCCCAGTACCGTCGGGCGAGCTTGGCCGCCGTGTCGACCGCATCGGAGCCGCCCGAGCCCAGGAACACGACGGCGTCGTCGATCGGCGCAAGCGCGGCCAGCCGCTCGGCCAGCGCCAGCGTCGGCTCGGTCGTGTAGGGCCCGAACGACGAGTAGGCCGCCAGCCGGACGAGCTGCTCTGCGACCGCCTCGGCGATCTCGCGCCGCCCGAGGCCGACGTTGCAGTACCAGAGCGCCGCCGTCGCGTCGAGGTAGCGACGCCCCTCGACGTCCTCGAGCCAGACCCCCTCGCCGCGGCGGAACACGATCTCGCGCTCGGCCACGACGTGCATGTCGGCGAACCCATGCCAGAACCTGGTCGTCACGTCGGCACCTCGGCTACGTCGCGCTGTCGCGAGCACGCTAGCGCAGTCGGCGTCGTCGCGGGGTCCGGCGACGGATGCGATGGGGACAGGCGGCCTCCGGGTTCGGGACAGATGGCCGTCCGGGTGCGACGGTACCCGGATGACAATCCGGTGCACGCGGCCGGAGCCGCCAGGCCTCACCTGGAGACTGCATGACCCGACCGGGGAGCCCCCCCGCCGTCGAACTGCGCGGCACCTGGAAGCGGTATGGCGATGTCGTGGCGCTGGCGGGCATCAGCCTCGAGGTGCAGCTGGGCGACATCGTCGCCTTCCTGGGACCCAACGGTGCCGGCAAGACGACCGCGATCAGCCTGATGCTCGGCCTGCGCCGGCCGACCGAGGGGACGGTCCGTGTGTTCGGGATGAGCCCGCTCGACCGGCGGGCCCGCTCGCTCCGCGGCGCGATGCTCCAGGACGTCGGCCTGATGCCGCTCCTGAAGGTCCGCGAGATCATCGATCTCTTCCGCTCCTACTACCCTGCCCCGCTGCAGACCGCCACGGTGCTTGCCATGTGCGGGCTCGAGGAGAAGGCCCGTGCCCACGTCGGCACCCTGTCGGGCGGCCAGCGCCAGCGGCTCGCCTATGGGCTGGCCGTCTGCGGCGACCCGCAGGCGCTGTTCCTCGACGAGCCGACCGTCGGGATGGACGTCGCCGGCCGGCGGGCCTTCCTGGAGGAGGTGGTCACGTATGCCGCCTCCGGCCGGACCGTGTTCCTGACCACGCACTTTCTCGACGAGGCGGATGCGGTCGCCCGGCGGAT
>Ga0316622_100001138_pt1 | contig 16911 bp, 12 predicted proteins | sample OWC_Aug_OW2_C1_D_FD_207646 | JGI IMG/M metagenome (GOLD analysis project Ga0316622, IMG submission 207646) | Wetland soil microbial communities from Old Woman Creek delta, Ohio, United States - OWC_Aug_OW2_C1_D5_C | ecosystem: Environmental > Terrestrial > Soil > Wetlands | place: USA: Ohio... | reverse complement strand
GACTCTCCCGCGGCCGCGATTCCGGCCAACGCCCTCTATTCGGCTGCCGAGGTCGCCAGGATTTCTGCGAGCAGCGTGTCGTCGATGTTGCCGCCTGAGAGCACCACGGCGACCGTGTGCCCGCGCGTCTCGAGGCGGCCGGCCAGTACCGCGGCGAGCGCGACGGCGCCTCCCGGTTCGACCACGAGCTTCAGTGTCCGGGCGGCACAGGCGATCGCGGCCCGGACCTCGTCGTCCGTCACCGCCACGCCGCCTGCGAGCAGGCGGCGGTTGATCTCGAAAGTGAGCAGGCCCGGCTCCGGCGCGAGCAGCGCGTCGCAGAACGAGCGCGTGCCCGGCGCATTCGACTCGCGACGGCCGGAGGCGAGCGAGCGGCGGTGGTCGTCGTGGCCCTCGGGCTCCGCGCTCCAGACGCGCGTCGACGGCGAAAGGGCTCGGATCGCGAGCGCGGTGCCGGCGACGAGCCCGCCGCCGCTGGTGCAGACGATCACGTCGTCGAGCGCGAGGCCGGCCTCGGTCGCCTGCTCGGCGATCTCGAGCCCGACCGTGCCCTGGCCCGCGATGATGTCGGGGTCGTCGAAGGACGGTACCAGCACCGCTCCGCGCTCACTCGCGAGCCGGGCCGCGATCGCCTCGCGGCTTTCGCTCACCCGGTCGTATTCGACGACAGCGGCACCGAGTGCCAGGGTGTTGCGCATCTTCACGCGGGGCGCGTCGGCGGGCATGACGATCGTGGCCGGGATGCCGAGCATTCGCGCGGCCGCGGCGATCCCCTGGGCGTGGTTGCCCGACGAGAAGGCCACGACTCCGGCGGCGCGCTGCGCGGCGTCGAGTTGCGCGAGCCGGTTATAAGCGCCGCGGAACTTGAACGAGCCGGTGTGCTGCAAGGTCTCGAGCTTGAGCAGGATGCGTCCGCCGGTACGCTCGTCGAGGGGCGTGCCGTAGAGCAGGGGCGTGCGTCGCGCATGACCGGCGAGCCGCGCGGCAGCGGCCCGGACGTGCTCGAACGAGGGCAGGCGCCCGGCGGCGTCGATCACCATTGAGCCGGTCCTGTGCCTCGTCGCAACATGCGCGGGTGAGCCTACACGAATCCCTGCCACCCGGCTGCGAGCCCACCTGCCACGGCTGCCGCCACCGGCGGCTCGACATCGCGGCCAGCCTCGCGCAGAAGTCCGCCTATCTCGCGCGGGTGTTGCAACCCTGGGCGGATCGCATCACGCCCGTCGTGGCACCGGCGCCCGAGCGACGGCTCGGCTATCGTGATCGCGTGACGCTCACTGCGCGATGGACGGCCGAGGGGGGCTGGCGTTTCGGGCTCATGCGCCGCGACGAACTCATCGCCATCCACGATTGTCCGGTGCACTCGGCGCGGGTGCGGGCGCTGGTGCGCCTGCTCGTCGAGCGGCTGCCGCCGGCCGACGGGCTGCCGCTCGCCTACCTGCACGTGTGCGGCGCGCAGGCGACGCTGATCGTGAAGGCGCACCGGCTGGATGCGCAGGCGCTTGAAGGCCTGCTCGATGGACTGCCCGGCACGGGGCTCGAGGGTTGCTGGCTGCATCTCCACCCGGCGGCCGGACGGCGGCTGTTTGCGCGGCGCGGGTGGCAGCTCTTGTGGGGCGAGTCGCGCTCACGCGACGCCCACCGCCTGCTGCACGGCCCGACTGCCTTCGCGCAGGCGCTGCCAGAACTGCACCTCGCCGCGCTCGCCACGGCGCGTGCGCACCTGCGACCGGGCATCGGGGTGTCCGTGCTCGATCTGTATTGCGGACTCGGCGCCAGCCTGCGCGAGTGGACGGCGGCGGGCAGCACGGCGCTCGGCGTCGAGCTGTCGGGGGAGGCGATCGAGCTCGCGGCAGCGAATGCGCCCCAGGCGCTCGTGCTGAGGGGCACCTGCACGGAGCGGCTGCCGCAGGTCCTGCCCTGGTGGCGTGCACAGGTGGGCGAGCGCGTCGCCTACGTGAACCCCCCGCGCTCCGGACTCGAGGCACCGGTGACCGCTGCCCTTGCCACTGAACTGCGCCCCGTGCGGCTCGCGTACCTTTCGTGCAGCGCCGGGACGCTGGCGCGCGACCTGTCGGTGCTGGAAGCTGCCGGCTACCGCGTGACGGGCATCGAGCCCTACGACTTTTTCCCGCTCACCCACCACGTCGAGACGCTCGCGCGCCTCGATCGGGCTGCATGAGCGCGTCACGCGCGACGGCGAGTTCCTCGCGCTTCGCGTCGTCGACCCGCGGATAGGCGAGATCCAGCGACGAGAGGCCCTCGATGATTGCGGCCGCGACCACGACGCGCGTGAACCACTTGTTGTCTGCCGGCACGACGTACCACGGCGCGTGCCCGCTCGCGGTGTGCCGGATCATGTCCTGGTAGGCCGCCATGTAGTCGGCCCAGTGGCCGCGCTCGCGTACGTCGCCGAGCTCGAATTTCCAGTTCTTGTCGGGGTCGTCGAGGCGCTCGAGGAAGCGCTTCTTCTGCTCGTCCTTCGACACGTGCAGGAAGAACTTGAGAATCAGCGTGCCGTTGCGTGCGAGGTAGCGCTCGAAGTTGCGGATGTCCTCGAAGCGATGCTTCCAGATTTTCTTCGTGACGAGGCGGTGCGGCAGCTTCTGGCCCGCGAGCAGGGCCTCGTGCACCCGTACGACCAGCACCTCCTCGTAATACGAGCGGTTGAAGATGCCGATGCGGCCGCGCTCCGGCAGCGCCTTCATGCAGCGCCACAGGTAGTCGTGGTCGAGTTCCTCCGCGGAGGGCGCCTTGAACGCCGTCACGTGGCAGCCCTGCGGATTCACGCCCGAGAGCACGTGCTTGATCGCGCCGTCCTTCCCGGCGGCATCCATGGCCTGGAAGACGAGCAGCACCGACCAGCGGTCCTGTGCGTAGAGCTTGTCCTGCAGGGCGGCGAGGTACTGCACGCCCTTCCGGAGCAACTGCTGGGCGCGGGGCTTGTCCTCCGAGCCGAATTGCAGCGTGTCGCCAGGATCGATGTCCGCGAGTCGGAAGCCCTTGCCCCGGGTGACGCGAAAAGGCTCCGTCACCGACCGGACGAGCTTGAGTTCCTGCTTGCTGATGTCCATCGGAGAATTCCTGATCCAGCCGTCATCTGACGGGATTGTAGCGGCTCGCCGTGCGGCCTCGTCGGGCCGGGCGCTGCTGTACGATACGCTGCTGTGGGCGGCATGACCGCCGCAGGAGATCCGCCCGTGAATAGACGATTCGCCCGGAGCCGCCGCCGGACGGCCGGCGTCCTGGCGGCGCTGCTGTGCGCGACGGTCGCCTTGCCAGTTGCTCGGTCGCACGCGCAGGCGAGTCCCATCGAGGCCGCACCGCCCGTCCAGGCGACCCAGGCGCGGCCGCGCATCGGTCTCGTGCTTGGGGGCGGCGGCGCGAAGGGCGCAGCGCACGTCGGTGTCCTGAGCGTGCTCGAGGAGTTGCGCATCCCGATCGATTGCATCGTCGGCACCAGCATGGGCGCACTGGTCGGCGGCACCTTCGCCTCCGGCATGGACGCGAAGGAACTCGAGAAGGCGGTGAGCGCGATCTCCTGGCAGGAGGCCATCGCCCGCAGCGGACTGCGCGCCAAGGTGCCGATGCGCCGCAAGCTCGCGGGCAACACCTACAGCAACAGCCTCGAGTTCGGCGTGCGCGACGGCGGCCTGGTCGCGCCGAGCGGCCTGATCAGCACGCAGAACGTCGATCTCACGATCCAGTACCTCGTCGCGCGCAGCCGCGGCATCAGCGATTTCGACCGGCTACCCATCCCGTTCCGGGCCATTGCGACCGACATGCAGAACGGCGAGATGGTCGTCCTCCGCAAGGGCGATTTGGCGCTGTCGATGCGGGCCAGCATGGCCGTGCCCGGCGCGTTCGCGCCCGTCAGCATCGACGGCCGCATCCTCGGCGACGGCGGCCTGACCCGCAACGTGCCGGTGGACATCGCCCGCGAGACCTGTGCGGACGTTGTGATCGCGGTCGCGGTGCCGAACCCGGCGCCGACGCCGGAGCAGCTGCGATCGCCGCTTACCCTGATGGCGCGCACCCTCGACGTGCTTATCAACGCCAACGAGCGGCAGCAGCTCGAAACGCTGGGGCCGGACGACGTCAAGATCGTCATCGACATGGGGGACATCGGCTCGGCCTCCTTCGATCGCGTGCCCGACGCGATCCCGGTCGGGCGGGCGGCGGCGCTCGCACAGCGCGCTGAGCTCGCCCGGTATTCGCTGCCGGAGGCGGAGTTCAGGGCCTGGCGGGCGGCCACCTCGCGGCAAGGCCGCGAGCCGGTGACGCTGGCGGCGGTGAACATCGTGGGCGCCGAGCGGGCGAATCCGGACTTCATCCGCGCGGCCTTCGGCCTCGAGGCAGGCGACACAGTCGACAATCGCAAGATCGGCGACCGCGCCACCGCCGTGTATGCCTTGTCCGATTTCGAGCGCGTCGCCTACACGCTGACGGGCGACGGTGAGCAGCCGACGCTGAACCTGCATCTCACGGAGAAGTCCTGGGGACCTAACATCCTGAGATTCGACCTCGGTTTCCACATCGGCACCGACGCGAACACGGCGTTCATGATCGGCGGCGACTACCTGCGCACCTGGGTCAACGACCTCGGCGGCGAGATCCACGGGTCCTGGCGGTTTGGCAGGACCTCCGGCCTCGACGCCTCGCTGTACCAGCCGCTCGACGACGGGCACCGCTGGTTCGTCGAGCCGCGCGCCTCGGCGCAGCGCTCCATCGAGGACATCTTCATCGACGGCGACGCGGTGGCGCGCTACCGGTTCTCCCATGCCTGGGGGGGGCTGGACACCGGCCGCGTGTTCGGCAATCGCGCCGAGCTCCGGGCCGGCATCCGCTCCGGTGGCCAGTCCGTGGAGCGGGAGATCGGAACGCCGGATCTGCCCGAGATCTCGAGCGAGGGTTACGGCGGCCTGACCCTGCGTTATTCCTATGACACGCGTGACCGCAACGTGCTCTGGCAGAGCGGCACGCTGGCGCGCGTGGAGTATTTCCGCGGCGTCGAGGCGCTCGGCGCGGTGGAGTCCTACGACCGGCTCGAGGGCGTGGCCATGACGAGCCTGCCGTTCGGAGGCAACGTCGTCTACCTGCGCGCGAGCGGCGGCGCGTCCTTCGACAGCGACCTGCCCATCTACGACACGTTCACCCTCGGCGGGCCGGTCAGCATGCCGGGCCTCAGTCTCGGCGAGCTGCGTGGCAGCTCGTACTGGAACGCGAAGGCGACCTACCTGCGGCAGATTGCCGACATCAGCTACGTGTTCGGCCAGGCGTTCTACGCGGGCTTCTCGCTCTCGGCTGCGGACATGAGCGGCCGCATCGACGACCTCGACTCCGCGGCGATCTATTCCGGGGCCCTGCTGCTCAGCGGTCGCACGCCGCTCGGTCCGCTGTCGCTCTCGTTCGCCGTCACCAGCGAGAGCGAGTGGCAGCTCATGTTCGGCCTCGGCCGCCCGGTCGAGGAGCGCTCTATCACTGACTCCGCGTGGTGATCCTCAGTTTACGCCCGGCAGCCAGTGCTGCGCCGGGGATGGCGCCCGCGCCGGCGCGGACCACTCGGTGGATGGCGCCGTGGTGGACTTGCTGCGGGCGGCAGGGTCGACCATGACAGCGGGGCAGGCGCCGGTCCGCAGCCATTCCAGCGCCGCGGCGGTCATGCCTTCCGTCGCGTCGCCGAGCGGGCGATCGAGCGTATCGGCCGCGGCACAGGCGAAGGGCAGGGTTTCGGCAAGACCGTCGTAATAGTCGCCGCGACCGAGGGCATTGACCGTCTGGAACGCGACGAGGCGCAGCCGGACGTCGCAGCCGCGCAGGTCGAATGCGAGCTGTCCGACGGGCTTGCCGAGCGTGTCCTCGCCGACGATCGCGACCTCCACCCACGGCGCCATCGAGTTGACGTTGATCTCGCTGGCAGAGGCCGTGGCGCCGGTGGTCAGGAACGCGATCCTCACCGGCCGCACGGCCTGCGCGATGGCGTCGAAGCGGCGGGTGCGGTTCTCGGCCGACCGGCGCTCGTTGTGCAGGATGCGCAGCTGCACGTCAGCCGAGCTGCGTGCCCCGCCGAGCAGGTCGCCGAGGATCTCGGCCGTATTGACGAGGCCGCCGCCGTTGTAGCGCAGGTCCACGATGAAGTAGTCGAGGCCGCGCCCGCGGAACTGTCCGAAAGCCTCGCGCAGCTGTACGTCGGCCGTGCTGACGTAGGTGCGCAGGTTGAGGTAGCCGACGCCGGAGGTGCCCGCGAGTGGCAGCACGGCCCAGCCGTACGCGTCCGACACGGGGTCGATCGCGACCGTACGCTTGGTCATGACCACCTCCCGGGTGACCCCGCCGTTCAGCAGCCGCAGGCCGCGACGGATACCGACCTCGGCCGGTCCGAGTGCGTCGCTGAGGGTGTTGCCGTCGGCGAGCAGCTCGGCCACGCCGACGAATCCGTCGCCCGCGTCGACCGCGACGATCTCGTCGCCGCGGCGCAGGCCGGCTTCCGCGGCCGGGGCGGATTCGAAGACCTCGGTGACGAAGGGACGGTCGCCGGGATCGGTGCGGGTGCGGAATCCGAAGCCGTTGAATTGTCCGGCGCCAAAGAGCGCGTCTTCTTCGGCGGGGGTCGTCAGGTAGCTGAAATATCGGTCCTTGCGCTGTTCCCGGGCCGTCGCGGTCAGGTGGTCGAGGAGCTGCTCGGCGTCCTCGAACTCGTCGAGATTCACGGCCGCTGGCAGCAGTTCCGGGAACAGGTACCAGTCACGGGCGACGTCGAGCGTGAACTGCTTGCGTGCGGTCTCCGCGCAGGTGGTCGGGGGGCTGCTGGCCCCGCTGCCGCCGTCCCCGCCGCCGCCGCTGCACGCGCCGAGCAGGACGAGTGCCGCGCAGGCGGTGCTGATCAGCGGGGCGGTGCGGTCGGTCTTGACGAGCATGGGCAGCGATCCTGAATGGCATTCGGGCGGGCGGGCCCCGGGGAGGATAGGGGCGGCTGCGGGGCCGCGTCACCTGCCCGCACCGTCGGGCCCTTTTACATATTGCGAGCGCCGGGCGCGGTCGCTCCCTGTAACCCATTGACATCGCAGGCGCATGACGAGTTGGCGCGGATCTTGCTTGAGTTCAATCAGCAGCAGCCGGCGTGTCCGGCCGTCGGCTTACAAGGACCACACAACAATGAAAACCAGCACCTTCGGTCTAACCTTGCTCCTCCTCGCGCCGATCGCGACCGCGTACCTGGCCGGCCAGGGCGAGGCTGCCAAGTTCGTCGGCATCGGCGCCGTGCTGGCCGTGCTGCTCGGCCTGCTCGCCCGGCCGGTCGCCGCCTCTGCCGTGCTGCTGCCGGCCGTCTATGCCGCCGCCGCGCTCACGGTGCAGTCCACGGACGGTGTGGTCGCGCTCATCGTCGCAATCGCCGCGGCCGTTGGCGCCGCCGGCTCGCTCGGCCTGCAGCGCGGCCTCGTGGCCCTGCTCGGTGCGGCACTGCTCGGGTCGTTCGAGCCCGCCGCGGCGGGCGACGTGCTGCGCCGCTCGGGGCTGATGCTGCTGGGTATCGGCTACGGTTTCGGACTGGTGGTCACGGTGCTGCGCCACGTGAATGTCGCCGGGCGGGCAGTGCGTGCGCAGGCGACGGTGGGATACGCGGCGCTGCTGGCTGTGCTCGCGCTGGTGGCCTGGTACGCGGCGCGGATGGGCGGCCTCGCATACGCTTGGTGGCTGCCGCTCGCAGTCGTCGCGGTGAGCGAACCCGTCGCGAAGCATTCGCCACGGCATGCGCTCGCACGCACGGCCAGCGTACTGTGCACCACCCTCGTGCTCGTGACGGTCGTCGCCGCCGTGGATGCGCCGGCGCTGCGTGGCGTGCTGCTCGCGGCCCTGGTGCTCGCGGCGACCTGGCATGGCATTCGTCATCCCACGCTGGTTGCGCTGCTGCTGACGCCGGTGCTGGTGCTGCTTTCGAGCCTGGGCCCGCCGAACGTCGAGCTGAACGGGCCGCCGGCCACGTCGCTGGTCGCCTCGCTCGCCATCTTCGCCGCGACCTGCCTCGGTCACTGGGCCTTCTGGACGTTGCGTGCGGAGCCGGGCCGCGTGACGGCCTGAGGCCGAACGCCGTCAGGCCAGACGGCTGGCCAGGCCGAGCCGGCTCGCCGCATACCGGCGATGCACGTCCACGTAGGTGGACTGGTACAGCTCGTCGATCTCCTCGGCCGCGGGAAACCGGGCCACGAAGCCGGTCGCCGCGGGCTCCAGCGCCAGCGCCGCCGCGCGCATGAGGTGGGCGATCAGCGTGCGTGGATCTTCCTCGCCGACCGACACGCGGATGGTCGTGGGCGAGATGTCCGACTGGCGCAGCGCCTCGTCGGAGAGTTCAGAATGGCTGGTGAGGGCAGGGCACAGCACCACCGTGTTGACCTGGCCAAGAGTCACCTGCAGACCGAAGGCGGGCTCGAGGCAGTCGAAGAAACGCTGGAACGCCTCGCGGCCGATGGCGCGGCCGATCGGCGTCTCGAAGTCGAGCGTGAACAGCGGCGCGGGCAGCCCGAGGAACATCTGCCGCTCGCGCAGCGCGTAGTTGTCGTTGCCCTCGACGGCCGAGCAGCGTACGTTGATCGCCGGGTGGCGCGCCAGCGCCCGCGACAGCACCAGCGTGTTGATGCACTTGTTGATGAGCCGCAGCTCGACGGTGCGCATGCCGGTGATGACCTCGAAGGCCTTGTCGGCATCGAGGAACGCGCCCTTCACGTAGTACACGTTCCAGAACATGGACTCGTCCCACCGGTGCGTGCGCGGCTTGCCGTCCGGTCCCGGCACGGTGACGCTGTCGCCCTTGGGGATGAACATGCGCTCGTTGCGGCCGATGCACACGCCCGCCGTCGTCGTTCCCGAGCCCGCGAGGTCCTTGGTGTAGGAGTGGATCACGAAGTCGGGCCGCTCGAGCGGGTCCTTGCGCTGCAGCACCGGTTGCAGGATCGGCGTGCCCACCGTCGCGTCGCAGATCACCGTGAGGCCGGCCCGGTGCGCGGCGCGACAGATGCCGGGCACGTCGAGCACGTAACCGTGCGGGTTGCAGGGCGACTCGAGGAATACGTAGACGTTCCGGCCCGCGGCGAGCCGGTCGGCGCAGGTCCGCTGCGCCTCAGCGAGCGCCGTCTCGAAGGCCTCCGCGGTGTAGCCGTCGAACCAGTGCACCGCGACGTCGAGATTGCTCTGCTTGCCGTACCAGTCGTGCAGCAGCTGGTAGGTGCCGCCGTACACGTTGCGACTCGACAGCACGACGTCCTGGTAGCCCACGAGGTTAGAGAGCGTCGCGTCGATTGCCGCCATGCCGGAGTTGAAATTCCAGGCGAGATACTCGCCGGACAGGGCGCCGGCCTCGAGGTCCACGATGTGGTTGGCGAGACTGATCGAGGTGGGGTTGAGCAGCCGGGAATAGATCTCGTGCAGCGGCTCCCGGCCCCGGAACGCGTCCTCGACCCACTCGGTGCAGGCGTACATGTAGGTCGCGGTGCGCGTGATCACCGGCGTCGCGCTGAACAGGGCTGTCACGTTGTCGAACAGCGGATACGGGCCCTTGACCGCGGACTCCGTCGGATCGTCGAGCAGCGACTGGTAGGTCTTGCGCAACGGGTTCTGCAGGGTGTCCAGGATCTTTGCAAGCTGGAAGCACAGGAATCGCTTGGCGTTGAAGCGCGCCACGCGGTCGCCGGCCTCCAGGCTCGCCAGCTCCCTGAGGCTCAACTGCCACAGCTCGTGCGTCGCGACGTTCGCCGAGTAGAGATGCGAAGCGAGCGTGCCGAGGCGCCGCCCATACTCGCTCGCCGGATCGATCGAAAAGTGCCGCAGCTGCTCCGTCACGAGGCCGGCGAGATCGGTGGCGGTGGTGGTGTTGCGGCGTGGGCTCAGCTCGCGCGCGAGCGACAGATCGGTGCTGGATTGCGTCATGGGCGCGATGTTAGCGGAGCGGCGCCGGCCGCGCCCGCTCACGCCGCGCGCGGCGCCATCACGCTCAGCACGGCGACAAAGTGGCAGGCCACGCCCGCGAGCACGAACAGGTGCCAGACGGCGTGCGTGTAGCGCCGGCCCTTCCAGAGGTAGAACGGCACGCCGGCCGTGTAGGTGAGCCCGCCTGCCACGATCCAGGTGAGTTCCGCCGGGCTCAGCCCCTGCATCAGCGGGCGCGCAGCCACGACGCCGATCCAGCCCATCGCCACGTAGAGCAGCGTCGAGGCCAGCGGGAAACGGAAGCGTAGCGTCAGTTTCGCGACGATGCCCGCGAGCGCGAGTCCCCAGACGAGGCCGAACAGCGTCCAGCGCCAGGTGCCGCTCAAGACGCCGAGCGCGAACGGGGTGTAGGTGCCGGCGATGAGGACGTAGATCGCGGAGTGATCCAGCAGCCGCAGCCGCGGCTTGAGCCGTGGCGAGGTCGACGAGTGGTACAGAACCGACGTCGAGAACAGCAGCAACGCACTCGCGCCGAAGATCACCCCGCCGCTCGTGCGCCACGGGCCGGCGTCGTTCGCGACGGCGGTCGCGACCAGCCACGCGATTCCGACGAGGCTCGCCACGATGCCGAGGACATGCGTCGCGCCGTGGACGATTTCCTCGCGTCGGGAATATTCGGTGTCGGCCATGCCGAAACTGTAGCGCGCCCGGGCGCCTGGCGGCTCAGGCGGCAGCGAGCGCCTGCTCGAGGTCGGCGAGCAGGTCGTCCACGTGCTCGATGCCGATCGACAGGCGCACCATGTCCTCGCTCACCCCGGCCTTCTCGAGCTCCGCCGGGTTCAGCTGGCGGTGCGTGGTGCTGGCCGGGTGGCAGGCGAGCGACTTGGCGTCGCCGATGTTCACGAGCCGCACGAACAGCCCGAGGGCATCCTGGAAGCGCGCGCCGGCGGCGCGGCCGCCGTCGATGCCGAAGGTGAGGATGCCGGAGGCGCGGCCGCCCATGTACTTGCGGGCCAGCGCGTGGCTGGGGTGGTCCGGCAGGCCCGCGTAGTTCACCCAGCCAACCTTCGGGTGCTTCTGCAGGTAGCGCGCGACGGCCAGCGAGTTCTCGCAGATACGGTCCATGCGCACCGCCAGCGTCTCGATGCCCTGCAGGATCAGGAAGCTGTTGAACGGCGAGATCGCAGCGCCCATGTTGCGCAGCGGCACGACGCGCGCCCGTCCGATGAACGCTGCCGGGCCGAAGGCCTCGGTGTAGACGACACCGTGGTAGGAGACGTCCGGCGTATTGAGCCGCGGGAACTTGTCCGCGTGTTCCTTCCAGGGGAACCTCCCCGAGTCCACCAGCGCGCCGCCGATGCTCGTGCCGTGCCCGCCGAGGTACTTGGTGAGCGAGTGGACCACGATGTCCGCGCCGTGCTCGAAGGGCCGGCACAGGTAGGGCGAGGGCACCGTGTTGTCGACGATCAGCGGGATGCCGTGGCGGTGCGCGATCTCGGCCAGCGCCGCGAAGTCCGTTACGTTACCCGCCGGATTACCAACTGATTCGCAGAAGATCGCCCGCGTGTTCGCGTCGATCAGCTTCTCGAAGGAGGCGGGGTCTCGGTGGTCGGCGAAGCGCACCGTGAGCCCGTACTGCGGGAACGTGTGCGCGAACAGGTTGTAGGTGCCGCCGTAGAGCGCGGAGGAGCTGATGACGTTCTGGCCGGCCTCGGTGATGGTCTGCAGCGCGTAGGTGATCGCGGCCTGTCCCGAGGCGAGCGCCAGCGCGCCCACGCCGCCCTCCAGCGCCGCGACGCGCTTCTCGAGCACGTCGGTGGTCGGGTTCATGATGCGCGTGTAGATGTTGCCCGCGACCTTCAGGTCGAAGAGGTCCGCGCCGTGCTGGGTGTCGTCGAAGGCGTAGGAGGTGGTCTGGTAGATCGGCACGGCCACCGCCTTGGTGGTGGGGTCCGGCGAATAGCCGGCGTGCACGACGAGCGTTTCGAGCTTCATGGTGGGATCTCGTGGAGTTAACCCTTGCATTGTCCGCGAACCCGTCCGCCTTGTCCCCGGTCGAGACTCGAAGGTTATGGCGTCAGAACGCCCCGGCTGCTGCAGCGGGGCCAGGCGAGCGCAGGCGGAGCGGACGGCCGGCTCGATTGACCTGAGTCATGGAGTCGTCCGGCCGGTGGAGGACAATGACAATCGCTGCCAGGGCGGCGCCGTTCGCCCGATTGCTGCGAGAATGATGCCCCCCGTCCGGCGTGCCAACGTGTCCGACTTCATCCGTAACCTGCTGCTTCTGGCCGGCGCGGCCTGTGCCCTCTGTACGGTCGCCCGCGCGGACTCCGCCGAGCCCGCCGGGCCGCCGGAGGCGGGCGACGCGGGCCGGCTCGAGACGGTCACGGTGTATGCGCGGCGGGTGGTGCCGCTGACCCGGGTCGCCGCCTCCGTAACGGTAATCCCGCGGGAGTCAATCGAGCGCGGGCTCGTTTCCGACGTCAAGGAACTGGTGCGCTATGAACCGGGCCTCAGCGTGCGCAGCGACCCCTTCCGCTTCGGGCTCGACACCTTCGCAATCCGCGGCGTCGGCGGAAACCGCGTCGCAGTCGAGATCGACGGCATCCCGGCCGCGGGCGGCTTCGCGGTAGGCAGCTTCTCCGACTCCGGCCGCAGCTTCGTGGATGCCGCCTTCCTCGAGCGCGTGGAGGTCCTGCGCGGACCGGCGTCGTCCCTGTACGGCAGCGACGCAATCGGCGGCGTGGTGGCCATGAGCACGCTGACGCCGCGGTCCCTGCTCGGCGCGGACGGGCAACGCGGCCTGCGCACCGAAGCGGGCGGATCCGGCGTCGACGACGGCTGGCACGCGGTCGCCATCGGTGCGGCGCGCGTCGGGGCTGCGGAGGCGCTGCTCGGTTACGCGCACCGCGCCGGCAGCGAGGCCGACACCGCGGCCGACGTCGTGCCGAATCCGCGCGACTACACGAGCGACTCACTGCTGGCGCGCCTGAACGTCGATGGCACGCCCGGCGGACCGCTGGCACTGACGGTCGAGGGCGGCCGCCTGCAGCAGGAGACCGCCGTGAACGCGTTCCTCGGCCTCGAGGGCTCGCGCTTCGCCAACACGACGCTGCTCGAGGGTGACGACTCGGTCGATCGCCACCGCGTGAGCCTCGGACAGCGTCTGGCCGCCACGGCGTCCTTCGATTCGGCCGACTGGCAGATCTATGCGCAGGGCACGGACACGCAGCAGGACACGCTGGAAGAGCGTACCGCCGTGCCGCCGCGCACGCCGCCGGTGCGGATCCAGCGCGGGTTCCGGTTCGAGGATCGAACCTACGGCGCCGAGTTCACGGCGGTCAGTGACCTGCCGGGCGCTCGCGTGGAACAGTCGCTGGTCTACGGATTCGAGTTCTCGCAGTCACGGATCGAGGAGCGGCGCGACGGCCTGCAGACCAACCTCGTCACGGGTGGCACCACGACGGTGATCCTGGGCGAGAACTTCCCGCTCAGGGATTTCCCGGTAACCGACCTGACCGAGGCCGGCGTGTTCGTGCAGGACGAACTGCGCCTCGGCGACTCGGGCTGGACCCTGATCCCGGCGTTGCGTGCCGACTACTACCGCCTCGACCCGGACCCCGACCGACTCTACCTGGAAGACAACTCGAGTTCCGCCGCGGTCGGACTCGAGGACTTCGCGCTGGCGCCCAAGCTCGGCGCGGTCCGGGACTTCGGTAACGGCTGGACGGCGTTCGCGCAGTACGCCCGCGGGTTCCGGGCGCCGCCGCCGGAGGACGTGAACATCGGCCTCGAGCTGCCGCTGTTCAATGTCCGTGCGGTTCCGAACCCGGACCTCGAGCCCGAGCAGAGCGACGGCTACGAGCTCGGGCTGCGTTGGGTGGGCGCTGGAGCGAGCCTCGCGGCCAGCGCCTACTACACCGATTACCGGGACTTCATCGAGTCGAAGGTCAACCTCGGTCCAGACCCCGAGACCGGCGTCACGCTGTTCCAGTCGCAGAACGTCGATGAGGCGCGCATCTACGGCGCCGAGCTGTCGGCGAGCCTCCGGCCCGGCGAATGGACGCCTGCGCTCGACGGCGTCAGCGCGCGCCTCTCGGCGGCGTGGGCACGGGGCGAGGACCGCGTGCGGGACGAACCGCTCAACTCGGTGGATCCGGCGAGCGCGGTGCTGTCGCTCGGTTACGATGCGCCCGCGGGCCGGTGGGGAGGCGAGTTCGTCACCACCTGGGTCGCCGACAAGAATGCAGTGGACGACAGCCGGGTCGATCTGTACACGACGGACGGCTACGTCACCCTCGACGTGCTCGCGTACTACGAGTTCGGCCGCGGGCTCAGCGTGAACCTCGGTCTATTCAACCTGGCGGACGCCGAATACATCGAGTGGTCCGACGTACGTGGCCGTGTCACCGGTGACCCGCTGATTCCCTACTACACGCGACCCGGCCGCAACCTGTCGATGACCGTGCGATGGCGCCTGTGACGCCGCTGCTATGAGCGGCCGGGCAGCGCCAGCTGTTTCAGCACACGGTTGAGGTTCCTGCGGATCTCGCTCAACTGCCCGAGCGCAGCGAGCGTGCGCATGGCGTCCTTGATCGGTTGCAGCGGGTAGCCCGCGTAGTGCCCCGGCTCGCGCACGTCGCTGGTCACGGTCGAGCGTCCGGCCAGCACGACGTCGTCGGTCAGCGTCAGGTGCGCCGAGACCACGGAGTTGCCCCCGGTCATGAATCGGCGCCCGATCGTGGTCGATCCCGCCATCATGAAGCCGGCCGTGTAGAAGCCGTCCTCGCCGAGGTCGCAGTTGTGTGCGATGTGGCAGATGTTGTCGAGCTTCGTCCCGGATCGGATCCAGGTGGAGGAGAGCTTCGCGCGGTCGATCGCGCAGTTGCTGCCGATCTCTACCTCGTCGCCGATGCGCACGTTGCCGAGGTGCGGAATCTTCTGCGGCCGTCGGCTCGCGCCGACGGCATACCCGAAGCCGTCGCTGCCGATGCTGGTGTGCGGGTGGATCTCGCAATCGCGCCCGAGCTCGCAGCCGGCGCCGACGAACACGTGCGGATGCAGGATGGTCCCCGCGCCGATCCGCGCTCCGTTCTCGATCACGGTGTGGGCGCCGACGCAGCAGCCGTCGCCGACGGAGGCCTCGGCGCCGACGACGCAGTACGGGCCGAGCAGCACGTCGCGCCCGAGCGTCGCCGTGGGGTGAACGACGGCGGTCGGGTGGCGCTCGCCCCACTGCGTGAAGCGCTCGCGCTTGCGGTCGAGGTGCCGCAGCAGCACGGCCATGCCCATCGGCACGGACGACACGGCGAAGCAGCAGCCGAACGCCTCGGCCTGCGGGGCAAGTCGGTCGGCGAGCGCGCGCTGGACAATCAGGATCGCGGCGCCACGCTGCTGAACGGACTCGAGCTGCGCCGGCTCGGAGACGAACACGAGGCTGTCGGGGCCGGCCTCCCCGGGCGGGCGACACTCGGACGCGACCGCTTCGAGGTCGCCCTGCAGAAACGTGAAGATGTCGGCGTGCCGGCTCTGGACGGTCTGGGCGTGGAGCATGGGACCTCGATTCGGGGGAGGGCGGCCGAAATGCAGCCGCGCGAGGCTGCGTGCGGGCGTCAGGCGGCCGCGGCCGCCACGGTGGTCGCAGCTGCCATGTTGGCCGCGGCATCGGCGTTCGCCAGCGGGACGCGCGCGGTCACCCGTCCGTCGAAGTCCAGCCACGCATGGTTCGCGTAATCGTAGAGTTTGCAGCGCCGCACGCCGTCCATGTACGTGCGCCGGTCGAGCCGGTAGTCGCAAAGCTCCGGGAAGCGCTCCTGCAGCAACTTCTGTGCCTCGCGCAGGGCGAACATCGGGACGCGCGGGTTCAGGTGGTGGGCGTTGTGCTCCATGATCCCGTGCATCAGTCGATCGATGCGCAAGGGGAGGGTCACGCGCGCCGTGGAGGTCAGGTAGGCCCGTTGGCGCTGCCATTCCTGCCGGTTCTGGAACCAGGCAATCTTCGGGCTCGTGTGGTGCAGGTACACGACGAATCCCATGATGCCGTTCCACAGCAGGAACGGCACGACGACGGCCAGGGTGGCCAGCAGCAGGAACGACTGCCCGGTGGAACGCGCCACGAGCGCCACGGCGCCGAGCCACAGCAGGGCACCCGCGCTGACCAGCAGGCTGTCGAGCTTGTACTTGCGGCGGCTCGAGCCGATCTCCTTGCGGCTGGCGAAGAAGAGCTTCTTCCACCACATCTCGACCAGATAGTACGCGCCCCAGCCGAGACCGCTTCGGTACAAACGCTCGAGCGACTGGCGATATCGCGGCAGGGTATCGAACTCGGCTTTCGAGAAGGGCGCCCAGACCTGGTCGCGGCCCTTCAGGTTGTTGAAGCCGTGGTGGGCCGTGTTGTGGCCCACTTCCCACAGGCTGAAGGCCGTCATCGAGGGCAGGAAGGCAATCCGGCCGAAGATGGCATTGAGCCGCGCATGGCCGAAGAAGCTGCCGTGGCAGGCGTCGTGGCCGATGAGGAACAGCCGGACGATGGCGGCCGTGACGATGAGGGTGCCGAGCAGCTTGAGCGCGATTCCCGGGGCGAGCAGGGCGATCGCGGATCCGGCCCCGAACAGCGCAACGTCGAATGCGAGCGCGAGCGTGGGGACCATCAGGGGCGGCGCCTTGTCGAACGCACTCAGCAGGGCCTTGCGGTTCCAGGCGGTCGCTTGCATGTGTGGATGGGGCCTCGCCGGTCTGATCCGTCAGAAGAGGGTGCGGCGGCGTCGGCGAAGAGCACCGCGGAGGATTCAGTGTAACCCGAGGGGAGCGACGGCGACGGTCGATTTGCGCCACGGGGGCCGCGATCCCCCGCGCACGGGCCCGGCGCGCGCCTCCATGGCCCTGACGCTGCGAAAGCCGTCAGTACGGGGTACCGTCCCGCCGCGTGTAACGGTGCGGTTGCCCCGGCGGATTCCACAGCAGGTCCACGTCCGGGTACACGACGGAATC
>Ga0316622_100001137_pt1 | contig 16912 bp, 8 predicted proteins | sample OWC_Aug_OW2_C1_D_FD_207646 | JGI IMG/M metagenome (GOLD analysis project Ga0316622, IMG submission 207646) | Wetland soil microbial communities from Old Woman Creek delta, Ohio, United States - OWC_Aug_OW2_C1_D5_C | ecosystem: Environmental > Terrestrial > Soil > Wetlands | place: USA: Ohio... | reverse complement strand
ACGAGATCCACGGGCCCCTGGGATCCGCCACCCCGGCGGACTTCCTCGCCACGCAAGGACCCTTCCAGAGCGCGAACCTCTTCCACTCGAGCTGGGGCTACAAGGGCTACAGCGAGGTCTGGCTGGACGGCTCGAACGACTACGTCTACCCGCATCTGCACCGCGCCGCGCGCAGGATGACCGAGCTCGCGAAGACGTATCCCCAGGCATCGGGCCTGAGGCTCCGCGCGCTCAACCAGGCTGCCAGAGAGCTGCTCCTCGCCCAGTCCAGCGACTGGGCCTTCATCATGAAGACGGGGACCATGGCCGAGTACGCCCACAAGCGCACGCGCGACCACATCTCGAGGTTCACGCGGCTCTACGGCGACGTGCGCGGCAACTGCATCGACGAGAAATGGCTCTCCGAGATCGAGTGGCGCGACCGCATCTTCCCCGAGATCGACTACCGGATCTTCGCCGACGACCGGCCTCCGGCGCCGCAGCGCGGGGCCTGAGGCAGGCGGAGGCGAGTCCGTCCGCAGCGACGCCCAGGACCTGACACCGGCCGGGGGCGGGTTCGTCCGCAGTCCGCGCCGGGCCGAATGACCGGGAGTGAGGCCATGACCCGACGCGAGCCGCTCTGCGTCTCCATCCTCTGGCATCAGCACCAGCCCTTCTATCGCGCGACCATGACGGGGGACCCGCAGGGCGCGTACCTCCTGCCGTGGGTGCGCCTCCACGCGGCGCGCGACTACTATCCCATGGCCGCACTCCTCTCGGAGTTCCCGGGCGTGCGTGCCACCATCAACCTCGTGCCGTCCCTGGTCCTGCAGATCGAGGACTACGTGGACCGCGGCGCGACCGATCTCTGGATGGAGCTGTCGCTGACCCCGAGCCGCCGGCTCTCCGAGTTCGAGCGCGGCTTCATCGTCGCGCGCTTCTTCGACGCCGACCGGGAGAACGAGATCGAAATCCACCCCCGGTACGCGGAGCTGCTCGCGAAGCGCAGGTCCGGCGCCGGGATGGACGACCGCGACATCACCGACCTCAGGATGTGGTTCAACCTCGCGTGGCTGCCTCCGGAGGCGCGCTCCGGGACGATGCGGCTCGTGGACGGGACAGAGGTCTCCGTGTCGGAGTTCGTCGAGAAGGGGAGGGGCTTCGACGACGGCGAGATCGAGGCCGTGATCGCCGCGCAGCTCGCGATCATGCGGAACGTGCTGCCGCTGCACCGGAAACTCGCGGACGAGGGCCGGGTCGAGGTGTCGGTGTCTCCCTTCTACCACCCGATCCTCCCGCTCGTCGCCGACACGAGCCTCGCGAACCTCGACGCGGCCGGGTCGAGGTTCCCGGGTCGGTTCAGCCGGCCCGAGGACGCGGCGGCGCAGATCGGGCGCGCCGCGGCCTTCCACGCGGAGCGTTTCGGGGCCCGGCCGAAGGGCATGTGGCCCTCGGAGGGCTCGGTCGGCGAGCACGTCGCCCCGCTCGTCGCCGACGCCGGCTTCCTCTGGATGGCGACGGACCAGGGCGTCCTCGCGAGGTCCGGCAAGTGGGGCTACCGCGTGGACGACCCCGAGGTGCTCCTCCGGCCGTACGTGGCCGGGACGCCCGGCCGCGAGGTGAGCGTCTTCTTCCGGCACACGCGGCTCTCGAACGACATCGGGTTCACCATGCAGCGATACGCCGACTACGACCGGGCCGCCGCCGACTTCACAGGGTGGATCCGCGAGGGATTCGCGCGGAGAGTCAAGAGTCCCGGCGACAGGGTCCTCTCGATCGTCCTCGACGGCGAGAACGCGTGGGGCTCGTACCGCAACTGCGGGAGGGCGTTCCTCAGGGCGCTCTACAGACGGCTCTCCGACGACCCGGAGCTCACCGCCGTCTCGTTCTCGGAGTTCATCGAGGGGAACGCGGCGCGGGGGATCCGGCCGCACGATCGCTCCGCCCAGGAGCGCGTGTCTCCCCTCTACTGCGCGAGCTGGATCGACGAGATGGGCTCGGCCCCCGGCAACGATCTCAACATCTGGATCGGCGGGCCGGAGGAGAACCGTGCCTGGGACCTTCTCGGCGACGCGCGCAGGCGGCTCGCGGCGGCCGGCGCGACGCCGCAGACCCATCCGGTCGCCTTCGAGGCGCTCTACGCCGCCGAGGGGAGCGACTGGTTCTGGTGGCTCGGAGACGACTTCACGCTCCCGGCGGGGGGCGACTGGATGTTCGATTGGCTCTTCCGCGAGCGGCTGAAGGACGTGTATCGTGGATTGGGACAGGAGCCGCCCGCGGCGCTGGAACGGCCGATCGTGCGGCGCCACGCGGTCTGGACCGAGGACCTCCCGATTCGCGAGGTACCGGCCGGCCGGAAGCTCAGAATCGTCGCGGACGAGCCCGGCCTCATCCGGTGGAGCCGCGACGCGTGGAAGTCCTTCGACGAGCGGGAGCTCGAGCCTGTGGGCAACGTGATGGCCCTGCCCATCGGGTACGCGGCGACCATCGGGCCCTTCGACAGAGGGACGCCGCGGGTCCAGTTCTCCCTGCGCCGCGGGACGGGCGCGAAGTGGGGTGAACGCCACGAGGTCCTCGTCACGGAGGGAGGTCCGGAACGGCGCGGGACGGAGGCTTCCGGCGAGTGAGGACGTGGTCTCGCATCGCGATCGTCGCTGCGGCGCTCGCGGCACTCGTGGCTGCGCTCGCGGCGACTCCCCTCGGCTGGCGGCTCGCGGCCCGTGGGCTCCGGACGGCCGTGGCGGGCGCCGGCCTGGACCTCGAGGTGGGTTCTCTGCGCGGGAACCTGTTCCGGCACGTGACCCTGGAAGGCCTGGCGCTGCGGGAGCCGGGCGGCGCCGTCATCGCGAGCGCGAGCAAGATCGAGGCTGAGTACCGCCTCGGCCCGCTCACCAAGAGAAGAGTGGTTGTGCCGAAGCTCCGCGTCGAAGGCGCGGAGCTTCTGTTTGAGGTGGGGACCGACGGGAAGCTCGTCGGGTGGTCGCGCTTCGCGAAGCCGTCCGGGGAGCCTGCCCGACCCACTGACGAACGCGCATGGACCGCAGACGTCGAGGTCGAGATCGACAACCTGCGCGCAACCTTCAGGAATGCGGCAGCCGGGCTGGCGGTCGAGGCCGTGGGAGTCGCTGTGCGCGGCCGCGGCGGACCCCAGGAATACGAGGCGTCCGCAGAAGGCGCGTTCTCCGTCCTTGCGGAGCAGCTCGCGCACGACGTGGCCGGCGATTTCGCCTTGGCTCTGAGAGGCGAGGACGGCCGCGTCACGCTCACCTCGTCGAGGATCGCGTCGAACGTCGGGAGCCTCGGGGCGAAGGGGACGGTCGCGGGCGCCCCGCTCTCGCTCGCCTTCGACGCCTCCGTGGACCTCGCGGCCCTGGCGTCCGCGCTCGGTGTTCCTGACCTCTCGGGCACCGCCTCGTCGGCCGGGACCGTGAGCGGGTCTCTCGACTCCGTCGCGTTCGCGGCACGGGTGTCCGGCCGGGACCTCGTGTTCGGGGCCACCGAAGTGCCGAGCCTCGAGGCCGAGGTTTCCGGTACGCCGCGCTCGCTCGCCGTCGACCGGCTGGTCGCGGCCTACGCCGGCGGCACGGTGGAGGCGACACTCGAGGCCGCCCTGGGCGAATCGGCGCGGGGCATCGGGGCAGTCGACTTCGAAGTCGGCGCGCGCGGGCTCGATCTCACGACCATCGCCGCGGCGCTTCCCGACTCGTTCCCGCGCATCTCCGGTACGCTCAGCGCATCCGTGCAGGGGAGCGCGAGCGAGCCCCGGCTGACCTGCGTGCGTGCGCTGTTCGACGCTCAGGTCCCGGCGCTCGGAGTCGCCGATGTGGACGCGGGGCCGGTCGAGGTCAGCGGCGGGCTCGACCAGGGGCGCCTGACGCTGCGAGGCTCTGTTCTCGCCTCCGAACTTCGGGGAGCCGGCGCGCTTGTGGACTCCGGCCTCGTTGCGCTCGATCTCGAGGCCGATCTTTCGGACCTGTCCGTTCCGGCGGCGGCGTTCGGGTCCACCGCCATCGCCGGACAGGGCAGGGTGACCGCGCACGTCACGGAGATGGCGAGCGGTCCTGTCGTCGCGGCCGAAGCGTTCCTGCCGGACCTTCGTGTGGCGGACGTGCAGGCCGGCCCCGTCTCCGTGCTGGCTTCGGGGCGGGTCCCGACGCTACAGGTCTCCGCCGACGCGTTTTCGGGCTCGCTCACGGCGGAGGGTGCGCTCGGGGAGGGCGGCGCGTACTCGTTTGCCGTGTCGGCGGACAGCCTCCTGCTGTCCTGGGCTCCGCCGGAGAGCGCGCGGTCCGTTCCCGCACTTGAGGCGGAGATCACGGCGGACGTTTCGGTTCGGAGCGCCGCGCAAGGCGGCTTCGCGGCGGAGGGCTCGATAGCCGATCTGGGGCTCTCCGTTGGGTCCGAACAGCTCCGGCTGGCGCATCCCGCGCGGTTCTCCGCAACGGAGGACTCGCTCGGGCTCTCGAGCTTGGCGCTGTCCGGCCCTCTGGGCGCGATCGCCATCGGGGGCACGTTCGACCGCGGCGGAGAGAACAACGTCATCGTCCGGCTCGACAGCCTCGATCTCGCCCGCACCGCTGCGCTCGCCCCGGCCGAGTCTGCCCCGCCCCTGAGCGGGCGCGTGGACGGCACGGTCACGCTCCTCGGAAGCGGCAGGGACAGGTGGGTCGCGGCCGAGGTCGGAGGCGACAGCCTCTCGATCGGCGGCGTGAATCTTGACGCGGTTGCGGTCTCGGTCGAGAGCGACAGCACCGACATCTACTTCGACGTCTCCGCTCAGAGCGCGGACGGCGGGTCCATGGCCGCGTTCGGAGCAGTCCCGGTGAAGCCCGACTCCCTCCGCGTCCTCGTGCTCGACAACGAGCGCGAGTTCGGCGTCACCGTCACGTGGTCGCGGTTCGCCGTGTCGGCCGGCGAAGGATTCCTGCCGAGGGTGCGCGGGGAGAAGCGGTTCGAGATCGATGGATCGGTGCTCCTCTCCGGGACCGTGGATTCCCTCGCCACGATCTACGGCCGCGGTCTGCTCGAGGTCGCGACGGCGGAGTTCGAGGAGGTGGAGTTCTCGCTCGCATCACCCCTGGAGGTGGAGGTTGCCGGCGGTGACATCGAGCTGCCGGGCGCGCGCGTAGTGGCGAAGCGCCGCCGGGTGCTGGGAGAAGCGGACGGGGGAGCGCTCGCCATCGCAGGCTCCGTGGGTCACGACGGCGCCCTCGATCTGGACGTCTCGGTCGAGCAGATGGATGTCGGGCGGCTCATCGATGCCTTCGCGCCTGACGCCGGTCCGCTGCTCACAGGAAGGCTGGACGGACGCGCGGAGCTGCGCGGCACGGTGACCGCGCCCGAAGGCGCCTTCCACTGGGTCATGCCCTCGCCGGTCATTTACGACGTGGGCTTCCTGGAGCTCTCTGGCGACGCAAGGATGGTCCCCGGTGCGCTGATCCTCGACCGAGTCGATCTCTCGGCTCCCGGGGGGACCGTGAGCGCATCGGGAACCGTCCCGACCGCCCCTGACGGAACCGGACCGGCCCTCGACGTCGGTGTCAGCATCCAGTCGTTCGACCTCGCTGGACTTCCCGTGCTGCCCGCGGGGCTCGGGTCCCTCGAAGGGCGGCTGTCGGCGGACGTCAGGGCGACCGGTACGCGGGCATCGCCCGTCCTGACCGGATCGCTGCTGGTGCAGGAAGCGTCCGCCAGCATCTCCGCTCTGGCCGATCCCATCAAAGACATCCACGTTGAAGCTGTTCTCGACAGCGGCACCGTCGCGCTCACGGTGGCCAGGGCGTCCCTGGGGCGGGGGAGCGTCTCGATCTCCGGCTTCGCCCAGATCGCGGGCGAGGGGGAGCGCCCGTTCCTCTTCCGGGCCGAGCTCGACTCCCCAGACATCGAAATCCCGAAGCTGCTCGAAGCGAGGTTCGGCGGGGGCGTGACCTGGTCCGGATCCGCCACTGGGTCGCAGATCTCCGGTGACGTCCAGGTCGAGAGGCTGGACGTGACGTACAGCCTCGGCCTCACGGACCTCCTCACGGCCAAGCCCGTGCTCGCCGTTCGTCCGAGCGCCGATGATCCCCGGTCGCGAATCGCCCTGGACGTTGACCTGGTGATCGTCGACCAGATCAACATCGCGAGCAGTCTCGCCGACCTCGGACTCGCCGGGGGGCTGCACCTCGGAGGCACGCTCCTCACACCGCAGCTGTCGGGGGGTGTCTACGCGGAGCGCGGCGAGTTCCGGTATCTCGAGAACACGTTCTCGATCGAGGAGCTGAGCGTCGCGTTCACCGACCGGAGGAGGCGCGACCCCCACATCCAGCTCGAGGGGGAGGCCGAGGTCGTCGCGAAGACCGAGGAGGAGTACACCGTCACGCTGCGGCTGAACGGGTTCGCCTTCGACGTCGTCCCGGAACTGACGAGTGTGCCTCCGCTCTCGGAGCCCGACATCGTCTCGCTCCTTACCTTCGGTGACACCGTCGGGTCCCTCATGGCCGGGGGTAGCCAGGCGGGGTCATCGGGGGAGAGCTGGAGCGCCCTCGCGAAGACGGCCTTCCTCGGCAGCCTCATGGGTGTGGCGCAAGGCACCATGGAAGACCTCCTCCGGCTCGACACCGTGCGATTCGAGAGCGGGACTGTGGAGGAGGAGGAAGGGACGGTCGAGGGTGCCACGAACCTCGTCGTCGGGAAGCGCTTCGGGGACCGGCTTGCCATCGAGTACAGGACAACCCTCGGGCACTTCGACGAGACGGAGATCGAGGTGGCGCTCAAGATCATCGACGCTCTCGCGATCGAGAGCCGTTCGGATCCGGAAGGGAACAACTCGATTGGACTCAGGCTGCGCATACCGTTCAGGTAGGTCGCGTGCCCGGCGGGCGGGCGCGATCGCCGTCGTCGGAGCACTGGCTCTGGTGGCGGCGACGTCCGCCTGGCCGTCCACAGCCCGCGCGGGGTCGCCGGACCCCCTTCGCGAGCGCCAGAGGATCGAGCGCATACGACGGCTTGGCCCGTTCGTCGAGAGCGTTCAGTTCGTCGGGAACGAGTCCTATTCCGCCCGCGAGCTCCGCGCCTACATGACCACCAGGCCTTCCAGATTACTGCGCCCGGTCCACTACTCCAGGCGCACGCTCGAGAGGGACCTGGCGAACCTCGAGCGCTTCTACGCGTCGCAGGGATACCTCGATGCGGCTCTCGACATCGAGGACGTTCTGTTCTCCGAGGACGGGCTCTCCGCGCAGGTCCTTCTGGGCGTACGGGAAGGCCGGCGGTGGGTCGTCAAGGACGTGGCCATCTCAGGCAACCAGGCGCTCGATGACGGGCTCCTGAGGTCGCTGCTCACCGCGGCCGAAGGAAGCCCTTTCCTGGCCGACGCCGTCGAGGACGACCGGGCCGCACTGCTCGCAGCCTACGCCGGCCGTTCGTATCTCGACGCGCGGATCGAGCAAGTCGTGGAGCGCGACGACGCCGCGGCGACAGCGACCGTGCGCTACACGATCTCCGAGGGGCCGGAGGCCTCCATCGGGAAGATCGTGATCTCGGGCACCGAAAAGACCAGGGACCACGTCCTCGAGCGCGAGTTCAGGTTCGCCGAGGGCCAGCTCTTCGACCCCGACGCGATCGGTGAGACGCAGGCCGCCCTCTACAAGACAGGGCTCTTCAACACGGTCGTGATAGAACCGGCGCGCGACGACACCGGCCGGGCGGCCAAGCGTCTCCTCGTGCGCGTGCGCGAGCGGGAGAGCGGGAGGTTCGACTTCACTGCGGGATACGCGACCCTGGACGGGTACGAGGCCGGCGCCGAGGTGAGCAACATGAACGTGCAGGGACAGGCCACGACGGCCGGGCTCGAGGGCCGCATCTCCGAGTTCGCGCGCGACGCGCGGGCGACCGTGGGCGACCCGTGGTTCCTCGGGTTCCCGGTCGCGGCGGCCGCCGAGGTCCGTTACGGCTGGGAGGACGAGGAAACGTACACGGCGGAGAGCGCTGCTGGAGAGGTCTCGCTCTACAAGCTCCTGGGACGTTCGCTGACCCTGAGCGGAGGGTACACGTTCGAGCGCACGGTCGTGCTCGAGACGTCGGAGGAAGACGACGGCCCTGGAACGAACTACACCGGCAACGTCTCGCTCGGCGCGGTCATCGACACGCGCGACGACCTCCTGAACGCGCGCCGCGGCGCCTTCGTCCGGGCGGAGGTGGACTTCGCGAGCGCGCGCCTCGGCGGGACCAACGACTTCGTGCGCACCGGGCTCTTCCTGAGCCTGTACACGCGGCCGCTCGGGCGCTCCGTGCTCGCGGGCGCTGTCGAGGTAGGCCGGATCCGTCCGGGAAACGACCCGGACGACGTGCCAGTGAACGAGCGCTACTTCGCCGGGGGCGAGGGCTCGGTCCGCGGCTTCGAACGGAACTCGCTTGGCCCGGAGGGGGAGAACGGCGAGGTGGAGGGGGGCCTCGGGCTCCTCGTCCTGCGGGTCGAGGCCCGCGTGCCTGTCTGGAAGAGCCTGTCCGTGGTCGGATTCGCCGACGCTGGCCAGGCGTTCCCGACCTTCGAGGACATCAACGCCTCCGAGCTGGCTGTTGGCGCCGGGGGCGGCCTCCGGTACGAGACCAGCATCGGAGTGCTCCGCTTCGACCTTGCCGCGCCGGCCTCCGAGAAGGGGCCTACCTTGGCCTACTTCAGCATCGGCCAGGTCTTCTGACCCCCTTGCGCGCCGGCCGCGCACCGTTTAGAATGACGTTTCGACCAACTCCTTGAAACGAAGCCCAGTCAATACCATCATCAACCTTTCTGAAGGGAGGGGATTGAATGCCTGCAAAGGAGCTTCTGTACGGTGAGGAAGCGCGCCAGGCGGTGCTCCGCGGCGTGGAGCAGCTCAGCAAGACCGTGAAGGTCACGCTCGGCCCCAAGGGGAGGAACGTGGTTCTCGACCGCAAGTGGGGCGGGCCCCGGATCACCAAGGACGGCGTGACGGTCGCGAAGGAAGTGGATCTCGAGAACCGCTTCGAGAACATGGGCGCCCAGATGGTCCGCGAGGTCGCCTCGAAGACGAGCGACGTCGCAGGCGACGGCACCACGACTGCGACGGTCCTGGCCGAGTCCATCTACCGCGAGGGCTTGAAGAGCGTCACGTCCGGCGCGAACCCGATGTACGTGAAGCGCGGCATCGAGCGGGCGACGGAGGCGGTCGTCCAGGAGCTCGTGAAGATGTCGCGCAAGGTGCGGGACAGGAACGAGATCTTCAGCGTCGCGAGGATCTCCGCAAACAACGACGCGACCGTGGGCGAGCTCATCGCCGACGCGATGGACAAGGTCGGGCGCGACGGGACCATCACGATCGAGGAAGCGAAGAGCATCGAGACGACGCTCGACGTCGTTGAGGGCATGCAGTTCGACCGCGGGTACGTGTCGCCCTACTTCGCCACCGACGCCCAGTCGATGGAGGCCGTGCTCGAGAACGCCTACATCCTCATCTTCGAGGACAAGCTCTCCACGATGAAGGACCTGGTGCCGCTTCTCGAGAAGGTCGCGCAGTCCGGGAAGCCGCTGGTCGTGATCGCCGAGAACGTCGAGGGCGAGGCCCTCGCGACGCTCGTGGTGAACAAGCTCCGGGGCGTGCTCCCGTGCGTGGCCGTCAAGGCTCCGGGGTACGGGGACCGCAGGAAGGCCATGCTGGAGGACGTCGCGATCCTCACGGCGGGCACGTTCGTTGCCAAGGACCTCGGTCTCAAGCTCGAAGGGCTCCAGCTCTCCGACCTCGGGCGCGCAAAGAAGGTCATCGTCACCAAGGACGACACGACGATCGTCGAGGGCTCGGGCAAGAAGAGCGACATCGAAGGGCGCATCGCCCAGATCAAGCGCGAGATCGAGGACACGACCTCGGACTACGACAAGGAAAAGCTCCAGGAGCGTCTGGCGAAGCTCGCGGGCGGCGTGGCCGTGCTCAAGGTGGGCGCGGCGACGGAACTCGAGATGAAGGAGAAGAAGGCCAGGGTGGAGGATGCGCTCCACGCGACCCGCGCTGCCGCGGCCGAGGGCATCGTGCCGGGCGGCGGCGTCGCGCTTCTCCGTTCCATCCCGGGTCTCGAGGCGCTGAAGGCGAAGGATGCGGACGAGAAGATGGGCATCAGCATCGTGCGCAAGGCGCTCGAGGCCCCGCTCCGGCAGATCGCGGAGAACGCGGGCTTCGAGGGCTCGCTCGTCGTCCAGCGAGTGCTGGCCGGCAAGAAGAGCTTCGGCTTCAACGCCGACACCGGCGAGTACGGTGACCTCATCGAGCAGGGCGTGATCGACCCGACCAAGGTCGTGAGGATCGCGCTCCAGAACGCGTCGAGCATCGCGTCGCTCCTTCTCACGACTGAGGCCCTCGTGACAGAGATGCCCGAGAAGGAGCCGGAGATGCCCGCGCCGCCCGGTGGCGGCATGGGGGGGATGTACTAGCGACCGGTCGGCGCTGCGCGACGACTCTCCCGGGCCGCTCGCGCGGTCCCGACAGATGAATACCGCGGAAAGGCGTCGAAGGAGAGGAGTAGGCCGAGACGCGCCCACGAGAGAGGGGCCCCATGGCTGAGAGGGCCCCGGGAGTGCGGCGGCCGAAGTCGCTCCGGAGCCGCCGGGTCGAACGGGCGCCGCGCGCCCTCGTAGGCCCGGCCGGGCGTGGCCCGTCACAGCCTCAAACGAGCGCCCCCGCGCGCGTCTTGCGATGCATCGGCGAGCGCGGGCCGGGGGAAGCGGGATGGTACCGCGGGAGGAAGCCTCCGATGGGCCCTCTCGTTCCCGGCGAGGAATGAGAGGGCCCGTTTCTGTGTTCCGAGTGGAGAGGACGACCATGGAGCTACCGAAGCGCTACGATCCGAAGACCGCCGAGGCGAAGTGGCAACGCATCTGGGAGGAGCGCGGCGTCTACCGCTTCGACCGCCACCCCGACCGGCCAATCTACAGCATCGACACGCCTCCGCCGACGGTGTCGGGCAGCATCCACATGGGTCACGTGTTCAGCTACATGCAGGCCGAGGTGATCGCCCGGTTCTGGCGCATGCGCGGCATGAACGTGTACTACCCCTTCGGGTTCGACGACAACGGCCTCCCGAGCGAGCGGCTCGTCGAGAAGGAGCACGGGGTCAAGGCGATCGATGTCGGGCGGGAGCGTTTCGTCCAGATGTGCCTCGAGCTCACGAAGCGCTACGAGGACGAGTTCAGGGTGTTCTGGCGGAGGCTCGGCATCTCGGTGGACTGGTCCCAGAACTACTCGACGATCGACAGGCTGTCGCAGCGCATCTCGCAGCGGTCGTTCATCGACCTCTTCCGGAAGGGCAGGGTGTACCGGAAGGAGGCCCCGACGCTCTGGTGCCCCGAGTGCCACACGGCCATCGCGCAGGCGGAGATCGAAGATGCGGAGCGCGGCTCCACCTTCCACGACGTGGCGTTCTCGTGCGAGGGGCAGGACCTCGTCGTCTCAACGACCCGTCCCGAGCTCCTGCCGGCGTGCGTCGGGATGTTCGTGCATCCGGACGATCCGCGGTACAAGGCCCTGGTCGGGAAACGCGCCCGCGTTCCCCTCTTCGGACACGAGGTCCCGATCATGGCGGACGAGCGCGCCGACCCCGAGAAGGGCACGGGCGTCGTCATGTGCTGCACGTTCGGCGACACGACGGACATCGCCTGGTGGCAGGAGCACGGGCTCGAGACCCGGATCGTGCTCGACGACAACGGACGGATGACCGAGCTCGCCGCCGGGTACCGCGACCTCTCGATCCGCGACGCGCGGAAGCGCATCGTCGAGGACCTCGACCGCAGCGGGCTCCTCAAGGACAGACGCCCAATCACGCACGTCGTGAACGTGCACGAGCGATGCGGCACGGAGATCGAGTTCTCGGTCGCGACGCAGTGGTTCATCCGCGTGCTCGACATCAAGGACGACATCATCGCGGCGGGCTTGAGGGTCCAGTGGTGCCCAGAGTTCATGCACACGCGGTTCAGGAACTGGGTCGAGAACCTGAAGTGGGACTGGTGCGTCTCCCGGCAGCGCTACTACGGCGTGCCGTTCCCGGTCTGGGTCTGCCAGTCGTGCGGAGAGGTCGTCCTTGCGCGCGACGAGGACCTGCCCGTTGACCCCACGACCGCCTCGCCGCCGGTCGAGGAGTGCCCGAAGTGCGGCTCCATGGAACTCGAGCCCGAGCGGGACATCATGGACACGTGGATGACGTCGTCCTGCACTCCCTTCCTGAACCTGAAGTGGAGGGAGCCGGACTCGCGCGTCGAGCGGTTCGGGAAGACCGAGGGAGGGGTCGAGTACCTCATGGACCTTCGGCCGCAGGCCCACGACATCATCCGCACGTGGGCGTTCTACACGATCGTGAAGAGCATCCTGAACGAGGGGAAGGTTCCGTGGCGGACGGCGATCATCTCGGGGCACATCCTCCGTCCGGACCGCGCGAAGCTCTCGAAGTCAAAGGGGGGCTCCGCGAAGACGCCGGGTGAGGTGATCGAGGAGCGGTCGGCCGACTGCACCCGCTACTGGGCCTGCTCGAGCAGGCTCGGCGTGGACACCATGCTCGCGGACGAAGCGTTCGACGCGGGCCACAAGCTCGTCGTGAAGCTGTGGAACGCCTCGCGCTTCTCGATCGGGCGCATCGAGGACTTCGACCCCGCGGCGCCGCGGAAGCTAGAGCTCATCGACCGGTGGCTGCTCGCGAGGCTCGCGGAGACCGTGGACCGCGCGACCCGGAGCTACACCGAATGCGAGTACCACGGCGCCGTCGAGGCGGTCGAGAGCTTCTTCTGGCGTGACCTCTGCGACAACTACATCGAGATCGCGAAGCGCAGACTCTACGGCGACGCGGCGCAGGACGCGGAGGGAAGGCGGGGGGCCCAGTTCGCGCTCTACACGGCGCTCCTCTCTTCGCTCAGAATGCTCGCGCCCGTGATGCCGCACGTCACGGAGGAGATCCACTCGCTCTTCTTCGCGGAGCGCGAGGGCGAGGAGTCCATCCACGTCGGCGGCTGGCCCGAGGCGCCCGCCGAGTGGCGGGACGCCGCCGCCCTCGAGGCCGGGGAGACCGCGCTTGCCGTCATCGAGGGGATGCGCAAGGTGAAGTCCACGCTCAAGGTGTCGGTGGCCGCGCCCCTCACGGCGCTCCGCATCCACTGCGACGATGCCGCGTGGGCGAGGATCGAGCCCCTGCTGTCCGAGCTGCGCGACGTCGCGAACGCGAAGACCGTGGAGCGCGCGGCCTCGGCGACGGCGGCCTTCGTCGAGACGCCGGCACAGGGCGTGCTCGTCGAGGCTGAGCTTGCGAAGGAGACGAGCTAGGAGGTTCCCGTGGGTCGGAGCGCCAGAGGCCGGGGACTGCCCTCGGCCCCGAACGTCCTCGCGGTCGAGACCGGTCTCATCGGCGAGCTCCTCGTCGTGACGCCGGCCCTGCGCGCCCTCAGGAAGGCGTACCCGGAGGCGCGCGTCACCGCGCTCGTGTCGCCGGGCTCCGCCCCGGTCCTCGTGGGCAACCCGGCCGTGAACCGCATGCTCCCGATCGCCAAGGAGCGTCGGGCAGGCGCAGTCGGCCTCTTCGGTCTCGCCGCGTGGTTCCGGTCGCAGCACTTCGACGCCGCGCTCGTCTTCCACACCTCCTTCAGGAGCGCCCTCACCTCGGCCCTCGCGCGTGTTCCGGTCCGCGCGGGCCTCTCGAGCGAGGGGCGCGGGTTTCTGCTGACACACAAGGCGCGACGCGACCGCGGCGCCTACGAGGTCGATGAGCACCTCAAGGTGCTCGGGCTTCTCGGCGTCCCCGGCGACGGGCGGGCGCTCGAGCTAAGACTCCTCGCGGAGGAGCGCGAGGAGGCGGCGCGGGTGCTCGGGGACGGCACTGAAGGGCGCCGGCTCGTGGGCCTTCACCCGGGCGCCGGCCGGGAGATCCGCCGGTGGCCGGTGGAACGGTTCGCCGAGCTCGGGGCGAGGCTCCGCGAGTCCGGGGCGGAGCCCGTGTTCGCGTTCGGTCCGCGGGAGGACGCGCTCGCCGAAGCGGTCCATGCGTGGTGGCGCGCCCACGGGCTCCCCGAGCCGCGGGCGGTCCGGCCGCGCACCCTGCGCGTCCTCGGCGCGCTCTTCGAGAGGATGGACGCCGTCGTCACGAACAACACGGGCCCGATGCACGTGGCCGCCGCCGTCGGCACGCCGGGCGTGTTCATCCACGGCCCGACTCCCGTGGCACGGTGGCAGCCGCCGGGCGACAGGTGGGCGGCTGTCTTCGCGGACGACGTGCCCTGCAGGCCGTGCGACTCGCCGCGGTGCCGCATGGACCGTCTGCTCTGCATGGAGGGCGTGACCGTCGACCGCCTGCAGGCGACGGTTGAGGGCATTCTCGGCGCCGGACGCGCGGGAGGACCGGCATGACGGACCGTCGTCTGAGCGTCCTCGAGATCATCGAGTCGCCTTCCTGGACCGGCGCGATGGCGCAGACGCTCGCGCTCTCCGTCGGGCTCGCCAGGCGGGGGCACCGGGTCACGCTGGCCACCTCGCCGGGGAGCATTCTCGAGTCCCGTGCGCGCGAGGCCCGGCTCGACGTCATCCCAATGGACCTGCGGTCCGAACTCAACCCGGTGGTCATCGGGCGGCTCGTCGGGCTCATCGTGTCGCGGTCCGTGGACATCGTCCACGCGCACCGCGCCCACGCGCACTCCGTCGGGCTTATCGCGGCGGCCCTCACCGGACGGCCGTTCGTCGTGTCCCGGCGGGTGGCACACAGGCCCAAGGACAACATCGGAAGCTGGGTCAAGTACCGCTCACGGTTCGTCACGCGAATCGTGGCGATCTCGCGCGCGGTGAAGGACGTTCTCGTCGAGTTCGGCGTCGACCCGTCGCGCGTCGAGGTGGTGTACAGCGGAACGGATCCCTCGAAGTACCGGCCCGGGCTCGACCGGGACCGGGTGCGCCGCGAGCTCGACGTGCCGGACGGGGCGCCGCTCGTCGCCAAGATCGCCAACTTCTACCCGGGCTGGAAAGGGCACGACGTCTTCCTGGCCGCGGCGCGCCTCGTGCTCGACCGCGCTCCGGACGCGCGGTTCCTGCTGGTCGGGAAGAGCACGGACTCCGAGGTGATGCGGGCGGCCGTCGACGCGGCCGGGCTCGCAGGGCGCGTGATCATGGCGGGGTACCGCTCCGACATCCCCGACGTGCTCGCGGCGATCGACGTGCTCGCGAACTCCCCCCGCGCGCGCGAGGGGCTCTCCGTCGCCATCCTCGAGACCCTGGCCGCCGGGCGCCCGGTTGTGGCGACGCGCGTCGGCGGGATCCCCGAGATCGTGCGCGACGGTGAGACGGGGCTCCTCGTTCCGCCGGAGGACCCGGCGGCCCTCGCCGAGGCTGTCCTCACGCTCATCGCGGACCGCGACCTCGCCGCGCGCCTGGGCGCCGCCGGGGCGCGCCTGGTCCGCGAGGGGTTCACGTTCGACACGATGGTCGAGGGAAACGAGCGCGTGTACCTCGACGTCCTCTCGAAGCGCCGGAGGAGATAGCTCCATGTCCGCGCACCCGGCCGCGCCGGCCTTCGTCGCCGACGTCATGCTCGGGAGGCTTGCGAGGACGCTCCGGATGCTGGGGTACGACACCTCGTACCGCTCCGACGCCACCGACGACGACATCAAGCTCGCGGCCGTTCGGGAGGGCCGCGTGGTCCTCACGAGGGACCGGCAGATCGCCGAGACGCGTCTTCCCATCCGCGTCGTCCTCGTGAGGGACGACCGCGTCGCCGACCAGATCCGGCAGGTCGTGAGGGAGCTCGGGCTCGCACCGGACGGCGGCCTCTTCACGAGGTGCGTCGTCTGCAACAGCCTCGTCGCCGACGTCCCGAGGGAGGAGGTGCGCGACCGCGTGCCTCCGTACGTCTTCGCCACCCAGAACCGGTTCGCCCGGTGTCCCGGATGCGGCAGGACCTACTGGTCGGCCACGCACGTCGAGCGCGCGCGGCGGTGGCTGCGCGAGGCGCTCGGCGGCGACACAGCGGCGCACGAAGGCGGCGGAGCAGCGCCGGCGCGCCCGGACACGCGACCCAGGAAGAACGTGCTCCTCACCGGCAGGCCCGGGGTCGGCAAGACGACGCTCCTGAACGCCGTGCTGAGATCGCTCAGGATCGATGCGCGCGGCTTCGTGACGCGAGAGATCCTCGAGCGGGGCCGTCGGGTCGGATTCTCGATCACGGACCTCCGCGGTCCCACGGGCGTCCTTGCCCGCGTGGACCTCGAGAGTCCGCACCGCGTGGGACGCTACGGCGTGAACCGCGGCGACATCGAGCGGATCGGCATCCCGGCTCTCGACGACGCGACGGCACACGCGCGCCTCATCGTCATGGACGAGATCGGCCGGATGGAGCTCTGCTCGCCCGCGTTCCAGAGCGCCGTCCTCCGGGCGCTGGACTCCCCGGCATGGGTGCTCGGGACGATTCAGGACCGCTCAAACCGGTTTCTGGACTCGATTCGCGCGCGGGACGACGTGGAGCTCGTGCGGATCACCGTGGAGAACCGCGAGTCGGCTCGCGGCCGGGTGCTCTCGCTCCTGACCCGCCTGTCCGAGGGCGGGGGTGGCGGCGCGGGGGAGTAGCATGGCTCGGTGTCTCGGCATCCTCTTCGGCGTGACCTCGTCGTCGTGGGGCGGGAACGAGAAGTGGGCCATCGAGGCCGCTCGGTCGCTGTCGGCCCGCGGCCATCGTGTGAAGCTCCTCTTCTCACACCCCGCGGTTCAGCGGCAGATCGAAGCTCGTCGGCTTCCCCTCCGCCCGATCAGGCTGCGGGGTGACCTCGACGTCGCCGGGCTCACGTCGTTCGTTCGTGCGCTCCGGCAGGAGAGCCCCGACGTCCTCGTCCTGACCAAGCAGCGCGAGTACTGGCTTGGCGGTCTCGCCGCGCAGCTCGCGGGCCGGCCACTCGTCGCGCTCCGTCTCGGCCTTCGCCGGCCGCTCGCGG